>Ga0137386_10002468_pt1 | contig 11943 bp, 9 predicted proteins | sample SagtaG_4_FD_104910 | JGI IMG/M metagenome (GOLD analysis project Ga0137386, IMG submission 104910) | Vadose zone soil microbial communities from Sagehorn Ranch, Mendocino, California, USA - Sage2_R_100_16 metaG | ecosystem: Environmental > Terrestrial > Soil > Vadose zone | place: USA... | reverse complement strand
GAAAACTAAAGTTTGAACACGGCCTGACTCTCGGATGCGGCGCGGGGAGAGGCGAACGCGAGCTCATCCGGAATGGAGTGTGCCGGACTTTTCATGGAATCGATATCTCAGAGAATGCAATAGCCGCGGCGCGCGAAATTGCGAAAAAGCAGAGCCTGCCGCTGACCTACGAGGTGGCCGATCTGAATTTCTTGGAGCTACCGGCAAAGACGTTCGATTTAGTTGTAGCTCAGACCTGTCTCCACCATATCCTTTTCTCGAGCGGGTCGCGGAATAAGTATGGCGATTGCTGAAAAGCGATGGTTATCTCTGGATTCATGATTTCATTGGCGAAACGCAAGGGCAATATGACCTCAAGCGCATCTCCATCATGAACCAAATTCTAGCTATTCGTCCTGAAAAATTCGCAAAATAAGATTACCGGCCGGTTGGTCACAGATATTAGACGCCCCGAGCCAGGGCATCTCGCCTCCCCATTTGAGTCGATTCTATCCAGCGAGATCGTCCCAGTGTTTCAACGCTGGTTTACCATTGAAAGGAAAATGGAGTTTGATGCTTTCCTGCGCCTTGTTGTGCCACAGGGCACTCGCGCGGCGTATCTGGAAAATGAGGATACGAAGGCCCTGTTTGAAACTCTGATGTTGCTCGATCATTTGTGCATCAAAGAAGAGATTGTGCGACCAAGTGGCGGCCAATGCCTTATGCGTCCGAGGGGCGTTAGCGACATTCAGAAAATGTGAAAAACCCCTACGATGCTCCTGACAATAAATTCGCCACCAAACCTTTGGTGGGACAACTTGTTTAAACGTCAACATCTAAGCCGGCGCTGTGCTTGAGTCCAAAACCAGTCAATTTGTCAAAATGTTGGGGTCTGCTATCGAGTAAACGTGACATGTCCGGCTGATTTTCTCCTGCTTTGAACTCATTTTGCTCTACGTCTGAAGCGCGCGTTAGTGGACGAGGCGTGCCCGCGACATCGACCTCCGTGCCGGCCGATTCCCGATCGATCTATGTCGCGACAAGTGCTGAAGTGGACAACAACTGGCTACAGAATCGCGCCAACCGCTGGTACAAACGGGGGTCAAACCCCGACGATCTTACTAGTGATTACGCTTATCAGCGCCTACTGCAGAAATGGTTTATCCCGGAAATTGAGCCGAAATTCAAACTCCGCCCACAGGACAAATTCTACGCGATTGGGTCGTGTTTCGCCCGCGGAATTGAACATATGCTCGTCCAGCGCCGAATTGCTGTTGAAAGCGTAGCGCCGGAGTTCGTCAACCTTCAGCCGGTGAACAAGGAGGTAACAGGGCTCGGTTTCACAAATAAGTACAATACATTTTCGATACTAAATGAACTCCGCTGGGCGCTTGATCCAGAAGCAGTTTTCCCTATCGACTCAATTGTCCAAGTCACCGAAAGCACTTGGTTTGATCCACACATTACTCCCACGCTCGAGTTGGCGGGGCTCCAGGAAACTTTGGACCGCCGTGCAATGCTGCAAACAGTGAGCAAACGAATAGCGAACTGCCGCGCTGTGATTATTACATTGGGCCTGGTCGAGGTCTGGCGCGACTGCGAAGTGGACGTGTACACTAACTCTACTCCAGCCCGGTCAGTCTTGAAAACTCAACCCAAGCGCTATGAGTTTCACGTGACCAGCTTCACTCAAAACTGGGCTAACTTGGAAGCGATACACGCTTTACTGACTCGTTACTGCCATCCTGAAGTCCGCATTGTAATTACGGTTTCTCCGGTGCCCTTGATGGCGACATTTTCAAAGATGGACGTAGTCGTAGCCAATACCTATGGAAAGTCTCTCTTGCGGGCAGTCGCTCAGGAATGGGCAGCCACACATGTTAACGTGGATTACTTTCCGAGTTACGAAATCGTGCAAAACTCCAGTCGCGCAGCGGTGTGGGAGCGCGATCTGAGACATGTCACAGGTGCCGGTGTGCAGCAAATCATGGAGTTGTTCCTGCGGAACTATCTCGAGTAAGGTCGGTGATATTCGATTACCCGAGTAGTTTGCGGAGATCTGAACGGGATTCCTGGGACGAGACAACGCTGTGCAAGTAATGTCATCGGGCTGTGAAATTCTGGTTAAACATTGCGCCGTTTTCGACTTCTAATCTTAGATAGGCCGCGGCGTCTCAAAAATGACCCGAACAATCGTCACGAAAACAATTTTGCTGACAAAATCCGCAACAAGCCAGTTTTGGGTTGGCGTATTGCTTCTGCTCTGCGCGTTGACGTTTTATTACTTCGCAGTTATTAGAGTTGATTATAGCAAGACAATGCTGGTCGACCTTGCTCCCCATCCGGATGCTACAGAGTATTTCGCACAGGCAAAAGCGCTGCGCCGGGACGGGTGGCCATCAATACAGATTGGATACGAGAAGCTGCCATCGAGGTACCCTCCTGGCTATCCAGTGCTGATGCTTCCCTGGCTAAAGGTTCTGCCGGGAGCGGATGTCGTGCTGGCACCGTTTCGGACGAATCAAACGCTGGGTCTGCTGCTGCTTTTGGCCGTATTTGCCTTCTATGCATACCTCGCTATGCCGTTAACGGGTGGGTTTGCGGCGCTTTTACTTGCGACACTTCCCGGCTTCTTCACTTTCTGTCGTTCGTCACTGAGCGACATCAGCGCATCCGTTCTCATTGTATCGGCCTTTATGTTTGGCTACCTGGGACTTAAAGAAGAACGCCGCTGGAAAATCTATTTATCGGCGGTTCTTCTCGGTCTTTCAATAAACATTCGAATTCAGTCGCTTTTCTTCGCACCATTACTCCTAGCCATGGCTCTGCTCCCAGTGAGGGAGAGGCGCAGGCGGTGGTTTTTTCATTGCGCTGCGGTTCCCGTCGTTTTCGTGCTGGCGGCTAGCCCTGTGTTGGTGTTAAATACGATCCAGTTCCACTCACCGTTCAAGACAGGCTACGATTTCTGGACGCCAGTTTTTAGTAAAAACCACCTTTTCTTTTCTCTTCGCTATGTTCCGAAGAACGCCATTGCGCTGTGGAATGAATTCGCTCTGGGGCCACTCGGATATCACACTGCGAATATTTTTGGCACCGGTACTTCCTTTGTACCGGCCTTCCTTCTTCTAACTTGTGCAGGATTGTTCTTTATTCGCCTCGATCGCTTTGTTATCTGCGCCTTTTTAGCTTCGTTGACCTTTCTGGCTGTGATCCTAAGCCACCATTACCTACTTGTTGATGCAAGATATTACCTGCCTCTTCTAATCCTCGCCATCCCCGTTGCCGTGCTGCCGGTGACGTGGGCCGTAAAGAATCTTTTTACCGGAAGACGGATTATTATCGCCTTGCCGATTTTTGTCCTGTTTGGCGCAGCGTGCTTTGGGTATCCCTCGCGTTCCGGCTATAACACAGTGGGCGTCGACCGATCGCAAGCGTGGGACGCTGTTCATTTTGCTCACCGGCTTCAGCGCTCTCCCCACTTTGCCGCGCAGAGACATTTCGCCAAACTGTTGAAACGGCAACCCGGAATCGTTCTCTCCGATATTGATTCTGTTTACTTGAACGCGCTTTTGCCGCGTTTGTTCGTCGCAGCCCCGATTGATGGAAATCACCGGTACAAGTGGAGCTACACGTGGCGTTATGACCGGCCGGAGGCTCTGGCTCTGGTCAAACGCGGCTTGGAACAGTCGCTTCCTGTTTACGCGCTGTTCGTTTCCCGACATGAGGTGACTACCGAGCAGTCGCGCTTGCCTGCCGTTCCCGGATACGAGTGGTGTGTTCTAGATAACTCCGGCGGCAAAATTCTAAGGCTCGCTCCGGCCGGAGTCGATGAGACGGCCCCATCGGGTTGATACGCTAGACAGCTCTTTGCAGACATCTTCGCGCCCGAAGCTTGACTAGTGCAAAAATCTCTCCAACCGGCTATATTCGCAGGCCTGCTTTTGCTGGCAGCTTACCTTCGAATAACGGGATTGGCCTGGGGACTGAACAGCGGATATGGCCATGACCGGAACTTTCAGCCGGACGAATTCGTGAGCCTCAGGGGCGCCCTTCAGCTAGATCTACTAGCCGGCCGTATAGCAGCGCCTGGCGCATATTTCGAGGGCACCTTCAATTATTATCTCTGGGCCATGCCACAAGCAGTGCTCAAGATCTCCGGTACGAAAGATGCACATCCTAGCAACTCAATAAGTAAGAAAGATTTTTCTCGTCTCCTGTATATCTGCAGATGGATGTCTGTCCTATTCGATCTCGGTACAATTATTATTGTATTTCTTGCGATTAGAGAAGCGACTCAGAGTTTCTATCCGTCCCTGGTAGGGGCGCTGTGTTATGCTGTTCTGCCAATGCAGGTGATCTACGCACATTTCATGAGGACTCACATTTTGAGCAATTTATTGTGCGCCTTGGTCATCTGGCTGTCTCTAAAGCTCCGGAAATCCCAGCGGTGGCAGTTGCTTCTTTCCGTGGGCCTAATTTCTGGTTTGGGAGCAGCAACTCGTTATCCTGTCGGCATCATCGTGGTGATTCCGTGCCTTTATTTGCTATTTGTTGGTGGCAGCAACTTGCCAAGCAAGGTCCGACTTTCGGAACGGGCGAAAAACTTCGTTGCAAGCCAAGTTTGGTTAATTGGTTTGGGATTTGGAATTGGGGTGTTTCTGGGCCATCCGATGCTGTTTTTTGATCCGTCGAGCGTCATAAAAGCAATCACCGGGGAAACGCTAAAATACGCGTCGTTACAGCAGTTCAGCCCGAGGCAATTGGTGAATTTATCCGTGGTCTGGAGCTATATCACTTACTTGATTCCATTCGCGATGTATCCCTTGCTGTGGCTGGTTTTTTACTGTGCAATCGTATATCTTGTTTTCAGGCGCAGCCTTTACAGCCTATCCGTTCCGATACTGATCTTCTCTCTTTTGTATCTGTACTTCATGGGGAAAGGCTACCTTGGACCATATGCTGCTCGCGTAACCATGCTTTTGTTTCCTGGATTTTGTATACTCGTTGGCATAGTCTGCGCCGACCTGCAGTTGCGACTGAGGAACAAGCAGATACTTGCTGTTTTGACCGGCGCGATTCTTCTCGTCCTCGGGCCATCGGTAGTCTTCGACATGGCATACGTTCGCGCGATGCAGCAAAAGGATGCTCGCCAGGTTATTCGGCAAGATCTCCAAAAGGCGATTGGCGAGGCGCGAGCGACCATTGGCGTCTCGCGTTCGGGACATTATTTTTACACTGTCATGCCCGCTGCAAAGCCATTGAACAGCGAAAAAGTGACAGTTCAGTTACAAGACCCGGGGCAAAACGCTGACTTCTTTGTGGTAGGCTTCCCAAGTCAGATTGATCCGGCAGAAATCAACGCAACTGTTCAGCAGGTTGAGGCGCAAGGAAAGTTCAAATATGAAAAGAGCTATAGCGTTCCCGTAAAGATTTTTGGACACGAGTTTAGCCTTGTGCGCTTTCCTGAGGATATGACCTATCCTTTTCCAACGATTTTGCTTTTCCGGGCTAAAACGCCAACGTAAGACTGATCACCAGCTGATTTGAAACGTCTCTCCCACGTCGGCTTCGCAGCAGATCATTGCAAAAGAGTCGGGATTCCAAAGAATTCGATGCCGCAGACCGTGCTGATGTCCGACAGACCATCCGCCTCCCGTGCCGGTGACCTTCTCCTGTTGTCGGTGGCCGCTGGCGCGTTTTGGACTCTCTCCTATCAGTTCGTTCTTATTCTCAGGTGGCCAGCGAAGACGATTATCTGGTGCTTTCTGCTTATCGCTATTGCCGGTTTCTTGTTGTTAGGGCGGCTGTGGAAGAAAACCAACGCAACACCTGGGCGGGGATATCGGTTTCACCTTTCCCAGGTCCTTCTAGTAGCTCTGGGCTTGCTCTGCGCAATTACGGTTCTCTTTGTTCGACGACCGAACCAGGATGACGTAGTTTATTTTCACAGAGCTCTGAGCCAACTCTCGGCATTGGACCATCCGATCTTTCTCCGCCAGACAAGTGTCGATATGGACGCCGCGGCCTTTTCACCAGTTCATCTGGCAACCAGCTTTGAGATGCTCATGGCTTTTCTGGGGCATTACCTTGGAATCGATCCTCTCTACTTTTACCAAATAGTCGGCCATGCAGTGGCCGTGTTCGCGATTCCATTTGTCCTTTACTGGTGCGCACGACGATTTGGATTGGATCGCTGGCCAGCGGCGATCGGAGCGTTACTCGGAGTGGGATTCCTGCGTGGGGACAATCCCGGACCGGGAGTAGTGGGGACTGTTTGGCGTAGCTGGACGTGTGGGATGGCTGCCAGTTATTTGTGGCAGGGTAAAGTGATCGTCTGGATCTTAGCTTTGCCACTCGCGCTTGCGCTGAGCTATCGGTTTCTCAGTCAGGGCAACCGAAGCGATCTGGTGTGGCTAACCCTTTTGGGGATCGCCAGCGTTGGCGTGAGTAACCCGGCGCTTTACTTGATTCCCGCTGTTATTGGGTGTTCCTGGGCGGCTTTCTTCACGACTGAGCTGTTCGAACAGAAGAAAAGTGAGGATCTAGAGAAGCAAATTCGTCGTGGCCTGTTCTTGATAATACCGCTCGTCTATCCAATCGGAATATTGGTTTTGTTAATGATTAACATAATTCCAAAACCAGTCGACATAAGCAGGTATGGCCCAACATACATGCCATGGGTCGAAAGTATGAAGTTTTTCGTAGGGGGACCAGCAGAGTACGTTCGCAACATCGTGCTTATGATTGCTGTGCCGCTGGTCGTTATCCGGCGCAAGACCGGACTTTTTCTATTCTGTTACATTTGCGCGGTATGGCTTTCTTGTTTGAACCCTCTGCTTGGCCCCTGGTGGATGCGACACATCATGGCTTTGTGCCACCATCGCTTGAATTACCTAGTGCCATTACCGTTGCTCTGCGCCATGCTGCCAGCGGCGGGTCCCCGGTTTTTGGGAAGGGCGCCGGGCGGTCCTCTCGGAGATCGACTTCTTCTTGCGAGCGCGCTCCTGGCGGTCATTATCAGTTTCCTTTACAGTTATCGTGCACTGTCGATCACGCCGATTAGCGGGCAGGCAGGTTGGAAATCGCCGCTCGAATACCAGCTGGTGAAAGAGAACACGGATTTTGCTCGGGCCGCCGGCAAATATATTGAACATAATAAACTGCTCGCTCCGACATGGACGGCGGGTTGCGAGCTAGCGCTACTGTTCCCGGAAATGAAAGTCGCGGCTCCTCGGTTTGTCACTCATTATTTTACCAATGCTGGCAATCCGGAGGAGGGCATTCTCCGCCAGCAGGCGCAGGCTTTTGTCGAGGGAGACCGCTCCGAAAATTCCAAACGGCTTCAATTGTTAGAAGCGAAATTTCGCCAGGTGATAGAATCCGGTCGCGCAAATGCCATTGCCGTTCCTGAGTCTGAAAGTCAGAGAGTATTGGCGACGCTAAAATCAATAAACCCCGGCTGGCATCGCGTGTTGGAAGCTGGCGGGCTGGTATTAATCTTACCAGGTAATGGTGAACGAGACTAGAATCAGAAATGTCGAACGCGACAATGTGCGCCATTACCGCGTGAGATGTTACTTCGACGATGCGAACAGATTCACGTACCACTCTGGGGTCTCGCTAACTGAATCAGACCGGAAGGGTATGAGCCCACGCTTTGTTACTTGGCAGATCATCATGTTTTTACTCTGCAGAGTCTCGAGAAGTTGAAACCAGTTCGCTCCGGCTTGTTTCAGGCCGTATGGCCAAAATTCAAGGAGCAACTTGGCATTGGGGTTGTCGGCCAGGACACGATTGGCCCCGCGCAAGGCATGAAGCTCATACCCTTGAATATCCATTTTGATGAAGTCAACGCGTTGGCCGGGTTTGAAGTAATCGTCCAATGCTATGATATCGATTGGCACAGCACGGCGTGAATCTCCCTCGCTCGCATACGCCCGGTGATCGACGTTTAGTTTATCAGAAACGAACAGTTTGGACCTCCCGCTACATTCTCCCACCGCAGCCTGACACAAGCGCACGTTTGCGAGCTTACGCATAGCTGATTGCAGACGCTCAAAATTCTCTGGCGAAGGCTCGAATGAATGAACAAGGCCGGTCAGACCAACACAGCGGGAGAGAAACTGCGAATAAATACCTATGTTCGCACCAGCGTCCACGACAACATCTCCCGCGGACAAAATTGTCTTCAAGAGCCGCCGCTCTGGGCCATCAGTGTAAGCTTTGAAAGCATGATAACACAGTCGGTAAATGGGAAAGGCGTGTTCGTAAGCCTTATTGCCAACTCCGCGAACAAGCGAGACCAACGGGATCACGACGGAATCACGAGCGAGTTGAGGGAATGCGGCAACGGCCGTCTACCAGTACGACTGGTCGAAAGCTAAACCCTACGGCAGAGAAACGGAACTCAGGCGCGATCACTTTGTCGCCGGAGTTTGACTTGGCCGCCGCAGAATCAAGAGATACAATTGCGGGCTTCATCAGGGGAGTACGCTTGGCGCCAATATAACACTAGAAAAGATATTGAGAAACCATACGTTCGCCCAATGCGGCTTCGCTGGAGAGAGCTGTTTACGTCAAAGGTGGACCCAGACATGCACTGGGGTCGATGGGATTTCGTGGGTCTCGGGCTCGCTGTTTTCGCTGTCATTTGGGTCTTCGTGCTCAAACTTGAGACATTCTATGATCTTGGCTATACATCTGACCTCTTCGTGAATGTTCAGCTTGCTCGAGGTTGGCTTGAGGGTCGCGGCTTACTCCAAGACAACTGTTTTGGGAACGTGCTTGCGATTCACACCTATCTTCTGCTTCTGCCGCTCGGACTTATAGCAAAGCCGTTCGGCGCTCCCGGCTTGCTATTCGTGCTAGCCGCGGCGGTAGGAGCGACTTACTTCTGGGCAACGCGTATCCTGCGTCTTCTCGGCGTTGACGGGGGCATTGCAGTAATCGCAGCCGGGGTAGTTCTCACCTCACCGCTTTCGGTTGCGTTCTACCAAGAGCCGGGCTTCGGATTTCATGTCGAGATTCTCGCCCCGGCGTTATGTTTAGTCCTGTTCTATTTCCTACTTCAGCAGCGGATGATCCCGTCAATTGTGACAGCGCTAGGTGTCATCAGCGTGAAGGAGGATGCGCCAATTGCGGTGGCCCTGGTCGCGATCGTAGCAGGCGTTGAGACATGGATTTCGTCAGCAGGCAAACGCCCGCGCTGCCGCTTTAACTGGGCTGCGGCGATCACACTTCTCTTGTCTGTTTCCGCGATCCCGCTCTTACTCGCGATTTCTTGGTCACAGTCGCCAACGATCTACGCTCGTCACTCGGTTGATCGCCTTCGTATCGTGGCACCGGGAAGCTTATCCGGTCCCGGACCACTTTTCGTGTTTGTCGCCTCCAATATTGCTCATTGGCTTGGTAGCAGCGTTGTCCGTCAATGGCTGTGGATAATGATCGTAGGCAGCTTTGGGACAATCTTGTTGCGTCCGTACTATTTGGTTGTTGGTGTCCTCACAACTGTGGTCGCATGGCTCATGGCCCGGAACGACCTGCTGTGGGCGCCACGATTTTTTTCCACTGAGGCACTGCTTTGGTGTATTACGTTGGTAGGTTTTGCTTCGATTGTGCGCGCTGCACAGTACTGCAACAAATGGACGCGGAAGGCAGTGCTTACGATCGCAATTGCAATCGCAGCATTGTCGGCGTCCGCGCAACTCGCGCTTGTGCCGCACGCTTACTGGGCATACCTCCCTCGTCCCGCCAGCCTCTACTCGCCGCAGGAGCGACAGCAAGCAGACGAGCTGTTCGCGCGGTATCGCCGCGAAGGGAAGCCCGAGGAGCCTGTTGTTGCCTCAACTTGGCTGTTCCGATACGCGCATGACCGAAACCTCTTCTGGCTCGATCGGCTGCGTGACCGGCCTGCGCCGATCTGGATCCTTGGCGATAGCGCCGACTACTACGCCTCCCTCAGGATCAGCTCAGACACGATAAACCCGCGGTCTGGAATTCACATCGAAGATTATGCAGTGATCGACCGTCGCGGTCGTTTCGTGTTGCTCAGGAAAAAGGAGTAACAACGTAAGGACGCGATGTGATTCGAGATATGGGGCAACCATGGGCAGTGCGGCGCAGACTAACCTGTCGACATCAACGTCGCGCCTGGGTTACGGTGAAAAAGCTGCACAGAAGCGCGGAAGGCGGCCACTGATGGCGAGGTCTGTTGAAAATAACGTGTGATAAAGAAAATGCGGAGACCCGCAGCCTGCGCGATATCCCACCAGTAGGCATGTAGGATGAGGCGCTAAAAGGTCCAATCGAAAGACGCGAGAGAGAGGCTCCGGCTTGGAAAAGTCCCTCAACTGATCACGGTAAAGTTCGCGATACCAGAAAAGAAGATTTTATTGACGGCGAGCCGTGCCCGGTTACGCAATGTTGCGGCACGATCTTTCGCCTCCTCGCTCTGCACAATGATCGTGCAGCTCATTTGACGGCGCGGATATGCAGCGAGCCAGCAAACTCCGAAATCACTGGCACATTCTCGAGAACACGGCCCAGGGAGCTCAATCGATCAACTAGAGGAACTGGCGTTTTGGGATGCAAGAAATCGAACGGATCAATTCGAACATCACGATACCCTGTTTCTTCCAGCAGCCGCCGGAGCGGCCATCGAAAGAATGCGGTCTCATCCGGTGAGTCGCCAAGTTTTCGCTTAACCCAGGGCACATTCTTCTGTATCGCGATCTGAGGGTTCAGCATGTTTGGCTCTGTGAAGCAAATTGTGCCGCCGGGCTTTAACACCCGGTAAATTTCGCGTAATGCCGCTTCGATTTCGAGGTGATGTAAAACCGAGCTGCCGACGATGAAATCAAAGACGGCGTCAGGATAGCTCATTTCATAGGCGTTCTGGATTTCGTAACGAACATTCGGCGCAGAACAATTCGCCCTCGCGATTTTCAGAAGGTCAGGTGAGACGTCAATCGCAACAATGTCCGCTCCGGAGCGAGCCAGTGCCCGAGTGAAATAGCCAGTGCCGCATCCCAGCTCAAGCACGGTCACCCCTGGCCCAAGATGTTTACTGAGCATCTTCACCCGGCGCGCCCAACGCAGTTTGCCGGCTGGGCTCTCCCAATTCCAAATCTCGCCTGCCCCATATTTGGCCAGAAAACGCCCATGTCGAATCTCCTTAGTAACGCGGTCTTGCATCGGCTAGCTCCCCCCTTACTTCCCTTCTTAAGTTGGAAACCGGGTCAGAACATGAGTAAGAAACGCGGCAGTCCATTATCGCGCATGAAGAGTTTCGTGCCCGAGAAACTTCAAGCGCCGCGCAGCGAAGAGGAGCATGCGGAGAAGGATCAACCCATGGCGCCAGCGCTGAATGTTGGTTGTTCCATATTTTCTCTCGTGATAATGCACCGGAACCTCAACAATCTTTAGCCCCATGCGAGCCGCGCCAAAAAGAAGGTCAAAATCTCCAAAAGGATCAAAATCTCCAAAGAATTCGCGCGCGGCCGCCAGGCGTTTATAATGCGCCCGCGAAAGCACTTTAGTGCCGCACAACGTATCTTTGAAGCGTTGCCCAAGCACAAAGGAGAACGCGGCTGCAAAAAATTTGTTTGCCAGAATATTGAAGAACCGCATCGCCTGTTTTTCCATTGGATAAACCAGCCGGCTGCCGTTAACGAACTCCGCTTTGTCCTGGGCGATTGCGTTGTAGAATTTCGGCAGTTCTTCAGGCGGCGTAGTCAGGTCGGCATCGAGAATCATCAGAATGTCTTTTGTTGCCAGCTCGAATCCCAGCCGCACCGCATCACCTTTTCCCTGGCCGTTCTGCTGTGCAAGAACCAGGTGATGCGCGCCGGTGTAGGCGTCGGCGGCCTTTTGAATTTTTTCCCATGTATCATCTGTGGAATTGTCTTCTACGAAGATGATTTCGTCCTGCGGTCCCATAATCGGGCAACGGACAAGGATATTGTT
>Ga0137386_10002456_pt1 | contig 11966 bp, 14 predicted proteins | sample SagtaG_4_FD_104910 | JGI IMG/M metagenome (GOLD analysis project Ga0137386, IMG submission 104910) | Vadose zone soil microbial communities from Sagehorn Ranch, Mendocino, California, USA - Sage2_R_100_16 metaG | ecosystem: Environmental > Terrestrial > Soil > Vadose zone | place: USA... | reverse complement strand
GGGACTGCCCCCACTTCAGTTGACTCGCGGGGTTGAGAGCCGTCAGGCCGCATGGGCGACCTCGTGCACTGCCTCGAACTCGATCGGGGTGAGCTTACCGAGGGCCCGTTGACAACGCCGGCGGTGGTAGGTGCGTTCGATCCAGAACACGATGGCCAGGCGGAGCTCCTCTCTGCTGCTCCAGCGTCGACGGTCGAGCACGTTCCTCTGCAGCAGCGCGAAGAACGACTCCATGGCGGCGTTGTCGGCGCAGGCCCCGGTGCGGCCCATCGAGCCGACCAGGCCGTGGTTCCTCAGCAGGCGAACGAACTTCCCCGAGCGGAACTGGCTACCTCTGTCGGAGTGCACCACGGTGCCGCAAGGACGCCTGAGCTCGATCGCGTTGCGAAGCGCCGCCACGGCGAGGGAGGCCTTCATCCTTGAGTCCATCGAGTAGCCGACGATGCGCCCGGAGAAGGCGTCCTTCACGCAACACAGGTAGAGCTTGCCCTCGGCGGTGGGGTGCTCGGAGATGTCGGTGAACCACAGCTCGTTCGGCCTTCGGGCACCGAAGGCCCGGCGGACCAGGTCGTCGTGCACCGGCTCCCCGGGCCTCGGCCGGCGTCCCTTCTTGCGGGCGAGCACCGAGAAGATGCCGTGTTGCCTGCACAGACGGTGCACCCGGTTCTCGCTCGCAGCGATCCCCCGATCCGAGGCGAGCTCGTCGGTGATGAAGCGGTAGCCGAACACGGGATCGTCGGCGTGGATGTCCCTGGCGGCGTCGACGAGGTGTGCGTCATCCCACTCCCTCGCGGAGACTGGGCTCGAGCGCCACTTGTAGTAGGCCTGGGGGGTGAAGCCGAGCACCCGGCAGGTCACCGTGACGGGAACACCGTCTGCGGCAAGGTCGCGGACCAGCGGGTAGATCATTTTGGGTTGAGCCCCTGGCCCAGGTAGATCGCCGCTCTGCGCAGGACCTCGTTCTCCTGCTCCAGCAGGCGGTTGCGCTTGCGCAACTCGCGGATCTCGGCTTCCTCCGCCAGCGTCAGGCCCTCACGCACGCCGTCTTCGATCTGCGCTCGGCTGACCCAGCGATGAAGGCAGGACTCGGAGATCCCGAAGTCCTTGGCGATCTGACTCAGGGGAGCCTCTTTGCGGCGAGCGACCGCCACGACGTCGCGGCGGAACTCCAACGGGTGCGCCTGGGGCATCTGCTGCCTCCTTCCCGTGAGGTCGATCCTCACAGATCAGGAGTCAACCAAACCTGGGGCAGTCCCGACTGCAAACGGAACGCAGCGTGTCCTGACAGCCGTCCGGATGGGACGCACTACTTGTGCGCTTTCGCCGTGACCATTCCTAGCTGAACCACCAGTTCCTCATCTGTAAGGAGTCCTTGCCAGCCTGCGACGACGTCATGCTCGAGCACGGCTCGGCTTTCGTCGTTCATCTGAGCCACTGCGGCTACCAGCGGCGTGCTGGTGACGTATTGCCACAGGAAATCGACCGGCGCTCCGAGGTGCAGGCTCTTCGTCGAGGCCTCCACCTCGATCGAACCGAAGCTGGCCGCCTCCAGAAGCCGCCGGATCTCGCCCGGATCGTGCAGCGAGAACACCTTCCCCACGAACCCGGCGACCTCGGGATTCACATGCCGTGTGAGGGCTTGCTCGAGGATGGCGAAGACGTCCGGTGTGGGGCCCGGAAGGTTGATGAGGAGCCGTCCTCCCTGCTTGAGGACGCGGTGCATCTCTCCCAGAGCGGCGGGTTTGTCGGCGAAGAACTGAAGGCCGAGCTGGCACGTGACGACATCGAACGAATCGTCGGGCAGAGGCATGGCCTCGGCGCTCGCCTCGTGCCATGGGATTCCCGCAGAGGCCGAGACGGATCGCGCTACCTCGAGCATGCCTGCGTTCATGTCGAGCCCTGCGACGGTTCCGGTTGGCCCGACGCGCTCAGCTGCGAACCGCGCGACGATCCCCGTCCCGCAGGCGACATCGAGGACAGCTTCCCCCGGACGCAATGATGCAGCGTCGATGAGGTCGCGGGCGAGCGGTGCCCCGATCGAGGGGACGAAGTATCGCTCGTAGTTCTCCGGTGCACTCCCACCGTAGGACCGGAAGGAGATTGCCGACGTGGGTGTGGACATGGTTCCTCCTCTCTTGGTTCTCGCGGGGTTCGGCTGGTCGATCCCCGGGGCCCTGTGCAATGATCAGTTTCCGGGCAGGACGCCAGGAAGGCCATGACTGGGAAGCCAGGAGGGTTGACCGAAACGCCTGGATCCTCGATGAACGCCGCGTCCGCAGCCGTGTCGTTGGACGCGGCGCAGCCTCTTCACGACGCCCTTGAGCGCCTCCGTCTCAAGGGAGCCATCTTCCTGCGCGCCGAGTACACGGAGGCATGGGCCGTGGGGGGACTGGGCGGCCCCGTCATCGCGAATCTGCTCCACCCTGGCGCTGACCGCCTGATCTTCTTCGACGTCGTCGCGAGTGGACGGTGCTGGGAGTCACTCGCGGATGGCGAACGTCACTGGGCCAGTGCCGGCGACGTGATCGTGCTGCCGTACGGCGATCAGCACACGATAGGCGGAGCCGAGCCCACGGAGCCGGTGCCGATCACCTCCGTCCTGCCGCCACCGCCTTGGGAACAGCTGCCGATCGTGCGTCACGGTCAGGGGGGAAGCCGCACAGATGTTGTCTGCGGGTTCATGCACTCCGACGACGTCCTGTTCGATCCGGCGCTCCGCGCCTTGCCGCCGTTGTTCGTCGTGCGACCGCCCGGGGGCCCGGCTGCGCGCTGGGTGGAGGCCAACATCTCCTTCGCACTGGAACAGTCAGGGGAGCGAGGTTTGCCGTCGACGAGGCTGCCCGAGCTCCTGCTGCTGGAGATCCTGCGTCTGCATCTCTCCACGGCTCCTGCTGCTGATCGAGGCTGGCTCGCGGCGCTGCGGGACCCGGTGCTCGCGCCCGCTCTGGCGAGATTGCACGCCGAGCCAGCGCGGAAATGGAGCATCACTGAGCTGGCCGCGGCGGCTGCTGTCTCGCGGTCAGCGCTCGACAGCCGCTTCCGGCAACTGCTCGGCATCTCGCCCATCCGCTACCTCACGGATTGGCGGATGCACGTCGCCCAGGAGATGCTCGCGACCACCGAGTCGACCGTCGCCTCGGTCGCACGACGCGTCGGGTACGACTCGGAGGAGGCGTTCAGCCGCGCGTTCAAGCGCTTTCATGGCTGCGCGCCAAGCGTCTGGCGAAGCTCACTCTTCAGGGCCTGATGCCGAGAAGGGCTGCGGATCGGTGGCGTCCGCTCGCGTTGCGGGAGTCTCCAGGACGGTCTTGATGCGTCTCAGTCGTTCGCCCCAGATCCGCTGACCCTTCCGGTCGAGCACCGAGGACAGGAGCCTGAGCGGGCGGATGGGATTCGAGTGTCCGGTGAACTCCACCCGTGTGCCTTCCCCCACCTGCTCGAACGTGAGGAGACACCTGGGCCGGAGCGGCCCGATCGTCGCTTCGAACTCGATTCTCCGTTCGGCCTCCACCGCGGTGAATCGAGTGACGGTCTCCCGTCGCTTGCCGGGCGGACCCTGACGAAACCGAAACGTCGTCCCCGGCCCGGTTGGCCCTTCGGGAGTCTTGACGACGGACTCGATGCTCGGGTCGGTCTTCGGTACGTTCTGGTCGAGGTCCAGGAAGAACCGGAAGACTTCGCTCGCCGGCTTGGCGATGGTGACGGCCGCATGCATGCCGGCCATCAGTCTTCCCACCCGATCACGTTGACCTGAACCGCCTCGTAGACCTCCGCGGTTCCCTCGGAGTTGTCCACCAACATCGCGATCGGCATGTTCGCCTCCTCTCCAGGGATAGTTCCTGGAGCGAAGCTACGAACCGCCGACCGTCCGGGAAATCGGGAGTTCTCCCCATGTGGCGAAACCGCAGGCCGACCCTCCGGTGCCTCGGGTCGGTTAGCCGGTCCCGGGCTGGTCCGGCGCCGCCAGCCGGTGGTGGCGAACGTACTCTGGCACCGGGACGTCCTCCGGGACCCGCTCCTCGGTCACGGCCTCCTGAGGGACCAGTCGAAGGGGAAGCACGCCGGCCCACACCGGCAGCGCGACGTCCTCCTCGTCGTCCTTCGGGCCCCCGGATCGCATCTTGGCGGAGGCCTCGTCCAGCCCGATCCGCAGGATTCGCGTCTGGCGCAGCTCGACGTCGCTGGGGCGGCGGACGTCGTTCCAGCGGCCGGGCGTGACGTGCTGGGAGATGACCTCCAGCGCGTGGAGCCGCTCCCTCGGGTCGTCCACCTCGACCGCGGTGCCGAGGACCACGACCGAGCGGTAGTTCATCGAGTGGTGGAAGGCCGAACGGGCCAGCACCAGGCCGTCCTGGATGGTGACGGTCACGCAGATCGGGGTGCCCCCTTCGAGTGTCCGCAGCATCCGGCTGGCGGTGGAGCCGTGGAGGTACAGGCGGTCGCCATCGCGGGCGTGGATGGTGGGGATGACGTAGGGCTGGCCGTCCACCACGAAGCCGACGTGGCAGATCAGGGCCTCGTCCAGGATGGCGTCGATCGCCTCCCGGTCGTACGCGCCACGTTCCGGGAGACGCCGCACCTGGACTCGCGGTGTCATGGCCACTGTGATAGCCACGATACCGGCTGCATGGCCGGGGAGGCGGGCTCGGGGCGTGGCGATCGTTGACCGGTTCGACGGGTTCCTCATCGACCTCGACGGCGTGGTCTACGTCGGCGACGGCCTCGTTCCGGGGTCGGACCACGCCATCGCGGCCCTCCAGGAACGGGGAAAGCACGTGCTGTTCCTGACGAACGACCCCCGGAGCTCGCGTGACGAGTACGCGGCCAAGCTCCGCCGGCTTGGTCTGGACGTCGACGCGTCGCGGATCCTCACCTCGGGGGCGGCCACGGCGGCGTTCATCGCTCGTCACGAGGAGACGCGGGGCCGCTCGGCCTTCGTGATCGGCACGCCCGCCCTGAAGGCGGAGGTGCGGGGAGCGGGCCTTGTCGTGATCGAGGGCGAGGAAGGGGCCCAGGCGGATTTCGTGGTGGTGGGCGGTCACGACGGCTTCACCTACGACGAGCTGCGAATCGCCACGCACGCGCTGCGCCGAGGCGCTGCGTTCTACGCGACGGGGCGGGACGCCACGTTCCCGATGCCGGACGGTCCGTGGCCCGCCGCCGGAGCGATCCTGGCCGCCGTGGAGACGGCCGCGGGCCGCCCGGCCCGGGTCATCGGGAAGCCGGAGCCGGAGATGTTCCTGGTGGCACGGGAGATGCTCGGCGAAGCGCGGCGAACCGTGGTGGTCGGCGACCGGCTGGACTCGGACATCGCCGGAGGTCACCGGGCCGGCCTGGCCACCGTCCTCGTCCTCACCGGGAGCACCACGGAAGCCGAAGCCGCGAGCGCGTCGCCCGCTCCCGACTTCGTCATCCCGGATCTGCAGAGCCTGGTGCAAGCACCATGAGGTGCGCGGGAACGCCCGGGCGGTCGGTGCTGTTGAATGGGATGGAGCGGCCCGCGAGCCGCCGATGATGGGAGGTCGGATGAGCTACGAGATGACAACCTTCGGAGCCGGATGCTTCTGGGGGGTGGAGTACGTGTTCCGCCGGGTGCCCGGCGTGGTGGACGTGCGCGCCGGCTACAGCGGGGGGTTCACCCCCGACCCGACCTACCCGGAGGTGTGCTCCCACACCACCGGCCACGCCGAGGTCGCGCAGGTCACGTTCGATCCGGACCGGGTGACGTTCGACCAGCTGCTGGAGGTCTTCTGGGCCATGCACGACCCCACGCAGGTCGACCGGCAGGGCCCGGACATCGGCGACCAGTACCGGAGCTGCATCTTCACCCACTCGCCCGAGCAGCAGGCGGCCGCGGAGGCGTCGCGGGACCGGGCGCAGGCGGCGTTCGACCGGCCCATCGCCACGGAGATCCGGCCGCTGACCGTGTTCTATCCCGCCGAGGACTATCACCAGGCCTACTACGAGAAGAACGGCCACACGCCGTACTGCCACGTGGTCCCCACCCGGGTCCTGGAGCAGCTGGGGCTGATACCCGCGCGCGGGTGAGCTTGGTCCGGCGGCCCGCGCTCGCCCTGGCGCTGGCTCTGGCGTTCCTGGGTCTCGGCGCCCCGGCAGCCGGGGCCCGAGCCCAGCCGGTCAACGGGCGCATCGCGTTCCTGCTGGCGGGCGGCGACACCGGCGACATCGACCGGATGAACCCCGACGGGTCGTGCGTGCGCCCTCTCCTGGCTGGTCCCGGCGACCAGGAATCCGCGGCCTGGTCCCCGAACGGACGGCGGCTGGTGTTCGGCGTGGCGGGGATCTCCCTCGGGCTGGCGGACGCGGACGGCACCCACAAGACGGTCCTGACCCAGCGGCCGGGCTTCGTGTACTGGCCGTCGTGGTCGCCACACGGGAACCGGATCGTCTACGCGGGAAAGCCCGGGCAGTACCAGCACAAGACCCAGCTGTACGTGATCCATCCCGACCGCTCCGGGTTCCGCAAGCTGACTGATGACCCGCACGGCGCCTTCACGCCGGCCTGGTCCCCCGACGGTCGGTGGATCGCCTACGGCGGGCGGGGTATCTCGCTGGTCCGGCCGGGCGGGAGCCTCACCAGGTCGCTGACGCACCACGAGTCGGACGTGAGCCCGTCGTGGTCGCCGGACGGTCGCCGGCTGGCATTCACCAGGATCTTCGAGGGCGGCGTTCGCACCGACGTCTTCGTGGTGGACCGGGACGGTTCGGGGCTGACCCGCCTGACGCGAGACGGGAAGAGCTCGTGGCCCGTGTGGTCTCCCGACGGCTCGCTGATCGCGTTCGGCCGGTTCTCGAACGGGGGTGGCAACGGCGTGTTCACGATGCGGCCGGATGGCTCCGGTGTCACCCGCCTGACGTCGGGTCCGGCGGGCCGGGAGGTTCCGCTGTCGTGGCGGGCCCTTCGGCCCCCCACACCTTCCTGCCGGAAACCCACGTCTGGCTGACCCTGGTTTCCGCGTCGAACGGGTCGCCGGTGAGCACCACGAAGTCGGCCTGCTTCCCGGGGGCGATCTGGCCTTTCTCGTCGCCCACGCCGGCGGCCTCCGCCGCAGTGACCGTGGCGGCCCGCAGCGCCTCCTCCCGGGTGAGCGCCTGATCGGGGCGGATCACCAGTCCCTCCTCGGTCCGCCGCTCCACCGCCAGGCGCATGATCGGAAGCGGCTCCCACAGCGCCGTGGGACCGTCGGACGACAGGGCCACCTTCACGCCCGCGTCCACCAGGCGGCGGGCCGGCGTCGGCGGGAGGTACGCGTCGAGTCCGCTGGCGGCGACCAGCACGCCGTATGAGAACACGTGCCCGGGCTGGATCACCGCCGTCACCCCCAGCCGGGCCATCCGCTCGGCATCCCGCTCGGTGGCGAACATGGCGTGCTCGATCCGGCCGCCGTACACCCGGGCCCGCTCATACGCCGACAGCACCTGCGCGATGGCCTCGTTTCCCATCGCGTGCACGGCGATGCCGAAGCCCCGGCTGGAGGCCCGGGCCATCGCGCCGGCCAGGTCCGGCCCCCGGTAGTGCAGCGTTCCGGTGTGGACGCCGTGGCTGTCGAAGCGCGGGCGGAGCACACGCAGGGACTCGATCGGGTTGCTCAGGCCGGTGTTCGCGGTGGCCAGCCCGCGGAACGCCCGCAGGATCACCGGGTACGAGAGGAGCATCGCGCAGCGCTCTCCGCCGTCGGCGAACAGCTTCACCGGCCCGATGCGGAACGAGGAGGTTCCCTCGCCGGTGCGCGGCCCATCCAGCACCTCGTCCAGGCGGCCCAGCATCCCCCCGCCCGACGCGGTCATGGCGGTGACGCCGATCGGGAGCTGCGCCCGCTCCGCCATGTCCCGCTCGCGCGGGCTCATCGCGGCGTCCCCCACGTGGGTCAGGCCCTCCGCCAAGAGCTGCCCCGCGGTGGCCCGAACGCGTTCCGACCACCCCTCACCGAGCACGTCCAGCTCGGTCCGGCGGGCCGCCCACTCCAGTACGGCGTGGGCGCGCTCCCAGGCCCGCCCGTTCGGCTCGCCCCGCCGGTCCCGTTCGAGCTCCCCGCCCGGCGACCGAGGCGTCCACCGCCCGAACCCCACCCTGGCCAGCGCCGCCGAGTTGGCCACCGAGGAGTGGAACGAGGAGTGGACCACCAGGCACGGCCGGTCGGGGAGCGCCGCGTCCAGGTCCGATCGGGTCAGTCGCTTCTCGAAAGGCGTCACCAGCTCGCGGAACCCCCACCCGACCACCCAGGTCCCCTCCGGGGCCCGGCGCGCGCCCTCGCGGAGCTTGCCGGTCAGATCCGCCACCGTGCGCGCGGCGCTCACGTCGACCCAGCCGGGCAGGACCGCGTACGCCGAGAGGTGAAAGTGCGGGTCCACGAATCCGGGCATCACCCAGGCGTCGGCGAGCTCCACCGTCTGGTCGACCTTGCGACGGGGCCGCTTGGCCCGGTCGCCGACCCAGGTGACGGTGCCGTCCTCCACCAGGAACGCCGTGGGCCCCTCCCGGGGAGCGTCCCCGGCCAGGATGTGCGCCGCCGTGACCAGCGTGCGAGTCATCGCCTCGCCGCAGCCACGTAGGCCTGGGCCTCCATCTCCACCAGCCAGCGATCGTCCAGGAACCCGGTGACCACGACCATGGTGCTGGCCGGGCGGATCTCCGCGAAGGCTTCGCCGTGGGCCCGGGCGATCTCCTCCCAGTCCTCCCGGCGGGTCAGGTAGGTGCGGGTCCGCACCACGTCCTCCATCCGCGCGCCCGCCTTGCTCAGCGCCGCGGCGACGATCTCCAGGCACCGCCTGGCCTGGCCGTAGGCGTCGGCCGGCGGGTCCGATCCGTCGGGCATGACCGGAGCCGTGCCCGAGACGAACACGTGCGGCCCTACCGCTACCGCACGCGAGAACCCGATCACCGGCTCGAACGGCGAGCCGGACGAGACCCGCCGCCGCTCCCCGTGCTCGTCGTTCCCCATGGGGGTCCAACGGTACTGCGGCGGCCCGCATCCCGTCTCCGCTAGAATCGCGCGGCCGGGGTCGGCCGGCCGTGCTCCAGGGCGCGGGCAGCCGGGCCGGCGTCCAACCAGGGGCGAGGAGGTCAGGTGGACACTCGAGGAGCGGCGGATCAGCTCGCCAAGGTCCCCATGTTCTCGGGCTGCACGAAGCGGGAGCTCCAGGCCATCGTGCTGGCCGCCAAGGAGGTCTCCCATCCCGAGGGCCATGTCATCGCGCGGGAAGGCGATCGGGGGGTGGGGTTCTTCCTGATCACCGACGGCAAGGTCAAGGTGAGCATCGGCGGGAAGGGGCGAGCCACGCTCGGTCCGGGCGACTTCTTCGGCGAGATCTCCCTGCTGGACCGGGGCCCCCGCACCGCGACCGTCACCGCCACCACCCCGGTGAAGCTGCTCGGCCTCACGTTCTGGGTGTTCCGGGGGCTCCTCGAGCAGCATCCGTCCATCGCCATGAAGGTCCTGGAGGTCGTCGCCCAGCGCCTCCGCGACGTCACCAAGAAGTCGCCGACGGGCTGAACCCCCCGCCCCCCAGTCGCTTTTCGGCGCTGCTAGTCGTTCTCGCCGGGGAGGGTGATCTCGCTGCTGGGGGTGGGGTCGGCCTGCATGGCCGCGGCCAGGGCTTCGACGGCCTGCTTGAGGTCGGCGGCGTACGCGGCGGACACGTCCCCGTGCTGGGCGGCCTCGTCGATCTTGGTCTCGAGGTCCGACAGATTCTTCAGGGCGTCGTCCAGCTTCCCGTCCTGGTAGGACTTCAGGGCGTCGCCGGCGTGGTGGAGGACGTCCTGGGCGGCCTTGTCGCTGATAGCGCCGGAGGAGACCCCCTGGGAGAGGACGGTGGCCAGGTTGGTCACCGCGTCCTGGACCGAGGATGTGGGCGGCGAGGTTGTTGCGGGAGTGGTGGCGGCGTGCGAGGGGCTCGCGGGAGGCGACGATGCGTGGCCCGAGGGGGTGCCATGGGAGCCCCGCCGTGTCGGGAGCCCGCCTCCACTCAGCGTTCCGACCAGGATCAGCGCGACGAGGGCGGCGACGGCGAGCCCGGCCAGCACGTACGGCCACGCGCGGCGACGGGACGGCGGCCGCCGTGCAGGTGGGGCGACGACTGGTGGCAGGGTCGCGGTCCGGTCCCGGTCAAGCCGTTCGGTGTCGGGAATGGGAACCGCCGCTGCCGATGCACCGCCCGCCGCCGCTTCCAGGTCGGCCCGCATCCGTTCCGCCGACTGGTACCGCTGGGCCGGGTCCTTGGCCAGCGCCCGCATGGCGATGGCCTCGACCGCCGGAGGCACGCCCGGCTGGACGGCCGACGGCGGCGTGGGTTCCTCCGTCACGTGCTTGTAGGCCACGGCGACCGGCGTCGAGCCGGTGAACGGGGCCCGCCCCGTCAGGAGCTCGTACAGGACCACGCCCAGCGAGTAGATGTCGCTGCGCGGATCGACCGGCTTGCCCTCGGCCTGCTCGGGCGAGAGGTACGCGGCGGTGCCCAGGATCGACGTGGTCTCGGTGAGGTCCTGCCCGGGTCCCGCGGCCGCCCGGGCGATCCCGAAGTCCATGACCTTGACGTCACCGCGTTCGGTCAGCATCACGTTCCCCGGCTTGACGTCCCGGTGCACCAGGCCCGCCTCGTGGGCGAACGACAGGGCCTCGGCCACCCGGGCCGTGACCCAGGCGGCCCGTTCCGGCGGCAGCGGCCCCTCGGTGGCCAGGACCTCCGCCAGGGTCTGCCCGGAGACGAACTCCATCACGATGTAGTGCACGCCGTCGTCGGACCCGGTGTCGAACACCGACACCACGGTCGGGTGGTTCAGCCGGGCCGCGGCCTGGGCCTCCCGGCGGAACCGTTCGACGAACGCGGGGTCCCCCGCGTAGTCCGAGGACAGGACCTTGATCGCGACCGGGCGCGACAGCACGGTGTCCGTTCCCCGGTACACCTGCGCCATCCCGCCCGATCCCAGGAGCTGCTCCACGCGGTACCGGCCCGAGAGCGTCTGATCCAGCATCAGCATCTGCGCCTATGTACCCACTCTCGCATGCTCAACCACTCCCGATCGTGCTGGCCGGGTACCCTTCGGACCGGTATGCCCAGTCTTGGGATCGTGGTCGGCGGCGACCTGCGCGGGCTCCCCGCGCTCGCGCGCCAGGCGGAGGAGGCCGGCTACGAGAGCGTGTGGGTGGCGGAAACCGCGCGCTCCGCGTTCGTGCAGGCCACGCTGGTGTGCCAGGCCACGGAGGGGATCACGGTGGGGACCGCCGTGGCGCTGGCGTTCCCCCGGAGCCCCGCCATCACCGCGATGGCCGCCCGCGACCTCGCGGAGTTGTCCGGCGGGCGGTTCGTCCTGGGCCTGGGATCGCAGGTCAAGCGGGTCAACGAGCAGCGGTTCTCGGTCCCGTTCGAGCATCCGGCCGCCAAGATGGCCGAGGCCGTGGAGGCCATCCGCACGGTCCTGGGGGCCTTCGAGGGCAGGACGCCCGAGCACCGCGGGCGCTTCTACACGATCACCATGGCGCCGTTCCCGGGTGCCGGTCCGGCCCCGGGAGGCGTGCCGATCTACCTGGCCGCCGTGAACGAGCGGATGGCCGAGGCGGGCGGCCGGGTCGCGGACGGCATCTCCGGTCACCCCATGACCAGCCCCCGGTGGGTGGCCGAGGTCCTCCGCCCGGCCATCGAACGGGGAGCCCGGGCCGCCGGCCGGGACCCCGCCGAGATCAACGTGACCACGAACCTCATCGTGCAGGTGGACCCGGACCGGGAGGTGGCGCGGCGCGAGGCCGCCCTCCAGCTGGGGTTCTACGCCACCACCCGCACCTACGCTCCGGTGCTCGCCCTGCACGGGTTCGAGGACCGCGTTGGACCGCTGCGCACGGCGTTCGTGCGAGGCGACACGGCGGAGATGATCGAGCTCGCGTTGCCCATGGTCGACACGCTGGCCGTGGCCGGCACCGCGGAGGAAGCGCGGGACCGAGTGGCCGCAT
>Ga0137386_10002453_pt1 | contig 11973 bp, 7 predicted proteins | sample SagtaG_4_FD_104910 | JGI IMG/M metagenome (GOLD analysis project Ga0137386, IMG submission 104910) | Vadose zone soil microbial communities from Sagehorn Ranch, Mendocino, California, USA - Sage2_R_100_16 metaG | ecosystem: Environmental > Terrestrial > Soil > Vadose zone | place: USA... | reverse complement strand
CGTTGAGTTAACTAAACAGCTCGAGCGGACGCCGACGCCCCAGGAGCTCGCCGCCGCGGCCGCGATCGACGGCCCGTGGAAGGTGACGCCGTACCAGGCGCGCAAAACGTTCGCGCGCTGGATGGAGGACGCCCGGATTCCCCGCGCCCGGCGCGAGATCTACCGCGGCCACGGCAACCGCGACGTTGGGGACCTGTACGAGCGCTACGAGGTCACGACCTACCTGCGTGAGGACGCCCAGGCGATGCGGGCGCTGCTGCCGCAGCAGGGCTTGAGGATGGTGCCGTGAGCGCGTTACGGCTCCGCCGTGCACGACCGAAACGTAACGCGCGTTACGGCTGTCTCCCCGGGTGAACAAACGTAACGCGGGCTTTTGGTGGGAGCCGTACGACGATCCCGAACACCCGAAGCCGTGCGAGGCGGACTGTCTGCCTCTCCTGCATGGTACGACGTGTCGGCAGCACGGGCACCGCGCGTGCGCGATGTGCGGGAAGGGCATGGTGGAGCGGGTGAAAGGTCGGGATGGGAAGGTCCGGTCCTTCGCGGTCGGTCGCTCCGATCAGCGCTACTGCTCCAACGCCTGTCGGCAGCGGGCGTACCGCTGCGCGCAGCGGCAGAAGATTCGTCGGACCGATCTGCCTACGGGGACCGTCATCCGCGGCCCCAACACGCCGGGCGTTCCACAGTCTCACACCCAGTTGGCGAAAATCGGCGACCGTGAGGCTCGGAAAGGCTGATGCGCCCGGGAGGATTCGAACCTCCGACCAACAGCTTAGAAGGCTGCTGCTCTATCCACCTGAGCTACGGGCGCCAGAACAACTTAGCGATTCTCCCGATGATCGCCGTTTGACGTACGTACGTCAAACGGACACCGCGCGCGACCGAGTATCTTGCGGCTGCGCCCACATGTGCATTCCATGCGCCACGCGTGCGTGGTAAGGCTCGAAGGGCTGCTCCGTCGGGGTCAAATGTTCCGCCCTGACGGCGTTATTCAGGACGCGGCCGGAATCCTTGCAACGGTGATCTAGCTCAACGTCATAGACCTGTTCGCACGAGATGACGAGGCCTGACCCCGCTTCCCCCACGTAGGCCAAGTGTGCGTTTCGGTGACGGCGCGCGCCGGCGGAAGGGTGGATGAGCTTGAGCCCTGCAACGCGATGGGCTAGGCTTAACAAAGCCTTGGCCCCGGAGCGCCCCATGAAGCAGCCTCGCCCGTTGACTCGCGTCGCTCTCTCGCTGGGCGTCATCGCGCTGTTGGCATCCCCAGGCACCGCGTTCGCCCAAACCTTCTACGGTCTCTCCGCCGGCCTGAACTACTCCGGGCCGGCGCCGGCCGGGGACAGCTTCACGCAGGGCTTCGCCGTCCAGGCTTCGGTAGGTCGACAGCTCGTCCCAGGTCTCAGCGTGCGGCTCGATGCCTTCACCAGTCGGTTCGATGACAGCCGGCCTAGCGCGGCCTGCCCCTGCCCGTTGTCCAGTCCCGGGTGCTGCGCCGGTTTCGCCAAGCCAGTGGGGGTCGCGGGACTGATGGCGAACGGCTTGATGAACCTGCAACCCCCGGTAGCGGGCGTCGAGATGTACCTGATCGTGGGCGCGGGCGCCGACTACCTCTACCAGCACCCCGGCGCCGGGGGCGCGGTCCGGCCCGATCTGTCGGCTGGTGGGGGCGTCACCGTGCGAATGACCAACGGGTCACGACTGTTCCTGGAGGCGCGCTACCACGACCTGCTCGGCTCGCCGAGCCCCCCGACCTGGCTCGTGCCGGTTACCTTCGGTATCCGGTTCTGACACGCGCGGAGTGAGCCACCGCTTGTCCGCCCGCTCCGCGTCGCTGAGCGCTCCGAACTGATAGTTCCGCGGTTCGCACAACGCGGCCCACAGTTGGCGCTCGACGTCTACGGGCGCAGGGACCGCACGTACGGCAAACATCTTCTTACCGGCCTGCTAAGGTCAACCGCTCGGGGCGGAGTCCGAGGGGCTATCCAAGGCGAATGCAGCTCTCCATGTTCTTCGGCCCCCCCTTTTAGGAGCGCCCTATGCGCTGCGCCCTTCCGACCGTCCTCGGTCTTCTCACGCTCGCCGCCCCGCTCGCCAGCCAAGCAAAACCCGGCCATGTGTATGGGATCAGCTACTACCAGGCCCTGCCGGGCAAGGGGGCCGCGTACAACAAGGCGCTCACCGAGGTGGTGTTTCCGGTCCTCGACGAGATGGTGAAGCGGAAGACGCTCGTCTCATACTTGTCGCTCAACCAGGTTGCTGGCTCCGGTGAATACTCGCATGCCTTCCTGCTGGAGTTCTCGGATTGGGCGGCGTTCGGCACGTACGAGGCCAAGCGGAACGAAGCCACGCAGGCCGTGCACCACAAAGCGTGGTCCGAAGCGATTGCCGGGTTCCCCGACCTGCGCCGGGCGATTCGCAGCGAGACATACCAACCGGTGGGCAATAGCCATGACTGAATACGAGGGCAATGTGAGACGTCTCACCTGTCCCATCGCGCTGATTTCCGGCTTACTCCTCATGCATCAGCCAACGGCCGCCCAGCAGGCCACGCCCGGCCCCGTGACCACCGCATTTCGGGCAGATGCGGAGCGGCTCGCTCGCAACCTCGTGGCCGCAGCCGACGACATGCCGGCGACCAAGTATCAGTTCAAGCCCACACCAGCGCAGATGAGCGTTGCCGAGGTAGTGCTGCACATCGCCGGCGACAGCGAGTTCGGCTGCGCGGCACTGGGCGGCGCGAAAGCCCCCGCCGAGCCCAAGCTCACTCCTGCAGACAGCGTGCCGAAGCTGGTCGCCCGGCTCACGCGATCCTTCGCGTTCTGCCGCACGCAAATGGCCAAACTCAACGACGGCGGGTTAGGCGACAAGATTCCGGGGTACGACGGGCAAACCACTCGGGCCGCGATGATCTTCGAGCTGCACGAGGACTGGGCCGATCACTACAGCCAGCTGGCCAATTACCTCCGTCTCAACGGGATTCTGCCGCCGACGGCGCGGGGCGCACACTAAGGACGAACTGATGACCACGCCCCGCACCCACGCCCGGTTCCACGGCGATCCGCACCTCGTCGGAGTCGCCGGACGCGGTGACGGCGCGGATGGTATGCGTGCCCGGGACGAGCTGCCAGCGCCGCGCGAGCGCTAATCGCCCGTCGACCCACCAGCGAACCGCACCGACCTCACCCGCGGCCCGCAAGGCGATCGTGGCATAGCGAGCGTCGACGCCAGGCGGGACGCGGTACTGGTCGCCGTCCTGTGGGGATACGATGCGGAATGGCCCGGCACCGGCCGCCGGTCCAGCGACGTCGGATTGAAAGCCCGTCTGCTGAGCCCACTCGGCGTATTCGGGCGGCAGGCGCGCGCCCCCGCCGCGGTGCCAGTCGCACTGGCGCTCCGGCTCTGTGCCGGGCAGAAACCATTCGACCATCGCAGGGCAAGCGGGCGTCGCGCGCAGCCCCGACAGCCGGCAGATCGTCACCGGCACCGCTCCGGCGCTCGCCGGCGACGGTAGCGCGCCTGGCGCATAGCTCTCTGCCGTCAGCATGATGGCGCGGTGCAAGAGCGGGCCTGCCCCCGTTACCCCGCTCACGTCGTCCATGGGGCGGCCGCTGAAGTTCCCCACCCACACGGCAACGGTAAATCCGCCGGTCGTCCCCACCGCCCAGTTATCCGTGAAATGGCGACTCGTCCCGGTCTTCACGGCGACCGGAAACGGGAAATCGAACGGCGTGCTGAGCCCGAATCCCGGAATGCGCGCGACCGGATCGCTCAGGACGTCGACCACGAGTGCCGCGGCGCCCCGCGACATGACCCGGCGACCCTCCTGCGAATCGGCGCGCACTCCGCCCGGCAGGGCCCACCACCAGTATGGTCGCCACACGCCGCCGTTTGCGAACACGCGGTACGCGTTCGCCAGCTCCATCAGGGTCACGTCTCCGTTTCCAAGGGCGAGCCCCAGACCGTAGTAGTCGGCCGTCCGATCGAGCGATACGAACCCCGCGAGTTGGAGGGTCCGCAGGAGGCTCGCAGCGCCGACTCGGTTCGTGAGCTCAATCGCGGGCACGTTGTACGAGCTCGCCAGCGCCTCGCGGGCGCGCACCGGTCCGCGAAAGGCGCGGTCGTAATTGCGGGGGCGATAGGGTCCAGTGGGCGTCTCGTAGATGTGCGGGATGTCGGCGAGAATCGAGGCCGGTGTGTGGCCCCGATCGAACGCGAGACCATAGAGGAACGGCTTGAGCGCGGACCCCGGCTGCCGCGGCGAAACCACCATGTCTACCTGACCTGCGCTGTCCGCCCAAAAATCCGGTGAGCCGACCCAGGCGAGAATCTCGCCCGTGCCGTTGGCGAGGACGACCACGGCCGCCTGCTCCACGCCGCGCTCCCGCATCACCTGCACCGTGTGTCGCACCTCCGCTTCGAGCCGCATCTGCAGGGGGAGATCGAGCGAGGTGCGTCGCACGCCGTCGAGCGACTCGCCTCGCTCGTCGTTCCACGCGAGCAGGCGACTCGTGAAGTGCGGCGCGAGGAACGGCGGGGCGGACCGGTGCGGGAGCAGCGGCTCCGCGGCTGCGCGTGGCAGCTCGGGATCGGCGGCGTAACCTGCGTCGCGCATGCGAATCAGCGCTGTGGCGCGTCGCGCCTGCGCTCGCTCGGTCGATATGAAGGGGTTGGCCGTGGACGGCGCGCGCGCGAATCCGGCGAGCAACGCAGCCTGGGCGAGGCTCAGCCGAGTGGCGGATGCGTCAAAGTAGAGGCGCGCGGCCGCGGCGACCCCGATCGTGCCCTGGCCGAGGGGGACCCGATTGAGGTATTGCTCGAGGATGGCCTGCTTGGTCAGGTGACGCTCCAGCCGGAGCGCCCAGAGGACTTGCAGCGCCTTGGCGCTCCACGTGTGGCCACTGGCCGCGGGGCGGAGCAGCCGGGCCAGCTGCATGGTGAGCGTCGAGGCGCCCGACACCACATGCCGGGCCCGCAGGTTATCGCGCGCCGCACGCAGCACGGCGCGCCAGTCCATGGCGCCATGCTCATAGAAGCGCCGGTCCTCCAGCGCGATGAACGCCTGCAGGATCTTGGAATCCACGTCCGACAGCGGGAGCCAGCGTGCCAGGCTGCCGTCCGGCGCACGCGTGGTACGGAGCGGCAGCCCGTGCCGGTCGGCGAGTGTGAAGCTCGGCGCCGGCGTCGGGGCGAGGAGACCGGCCGGGAGCGGCCGAGCGACCCAGGCCGCCAGCGCGAGCGCCAGGCCCGTGGCCAGGACACCGCCGAGCGCGAGCAACGTGCGACCCCGGTCGCTCATGGCGACTTCACCGTCACGCTGAACACGCCGCCCTCGCTGCGGCCATGGACGGCGGGATTGTACATCTCCTCCGCGTGCGCGGGTGGCCGCACGAAAACGCCGGGCGTCGTCGCGCGGGCCACGTACGTCGCGCTGTACGTACCGGGCCAAAGCACGGTGGCGGCGTACACGACTCGGTCGTCCCGCATCTCCTTATGGTCGAACGGGGACCACCAACCGTCGTCCCAGCCTCCGTAGTACCAGCCCCACCGGTAGCTCGACTCGCCTTCGGTCTCCTCGTGCTCCGCCTGTTCCGGCGGGGTCGCGCCCGGCCCGACGAGCACGCCGCTGGTGCGGAGACTCAAGTCCACCGCTTCGAGCCCGGCAGGTAGCGGATCGTCCAGCACGACGAACTGCCGCTCAGCCGGGAGCGTGATCCGCAGCCGGACGCGCACCAGCTGCCCTTCGGCGACGCTCACGATGGGTTTGCCGGTCGCGAAGTCCTCGTACCAGCGCTCCACCTGGATCCCCTGCTGGTCCGGCGTGACGGGCCGGTTTCGTGGGACTTCCCGCACCGTGACGTAGTAGTAGACCGGCGTGTCGCCACCCGGCGGCGTCTCGAGCGCGAGCCGGAGCGTCTTGGAACCGCTCGGACCGTCCGTCAGCAGCCCGGTGAGGGGGGCGGCGGAGTCGATCACCGCCGCGCTCGCTACGCGCCCCGGCGCCTCGAGAACCACGCGGCTGCCGCTGCGGACGCGAATCCCGCGCGCCGCGGCGCGCTGTTGGCGCCGGGCGAACGCGGCGAGGGCACCGACCGCCGTGCCGTAGTCCTGCGTATTCCAAGGCGAAAGCTGGCCGGCACGGCCCTGCGCGATGAGCGTCTCCACGAGCGGACCAAGCAGCCGGTGGCTCGAGTCGGCTGCGAGCGTGGCGGTGAGAAGGCGCGCGATCGGTCGCTCCCAGGAATAGAAGTAGAACGGGCGCCTGGTCGAGTCAGCAACGACGGCGCGACGCCCCTCGACCTGCACCGACGCCCAGATAGGCTCCAGGAGCTGGCGCGCCGCTCGCACCGCGCCGCGGCGCGCCACGACCTCGGCGAGCCGCACACGGTCCTCCCACGCGAGCTGGGGCGCGAGCTGTAGCAGGTCGTTTTCGCCCGCGAGATCGGACCGGCCGAGGCGGCTCAAGAAATCCACGGCCGCGACTCGATCCGCGAGGCGTACGCGGAACTCAGTGTACCAGTAGGCGACGGGTGCCTGAATGGGGAGCTCGTTGTGAAGGCTCTTCGACAAATAGTCGCCGAGCCGCGACAGCACGGTGTCGCTCACCGCCATCCCGGCCGCTCGCGCGGCGATCAGCGCCTCGCCGGCGTAGGCACTCAGCCACGGGGTGGTCCAGTCGTGCGCGTCCCACAGGCCGATGCCCCCATCCGGTCGCTGACGCCGCGACAGCGCGCCGACGGCGTCGGCGATCTGGTCCTTCGCGTCGGGCGGCAGCTTAACGCCCGCTCCCAGGGCCAGACGCGCCTGGTAGAGTGCGATGAGCGGCAGCACTTCGCTCGCCACCTGCTCGCTGCAGTCGTACGGATAGACACGCAGGTACTGGTACGCGCCCTGGACCACGGCGAGCACCGATGTGCCGAGGTTCAGCTCCACGCGCGAGCGCGCAGGGTCGATATCGGCCGGAAGCGCAAACTCGACCGTAGTGGTATCGCGCAGCACCCCCGCCGCAGTGGAAGCCCGGGGGTGGTACGCGGGGCGCACCGGCAGCGGCTTTTCGACGGCGTCGGCGTCGCCGCCGCTCGACACGCGGAACCGGAAGGTCGCCACGTCCTCGGTCGTGTCGCGGAAGGCGAAGCGGACCTCGCTCCCCCGGCCGGCCGTCAGCGTCACCGTGCGCGCGGGATTTCCGTTGAGCACGACGCCACTGGCGACGGCCCCGACGCTCACGGTGGGCGTGCCGCCGGCGCGCTGGTTCACCACGACGCCCGCGGTGAACTCGTCGTTGCGCCGCAGGAACCGGGGCAGCGCCGGCCGGGCGAGCAGCGGGCGCGTGACGAGCAACGCCGATCGCCCGCTGCCGTAGCGATCGCCCGCGGTGACTGCCACGGCCATTACGCGAAACGTCGTCAGGTTGTCCGGGAGCTTTGCGGTTGCCACAGCGCTCCCCTCGGCATCGGTCACCACGGAGCCGATGAAGAATGCGGTGGACTTGAACCGCGAGCGCAGCACTTCCGCGGCGCCCAGGCCGCCACCGCCGCCGGGTGATCCCTCGCCCTTGATCGTCACCGCCTCGGCCAGCACCTGCGGCGCCACCGTCACGAGGTCACTCGCCAGGTGCAGGCCCAGCCCGCGCGGCTTGTAAATCAGGTCGATCGGGTCCGGCGTCTTGTACCCGGTAAGCGCCAAGACGCCTTCGTCCACGGCCCAGAGCGTCACCTCGCTGCGCTGCCCCGCACCCCGGGCGTCGCGGACCCGCAGCCGGACGCGTGCCGTGTCGCCCGGCCGGTATTCGGGCTTGAGCGGCTGAACCTGGACCTCCAGCCGCTTGACCTCGGGCGTCACCCGAAGCTCGGCGTAGCCGACACGGATGGTGGGTCGGCCGGGGTCCGCGAGCGTGCCGGGCGCCGCGTTGCGGCCGCGGGCCACGACGATCGACACGAACGCGTTCGGTGCGTACGCCTCGCGGATCGGGAACTTGAGGGTCGTCGCTCCGCTCGCGATCCGCAGCCGGCGCTCCTCGATGAGACCCTCGCGCTCCACCGTCACCCACGCGTCGGCGTTCGTCAGCGGCGAAGCGAACAGCACGGTGGCGGTGTCGCCGACGCTATAGCGCTGCTTGTCCGGGATCACCTCCATCTTGAAGCGGCTCTCGTCGTTCCACGGGACCCACTCCTTGCCCGTCACCCAGCGGTACAGGCTCGTGGCCGCGGGGCGCCCGGCCGGATCGGTGGCGGAGAAGCTCACGGTGTAGCTGCCGCCTGCCGACGGCGTGAACCGGCATGGCACCGAGTCGGCGCTACTGGTGAGATCGCAGCGCGCCACGGTGTCCGAGACCCATTCGCCCACCTCCTCGGACAGGCCTTCGCGCTCGCGCTCGACCTGATGCCACTCACGGCGCACGATGGCGCCGCGGATCGCCACGCCTGTCACCCGGCGGCCGTCCGGGCGCACCGCGATGACGGCTACTGCCTGGGGGCTCCCGGCGGGCCAGAAGTAGCTCTCCCCGAGCGGTTTCGCCGCCAGGTAGAACGCGGCCGGGTGTACGGTGACCGAAGCTGCGCCCGAGACAGTCTGCCGATTGACGTCGGTCACGGTCGCCTCAACAGTCGCGCGGGCCGGGAGTCCCTTGGCGGGCGGGGCGACGGCGACGCGCAGCATGAGGTGGCCGGTTGCGTCGAGCGTATCCGTACCGCTCGCCACCACGGTCACGTTCGCTTGCGGCGTGCTCTCCTCCCAGTCCTCTTCCCACCACCACCCGCTCTCGCCGACGAAGTAGCCGTCGGTGCCGGGAATGTGGAGCGCCCAGGGACTGATCGGCTGCTGCCGCGCGACCCAGCTCACGGCCGCGCGGGCCATCGGCGCCCCGAACAGATAGCGAGCCTCGACGGTGGCCCGAAGCGAGTCGCCCGCGAAGCGCGGCGCCGTGTCGGATGTGACATCCACCAGGAACTCGGGGGGCCGGTACTCGGCGACGCGATAGCTCGTGCGGTCGAGATCGATCCAGCGTCCCTGGCGCCGGATGCGGATCGCGATCTCATAGTGGCCGAGTGGCAGGCTCGTCGGCAGCAGGAAGGTCTGGTCCGCCGTGCCGAAGGGCGACATCGCCACCGTCGAGTCCCGCAGGGTGCCCTTCTCCCGGTCGGCGAACACCCAACGCAGCGAGTCGCCCGCCGCTGGAAGCTTGAGGGCGCCCAGCGGACCGTCGCGCACCAGGGCTTTGGCGTACACCGTTTCGCCCGGACGGTAAATGCCGCGCTCGGTGAATACCGCGCCGGCGGCGGGGAAGCGCTGGTCGCCCCACGCGCTCGAGACGTGGAAGCGCCACGGGGAGAGGTCCGCGTCGTATGCGCTCACGGGAACGACGGCACGGTCGGTCCCGAGCGCCGCGCCGACGTAGCCGTCGAACCCGCCGTAGTAACGGCGCTCTTCGCTGCCTTGGGCCGTATCGGGCTTGAGCCCCGTCAGGCGCGCCAGTCCCTCGGCATCCGTAGTTGCGGTGGCGCGGGGCCGGCCGCGGCTGTCGTACAGGGTCACGCGCGCCCCGGCTCGCGGACGGCCGTCGCTCACACCGGTCACCCACACCACGCCCTCTTCCGCGCCGATCCGCGCGTGCACACCGAGGTCCGTGACCTGCACGATGGCCGTCGGCTGGCGCTGGGCCCATGGCTCGCGGTGCACGGTGTCGGCCCGCAGGCTCGTGATGCGGATGGCGGTAAGAGTCGGATTGGCGGGTCGCGCAGCGTTGTAGGCGGGCAGGCGGACGCCGGTCACCATCGGTCGGTCGGCGTCGCCTTTCACTGGTACTTTGCGCGTCGTGGCACCGGGGGCGAGCTTCGCCCACAACTCCTCGAAGTTCCACCCGTACGAGCGAAGCACCACGCCCTCGAGGCTGTCCGGCACGGGCGCGAGCGTCACGACCAGCGTATCCACGTTGACATGCCGGACGGCGAGCGTGCGAAATCCCGTTCGCTCGATGAGCATGCGACCGTACGCGTACTCCACGGCGGGGGCATAGCCGGTCGTCGTGAACGTCGCCACTCCGTTGCCGGTGAAGCGCTGCCCGAAGACGTCGGTCACGGTCGTGTCCACCACCACCCTGTATTCGGTGCGCGGTTTCAAGGCCGCTTCGAGAATCCACGTCGCGGACTCTTGCGACGTGTCGCTGACCCCGAACGACAGCCCGGGCTCGGTCTTGACGTGTCGCAGCACGCTCGCGCCGCGCACGGGCGTGCTGAACTCCAGCTTGAGCGGTCCCGTGGGGCAGCGGGTGCCCGGGCGCGAGAGACACCCGGCGTTCAGCAACCGCAACGGGCCATACGTCTGAAAGTCCCAGCGCACGTAGGCGCTCGTGCCCTCTGCGTCCAGAATCGACTGGGCGACCAGTGCGCCCGCGCACGCCGGGGGGAGCGGCGCTTCCGGCGTGAGCGACACGACGCGCCGCAGGCTATCGGTCGTCCGGTCCCGCTGGTAGCCGCCCGCCTCCTTGTATTCCCAGGAGTCCTTTGAGGTGATCGCCCGCTGGTCCACCGGCTTCAGGCGGACCACACGGCGCCCGGCGCACGATTCGTTGAGTTCGACGTGGGTGGTCGCGGCGAGTCGCTCGAGGTCGGCGGGCGCGCTGTACACCAGCTCGAACCGGGTCGCCGGTGTGACGAATTTGGGATGGCGGTTGCCGCTCACGGGCGAGCCGGCGAGCAGGCGCGGCCCGCGAACGCGGAACGTAAAGTGATACGGACCTTCGAGCCGGCTCCCGTCCATCGCGGCGAAGGTGTTCGCCACGGTAACGGTGTACTCGCTGTTCGAGGCGAGCGGCGCGGCGGGCGTGAATCGGATCGTCACCGGGTCCCGCCACTCGAGCCGGCCCTTCCAGGCGGGGGTGATCGTGAAGATTGCCTTCGGGTCCACGGTCCGGTCGAGTGAGCCGGCGACCGGCCGATCGAACGTGACGGTCACCACGCTGGTCGGCGCAGCGTCGTCGACGGGCGCGGTCCGGAGGACCCGGAGGGGCTCCGGACCGGACATCGTGTACGCGGAGAGGAACAGCAGGGCGGCGTACGGCGGACGCATTGACATCGCTCGGAGGGAAGCCGGCTGAAAGTTAAGAGAAAGAGCGTCTTGTCGCCGCCAACGCCGGCCCGTGAGAGAAACCCGATTTGGTACCTGGCCGAGAACGCCTTATCGTTGGGCGGCTCGCCCACAGGAGATCGCCCCATGCGCGTCGCCCGTTTCATCACGCCGGCCCTCGTCCTGGTCCTGCTGCCCACGCCCCGTCAGGCCGACCGACCGGACGACGATCCTCCCAGCCGGGTCGGCCGGCTCAGCTTCCTCTCGGGCAGCGTCTCGTTCCGTCCCGGCACCGTGGACGACTGGACCGACGCCACCATCAACTATCCGCTGCACGGGGGCGACCACCTCTGGACCGACGCCGATGCGCGCGCGGAGCTGACCGTCGGCTCGAACGCCATTCGGCTCGCCCCGCAAAGCGCGTTCGGTTTCTTGGCGCTCGACGACCGCACCACCCAGGTACGCCTGTCGCAAGGCTCGCTCGAAGTGCGCGTGCGCGACCTCGGGGACGACGATAGCTTCGAGATCGACACACCGACCGGCGCGGTCTCGCTGCTCCACCCCGGTACCTACCGCGTGGACGTCGACGCGACCGGCGACACCACCACCGTCACCGTGCGCCACGGCCAGGCCGACGTCACCGCCGCCGGCTCGGCCTTCCCGGTGCACGCGGGGGAGGCGGCCGTCGTCGCGGGTGGCGACTCGCCCAGCTACGACATCCGCGACGCGGCGCGGGCGGACGAGTGGGAAGACTGGTGCTCCACGCGCGACCGCCGCTGGGACGACTCCCGCTCGTCGCGGTACGTGTCGCGCGAGACGATCGGCTACGAAGATCTCGACGACAATGGCGAATGGCGTGACACACCGGACTACGGTCCCGTCTGGGCGCCCCGCACCACGATCGTGGGATGG
>Ga0137386_10002440_pt1 | contig 11993 bp, 9 predicted proteins | sample SagtaG_4_FD_104910 | JGI IMG/M metagenome (GOLD analysis project Ga0137386, IMG submission 104910) | Vadose zone soil microbial communities from Sagehorn Ranch, Mendocino, California, USA - Sage2_R_100_16 metaG | ecosystem: Environmental > Terrestrial > Soil > Vadose zone | place: USA... | reverse complement strand
GTCCGGCCCGTCCGGCCCGTCCGGCTCGGCCAGCGGCCGGTCCGCGCTGCCGTCGGCCTCCGTCACGCGCAGCGTGCCACCGCTGACGTAGCCGACTCGCCGTCCGGTCGGATCGGGCCGCGGGTCGACGACCGGCTCGGCCGCCGGCAGCCTGCGCACCTCGCCGCCGTCCGGCCGGGCGGTCCACAGCTGCCCGGACAGCGCAAAGGCCAGCAGGCCGCAGGCGCGGTCGGCCGCGTAGGAGACAATGCCGGATGACATCTGCCTGGCGCGCTCGCGCCTGGTCCTTTCCTGCGCGGTCAGCTCCTCGTCCGCGCCGGCCAGCAGGGCGAGCGGGTCGGCGATCAGCCGTTCCTGCCAGGTCAGGCAGTCCATCGCCCACAGGCACGACGCGGGATCCGTCCCGGTCCTGGTGCGCAGGAAGATGACGGTACGGCCGTCGGGGGAGACGGTGACCTGCCCGGGCACCCCCAGGTTGAAGCGCCTGGTCGTGGCGAGCTGGCGGGGCAGCGATGGCTCGGCGGCGGTCACGTCAGTCGTTCCTCGAGGTCGCGGCGATGGCCAGGTCGGCCAGTGCCGACTTCGACTCCGGCGTGATCGGCGCCAGGTCAAGGGCCGCCAGCGCCTCCTTGACGTTCCTGTCGATCATCGCCTCGCACTCGGCCAGCGCGCCCGTGCCGGTGATCACCGCCCTGACCTGTTCCGCTCCCGCCTCGGTCAGCAGCGGGTTGCCGATGGCACGGTCAAGCACGGCGGCCTGCTCCCGGTCGGCCCGCTCCCTGGCGATCGCGAGCATCACCGTCCGCTTGCCCTCGCGCAGATCGTCGATCACCGGCTTGCCGGTCCTGACGGGATCGCCGAAGACGCCGAGAATGTCGTCGCGCAGCTGGAACGCCGTCCCGATCGGGATGCCGTAGTCGGTGAACGCCCGGCGACGACCTGGCCCGCCGCCCGGCGCGGCGGCCCCGTCCCGGCCGGATGCTCCTAGCATGGCGCGGTGCTCGGCGCCGGCCAGCTCGGCGCCCAGGTGCAGCGGCCGCTCGACGGTGTACTTGGCGGATTTGTAGGTCACCACCCGCAGTGCGCTGGCTGCGTCGGACGCGCCGGACGCCTGGGCGACGACGTCGAGGAACTGCCCGGAGAACACCTCCGTGCGCATCGCGTCGAGGACGCGGAGCCCGCGCCAGACCGCGGCCGGCGCCAGCCCGCTCGCCCTGAGCATCTCGTCGGTCCACGCCAGCAGCAGGTCGCCGATCAGGATCGCCGCGCCCGCGCCGAAGTCATCGGCCGAGCCGCGCCAGGCAGCCGCGGCATGCCTGGACGCGAAGCGCCGGTGCACGGCGGGCTGGCCGCGGCGGGTCTGGCTGGCGTCCATCACGTCGTCATGCACCAGCGCGCTGGCGTGCAGCAGCTCAAGGGAGGCCGATGCAGCGACGATCTCGCGGCCGTCGGCACCGCCGCACGCGCGCCAGCCCCAGTAGCAGAACGCGGCCCGCAGGCGCTTGCCGCCCGCCAGCAGGTCGGCGATCGCGTCCACGCAGGGCAGCAGGTCAGCGCTGATCGCGGCCAGGTTGTGCCGCTGCTGCCCGATGAACTCGTCCAGCTCGGCACCGATCGCTGACCGGATCCGCGTCATGTCCGCAGCTCCCGTCGACATGATCGTGACCCTAGCCGCAGCCACCACGTGGCGCCGTCGCCGGGCGGTGCGGCGAGGGCGTCTCGTCATGATCGGGATCGGGATAGCCTGGACCAATGGCATCGCGGCTGCCCCAGCAAGCACCCCTGATCAGGGACCTTCTGGCCGTCGGCGGCAGGTCGTTCTCATTCGAGTTCATGGCGCCCAAGACCGACGCCGACGAGGAGCAGCTCTGGCTGGCGATCAGGCGGCTCGAGCCGCTGCGGCCGACGTTCGTCTCGGTCACCTACGGCGCGGGCGGCACGACCAGGGACCGGACCGTTCGGGTCACCGGCAGGATCGCCGAGGAGACGACCATGACCCCGGTCGGGCACCTGACCGCGGTCAGCCACTCGGTCGGCGAGCTCAGGCACGTCGTCGGGTCGTACGCGGCGGTCGGCGTCAGGAATGTGCTCGCGCTGCGCGGTGACCCGCCGGGAGATCCGTCGGCCGAGTGGGTGGCCCATCCGCAGGGACTGCGGCACGCGTCGGAGCTCGTCCGGCTGGTCAGGCAGGCGGGCGACTTCTGCGTCGGGGTGGCGGCATTTCCCGAGGTCCACAACCGGGCCGTGAGCAGGAGCTCGGACCTGCGGTTCTTCATGGACAAGTGCGCGGCAGGCGCCGACTTCGCGATCACCCAGATGTTCTTCTACGTCGAGGACTACCTGCGATTCAGGGACGAGGTGGCCGCGCTCGGCTGCCCGGTCCCGATCATCGCCGGGATCATGCCGATCACCAGCGTGCCGATGATCGACCGGGCCGTGCTGCTCTCCGGGGCGCGGTTCCCCGCGGAGCTGGCCGAGCGTCTGCGAAGGTGCGCTGGCGACCGCTCTGCGGTCCGCCAGGTTGGCGTGGAGTACGCGGCCGGGATGTGCCAGCGACTGCTTGACGAGGGCGTCCCCGGGCTGCACTTCTACACGCTGAACGGGTCCCGGGCCACCGGCGAGGTCTATCAGGCGCTCGGGCTGGCGGACCGGGGCAGGCTGCCGGCGGTGACCGGGTCGCGCAGCGGCAGCACCGCGCCCATGACCGCGTAGGGCGGGCTGCCGCCGGGGAAGCTGTAGCCGGTCAGCAGGTCGCCGAAGCCCATCCGCCGGTACAGCCGGCGGGCCGTGGACTCCCGGTCCGGCGTGGACAGCAGCGCGGTCCGCTCCGGCCGCCCGGCCACCAGCGCGGTCAGCATCTGGGTCCCGATGCCGCATCGCTGCTGGTCCTTGCGCACGTGCAGCTCGGCCACCTCGAGGCAGTCGGCGAGCCAGCCCTGCGTGAGCGCCGGGCCGATCGCCCTGGTCAGCGCGGCCGATACGGCGTCGTACCACCACTGACCTGGCTGACCGCGGAACCCGTAGCTGAATCCCAGAACGGCGGCCGAGCTGCCGGCCTGACCGGGCACCGTCGCGCGGGCCTGCAGCGCCTTGAATGCCGGGTAGCCGGCGTGCCGCCGCATCAGTTCGCGCCGGCCGGGCAGCAACGCCGTCTCGGCATCCATCGCGTCGGCGTAGATGGCGAGCAGGATGTCTATCTCGGCGAGGAACTCTCTCGGCCCGAGGTCGCGGAGGGTAGCGGCGGTCGCCATTCGGCCCAGGGTACGCGATCGATGCTGGCGGCACGCCTGCTGCCCGGCTGGCCGGCGCCGGTCACGGCTCTGGCGCGGCTGTGGTCCGAGCGTGGCTGCCGCCGTCTGGCCGCCGCATGCGGTCAGGACCCGGTGACTGTCAGACCCCTTCGATACATTCGAACGCAGCAGCTACCGAATGGACAGTGGGCCGAATTTATGTTCGAATACAGAGGTGGGAAGCGCCCGGAACGCCGGCAGTGCCGGCAGGCGGGCAGCAGCCGGGCGCGGTGTGGGGAAGCGCCGCGTCCGGTCCGCCCGCAGCGGAATTGGAGGACGTTGCCATGAACTCGATCACGCAGGCGCGCCAGGACCCGGTGCGCTGCCGGGTGGCGCCATCGGCGCTCGCGCTGCTCGAGTCGGCGCGGCAGGGACTTGCCTCGGCCGAGGCCGACGTGTCGGCGGGCGGCCGCTATGTGGGGGCGCACCTGGCCGCGCTGCGGGCCGCCGCGGCGATCGTGGCCGCCCGGGCCGAGCCGGCCCCGGCCCGCAGGCGGCGGCCGCTGAGCGTCTGGGAGCTGCTTCCCAGGGTCGAGCCGACGCTGAGCGAGTGGGCCGCGTTCTTTGCGGCGGGGGCCAGCAAGCGGGCGGCGGCGGAAGCGGGCCTGCCGCGTGCGGTGTCGGCACGCGAGGCCGACGAGCTGCTCCGCGACGCCGCCACGTTCGTCTCGCTGGCCGAGAGCGCGCTCGGCGTCCCTGCCCAGTCGCCGCTGCCGCTTCCGGCGGCGATCTGAGGCAGGCGGTCGCCGGCGGGCGCCCGGTGACGGGTTGTCAGGCGATGTCGATGGCGCCGCGTGCGGTGGAGTCGAGGATGCCCCAGCCGATCAGTTCCTCGGTCAGGTCGGAGGGCGTCTTGTCATAGATCACCGCGAGAGAACGGAGGTCCTCCTGGCGGATAGACAGCACCCGGCCGTTGTAGTCGCCGCGCTGGCTCTGGATGGTGGCGACGTACCTGGCGAGCGGGCCGGCCTGGTCACGCGGCAGCTGCGCCATCTTCTCCAGGTCGATGACCAGCTTCGGGGCCGGGGTCAGAACGCCGGGTCCGGCGTCGCCCGGCAGCAACTCTGACACCGGCACGCCGTAGAAGTCGGCCAGTTCGGCAAGCTTCTGCACGGTGACCGAGCGGTCGCCGCGCTCGTAGGACCCGACCACAACGGCCTTCCACCGGCCCCTGGACTTCTCTTCCACGCCATGCAGGGACAGACCCTGCTGGGTGCGAATGGCGCGCAGCCGGGCGCCGAGGGTCTTCGCGTAATCAGATGGCATGGTTCGGGTTCCCTGGCCTTTAGCGATCGAGCGAACGTACTGATGGTTACGGACAGTGACGGTAGGCCGAGAGCACGACAAGGTCAAGCCGATCGGCAAAAATCGGGAGGCTCCGGGAGTCTCCGGATTAACTTACACGCGACTGCGCAACGAGGCGGCAGCCGCCGAAGTCGATGAGAGCCCGGCTGGCCGGCTCGTGTCGGCGAGGTTCCCGGCGACCGGAGCGGCCTGCCTGGCCCGGAGGTCCCGCGCTGGTAGGTTAGGGCCGTTCGACATCCTTTAAGGCCCGTCCCGTGAGGCGGGGAAGGAGGTCTGCTGATGGCTGGGATGAGCGAGGCCGCCGGTCCTGAGCCGGCCGGCCCGGCCAAGGGCCAGGGCCGCGGTGGCAAGTCCGTCCTCGGGTCCGATGAGATCCGCAGGGCGCTGACCAGGATCGGGCACGAGATCCTCGAGCGCACCGATGGCGCCCGCGACGTGGTGCTGCTCGGCATTCAGACCAGGGGAGTGCCGCTGGCCCGCCGCCTCGCTGCGCGTCTCGCCGAGACCGAGGGAGTGCACATTCCCGTCGGCGCGCTCGACATCACCTTGTACCGCGACGACCTGAGGCTGCGGCCGACCAGGACGCTCGGGCACACCGAGATACCGGACGCCGGCATCGACGGCATGGTCGTCGTGCTCGTCGACGATGTCTTGTACTCCGGCCGCACGGTGCGGGCCGCCCTCGACGCGCTCGGCGACATCGGCCGCCCGCGCGCCGTGCAGCTAGCCGTCCTGGTCGACCGGGGCCACAGGGAACTTCCGATCAGGCCCGACTACGTCGGCAAGAACCTCCCCACATCCAAGCGCGAGGCGGTCAAGGTGCTGCTGACCGAGATCGACGGGGAAGACTCGGTGACCCTCCAGGTCAGTCGGCAGGCGAGCCGGTGAACAGGCACCTGATCTCCGCGGCCGACCTGAGCCTGGACGATGCCGTCGCGATCCTGGACACGGCGGAGGAACTCGCCAGGCTGGCCCAGCGGCCGATACCCAAGCTCCCCACGCTGCGCGGCCGGACGGTCGTCAACCTGTTCTACGAGGACTCGACCAGGACGAGGATCTCGTTCGAGGCGGCGGCGAAGCGGCTGTCGGCCGACGTGATCAACTTCTCGGCGAAGGGCTCGAGCGTGGCGAAGGGCGAGAGCCTGAAGGACACCGCGCTCACGCTGCAGGCCATGGGCGCCGACGCGGTCGTGATCAGGCACGGCGCCTCCGGCGCGCCGTACCGGCTGGCCGGCTGGGTCAGGGGCAGCGTGATCAACGCCGGGGACGGCACCCACGAGCACCCGACCCAGGCGCTGCTCGACGCGTTCACGATGCGGCGCAGGCTGGGGCGGCTGGCGGGGCTGCGGGTCACGATCGTCGGCGACATCCTGCACAGCCGGGTGGCGCGCTCCAACGTCTGGCTGCTGCGGACGCTCGGCGCCCGGGTGACCTTGGTCGCGCCGCCGACGTTGCTGCCCGTCGCCGTGGGCGGCTGGCCGTGCTCGGTGAGCTACGACTTCTCGACGGTGCTGCCGGACAGCGACGTCGTGATGATGCTGCGCGTGCAGCGCGAGCGCATGTCGGACGCGTACTTTCCGAGCGTTCGCGAGTACAGCCGCAGGTACGGGCTCGACGGTGACCGGATGGCGCTGCTTGCGGACCATGCGATCGTGATGCACCCCGGCCCGATGAACCGGGGCGTGGAGATCGCCGCCGAGGTGGCCGACTCGCCCAGGTCGACGATCGTGGAGCAGGTGACCAACGGCGTGTCGGTCCGGATGGCGGTGCTCTACCTGCTGCTCGGCGGATCCCGGGAGCCCGGTGACGCGCCACCCGCCGCCGCCGGCCTCGCCGCGGCGGGCTCCGGGGTGGCGGGCTCCGGGGTGGCTGGCTCCGGGGAGACACTGTGATCGCGGGGGGCCACACCCAGGACCGCGGCCGCTGGCTGATCAGGGACGCGAGGCCGCTCGGCGGCCCGCCCGCCGACATCCTGATCGACGGCACCACGATCGCCGCGGTGGTGCCGTCCGGCGAGGGCGGCGCTGACCTGGCCACGGGCGGCGGCCAGCTCAGCGTGCTGGACGCGGGCGGCCTGATCGCTCTGCCTGGCCTGGTCGACCTGCACACTCACCTGCGCGAGCCGGGCCGGGAGGACGCCGAGACGGTGGCCAGCGGAACCGCTGCCGCGGCGCTCGGCGGGTACACCGCGGTGCACGCGATGGCCAACACCGAGCCGGCCGCCGACACGGCCGGGGTGGTGGAGCAGGTCTGGCGGCTCGGCCGCCAGGCCGGGCACTGCGACGTAAGGCCGGTCGGCGCCGTGACCGCCGGGCTGGGCGGATCCCAGCTCGCCGAGCTCGGCGCGATGGCGGACTCGGCGGCCGGCGTGCGGGTGTTCTCCGACGACGGGCGGTGCGTCGCCGACGCCACTCTGATGCGGCGCGCCCTGGAGTACGTGAAGGCATTCGACGGGGTGATAGCCCAGCACGCCCAGGAACCCAGGCTCACCTCAGGAGCTCAGGTCAACGAGGGTGAGGTCTCGGCCAGGCTCGGCCTGACCGGGTGGCCGGCGGTCGCCGAGGAAGCGATCGTGGCGCGGGACTGCCTGCTCGCCGCGCACGTCGGCTCGGCGGTGCACGTCTGCCACGTGTCGACGGCCGGAACTGTGGAGATCATCCGCTGGGCCAAGTCCAAGGGCTGGCAGGTGACGGCCGAGGTCACGCCGCACCACCTGCTGCTCACCGACGATCTCGCGGCCGGCTATGACCCGGTGTTCAAGGTCAACCCGCCGCTGCGGACGGCCGCGGATGTCGCGGCGCTGCGGGCCGGCCTGGCCGACGGCACCATCGACTGCGTGGCCACCGACCATGCCCCGCACCCGGCCGAAGCCAAGGAGACCGAGTGGTCGCAGGCCGCGTTCGGCATGACGGGGCTTGAAACGGCACTGCGCGTGGTGCACGAGGCGATGGTGAACACCGGCCTGCTCGACTGGTCCGCGGTCGCCGACCGGATGTCGGTCAGGCCAGCCGCGATCGGCCGGATCGGCGCCCTGGCCACCGGCCTTGGTGACCTGCGGCACGGCTGCCCGGTCGCGCCGGGTTCGTCGGCCACCCTGGTGCTCTACGACCCTGAGCCGATCACGCCGGTCGATCCCGCCGGGCACGCCTCCCGCAGCCGCAACACCCCGTTCGCGGGCATGAAGCTGCCCGGCCAGGTGGTCGCGACGTTCCTGCGCGGCAGGCCCACGGTGCTCGGCGGGAGGCTGGCCAGGTGAGCGCTCCCGCGCTGCTCGTGCTCGAAGACGGCACGACCTTCCGCGGTGCCGGTTACGGGGCGGACGGCGAGGCGTTCGGCGAGGCGGTGTTCAACACCGGGATGACCGGCTACCAGGAGACACTGACCGACCCGTCGTACTGCCGCCAGATCGTCGCGATGACCGCGCCGCACATCGGCAATACCGGGATCAACGACGAGGACAACGAGTCGCGCCGGATCTGGGTCAGCGGTTTCGTGATCCGCGACCCGAGCCCGGTCGCCTCGAACTGGCGAGCCACCAGGTCGCTCGAGGACGAACTGCGGTCGGCCGGGGTCACCGCGATCGCGATCGCCGGCACCAGGGCGCTGACCCTGCACCTGCGCGAGCGGGGCGCGATGCGCGCCGCGATCAGCACGGTCACCGCCGAACCGGCCGAGCTGGTCGGGCGGGTCCAGGCCAGCCCGCCGATGACCGGGGCCGACCTGGCCCGCGAGGTGACGACGCCGGAGCCTTACGTGGTGCGGCCGCCCGCGGGCGGCACGGTGCGGTTCCGGGTGGCCGCCGTCGACCTCGGCATCAAGGCGGCGACCCCGCTGGCGCTGGCCGGCCTCGGCTGCGAGGTGCACGTGCTGCCCGCGACCAGCACGGCGCGCGAGATCCTGGCCACCGGCCCGGACGGCGTGTTCTTCTCGAACGGCCCAGGCGACCCGGCGGCCTGCGGTTACGCCGTCGACGCGATGCGAGGCGTGCTGGCCGCCGGCGCCCCGGTATTCGGAATCTGCCTGGGCAGCCAGGTGCTCGGCCGGGCGCTCGGCCTCGGCACCTACAAGCTGCGGTTCGGCCATCGCGGCATCAACCAGCCGGTGCGGGATCTGCGCACCGGCCGGGTCCAGGTCACCAGCCACAACCACGGCTTCGCCGTCGCCATGCCGGGTCCCGCGGCGCGAGCGGACGCGGCGCGAGCGGACGCGGCCCGCCCGGGCGCCGACAGCGCCGCGGCCCGCCCGGGCGCCGACGGAGCCGCGGGCTTCGATACCGAGTTCGGCCCGGGCGAGATCACGCACGTCAACCTCAACGACGGCGTCGTGGAGGGGCTGCGGCTGCTCGCGGTGCCGGCGTTCGCCGTGCAGTACCACCCGGAGGCGGCGCCGGGCCCGCACGACGCCGTCGGCCTGTTCGGTGAGTTCTGCGCCCTGATGGAGCGCGCCAGATGACGGGGACCGGCTGATGCCCAGGCGCGCTGACCTGAACTCGGTGCTGGTGATCGGCTCGGGCCCGATCGTGATCGGCCAGGCCTGCGAGTTCGACTACTCGGGCACCCAGGCCTGCCGGGTGCTGCGCCAGGAGGGGATCAGGGTCAGCCTGGTCAACTCCAACCCCGCCACGATCATGACCGACCCCGAGTTCGCCGACGCCACCTACATCGAGCCGATCACGCCGGACGTGCTGGAGAAGGTGATCGCGGCCGAGCGGCCCGACGCGATCCTGGCTACGCTCGGCGGCCAGACCGCGCTGAACGCGGCCGTGGCCCTGCACGAGGCGGGCACGCTGGCCGCCTACGGGGTCGAGCTGATCGGCGCCGACATCGGCGCGATCAAGGCGGGCGAGGACCGCAGGAGGTTCAAGGAGATCGTCACCGGACTGGGCGGCGAGGTGCCGCGCAGCGCGGTCTGCCACTCGATGGCTGAGTGCGACGCCGTGGCCGCCAGTCTTGGCTACCCGCTGGTTGTACGGCCATCGTTCACGCTCGGCGGCTCGGGCTCGGGCATCGCCGCCGACGCGACGGAGCTGCGCAGGATCGCCGGGCACGGGCTGGACGCCAGCCCGGTCACCGAGGTGCTGCTTGAGGAGTCGATACTCGGCTGGAAGGAGTACGAGCTCGAGCTGATGCGGGACCGCAACGACAACGTCGTGGTGGTGTGCTCGATCGAGAACGTCGACCCGATGGGCGTGCACACCGGCGACTCGGTCACTGTCGCGCCGGCGATGACGCTGACCGACCGCGAGTACCAGCGGATGCGCGACCTGGCGATCGCGGTGCTGCGGGCCGTGGGCGTGGACACCGGCGGGTGCAACATCCAGTTCGCCGTCCAGCCGGGCACAGGCCGGATGGTCGTGATCGAGCTGAACCCGCGGGTCTCGCGGTCAAGCGCCCTGGCGTCGAAGGCCACCGGGTTCCCGATCGCCAAGATCGCGGCGAGGCTGGCGATCGGCTACACCCTGGACGAGATCCGCAACGACATCACCGTCGGCCCTCTGTCACAGAGCACGCCGGCCAGCTTCGAGCCCGCCCTGGACTACGTCGTGGTCAAGGTGCCGCGGTTCGCGTTCGAGAAGTTCCCTGGCGCCGACCCGGTGCTCACCACGCACATGAAGTCGGTCGGCGAGGCGATGGCGATAGGGCGCTGTTTCAGCGAGGCGCTGCAGAAGGCGCTTCGCTCGCTGGAGCAGCCGGGAGCGCCGCTGCACTGGCGCGAGCCGCCCGGCGACCGCGCCGCGCTGGTCGCCCGCTGCGCTATACCCCACGACGGCCGCATCTCGACGCTGCACCAGGCGCTGCGGGCGGGGGCGACCGTAACCGGGCTCGCCGCGGCCAGCGGCATCGATCCTTGGTTCATCGAGCAGGTCAAGGGCATAGAGGATCAGGCTCAACGGCTCGCGGCGGCCGGGTCGCCCACGCCGGCCAGCCTGCGCGCGGCGAAGGCCGCCGGGTTCTCCGACGCCCAGGTCGCCCAGCTCAGCGGGCTGTCAGAGGGGCAGGCCAGGGGGCTGCGCCGGGAGTTCGGGGTCCGCCCGGTCTACCACATGGTGGACACCTGCGCCGCCGAGTTCGCGGCGAGCACCCCGTACCTGTACTCCAGTTACGACGAGCTGTCCGAGGTCCCGGCGTCGGCCAGGCCGAAGGTGATCATCCTGGGCAGCGGGCCGAACCGGATCGGCCAGGGCATCGAGTTCGACTACGCCTGCGTGCACGCCTGCTTCGCCGCGTCGCAGGCCGGGTTCGAGACCGTGATCGTCAACTGCAACCCGGAGACGGTCTCCACCGACTACGACACCTCCGACCGGCTCTACTTCGAGCCGCTCACGCTGGAGGACGTGCTGGAGATCGTGGCGGCCGAGCAGGCGGCCGGCGAGGTGGCCGGCGTCATCGTCTCGCTCGGCGGCCAGACCCCGCTCGGGCTGTCGCGCGCGCTGGCCGCCGAGGGGGTGCCGATCCTCGGCACCTCGCCCGAGGCGATTCACCTGGCCGAGGACCGTGCCGAGTTCAGCGCCGTGCTCGCCGCGGCCGGGCTGCTCGCTCCCCGGCACGGCACCGCTCTGTCGGCGGGCGACGCGGCAGAGGTCGCCGCGGAGATCGGCTACCCGGTCCTGGTGCGGCCGTCCTACGTGCTCGGCGGGCGCGGCATGGAGATCGTGTACGACGAGCCGACCCTTGAGGCTTACGTCCAGCGGGCGACGCTCGCCAGCCCCGAGCACCCGGTGCTGATCGACCGGTTCCTCGACGACGCGATCGAGATCGACGTGGACGCGCTGTTCGACGGCGAGGAACTGTACCTCGGCGGCGTGATGGAGCACATCGAGGAGGCGGGGATCCACTCGGGCGACTCGGCGTGCGCGCTCCCCCCGATCACGCTCGGGCGCGAGTACATCGCCGCGGTTCGCGCGTCCACCGAGGCGATCGCGCGCGGGGTCGGCGTGCGGGGGCTGCTGAACGTCCAGTACGCGCTGGCCGCCGGACTGCTCTACGTGCTCGAGGCCAACCCCAGGGCGTCACGGACGGTGCCGTTCGTCTCCAAGGCCACGGCGGTGCCGCTGGCTAAGGCCGCGACCAGGGTCATGCTCGGCGCGACGATCGCCCAGCTGCGGGCCGAGGGGCTGCTTGCGGTGTCCGGTGACGGCGGGAGCCTGCCGCTCGACGCGCCAATCGCGGTGAAGGAGGCGGTACTGCCGTTCGGCAGGTTCCGCGAGCCGGGCGGCGCGGGCGTCGACACGCTGCTCGGCCCAGAGATGCGCTCGACCGGCGAGGTCATGGGCATCGACGAGTTCTTCGGCACCGCGTTCGCGAAGTCGCAGGCGGCCGCCTACGGCGCCCTTCCCGTGAAGGGCCGCGCGTTCGTGTCGGTCGCGAGCAAGGACAAGCGGGCCATGATCTTCCCGGT
>Ga0137386_10002424_pt1 | contig 12019 bp, 8 predicted proteins | sample SagtaG_4_FD_104910 | JGI IMG/M metagenome (GOLD analysis project Ga0137386, IMG submission 104910) | Vadose zone soil microbial communities from Sagehorn Ranch, Mendocino, California, USA - Sage2_R_100_16 metaG | ecosystem: Environmental > Terrestrial > Soil > Vadose zone | place: USA... | reverse complement strand
CCCGGTGACGCGGTGACCTCCGAAGCGGTGGCCCTGTTCGTCGACCGGGCCCGCCAGCTCGACCCGCACTTCGCCCTGGACGATGAGGCGGGCGCCCTGGTGGCCCGGCTGGTGGCGCACCTGGACGGGTTGCCGCTGGCGATCGAGCTGGCCGCCGCCCGGGCCGAGGCGCTCGGCCTGGCGGAGCTGCTCAACCGGCTGGACGACCGGTTCCGGCTGCTGGTCAGCGCGCAGCGTGGCGCGGCCGCCAGGCAGCGGTCCCTGGAGGCCACCTTCTACTGGAGCTACCAGTTGCTCAGCGCTTCCGAGCAGCGCGTGCTGCGGCACCTGTCGGTGTTCCCCGGCCCGTTCACGCTGGACGCCGCCATGGCGATAGCCGGTTCCGACGCCGGCCCGGGCGTCCTGCACCTGGTCGACTGCTCGCTGCTCACGCCGCCGCGGACCGGGCCGGACGGGCGCTCCCGGTACTCGATGCTGGAGACGCTGCGGGCCTACGCCAGGGACCGGCTCAGGGAAGCCGGCGAGGAGCACGTGGCGGGCGCGGCGCTTTCCGCTCACGTACTCCAGGTGGCCGAGCAGGCCGCGGCCGGCCTCGCGTCCGGTGACGGGGAACTGGCCGCGGCGCGGTGGCTGGACGCCGAGGACGCCGCCATCTACCAGGGGATGGCCTGGGCCCTCGATCACGACCCGCCCGCCGCGCTGCGGCTGGCCGTGGCGCTGGCGCCGTGGTGGCGGCTGCGCGGCCGGTGGATCCAGGGAACGACGCTGCTGCAGCGCGCGGCCGAGCGGGCGGGCCCGGGCGCCAGCGCCTGGTACTCCGCCCGGGTCTGGATCTGCAACCTCTCCCTGGGCACGTCCAACTACGACACCCTGCTCGGTCACTACAGCGCGGTCGCCGAGGCGCTCGGCGACGCGCCCGCCTCTGGCGACCTGGTGGACAGCCTGACCGGCCGGTCGGCGGTGCTGCGCAACCTGGGCCGCCTGGCCGAGGCGACGGCGGATGCCCGGGCCGCCCTGGCGCTGGCCCGCCAGATCGGCTACCTCACCGGCGAGCACGTGGCCCTGACCGAGCTGAGCCTGGCCTGCGTCTACGCCGGGGATGGCGAGCAGGCGCTGGAGTGGGCCAGGCAGGTACAGCGGATCGACCGGGCCAGGATCCCCGGGTGGGTGGCCCGCAACGGCGCAGGCGTGCTGCTGTACGCGCTCATCGTGAACGGGCCAGAGGAGGCTCCGCAGGATCTGTTCGCGCAGGCGGTGGCGCGGGCCAGGGACGCCGGCGACCTGGTGGCCCTGGCGGACTGCCTGTACCTCACGGCGGTGCTTGCCCTGCAGACCGGGCGCCCGGGCGACGTCATGGAACCGCTGCGGGAGACCCTTCAGATCGCGGCGAACGCGGGCAAGCGGCTGCGGGTGATCGACGCCCTGGACGAGTGCGGTTACCTGTGCGCGCTGACCGGCAGGCATGCCGAGGCGGTCACGCTGTGGGCGGCCAGGGACGTGCAGAGCCGGGCCAGCGGGCTGGCGGACACGCCGTTCGAGATACGCCGCCGCGAGGCGCCGTCGGCCGGAGCGCGGCGGTCGCTGGGGGCCCGGCGGTTCCGCGCGGCGCAGGACCGGGGCGCCGCGCTGACGCTCACCGCGGCGGTGGAACTGGCGGTGATGATGACCAGCGGGACCATGCCGGGGCAGCACGGGCCGGCCAGCCCGGGGAAACTCAGCACCCGGGAACGGGAACTGGTCGCGCTGGTCGCCCGCGGGCATACCGACGCCCAGATCGCCGAGCAGCTGTTCATCAGCGTGCGCACGGTGCGCACGCACCTGGACCGGATCAGGGACAAGAGCGGCTGCCGCCGTCGCGCGGACCTGACCCGCCTCGCGCTGCAGGAAGGCATCGTCTAGCTGCCGTGCCCGGCCGGTGCGCGGATCCGACCCGCCTCGCGCTCCGGGAAGGCAACGCCCAGCCACGCCCGGCCGGCCCGCGGACCTGACCCGCCTCGCGCTCCGGGAAGGCAACGCCCAGCCACGCCCGGCCGGCCCGCGGACCTGACCTGCCTCGCGCTCCGGGAAGGCACCGCCTCGCCACGCCTTGACGCTCCGCCCATGGCCCGCGCCGGGCCGGCCCGATTACCCTCAGCCGGGCCGCGCCCGCGGCACAATGGCCGGCCGGCCCGGGGCGCGGTGGCGACGACGCGGCGAGACGGACGATGACGGCGTCGCGAGAAGGGGTATTCCGGCCTCTGCCTGCGGCTATGCCCGGCCGGCCAGCCTGGAGGGCCAGCGGCCAGGTATCCGGCCAGGCCGGGATGACAGGAACACCGATGTTCGCCACGCCGTACCTCCCCGCCCGGATCCCCGGCGCCCGCCACCCCGGCACGCCGGCCACGCCGCGGCAATGCCCCGGCGGTGACCCCGGCGGCCCGGACGTGGTGACCTTAACCGCGGCGCGTCCCGATGAGGCGCCTCCCCTGGAGAGCCGCCCGCCGGGGCGCCGCCGGCCCGCACCGCGCCGCCGGTGCCGCCGGAGCGGGATCCCGGCCATGGCGGCCGGGATCCCGCGAGTCCTCGTCAGCGCTTACAGAACGACACGAAGTCCCCCAGCGAGCCGGGGACGCCGTCCCCGGTGGTGAGCAGGACCTGAGTCTCAAGGGTGACGGTGTAGGCACAGACGGGCAGGTCCGCGACGTTGAAATTGTTGGTGGCCGCGCCGGCGATCTGGCCCGGCGTGGCCGGCGGCAGGGTGAAGGTCCAGGTTCCGCCGCCCCCGATCATGACCAGGTCGACCGCGCCCAGGTTCGGGTGTGCCGCGGTGACCAGCACGGTCAGCGAGTTGGTGACCCCGCCGCACGGGCTGCCCGCCAGTTCCTGGACGTTCACGCTGGTCACGTCCAGCTGGCCGTCCACCTGGTGCGGCGACCAGCTGCCACCCTTGTTGACGTGGTTGTAGAGGGTGTTGTCGATGGCGAGCGTGTGGCACTCGCCGCCCGCCTGCTCGGTCAGCGGCAATCCCGCCTGGCGGACCCGGAGCCTGATGCCGAACAGCAGGTCCTGGGCCAGGCCGGCGGGCGGCAGCGGGGTCCCGGCCATGATCGCGCCGGCGTCGATCGGCGGCCACGGGGCGATGGTCGTCGTGTCCAGGACGATCATGTTGAGATTCGGGGTGAACAGCCCGGTCGACAGGTTGCCCTCCTGCGGCATGGCGATCCACCCTTGCGCGTCGGGGGTGACGATGATCTCGGTGGCCGGGTTGGTCCCGTTCACGTAGACCTCGGTGACCTCCAGGTTCGCGCCCACCAGCTTCTCCGACGTGCCGATCCAGGTGGGGCCGATCTGGTGCGGCAGGACCGGGGTCCAGGGCCCGCCGGGCAGCGCCCGGACCTCGAACCGGTACTCCAGCGGCAGGCCGCCCAGCGTGGTGCCGACCGGGCCGCTGAGCCGCAGCCCGCTGAAGAAGGCGCGGTTGTCGCTGATGGTCAGACCGGATCCGCCCGGGCCGCTGTTCACATCGACCTGGTAGTCCAGGGTGCCGATGTAGCGGAAGTCCGGGATGGGCTCGGTGCGCGGCGGCGCTTCCGGGATGCACAGATCGACGCAGAAGCAGGGGCCGACGTTCTGGCGGCCCGGAGTGCGCCCGGTGCTGGGCGGCTCGTCGAGCAGGACCACCCCACCGGGGCCTTCGATCCGGAAGTAGAGGTCGGGCCCGGGCACGAGTTCGATGTTGATCACCGGGGAGAACGGTGTCCTGGAGAACTCCGCCACGGTGTACCAGATCTGGAACTTGCCGCCGGGGCCGGTGACCGCGGAGCCGAGCGCGTCGTCCTGCAGCCAGTCCCGGTCGAACGCGAATACCGTGACCCCGTCGATCACTTCCTCGGTATCGCAGACGGTCACCTGGCCGCAGATGACCCACAGCCCCAGCCGGCCGAGCAGCGCGCAGGCCAGCCGCGGCAGCATCGCGTAGTCGAACGCCGCGACCTCGTTCCCGGCCTTGGCGTCCTCGGCGCCCACGGAGCGCCAGGCGGGCTGCAGCGTGGTCAGCGCCACCTGGGTCGGGCGCGGCGGCACATGGCCGCTCACCGTGCCGCAGTACAGGTCGATGTCCACGGCGTCGCCGCCGTAGGAGGCCGCGAGCTCCACCGTGTAGGCACCATCGGCGCCGATGATCGCCTCGCCGAGAAGTTCCCCGTGAGCCGCCTCAAGCGCGGCCCGATCCTCGGCATCGGCGTGGTGGAAGAGGCGGAACGTGTGGCGCGGGTCCGCGGCGGCCCGGGCCGTCACGCCCTGGTTCGGCAGTGTGGCGTACACGCGCACCGCCGCGCCTTGGAGCGAAATGGGACAGTCCTCACAGACCGACGCACTCAGCACGCCCCGAAGGGTGAACGACATGACAGATTCCCCCGAATCTTTCTTGCGGGCAGCGGAGTGCTGACCGTCATGGTTACTTAGAGCGATCTGGGCATGCATAAATACACGGAGTGATCACCCAGGGTCAGCGGGGATGCGGCGGCACCGCGAGAGCCGGGCCGAGGAACCCGGCCGCGAGGGGTTAAGCGGGGGGAGCCTGATCGGGAGCCGGGCGCGGCACGGAGCCGAGGGCCCGTCGCCGGGATGGCCCTTGAACCTACGGGTGTCCCTGGGTTGCTAGCTTCGGAGGGTGCAGGAACCGACGGCCACGAGGCCGTACATGCCGGGCTACGGGACGCTGCCCGCGTCTGAGGGGACCGGGCTGCTGCCCTGGTCCTGGGCGGTGGAGCGGCTGGCCCGCTCGCACGACTACTGGCTGGCCACGGTGACCCCGCAGGGCGCGCCGCACCTCATGCCGGTCTGGGCGGTCTGGCACTCCGATCGGCTGTGGTTCTCCAGCTCCAACGGATCCCGCAAGGCCCGCAACCTCAGCGCCGACGCCCGCTGCACCGTGTCCACCGACAACCCGCAGGAGCCGGTGGTCGTGCACGGCCGGGCCGAGCGGGTCACCAGCCCGGAGGCACTGGCGGGCATGCTGGCGGCGGAGAACGCCAAGTACCGGACCGACTATGGCGCGGAGATGGTGGACCCGGCGCTGAACAGTGTCTACGCGCTCCGGCTGGACTGGGTGTTCGCCCTGGACGCCAGCGACTTCGCCGGCTCCCCGACCCGGTTCACCTTCGGCCTGGCCCCGGCCGGCTGACGGGCCCGGTCGGCTGGCCACCAGTAGGGGGCGCTGGCCACGCCTCTCACGGAACCGCCCAGAGCGGGCTCGCGGACCGGCTCAAGCGAGGGGGCAAGGCGGCGTTCCGCGAGCTGGTCCAGGCCCTGCGGCTGTTGGGCGGCCCGAGCGCTGCCGTGCCGCGCCCATGCGACCGACACGCACATCACGGCCAGTGGGACGACCACGAAGATAGACGCCTGGAAGATGCCGTGGCCGCGGCTGAACAGGCCAAAGGCGAGGGCGGCCGGCACGAACACGCCGTACCCGATGGTGCTGACCACCGAGGAGGCCCCGGCCCGGACGGTGGACGGCATCGCGTCATGCAGGTAACGGGTCAGCGCGATGTTGAGGACGGTGACCCCGAAGATCGTGGCGACCTGGGCACCGACCACCACGCGCGGGTCCCGGACGAACAGGCCGCAGGCGATCACGAGCGTGCCGAGCGCGGCGGCCATCACGGTGCCGCGGCCCCGCAGCACGTTGGCGAGGGCGCCGCCGCTCCAAGCGCCGGAGTACATCGCCGCGCAACTGGGCCCGTACCAGAGCACCGGCAGTGCCAGCCCGAGGTACCAGAGCTGGTAGAACTCGATGAGCAGGCGCATGACCACGCAGTTGGCCACCAGGCCGAGCACGATCCAGCCGACGTTGCCGCTGGTCGTGCCGCGCACGATCCGGCCCAGGTGAGCCCCGAGGTGCAGCCTCGGCACCGTGCGGTGCAGGCCGGGCTCACGGAACCGGGACAAGGTGAGGAACGCGCAGCAGGTGAACGGGATCGTCAGGAAGTATTCGACCCGCAGGCTGAAGTAGTGCGCGACCGCGGCGCTGAGCAGCGCGCTGGTGATGAACGCCGTGGCCTCGAACATCTGCACCCGGCCGTAGCAGCGCTCGAAGGCATCGGCCGTCCCGGTTTCCTCGAGCACCACGTCGTAGACCGCCGAGTCGTAGGTCCCCGCGTACGCGGCGTAGAACAGGCCCCAGACCGATATCCCGGTGGCGTACACCGGCAGGCCGTGGCTGAACCCGCACACTACGGAACTGCCGATGAGCGCGCAGGTGGCGATGTAGAGCACGCCCTTGCGGCTCCACCGGTCGGCGAGCAGGCCGAGCGGGATGTTGGCGACCATCATGACCACGATGTAGACGAGCGTGGCGATCGTGATGAGGTAGTCGTTCAGGCCAACCGACCGCATGAAGAGCTTCTCGACCGAGTACCACAGCACGAAGCTGTGGATGAAGCCGGTGGCGTAGAGCGGCCGCAACCGCTTGTTGACCGACTCGGCAACGGGAGTGCTCTTCATGGCGACCGCCGGCGCCGTAGCAGTTGCACCCTGTCCCGCATGAAGCGCCCTTCGGTAGCTGGCAGCGGCGATTCCGGCTGCCGGGAACCTGCACGACACAGCGTGCGGCGGCGGGATTGCACTCATCTTGACGCGGACCTTGCACCGCAGGTCAGCGGCACGGGCACGGGGGCAGACAAGAGAACGGCCAGCGGGCTTGCCCGCTGGCCGCAGAATGTCCGTGCGGCTAGGAGGTAAGACGGTCCATGGCCGGATCCAGGGTTTCCATGCGTATCCGCGCCGACTCGGCCTCGGGCACGCCGAGGCGCTCATAGATATCCAGCGCCTGCCGGAAAAGAATCCGCGCGGCATCGGGTCGCCGGGTGCTGAGCGTCGTTTCCGCGATCCCTTCGAGAATCTTGCCCTCCTCGTAGGGATCCCCGATCTCCCTGGCCAGCTTCAGCACGGCATGGTATTGGTCGAGGGCCTCGTTGTAGCGGCCCGATGCGCGGCACACGTCGGCTATCCCGCGCCGGGCGACGACCTGCTGGGACTGGTTCCCGATCTCCTCGGCGATCAGCCTGGCCTGCTCGTGGTGGATCAGTGCCTCGTCGTAGCATTCTGCCTTGCGGTAAATGGCGCCGGTGTCATTGAGCACATCTGCCTGGTTGGGAAGGTCGCCGATCTCGCGGAAAATGGCCAGGGCCCGGCGGTAGGCGGCGAGCGCATCCTCGTAGCTGCCCTTGTAGTCGTAGACGCAGCCGATGTTGAGATACAGGATCGCCTCGTTCTGTGCCCCGCCAATCTCGGCGAATATCTTCAGCGAGCTTTGATAGGCCACGAGCGCGTCCCGATGGTAGCCAGACAGCAATTGCATCCGGCCAAGGTTGTTGAGAGTTTTCGCTTCACCCCGCCGGTCGCCGGCCTCACGGTAGAGGGAAAGCGCCTCACCCAGGTGATCCGTCGCGTCCGGATGGCGGCCGAGATGCCAGCAGGTGATGCCGGAGTGGCTCAGGGTATCGGCCACGCCATGCTCGTCCCCGGCTGCACGGTAGAGGATCCGCGCCTCGTGGAAGTAGGCGAGGGCCTCGCGGTAGCGGCTGGTGCGCAAGTGGGCCAGTCCCATCTGGTCGAGGGCATGCGCCTCGCCACGCCGGTCGGCCTGGGACCGGTAGATCGCCGCGGCATCCTCCGCTAGCGGCAGCATCTCCTCGTGTCTGCCGGTCTCCTGGCTCACCTCGCAGAGTTCCAGGGCCGCCTGCGCGATCCTGCCCGGATCCGCGATGTCGTGGGATGCCTGGAGGGCCAGGGTGTGCGCCGCGATCGCCTCGTCCCAGTACGCCTTGATCCGCACGAAACCGGCCAGCGCATGGATGAGGTCTGCACACTGGCGCTTCCACTCGTGCCGGGCGGCGTACTGGGCGGCCTGCAAGATGTTGCGCCACTCGGCCTCCAGCCAGGCCGCCGCCTCCTCGTGCGTGGCCAGGGCCGGGACCCCGGCCGGCGGGCGGGTGACCGAGACCGGCATCCGGCGCCGGAACGGGTACAGTTCCCGGTCGGCCCGGTCGGCGGTGTGCAGGTAGTAGTCGAGGAGCCGCCCGAACGACTGCCGCCGCACGGACACCGACTCGTCCCGCTCGGCGCACATGGCCGCGTAGCCGCGGATGAGGTCGTGGAACACGAACTGGCCGTCCGGGGCCCGGGACAGCAGGTGATGGTCCAGTAGCGCGCCGATGGCCTCCTCCGCCTCGGCGAGCGAGACGCCGCCGAGGGCTGCCGCGGCATGCGGGCTGATCTGAGTGGCCGGGCTCACCCCCAGCCGGCGGAAGAACTCCTGATGACCCGGTTGCAGGGCACGGTAGGACAGCTCGAAAGCAGGCACCCAGTCCAGGGCCGTCACCTCCGCGCCCTCGACGCGGGCGGGCGGGCGGGACAGTTCCGTCTCCAGGTCGCCGAGCCGTGGCGGGTAGTCCCTGGCCAGCCGGCCGGCAGTGAGCTGGATGGCGAACGGCAGGCGCCCGCACAGTTCCACGACCGCGGCCAGTTCGGCGTCGTCGTGCGCCCTGCCGCCGCGCGCGATCCGCCGGAACAGCGCGACCGCGTCATCGACGGGCAGCACGTCCAGGGTCATCGCCCGGGCATCCGCCAGGTCCGGGATCCGGTACCGGCTGGTTACCAGGATCACGGACCGGCCGCCCGCCGGCAGCAGCGGGCCGATCTGGTCCAGGCTGGCGGTGTCGTCCAGGATCACCACGGCGCGGCGGCGGCTGAGCTGGGCCCGCCACAGTGCGGCACGCTCGCTGGGCGATTCTGGTATCTGCGTGGCCGGCAGGGTGAGCATCTGGAGCAGCCGGCGCAGCGCCTCGGCGGCGTCGAGCGAAGGGCTCCGCGGGTCGTGGCTGTGGAAGTTGAGATAGAGCACCCCGTCCGGGTATTGCCCGGCGAGGATGCGGGCGGCGTGCACCGCCAGCGCGGTCTTGCCCACGCCTGGCACGCCCACGATCACGCTGACCCGGGGGGCGTCCCCCTCCTCCCCGATGAGCTGGCTGAGTTCCTCGTCGCGTCCCACGAACTCCGCCGTCTCGGGCGGCAGGGTGTCCGGGCGCGATACCCGGGCCGGCAGGGTGTCCGGGCGCGATACCCGGGCCGGGAGGGTATCCGGGGGCGATACCCGGCCCGGCTGCCGGGCAGCCGGCTTGCCGGTCAGCTCCGGATCGCGCCGGAGGATCCGCTGATGTAGTTCGGACAGTGCCGGCCCGGGCTCGGTGCCCTGCTCCTCGACCAGGCGGGCGCGCGTCTCCCGGTACAGGCCGAGGGCGTCACCCGGCCTGCCGCTGCGGTACAGGGCGGTCATCTGGTGCGCAATGAACGTCTCGTCCAGCGGGTACTGGGCCAGCAGATGGTGCAGTTCACCGACCAGGGTGGCGTGCCGGCCGAGCGCTAGCTCACAATCGACGCGCTCCAGGAGGGCCGCCCGGCGCTCCTCTTCGAGGCTGTCGCGCATCCGCGCCACCCAGTCGCCGGGAATGCCCGCCAGCGCCGGGCCGCGCCACAGCTCGTCCGCCTCGCGCAGCAAACTGGCCGCCCGGTCATGGTCGCCGCTGGCGGTCAGGCTGTCCGCCTGCCGCCGCAACTGGCGGAACTGGTGCAGGTCCACGGTCTCGGGATCGACATCAAGCAGATAGCCGCGGGCGCGCCCGGCAAGCTGGACGCTGTCGCCGACCGCCTGCCGGAGCGATCCCCTGAGCCGGGCAAGATAGGCGGACAGGCTCTCCCTGGCCTTGGCCGGCGGCCTGGTGTCCCAGAGCCGGTCGATGAGGGTCTCGGCCGGAACGATGGTTCGCGGCGCCAGCAGGAGGATGGCAAGGACGCAGCGCTCCCTGGCCGGCCCCAGGTCCTGCGGCCGGCCGGCCGACCACAGCTCGATCGGCCCGAGAACCCGAAATTCCATGACCGCCCTACGTCTTCCACCACCGGCGGCAGGCCGGCGGCTGGTCGAATGGGATCCACGGAACCTTTTCATTGATTTTAATACCCGCTATGCCCTTTTCATACCCCGCCAGCGGGCCAAGTGGTAGCGAAGTAGAAATGTTCATCCCTGGTCAGATAGGGTCAGCGCAATTTGCATGGACCCTTTCATGGAAAGGCAGCCAGCTACCCATAAATACCCGCAGCAGCCATATTCGCGTGGCGCCTGCGACTGGCCGATCCCCATGGGTTAGAAGTGAGTGCTGATGTTGTCCGGGCCAGTGTTGTGTAAGTGGTGCCACCTGACCCTGTCTGAGCAACTTGCACGGGCAGGTGCGCGAAAAGTTGCTGAGATTCGCCCGAACGCCATGTCCCGGGGCCGGCGGTGGAGTAGCTTCTCCGTCTTAGAGGACCCGATGTCTATGTCAAGAGGGGACCCTCTCCCATGGAGATTCGTAGTTCGTTATGGCACGGCACTCCTTCTAGCGGCCCGGTGGGCGGCGCGCACCGCAGGTTATCGGCGCACCGCAAATCCCCGAGGTCAGCCCGCGCCCGGGTGCTGCGCGGGATTCTCGTTCTGGCCCTCACAGTGGGCAGTTTTGCCGCTCTCGCGGTGGCGTCGATGGCGCACAGCACCGGCCACTCCCACAGCGGTGTCGCCGTCAGTAATCACTGGATGTACTAGACCCGGAACACCCGCATCCGGACGGTGCCGGCCACGGCACCGTCCGACGGCACCGTCCGGATGCCGGGTCACGCCTGCTGGGACATCTTCCGCCAGGCGGCGGCCGCCGCGGGATCGGAGTCGATCAGCACGGCCAGGCGCCTGGCGTCGATGACGAGCACGCGTGAATGGGTCGCCAGCTGGACGGTCAGCCCGGACAGGGGCAGCGGCCGCCCGTTGGCGTCGACCACACCGACGAACGCCCCTGCCCCTAGTTCGCGGAGCCGGTTTCCGGCGGCCTCGACCGTGGCGGTGCCTTCGATCAGCACGAAGCACCGCTGACCGGGCCGGGCCTCGTCCGCGAGCCGGGTCGGCGGCATCAGCCTGGTCTCCGACGCCAGCGGCAACCGGGTGCAGGAAATCGGCTGGGTCGGCAGCGGCGGCGAGGACAGCGAGACCGAGGTCCCCGGCTTCTGGACCCAGGCCAGCGACCCGTTCTACAGCCAGGGCGCGGTCATGGGCGGCCGCGCGGTGCCCGACATCGCCATGGACGCGGACCCGAACGTGGCCACCGCGGCGGAGATCTACGTCAACGGCACCCCGACCGGCGTCGGCGGCACCAGCCTGTCCTCGCCGCTCGCGCTCGGTTCCTCGGCCCGGCTGCAGTCCGGGCACCGCAACAAGCTCGGCATGGCCGCGATCGACTGCTACGCCCGCTACGACGCGGTGAACCCGGCGCTGGGCGACACCAGCCCGGTCACCGGCTTCACCGACATCGTCGGCGGCAACAACGGCGGCTTCACCGCCACCCCCGGCTACGACGAGGTGACCGGCATCGGCGTCCTCGATGTCGCGGCCCTGAACTCGGTGATCGCCGGCCCCTGATCACCGTCAGGCCCCGTGGCCGGGGCGAGCTCACCGCGAGGGGGACGCGCCGGCCACGGCCCGTCCTGGCAAGGGGACGTCCCGGGCGGCCGTCGCGCCGGATTGGCGGATCCGGCGCGGCGGTCACGGCTGCCCGGGCGCCGGCCCGTCGTGCGGCATGGTGTGCGGGTACTTGAGCCCGGTGCCGGTGTTCAGCACGACGACCTGATCCGCTTCTGACAGCCAGCCGGAGTCCCGCAGCCGGCGGACCGCCGTCACGCAGGCCGCGCCCTCCGGGCAGATGAAGCTGCCCTCCAGTCGCGCGACCAGGCGCTGGTCGGCGAGCAGCGCGGCATCGTCCACCGCGACGGCGGTCCCCCCGGTGGCATACAGGGCATCGAGCACGAGGAAGTCGCCGAGTGCCTTGGGGACGGTGATGCCGAAGGCGACCGTCCGCGGCTCCGGCCAGCGCTCACTCTCGGCGGCCCCGCTGGCGAACGCCTTGACGATCGGGGCGCACCCGCTGGCCTGGACCGCGACCAGGCGCGGCAGCCGCTGCTG
>Ga0137386_10002422_pt1 | contig 12022 bp, 9 predicted proteins | sample SagtaG_4_FD_104910 | JGI IMG/M metagenome (GOLD analysis project Ga0137386, IMG submission 104910) | Vadose zone soil microbial communities from Sagehorn Ranch, Mendocino, California, USA - Sage2_R_100_16 metaG | ecosystem: Environmental > Terrestrial > Soil > Vadose zone | place: USA... | reverse complement strand
GCAGAAGCTGGCGGATTTGGTTTCCACGACACGAACGGTACTGGCATTCCGGCGCGATGACCTCGGCTACCGTCTGAACAAAATTGACCTGGCCAAAGGGAATTTTGCGCGGGTGACCATATTCCAGTTCCGGGCGGGATATGAGGATGAGTTTGCGGAAGCGGTGCGCACGCGCGCCAGGATGTATGAAACGAACGACGTCGATACGCCATGGATGATCTACCAGGTGCACTCCGGATTCGCGCTGCCGACGTACATCGAATTTCAGCCGATGAATTCGTTGAGCGAAATTGATGACGCGCTGGAACGCAGCGCGAAGGTGCGCCGTCCCGGCGGAGCGAGCCCGCTGCCGGCGCAGAAATGGATTCGAGAAGCGGACCTCAGCATTGACATTCAAATCTATCGCGTCAGCCAAAGCATGAGCCATTTGTCGGCACTGAATGCGGCCGCGGCAGGCGGCGGAAGGCGCGATGGCGCCCCGACAGCGCGCGCCCGGAAATACACCCATCAGGCGCGGCCGTGAATCGAATTCCCAGCAATCCAACGGGTGAAATCGGAAAAGAGGAGAAAAACCATGGAGCGTAAAGGCTCGGCAGTGTGGCAGGGCGGATTGAAAGACGGCAAGGGGACGATTTCGACAGACAGCGGGGTGCTGAAGCAGACGCAATATTCCTTCAGCACGCGCTTTGAAAATGGCGTGGGGACGAATCCGGAGGAACTGCTGGCCGCGGCTCACGCGGGATGCTTTACCATGGCGCTTTCCGCGCAGTTGGGAAATGCGGGGATGACCGCGAGCAAACTGGAAACTACGGCGACGATTTCGCTCGAGAAACTGCCGGATGGATTTGCGATTACGAAAAGCCACCTGGATTTGGTGGCGCACGTTCCGGGCGCGGACAAAGCGAAATTCGATACGGCGGTGAAAAACGCGGAGACCGGCTGCCCGGTTTCGAAGTTGTTCAAGGCGGAAATCAGCGTCAGCGCGCGGCTGGTCTCGTAAACTTTCGAAGCGTTCCCGTCGAGACGTTCTCACAAAGCGAGACAAGCGAGTACAATGCCGCACATGATTCCAGCGCCGGGCGCGTTTGCCGCAGGTGTCGCAATCTTCGTGATTGTAGTGTGGGACGCGTTTGAAGCCATCATTCTGCCGCGGCGTGTGACGCGAAAGTTTCGCCTGGCGCGCGTGTTCTACAAATTCACCTGGAACACCTCAAAATTCCTTACCGGACTTATCCCTTCGCGCAAGAAGCGTGAGACACTGCTCAGTTTCTACGGGCCGCTCTCGCTGCTGGTTCTGGTGGGAGTTTGGGCCGTGGGCCTGGTGCTGGCATTTGGGATGATGCAATACGGGGCGGGCTCGAGCGTAAACGCCGCGGGCGGCCAGCCCGGCTTCCCCACGGACATTTATCTCAGCGGCACGACTTTTTTCACGTTAGGGCTCGGCGACGTCGTGCCGCGGACGGGCTTGGCCCGCGCACTGGTGGTCACCGAAGCAGGCTTTGGGTTCGGATTTCTCGCGGCAGTGATCGGCTACTTGCCGTTCATCTACGGCTCGTTTTCCAAGCGCGAAGTGAACATCTCGCTGCTGGACGCGCGCGCCGGCACGCCTCCGACGGCGGGAGAGCTTCTGCGCCGCCACGCTTATCCGGGAGGCAGCGAAGCGCTGCGCCTGCTTTTCAAGGACTGGGAATTCTGGGCCGCGGAACTGATGGAGAGCCACCTTTCGTATCCGGTGCTGGCGTTTTTTCGCTCGCAGCATGACAACCAGTCCTGGATCGCCGCATTGACGGCGATCTTGGATAGCTGCGCGCTGGTTAAAGTGACGATTCCGGACACCTGCCGTCGGCAAGCGGAATTGACGTTCGCCATTGCTCGGCACGCGGCGGTCGACCTCTCGCAAGTTTTCAAAACGCGACCGCGCGCGCTAGCGCGTAATCGGCTTCCCCGCGAGGACTTGAAGCGGATTTGTGACATGTTTGCGAAACACGGCTTGAAGACAGGCGGCGTGGAAGAAGTAGGTGAACGGCTCGCAGAGCTGCGGAAAATGTATGAGCCGTATCTGTTCGCGCTGGCGGAATACTTGAGCCTGACTTTGCCGCCATGGATTCCACCAGCGAAAGGGAAGGACAATTGGCAGACCACGGCGTGGGGCCGCTCGGCGGGACTGTTGGAAAAAGAAGGGACGGCCATCGGGGCAGACGATCACTTTTAGTTTTTCCTGGCGCGGCGCATACGCAATGCGGGGCGTGCGTTGAAATTCATCGGAGACACCATCATGAAAGCCATTCTCGTTCGTGAATTTGGCGGCCCGGAAGTCCTGAAACTCGAGGAAGTGCCGACGCCGAAGCCCGCGGCAGGGCAGGTGCTCGTGCGCATTCACGCAGCTGGAGTGAATCCCTACGATACGTACATGTGCGCGGGAACTTATGCAATTAAACCGCCGCTTCCCTACACTCCGGGCTCGGATGGCGCGGGCGTGATTGAGGCCGCCGGGGAAGGCGTGAAGAAAGTGAAAGCGGGCGATCGCGTCTACACCGCGAAAACCGTCACGGGCGCTTACGCGGAGTATGCTGTAGCGCTGGAAGAACAAGTACATCCGCTTCCGGCGAAAATCAGCTTCAGCCAGGGCGCGGGCGTGTGGGTGCCGTACGGAACCGCATATCACGCGCTGTTTCATTCGGCGAAAGCGCACGCGTCGGAGACCGTGCTGGTGCACGGGGCGAGCGGCGGGGTGGGAAGCGCCAGCGTGCAGATGGCGCGGGCGATGGGACTCACGGTTTTTGGCACTGCGGGAACGTCCAAAGGGCTCGACCTGGTGACGCGCGAAGGCGCTCATCAGGTGTTCGATCACAGCAAGGCGGGCTACCAGGAAGAAATCCTGAAAGCGACCGGCGGGCGCGGCGTGGACATCATTCTGGAAATGCTCGCCAACGTGAATCTGGCGCATGATTTGAAACTTCTCGCGACAAACGGCCGCGTGATCGTGATCGGCAACCGCGGCGAGATCACCATCAACCCGCGTGACTTGATGCTGCGCCGCGCTTCGGCGCGCGGCTTCACGCTTTGGGGAATCACTCCAGCGGAGGAAGCCGACATTCATGCCGGTCTGATTGCGGGACTGGAAAACGGCACGCTGCGGCCTGTGGTGGGCAAAGAGCTGCCGCTAGGCGAAGCCGCGCGGGCTCACAAGGAGGTTCTCGAGCCCGGCGCTGCGGGGAAAATGGTCCTTATTCCTTGAAGGATTTCCCCGGCAAGCGAGCCAGTATCTGTTTTATAAATGGAGGTCGCCAAATAACGACGCGAAGAAACTTGTAACCGTGAGACCCTCTATCGTGCACGCTGCCCTCACACTGACGATTTCTCTCGCGCACCAGAGCGCCATCGGCCGCTACCTTCACAGGCTCGGCGACAAAACCTTTAGCGGCATCTACCACGCCAACGCGTTTGACCTGGCCATGATCATTCCCTATTTTATCGTACTATTCGTGCTGGCGATGTACGGGTTGCACCGCTACTGGCTGGTCTATGATTATTTCCAGTATTCGAAAAATGTGCCGCCACCACCGCCGCCGGTCGCGAATTGGCCGCGGGTCACGGTGCAATTGCCGATTTTCAATGAGCGTTACGTGATTGAGCGGCTGGCGGAAGCAGTCTCGCGCTTCGATTACCCCAGGGAGCTGCTCGATGTCCAAGTGCTCGACGATTCCACCGACGAGACGCAGGACGTGGCGCGCGCCTGCGTGGAGCGGCACGCCTTCCAGGGCATGCCTATCACGTACATCCATCGCACCAATCGCGAAGGCTACAAAGCCGGGGCGCTGGAGAACGGCTTGAAAACGGCGCGGGGCGAATTCGTGGCGATTTTTGACGCGGACTTCATCCCGGAACCGGATTTTCTGCGCCGCACGATTCCGTATTTCCTGAGCGCCGACGGCGGGGAAAAGATCGGGATGGTGCAGACGCGCTGGACGTATCTGAACAGCGACTATTCGCTGCTGACCAACGTGGAAACGATTCTGCTTGACGGACATTTTGTGGTCGAGCACGGCGCGCGTTCGCGCCGCGGGACGTTTTTTAATTTCAACGGCACGGCAGGCGTGTGGCGGCGTAAAGTGATTGACGACGCCGGTGGCTGGCAGCATGACACTCTGACGGAAGACACGGACCTTTCTTATCGCGCGCAGCTCAAAGGCTGGAAATTCCTGTATCTCCCGCAAATCGAATGTGCTTCCGAATTGCCCGTGGACATGAACGGCTTCAAATCTCAGCAGGCGCGCTGGGCCAAGGGCTTGATGCAGACGGCCAAGAAAATCCTTCCGAAAGTTTTTGAGGCGGACGTGCCATGGCATGTTAAAGCCGAAGCGTTTTTCCACCTAACGGCCAACATCAGCTATCCGCTGATGGTGGTGCTTTCGACGATGCTTCTGCCGGTGATGATCGTGCGGTTTCAGCAAGGCTGGTTCCAGATGCTGCTGATCGACTTGCCGCTGTTCCTAGCCTCCACCTGCTCGATTTCCAGCTTTTACCTGGTGGCGCAAAAAGAGCTGCGGCCCAAAACTTGGTGGCGGACATTTCTTTATATGCCGTTCGTGATGGCCACGGGCATTGGCATTTCCGTGCGCAATGCGCAGGCGGTGATTGAAGCGATTGTTGGGAAGAAGAGCGAGTTTGCGCGCACGCCGAAATTCAAGATTGAAGGCAAGAAGGGCACGTTCGCGAAAAAGTCGTACCAGAACAAAGCGGGGTGGATGCCTTACGCGGAAGTGTTGCTGGGGCTGTATTTTTCGCTGACAGTAGCGTACGCGATTGCCAATGAGAATTACGCCACGGTGCCGTTCCTCCTGCTGTTCGTGTGGGGCTACCTTTATACTGGCTTCATGTCGCTCGGGCAAACGTACTTCGCGCATTTGCGCTTCGGCGTGAATGCTCCCGAAATGCGGCCCGCGGCTTCCGGCGCGCCGGGGTTCTGAACAATTCCATGATTTCCGGCACTTAGCCTGTTGCGCTTGGTAGAATCTGCCGCGAGGCAGGGCCCGCTGGAAACCATTCAATTTCAAAACGGGAGCGTAACACTGCATGCCGTCGCTGCGGGACCGAAAGATGGCCCCGTCGTTGTTCTGCTTCATGGCTTTCCTGAGTTTTGGTATGGGTGGCGCAAACAAATCGCGCCGCTGGTAACGGCGGGCTTTCGCGTCATCGTCCCCGACCAGCGCGGCTACAACCTGAGCAGCAAGCCTCGTGGCGTTGCGTCATACTCGTTGGCGGAACTAGTCTCCGATGTCATTGCCATCGCTGATCAACTCAGCAACGAGAAGGTCTTTCTTGCGGGCCACGATTGGGGCGCTGTAGTCGCCTGGGGCGCGGCTCTGTTGCATCCCGAGCGCATCGCGAAACTTGCGGTACTGAACGTGCCGCATCCTTCCGTTATGCGCCGTTTTCTTAGTACGAGTGTGCAGCAAATGCTGCGAAGCTGGTACATCCTTATCTTCCAAATTCCGTGGCTGCCGGAGAGAATCTTTTCCGCATTTAACTTTTACGTTGGAACTCGCGCATTGCTTCGATCCAGCCGGCCAGGGACTTTTTCTGCTCACGACCTCGCGCAATACTGCGCCGCGTGGACGCAGCGCGGCGCGCTGACGGCCATGATCAACTGGTACCGCGCGGCCCTGCGGCATTCCACCCCCTTCGCCGACAGCACCGTGCGCGTCCCGACGCGGATTCTGTGGGGCGCGCGCGACAGATTCTTGATGCCAGAAATGGCCAGCGAAAGCCTGCGTTATTGCGCGAATGCCGAGCTGTTCCCTTTCCCTGACGCCACACATTGGCTGCAGCATGAGGAGCCGGAAAAAGTTTCTCAACTCCTGGCGGAGTTTTTTAAATCGTAAGCCAGCGATACTCCGTTTGTTCGGATACAATCACACATCTTCGAAAAGCGCGCCCGCGAATACGCGAACCGCGCGCCCCTTTGCCCCGAGGGGTACGAGCAAATCTGCGGTTCCGAGGTGAATGCATGAGTGGTCGCCGGTGGTCGGCTGTCGCAGTGGTGCTAGCTTTCAGCTTTTTTGCGCAGCTGGCGGAGGCTCAGCAGCGCCGTGACCGCGAACCAAACAGCGTTTACGCTGAGCGCCGCGCCAAGCTGGCTTCCCAAGTGGACGCGCCGATCATCTTATGGGGCTTCACCGGACGCGAAGAAATCTCGCAGGATTACGTCTTCGCGCAAGAGGAAAACTTCTATTATTTGACGGGGCACAACGAGGAAGGCGCGGGGCTGATCCTATTTCCGACAGCCAACGGCGATCACGGGACGGCCTCGGGCGCATCCTGGAATGGGCCGCGCGAAATCCTTTTTCTTCCCGCGAAAGATCCGGGCAAGGAAAAATGGAACGGCGTTCGGATGTCGCCTTCAGACCCGGGCATCGAGGCGCGGACGGGATTCGCCTTAGTGAAGCCATTTCCAGAAATGCGCGCCACGGTGGAAAATCTCGCCAAACTGTACTCCACGTTCTACACAATTCTTCCCTATGACAAGGAACTCGGCGGCTACCCGCACGAAAAGGCGGTCGTCGATTGGCTGCAGCTTGCGGCGCCGCAAGTAAAGGTGAAAGATGTCCGTGCAGAGATCGCGGGGATGCGCCCGATCAAATCTACGGGCGAAATCGCTCTCCTGAAGCAGGCGATTGATTTATCCCTGGACGCGCAGCTTGAAGCCATGAAAATGATGCGCCCCGGCCTTTACGAATATCAAGTAGCCGCAAAAATGGTGGAGGTGCACGCCATGGGCGGGTCCGAAAGGGAAGGTTATGCCCCGATTGTCGGCGCGGGACCAAACTCGACCGCGCTGCACTACGACAAGATGTCGCGCAAAATCGAAGATGGCGACATCGTGGTGCTCGACGTTGGGGCGCAATACTCCGGGTACTCTGCCGATATCACACGCACGATTCCCGCCAATGGCAAGTTTACGCAGCGGCAGCGCGAAATTTACGAAATCGTTCTTGGCGCGCAAAACGCGGCTCTCGCGGCCATCAGGCCCGGCGAGCACTTTTCTTGCAGAGGCAAAAAAGACGGGCTGATGAATATCGCCTACGACTACATCAATTCGCACGGAATAGATCGCCAAGGCAAACCGCTGGGCCAATATTTCATTCACGGCCTGGGGCACCATATTGGGCTCAACGTGCACGATCCAGGCGAGTATTGCGCGCCGCTCCAGCCGGGAATGGTGGTTACGGTCGAGCCAGGCATCTACATTCCCGAAGAAAACCTCGGCGTGCGCATTGAAGACGACGTGTTGATTACTGACTCCGGCTACAAGCTGCTGAGCGAGCGGCTGCCGCGCAATGTTGATGAAATTGAACGGATTATGGCGGAGGCGGCGAAGGGACGCGGTGCGCGAGAGAATCGTTCTGGCGACAAGGATCCAAGTAGTACCGAGAACATTGCAGCTACCGAAGAAATCAAGGGCCTGATTGCGAAATACGCGAAATCCGTTGACGATGCCGACACCAAACTCGCCTCGCAGGTTTGGTGGGATTCCCCCGAAGCGTCTTTCATTCACCCTTTGGGCCACGAACACGGCTTCGAGCAGATCAAACAAAACGTATACAAACGGCTGATGGGCGAGACTTTTTCCGAGCGGAAGCTCAGCGTCCACGACGTTGCCGTACATGTGCTTGGCGATGCCGCGGTGGCCGAGTTCTATTGGGACTTTGCGGCCAAGTTCCGGAAGGACGGTTCTCCGCTTACAACACACGGCCGAGAAACACAGGTGTATCGAAAAACGCAGGATGGCTGGCGCCTAGTCCATGTTCACTATTCGGGTATGTCTGTTTTAGGACAGCCCTAGCACTTCTGAACAATTGGAACCCGCGAATTGATACCGCCCTGATTGACCGGGCGGAAGCGCGGCCCTTATACTGTTCCTTCGCGCCGGCACAGAAGAATACGCCGGCGTGCCTCGAGTCATTCCGGATGCGGCCACATTCCTGGCCCGCCTGAATTTCCGAAATCGAAACTTCTTAGGAAGAATATGAGCAGCGTCAAGGCCACACAACTTCGCCCCGGCATGGTCATCCAACACGAGGGCCAGCTTTTCACCGTGTTCAGCGTGGACCACCGCACGCCCGGCAACAAGCGCGGTTCCATGCAGACGCGCATGAAGAACCTCAAGAGCGGAGCGATCATCGATTACCGGTTCCGCGCGGAAGAATTCGTGGAACGCGCGATTCTCGATGAAGTGGAGTTCGAGTACCTCTACAACGAAGGTGACGATTTCCACTTCATGAACACACAAACCTACGAGCAGATGCACCTCACGCGCGAGCAACTGGGCGAAACCGTGTACTATCTGATTCCCAACACGGTTGTAAAGGTTGAGTTTTTCGAGGACCGGGCCATCGGAGTGGACCTGCCGGACACCATGGACCTCAAAGTGATGCAGACCGAGCCCACGCTGCAGAAAGCCACCGCCAGCGCGGTCATGAAACCAGCGACATTGGAAACCGGCTTGGTCGTGCAGGTGCCGCCGTTCGTGAATGAAGGCGACAAGATTAAAGTGGATACTTCGGAAGCGCGCTACGTGCAGCGCGTGGAATAGTTTTCGGTTTTCCGCCTCCGCAGCTAATTTCAGCGCAAGCGGAAATTAGAAGAGGCACAGAAGGCGTCCCGGTTTTGCCGGGACGCCTTTTTATGCACCGGCGCAATGTTTCACGTTTCCCGCTTCCGGCGCGAAGCAGACCCTTACTATACGATAGCAGCTAGTGCTTTCCCGCTGCGCCTATCGCAGATTTTTCGCCGGGAGGATGCGGGCCGAAGACGCGGTCGAAGATGGCATCCACGTAACGAAGCTGGCGCTGCAAGTCGAAGGTGTGCGCAAGCGCCTTGGCGTCGAGATATTTTGTAATGCGCTTGTCGGCGGCCACGCGATCGCGGAAGCTGGTGTCCGATTCCCAGGCGGCCATGGCGTTTTCCTGCACCGCATTGTAAGCATCGTCCCGCGGCATGCCACTTTCCACGAGGTCCTGCAGCAATTGACCGGAAAAGACGAGGCCGTGAGTGGACTCGAGATTGCGCAGCATGCGCTCGGGGAAAACGCGCATCTGGCCGACGATGGTGATCATTTTCGAAAGCATGTAGTCCACGAGGATGGTGGAATCGGGAAGAATCACGCGCTCGACGGAGCTGTGCGAAATATCGCGCTCGTGCCACAAAGCAACATTCTCGAACGCCGCGTGCATATTCGAACGCACCAGGCGCGCGAGGCCGCAGATTTGCTCGCACGTCACCGGATTGCGCTTGTGCGGCATGGCGGAGCTGCCGCGCTGCCCTTCGCTGAAGGGTTCCTCGGCTTCACGGACTTCGGTGCGTTGCAGATGCCGGATTTCGAGCGCGATTCTTTCGAGCGTCGCGCCGATATGCGCAAGCGCGCTGAGATACTGTGCGTGACGATCCCGCTGAATCACCTGGGACGCTATGGGAGCCGCGGCGAGCCCGAGCCGCTTGCAGATGCGCTCCTCAATTTCCGTGCCTAGGTGCGAAGCCGTGCCAACAGCGCCCGAAATCTTTCCCACGGCCATTTGCGCCGCGGCATCGCGGAAGCGCTCGATGTTGCGCTGGTTTTCGGAGAACCAGTTGGCGATTTTCAAGCCGAAGGTAATAGGTTCGGCGTGAATGCCGTGGGTGCGGCCGATTTGCGGAGTATGGCGGAATTCGTGGGCGCGGAGATCGAGAATTTCGCCGAACATCACCAGGTCGCGCTCAATTAATTTCGACGTATCGCGAAGCTGCAACGCCTGCGCGGTATCGACCACGTCGTTCGAAGTCATGCCATAGTGCAGCCAGCGGGCGGCGGCAGGGTCGCCAATGGATTCACCCACGGCCATGGTGAAAGCAATGACGTCGTGCTTCACGCGCGCTTCGAGTTCGTGGATGCGCGCGACGTCCACCTTGGCCCGCGTGCGAATCGCCGCGGCGGCTTCCTTCGGAACCTGACCTGTCTCGGCTAGAGTCTCAGCGGCAGCGATCTCCACTTCAAGCCACTTCGCAAAGCGATTGGCGTCGCTCCAGACGTGGCCCATCTCTGGGCGCGTGTAGCGTGGAATCAATTCCCTCTCCTCAAACGGAAAAACAAGAAATGTGGGGCGCCTTCCGAAATTCCCGATTCCATGATACCGCAGATAGCTGAAAGGGCGGCGGGCAGGGTGAAAAGGAGACGTCCGGAATTGGGATGAAGAATCTCGCAAGCGGGCATGGGGCTTGCTCGGAAGAAAGGATGTAGGATATCTACAGGCATAGGGGTAGAATGTCTACGGGCTTGGGGTAGGATGCCTACAGCTTTGAAGGTGACACAACGGGGAGTGGGACGTCTTAACAATCACAAATACACCAACAGGAAAAGAGCGGCCTAAGAGATCGACTGAGGACAGAGACAGAATGGTTGAAAAGAAAGAGAAGTATCAGAACCGGATTGAACTGCTGCAGGGAACGCTGGACCTCTTGATTCTCCAAACCTTGCAGTGGGGGCCTCAGCACGGCTATGGAATCAGTGTCGCCATTCGCAACCGTTCCGGCGAGATTTTGCAGGTGGACACCGGCTCGCTCTACCCGGCGCTGCATCGCCTGGAAAAGCAGAAATGGATCAAGGCGGAATGGAAGGTTTCGGAAAACAAACAGCGGGCGAAATACTACCAACTGACAACGGCGGGAAAGAAGCATTTGAGCAAGGAACGTTCCAAGTGGTCGCAACTTTCGGATGCGATTGCGGGCGTGCTGAATCCTGAGCAAATGTAGGAACGGGGGGGAGGCTCGATGAACATTTGGCGGCGGAAGGCACGCGAAGCTGATCTCGACGAGGAAGTACGCAGTCACTTGGACATGGCAACACAAGCACGCGTGGAGCGGGGCGCTGACCAGAAAGAGGCGGAACGCGCGGCACGGCGCGAGTTTGGAAACTTAGGACTGGTGAAGGAGGTAACACGGGAAGCGTGGGGAGGAAGTTGGCTGAGAGATTTGGCCAATGACGCGCGTTACGGATTGAGGATTTTGCTGAAGAATCCCGGATTCACTACGGTGGCCGTACTGACGCTTGCACTGGGAATCGGTGCCAACACGGCGATCTTCAGCGTAGTGAACGCAGTGCTGCTGCGCCCGCTCCCTTACCATGATCCAGCAAGGTTGGTGTGGGCGGACGAGTATTGGCCGAGGATTAAGGATGAGGTGGTCCCTGGGCCGGACTACACAAACTGGAAGCTGAACAGTTACGACTTTGAGGCACTGGCTGCATTCGACGGTGGAGACCAAATAAACATGACGGGTTTGGGACAGCCCGAGCGTATCGAGAGTGTTCTTGTAACGGCGAATTTTCTGCGCGTTCTCCGCGTGCTTCCGGCACTGGGACGCGATTTCCGGCCAGACGAGGCACAGCCGGGAGCAAAGCTCGTGGCTATTCTCAGCGATGGTCTTTGGAGGAGAAAATTCGGCGCGGAGCCGCAGATTTTAGGAAAAGGCATCGCGCTTAATGGACAAACTTATACGGTGATCGGAGTAATGCAGGGAGGATTCCGCTTCCCGGACCGACGCACCAGCCCGGAAATTCTTCTGCCTTTTCAATTGCCGCCGAATGTGGATTGGACAGCGCGATCTGTATCGCTGACGCGCGTCATCGGGCGATTGAAATCGGGCGTGAGCAACACGCAGGCGAACACTGAGCTTGCCGCGCTCAGCAAACGCACGGAGGCAGATATTCCCGCTGCGTTCCTTCACATGCGGGACGGGATGCAAGTGCGCACGACTGGATTGCACGAAAAGCTTGTGGGAGATGTGCGGCCGACGCTGCTGATTCTGCTGGGGGCGGTTGCGTTTGTGCTTCTGATCGGCTGCCTGAACGTCGCCAACCTGCAGCTTGCGCGCATCTCGAGTCGGCAAAAAGAACTGGCGGTGCGCGCAGCGATCGGGGCGGGGCGTACAAGGTTGATGAGGCAATTGCTGACCGAGGGGGCGGTGATGGCCACCCTGGGTGGGGTTG
>Ga0137386_10002417_pt1 | contig 12036 bp, 14 predicted proteins | sample SagtaG_4_FD_104910 | JGI IMG/M metagenome (GOLD analysis project Ga0137386, IMG submission 104910) | Vadose zone soil microbial communities from Sagehorn Ranch, Mendocino, California, USA - Sage2_R_100_16 metaG | ecosystem: Environmental > Terrestrial > Soil > Vadose zone | place: USA... | reverse complement strand
TGGGGCTTCGAGGCCGACCCGGTTCGCGGCAGCCACATAACAACCGTTAGCAATCGCGTGACTGCGCTGAATCGTTTCCCAAGCCGAATGTTGCGCGACGCCAAATTCCTTTTTCTCGGATGGATGCCATCCAATGGCCGTCGGATAAAAAATAATTTCTGCGCCGCGCAATGCAGTTAGCCGCGCCGCTTCCGGGTACCATTGGTCCCAGCAAACGCAGACACCGATTTTTCCCTGGGCCGTTTTCCATGACTGAAATCCCAGGTCACCCGGCGTGAAATAAAATTTCTCGTGGTACAGCGGATCGTCCGGGATATGCATTTTGCGATATTTGCCGAGCAACTTTCCTTTCGCGTCGATGATCGCAGCGGTATTGTGATAGACGCCGGCGCTGCGTTTCTCGAAAAGTGACGCAACGATCACAACGCCAACCTCGCGCGCCACATCTCCCAAAACCGAAGTCGATCTTCCAGGCACTTCTTCAGCTAGCGCGAAATTTTTGTGATCTTCTGTCTGACAAAAATATTGCGATCGGAACATCTCGGGCAAGCAAACGATCTGCGCGCCTCCTTTCGCCGCCTCGCGGATGAACCCTATCGCGCGAGCGAAATTCTTCTCCGGCTCCGGCCCGCACCGCATCTGCACGAGGGCGATTGTTGTTTTCGGCGGATGGTGCATTCAAAAAGGAACCACGAAGGACACGAAGAGCACCAAAGTGCAAAATCTATTCATTCTTCGTGTACTTCGTGATCTTCGTGGTGAAAATTAGCGCACTGAGTCTGGCGGAACGATGTCGATCTTTTCAATCACGACGCGCTTGGTGGGCTTACTCATCTCGCCCATGCTGTTCTTGGTTACCGGCGTGTCGCCGATTTTTTCCAGCACATCCTCGCCTTTGATCAATTTGCCGAAAGTGGTGTAGTTCCCGTCGAGTCGCGGAGCGGGCGCGAGACAAATGAAGACCTGCGAACCGGCCGAGTCAGGATCGGGTCCACGCGCCATTGAGATCACGCCGCGCTGGTGAGAATGATTGTTGAATTCGGCCTTGATCTGGTAACCCGGTCCGCCCTCGCCGTAGCGGTTCTCTTTCCCTGGATCTTTCGAATTTGGGTCGCCGCCTTGGATCATGAATCCTTTGATAATGCGGTGGAAAATGGTGCCGTCGTAAAAACCTGTGCGAGCCAGCTTCTTGAAGTTCTCGATCGTATTTGGCGCGGCGTCGGTCCAAAACTGCACGACCATTTCGCCTTCGCTCGTTTTAATCACTGCGACCTCATTTGAAGAATTCATCGATTTGTTCTCCTCGGCGAGAATGGTCGCAATGACAAGCGCCGATCCGACCAAAAGGAGGAACAGTGTCAGTTTCATTCGGCTGATCCTAGCGTTCAACGCCTCACGCTCAACCCGGCTTGGCAATTGGCAGCTACGCGCGCGGATGAAATTGTCGATGCACGGCTTTTAGCCGCTGTTGATCGACATGGGTATAAACTTGCGTTGTCGAAATGTCCGAGTGACCGAGCATTTCCTGAATGATGCGCAGATCGGCGCCGTTGCCCAGGAGATGAGTAGCGAAACTGTGCCGGAGAAGATGGGGATAAATGTTTTTTTCCAATCCGGCATGGCGCGCGTGTTTTTTCACGATCTGCCAGATACGCGCCGTCGTTAATTTCGTGCCGCGTGCCGAAAGAAAGATCTCGCTGCCGCTCCGACGCTTTACTAATTTGGGCCGCTCGGTTGAGAGATAAGCCGCCAAGGCTTCACACGCTTTGCGGCCTACAGGCACCAGCCGAGTCTTGTTCCCTTTACCGGTCACGCGCACAATACGTTCTTCAAAATTGAAATTTTCAAGGCGCGCGTTCGCCAGCTCGGAAATGCGCAGTCCGCTAGCGTACAGCAGCTCCATCATCGCCCGGTCGCGTAACCCATGGAGAGCGTTCGTGTCGATTTTTTCCAGCAACTGTTCGACCTGCAATTCGTTGAGTGTTTCGGGGAGGTACCGCTCGATCCGCGGGAGCGTGAGTGCTTCCGCGGGATCGCGTTCGATCGCGCCTTTGCCGACCAGAAATCGGAAGAAAATCTTCAATGCAACTACGATCAATTTGATCGAAGAAGCAGACAGCCCGGCGCGCTTGCGCTCGATGAGATATTCACTCAACACCGGCAGTGTGACGATGCGCGGATTGTCGATTTTTTTTCTGGCGGCGCACCACCGCGCGAATTCGCTGAGCGATCTTTGGGTAGAAAGCTGATAATTTTCCGAAAGCCCGCGCTCAACCGCTAGGAAGCGGATGAACGAGTCGATCGCGTGCTCCATTTCGGGAACTGTAGTGGCATGCGTGTCGCCTGCAAAATCCTGTAGTGGCATGCGTGTCGCCTGCGGAATCCGGTTGGTTGCAGCTGGCACGGCTGCCTCGCCTCTACGGGAGTCATTCCGCAACAACATTGACAAGCAAAGGTTAAATGTTCGATGTTCCTTCTGCGATGAGTTTGGATTTGAACACCATTCTCAAAGATTGGCCGCATGAAAACGGCAACATCAAGGTGCGCAAGATTGTCGGCCTGGATGGCCGGGAGAAGTTGCAACTGCGAGTCGATCTGGGCGTTTTGCAAATGGAAACGAGCGGCCGTCCGGATGGCCAGCGTCCGCACAACTGCGAATCGCTTCTGGAATATCATCAAAAGAAAGCTGCTCGCGCGGAGGCAAAGGGCGAAGCTTACGAGCTCACACCGGAACAATGCGCCGAACTCCAACAGGAAGGCATCCAGTATTATCATCGTTATTTGAGCCTGTTTCAGATCAATGATTTCGCCGGCGTGGTGCGCGACACGCAGCGTAATCTCGATCTTTTCACCTTCGTCACCGAGCACACAGATCGGGAAGAACTTTCCTGGAGCCTGCAGCAGTTCCGGCCTTACGTGCTCATGATGCACACCCGCGCGAAGGCCTCTATTTCTCTCGGCCAGGGAAAATTCACTGAAGCCATCGCCGAGATTGAGGGCGGGCGCGACGCTATTGCTGATTTTTTCCAGCGCTCAAATTTTCCTGAGCTCGCATCGAAAAGCGCGGAGATCGCGTTTCTCGACGAATGGCTCGAAGAAGTGAGAGCGAAACGGCCGCTCTCGAAGCTGGAGATCATGCAGCGCGAAATGGAAGCTGCGGTTGCCAAGGAGCTTTACGAACGCGCGGCGGAATTGCGGGATGCCATCAAGCTGTTGAAGACGCAAAAGCAGATTTAGCGAAGTCTGCGAGCAGCGCCCTCGGAAAATATATTTTCCGTCTGTCTGGGCGGATATTTGGCTATGTTGCGAATATGAGAATTACATTTTGTTCGCTGGCTCTAGGTATTTTCTTTGTTGTTTCTGCCCGTGCCGATCTCACCATCGCCTATTCAACTACGGTGCAGCCGGCATCCAAGCAGCAAACAACGGAGGCACCGGAAACCACCCAGGCCGCCACCAATATGACCATCAAAATCAAAGGAGACAAAATGCGCATCGATGCTTCACCGAAAATGACCACCATCTTCGATGGGACAACAGGTGAGGTGATCAATCTGATACGTGACCAAAAAACGGTCATTCGCATTTCACCGGAGAAAATGAAGGCCGTCACCGATATGTTGGAGAGATTTAAGAGCGACAAGGCAGGCCCGGAAAAACCCGTGCTCAAACCGACTGGGCAAAAGGAAGTTGTAAACGGTTATGAAACCGAGCAATACACCTACGACGGACCAAACTTCAAAGCCACCTACTGGGTCGCGCCCAATTATCCCAACGGCGCGGCCATCCTGGCACAACTTCAATCCGTCAAGTCGGAGTTCTGGGACGCCGCGAACACTAAGATGCCGGATTTTCGTGATTTCCCCGGCCTTCCGATCAGGATGCGGATAATTTTGACCAAAGAAGATCAGCAGACCACGCCCAGCGTCACGCCCGCCAAAAAGCGGCCTGGCCATAGCGAGCAGCTCTTCGGTCATGCCACCGAAATCACCAGCACCATCACTTCGGTGAACGAGAATCCGATCAGCGATTCCGAATTCACTGTCCCCGCCGATTATAAGGAACCGAAGCTGCCGGACATCTTTGGCAAACCCTCTGCCGCTCCGCCCGTTTCGCCCAGCCCATAAATTTGGGGGCTTTCCGACAAGAAGCGCGTCATGGCTTCCTTGGTGCTCGCGTCTTGTTCTCCCAGACGAGCAGCGTTGCTCGGCGAAGCTGGTTTCGAATTTGAAGCCGTCTCGCCTCGGGTCCAGGAAAAGTTCGATGTCGATCTTACCTTACGTGAACTGACCCTGTGGAATGCCATTCGAAAGGGAATGTCCGTCGCACAAATGCATCCCGACAAGGTCATACTTGCAGCTGATACGCTTGTCGCGCTAGAAGACGAAATCATCGGTAAACCAGAAGATTTGAACGAAGCTGCGAAAATGTTGCGTCGCCTGAGCGGAAGAACTCACGGGGTTTGCTCCGCCGTTTTCATTTATCAACAAACAAGCGGAAGATCGGCAACTTATCATGAATTTTCGCGCGTTACCTTTCGCCGGCTGAACAGCGCAAGAATTAAAAGTTATTTTGCGAAAGTTGATCCGCTGGATAAGGCAGGCGCTTACGCCGCACAAGGTATCGGCGCCGAGATCATCGAAAAAATCGACGGCTCTTACACAAACGTCGTCGGCCTTCCAATGGAACGAACACTCGCCGCGCTCGCGGAATTTGGGGTCTCGGCAAAATCGGGCTAAAGCAGGGTTGCTACAATCGCCGCGAGGTTCCGTTCACTTCAGTCCAGGGCTGGGGTCTGCTCCTTCTCTCTTGAGTCTGCGATAGCCGAATAAAGATGAGTAATACGCAGGCGACCAAGAGCGAGACAAACGTTAGAGCGTCTCCAAAGTGATGACTACCTTTCCTCGAGCGTGACCTTGTTCCAGATACCGGATGGCCTCCGGGACCTCACTCAACTTGTAGCTCCGGTCGATAACCGGTTTCACTTTTCCGGACTGCATGAGATCACCCAGGACGTTCAGGTCCTTTTGGTTCGTGTCCGCCATCATCATGCCCATTTTCTGACTCACGAATGGTGACAACAACATTGCCTTTATTGGTTTAGCCAGAGGACCAATTAACCCTTGCTCGTTTGGTCTTCCGCCACCGATCAAGACGTAGATGCCCTTCGGCTTTAAGACGCGTCTGCATTCTAACAACGAATGGTTCGCGACATTGTCGAGAATCACGTCATAACGTTGCGCATTTTTGGTGAAATCCTCTTTCGTGTAATCAATGACCTGATCGGCGCCGAGCGATTGGACAAGATCGACATTTCGCGTGCTGCAAACGCCGGTGACATTTGCGCCGAATGATTTGGCGATTTGCACCGCGAACGTACCTACGCCCCCCGACGCGCCGTTGATCAGGACCTTCTGTCCTGCTTGAACCTTTCCCTTGTCGCGCAAAGCCTGCAATGCCGTGATGCCCGCTATGTTGACGGAAGCTGCTTGCTCAAATGTTATGTTTGCCGGTTTGAGCGCGACGGCTCGGTCCGCGCGAGGACAAACGTACTCGGCAAAGGCGCCACCCCTCCCGCCGAATACCTCGTCGCCCGGTTTGAACTGAGTGACGTTCTTGCCGACCGCTTCAACCGTGCCGGCAAAATCAACGCCCAGCCGGGTGTCCTTCGGCTTGCGTAGCCCGACGCCCATTGCACGCATGAGATACGGCGTGCCTTCGATGAAGTGCCAGTCGTACGGATTGACCGAAGCGGCGCGAACTTTTACCAAGACTTGGTCGTCATTCGGGACAGGCTTTTCAACGTCCTCAAGCTTAAGATTGGCCAAGCCATAGTCGCAATAAACGATAGCTCTCATCGGGTGAGTCGGAGTACCGGTTATACGATCACAGTCATTGCTCGATGTCCAATAAGCGATAAACGCCCAAGCTATCAATGCGAGTAGAATCGCACCTGCACTCCACTTCAGAATACGTTTTGTTTTCATAACCTTTCCCTCGTCAGCTAACGATCAGGCAGCTGCGACTGCCGTTGCTTTCACGTTTGCGCCCTTGATCAGAAGCCACAACATGATCGCCAATTCGCCAAACAAGACAGGTTGCGCAACACGAAACGCGACGTCGTAATGACTTGGATCAAACAACGCGATCGGACTCAGCACCAGCCAGCCGAAGCAATTGATCATCAGCCAAATGCCGATGAACCGCGGCAGAAATCCCGATCGAAAAACAAGCAGCCCAAACGGGAAGAGCCACAGTCCCCAAAATAGCTCGTTGATAAAGTTCCCCTGACTATGCAACCGCATAAACAACATGCCGAGCGCCTCACGTTGAGGTTTGTCGATGACACTCAGAAACTCTCCGCCCCGGAAAAGGATGAAACCGGCGATATTGTTCAGCGCATTTGAAAATCCGACTGCCGCAGAGACGAGAACAAATCCAATCATCAGGTGTGCCCAGGTCTTGTTCACATCACTGAGCAATCGGTAGAGGGCCACGCCGAGACAGATGAAAATCACATGCGTCCAGAGATCACCGATGATCCACATCCGGGCGAGACTTTCGTGACCTACAACGTTGATCGCCGTCGCCGCAGCGTTGCCGCGGACAATAAGCTTGTTGGGAATATAGATGAGGCTGATCGGACCGGTGAGCACCATGGATAGGTACACCGCTCCTGCGATGCGTGCTGCTTTTTTAGTTGGATGCATGAATTTCTCCTTTGTTAGTAGGTCTGCAGACGAATCAAATTGGTCCTCGGTAGCGATGCAGCCGGACTGCTGCGGCGAGGAATGCGGCGGGAAATGCCAACCCGATCCAGAGGCCGGGAGTGCTCAGAAATTTTCTCGGCGTCAGCTCCATCACCACCGGCATATTAGCTTTCGGAAGCAAGGCGAAAGCTTCCTTGGCGAATCCGATCACCCGATCTTTCAGCAGCGCAGCCAAATGCGAAGTGAGTGTTTTTGATCATCAAGAATGAAGTTTACTCGCCGGCTCTCATCGGAACTCGCCGATGCGAAACCGGCGGCGCAAATATTCAGCAACTGCTGCCTCGTCGGGATACTTGAATCCAAGAACGCCATCTACAACAGGCGTGGTAATCTGCATCGCCTCCAGAACGCGACCCTCAGCCTCAAAAAGTAGTAAACCCTGATTGTACTTTTGCGTCATCTCAGCGAATTTCTTCGCGTCTGCCCGAGTGAGAGTAATAAGCACGCTTTTATTGTCGCGAGCCAATCGCAAATCGCTCACCGAATGAACCACTAGCAACGGGCGCTTGTTGTCGAACGTGAGTTGAGTACCAATCGCGCTGGTTGCCCGCTTCATGGGAATGGGCGCGAAGATACGAAACAGAGGCGTGTTTGTGTCGGCTGGCCTGATATCAGCAGCCTTGGAGACTGTGCTGATGATGACCAGCGCGAGGATTAATGACGATGTGAAAGCGCGCATGAGGTCTAACGAGAACAAGCTCAGCCACCGCTGCCGAGGGCGAACTTAGGCGTTTGTGGCACCATTATTTCTTTCGTGCTCGCGTATCACTCCTTCAAAGCGCAACCGTAACGCGCAAGAAGGTTGCAGGAATGGAGGTGGTATCCTTGCTAGGGCTTTTGTTTTGGCTGTTGAACAGATCTTCCAGCTCTTTCTGCAGGTCAGCGGCTCGGCCGTTCTTTTCTGCGGCTTCGAATGCATTCATGGTTGGCCCGTAGTATTTCCTGAATTCATCCACGAGCGCTGAGGGTGCACTGGGGAAGTTGAATGTAAACGTGTCTCGCACGAAGGATATCTTCTCCGCCGGAACTCCGGCGCCGGCAAAACGCTCGATTACGTCGCTCTCGATTCCCCACGTCATCGGGCTGATGAAACCCTCCGGCGGTGGCGGCGTGTAGGTTGAGCTGATCTTCAAGAGCTGCGCCACCAACGTCGGATCATTTGGAATCCAGTTCCCCATAATTATTCGACCTCCGGGCCGAGTCACGCGCACCATCTCCTTGGCCACATCAAGCGGCTTGGGCGCAAACATCACTCCAAAGATACTCACGACGAGGTCAAAGGCCTGATCCGGTAACTGGTGCAGATTGGACGCATCGCCTTCCTGAAACGTGCAGTTGGTGAGGCCATGCTCCTGGGCTCGCTTGTTTCCAGCCTCAATGAGATTCCTCGCAATATCGACGCCCAACACGTCCGCTCCGAGTTTCGCTGCTGGCAATGCCGTCGTGCCATCGCCGCATCCGAGATCCAGAACCTTGAGCCCTTTTGTGATTCCGAGTCGCTGGACAAGCGCCTCTCCGCTTTCTCGCATGCTCTCGGCAATCCGCGTAAAGTCGCCTTTTTCCCAAAGTGCTTTGTTTGGATTCATAGGAGCATTCATATCAGGTCGCTGGTTTGGCTTGTGGGTTTCCGAATATTTTCGCCTAACGAGAACAAGATTAGCTGCGGCTGGCGAGAGCGCAACGTCACTTTCTCTCAACACTCAACTATCGGCCCTCAACTTTCTTAGAACGCCGGCCAGCGAGTTGGTCTGCCCAACTGCTTCCGGCTTTTATCGCTAGCGGCTACGTACACGATAGAATGCGCCTGGCACCGTCAAAATCAAACGTCCTGAACCGTCACCCATCGCGGTGAAGTCATAAGTGTAGCCGCTTCGCACATCCAGAATCATTTGCGATGGGGTCCACCACTTCGGATTGGGACTTGCCATTACCGCTAAGACATGCCGTCCCGGTGGTAGGAGACCCTCATAGGTGTGACCATACCCGATAGATCCGGCAGAAATACCGTCGATCCACAAGCGGACGATTACAAAATTACCCAGATCTGGAATCCGATTTATGTTTAGACGAGCTGGACCGTTAACAGGTCGCACAGAGACAGGCCATGCGACAGCGGCGCGACTCGACTTCGCTTTCGCGCCCATCGCATGGTTAGCGGTATATCCACTAAGAAAAAAGCAGGTGGCGATCAAAACGAAAGCAATGCGGCCTCGACATCTGTATGTCTTCATAACTGGTTACTCCGATCTATGGATTTTCATCGTTGCTTCAAGGCTAACGGGACTTCGTGAGATTGTCACGTCGCGCTTAAGAAAGAATTGCGAGCCCCTCTTCGGAGAGAATGCTGGCTTCATACTCTAACGAGACAGATCTCAGCTCCTCCCTGGTAGCGCCGAGCCCTGCAAACTCTCATCTAAAAACCTCAACTGATTTTCCCGCCAGCGGTTCGACGCAGCGCACTTGTAAGGCATCAGGTAAATCGTCACTGACGAATCAGACGTTTAAGCCACGGAAAGTACTGCTGAAAGAATTGAACTGCCTCCGGGTCCTGGTGCAGGCCCGAGACTGTATGAGCACCGACAGCAGCACCGCCAAACGCATAATAGCCGCAAGCCGCACCACCGATGGCAATGGCCCCAATCGCACCTCCGCCAAACGCGATACATCCAATGGCAGCCCCGCCGACTGCGATCAAGACGGAGACTGCAACTCCGCCGAACGCCACGAGGCCAACGGCAAGACCCCCGAACGCGAAAATGCCGCGTGCTAAGCCGCCAAACGCAAACCAGCCGGTCGCCATATCGCCCAAAGCGAAGATGGCCCTAGCGTGTCCACGCATCTCCCCACGTTCCAAATCCGGACCGATGGCAATCGCCCACAGCGGCAAGCCACAAACTATCCGTGAAGACTGGCGACGTATGCCTTTAAAAGGAACGCTTGAAAGCGGGGGAACAGATAAAAGCCGGTTCTTCGCTTGGGCGAATTCTTCATCGCTGAATGTTCCATCGGCATGGAGCTTGGCGAGTCGTTCAAGTTCTTGGGCGATGTTCATGCGGTGAGGATCGAAGAGACCTAACGAGAGTAAGGTCAGCCATCCAGCATCTTTAAGTCAAGAAGGATGCATAAAATCGAGGGCATCAACAAGGTGCTGGGTTGGCTGGAGCGCTTAGTTAGGCCTGCGTGCGACACGCTTGTGTTATCGAGTTAATTCGCAGATCCAGTTTGTTTCCCACGTTTTCCCGCCGTCGGGCGAGAAGGATTGTTCCATCCGGGCCGATTTCGGCGAGATATTCAACCAGATGTAGCGCACCAGGATCGAGCGCCCCTTATATTGTTCCTGATCGTAGAACTCGCCGCGATTGCCGGTAAATTGACCAACAACTGGCGGTAGGCTGAGAACGCCTTTGTCCAGGTCCAGAGGGTAGATACTCCACTGATGCGAGTCCGGATTATATAACCGGAGTGTCTGCGCTTTGATGTGCAGGTGCTTCTCGGGATTATCGACCTCGAACTCTTCAAAGTTCGCGTTGGTGTCGACAATTTTCTTGTGATTCGAGATGCCGTCATACTCGATCCAAGTCGTCGAACCGACCAGACGATCGGGAAGCCGGCGAACGTGAGCCTTCCAGTTACCGATGAGGAAGTCGAAGTCGTGGGCTCCGTCGCGCTGCGGAGCAGCTTGCGCCGATGCTTCTGAAGGCGCCGAAGACCGCTGTTGTGAGGTCGACACGCTAGGAGCTGGCGATTCTTGGGCTGTCAATGACAACAAACTCAGTTGCAGTGTAGCGAGCATACAAATCGAACACGGTTTCATGATCTAACGAGAAAGAGATCAGCCACCGCTGGAGGAAGCGAGCTTTGCTTTTCCTTCATCCTTCATAGTTCATCCTTCAGCCTTTATCCACGCCGGTCCGCCATCGGACGGACTCGCCGTGGCGAGCCAGCGGTTGGCTCCAGCGATTGGTTAGGCCTAGATGTCCTCATAAGGATTTTGGGGAGGAATAAAATCGCAATCGACAACTGGACCTATTAGTTCCTGAGCCTGTTTTCGGGCCCACTCCTCATCATAACCCAGCTCGGTGAACAAGAGATTCTTGAAGTGATTTACGATGCTAAGGGCCAATCGGATGTTCGTGAAGATACGAAAAAGTTTCTCATTTACAGAATGTCGACCCACAGGGCTGATCATGTCGGTGAAGTTGTCCAGGATGAAGCGATGAACTAAATGGTTTCGCTGCGCATTCACCTTCTTGAGCAGCCTCATTGTCTTTTTGTCCCAAAGCCCCGAGTCCTCAAAAATCTTTAGGTTGTGTCCAATGCAGCGGTCGAGAACAGACTCAATCCCTAGGGCGGCTCTGTCTATCCGCAGCATCCCTTTCGCTTCCGCCGCAACGAGCAGTAATCCTACGGCATCTTCAAAAAGCTGGGCTACATAAACGGTAGTCCCGTAATTGGTGTAGAACACGTCCCAATCGGACGCGAAGGCATCCTTTGGCGCGGGTTCAAACCTGCGAAGTGGCATGCTGCTTTGGGCCTAACTACGATTCGACGAAAGTCGGTTTCGCCTATTTTGGCTGTGCCTCAGGTGGCGCTGGGTAAAACGAAGACATGAGTTCCTCGTTATCGGAGCCGAGGAAAGAGAGCAAACTCAACGCGTCCCGACTAATTCGCGCGGCTGCGAGGCGTGCGGCTTTGTTTTGTCCCGCTTAAGGACGCGATAGAGGAACCAAACGATGAAACAGTTTGCCAGCAGAATCAGTACGCCCACTAAACCGGGACGATGCCAAATGTGGCGCACCTCGATCGGAATGAGTGCGCCAGTTGCGAATATCATCAGCAGCTCAGCCCAGCGTTGCTGCAAATAAACGCCGATGCCTTCGGTAAAGAGAACTGCCGTGTAAAACAGCGCCAAAAAACCTGTCGCGCGCAACGCGCCGCCTGCCAGCACCGCTTGGAGTTTGTTGAGCAGGAAATGGACGGCTTTGCTGTGCTCCAGAAGGATTTCGTCAGCGGTCCAGTCCGAAATCGCATCCGTCCAGCGGGTGCGCGCATTGAGGAAAAGCAGCGAAACACCAAGCACCAGCAGCAGCACGCCCTTGGCGATTTTGAAGAGTGCAATCAGCTTGAGATAACGAACGCGACGCCGTCCCTGCAAAATGGCAGGTTCGTGATGCGCCGGATGACTCATTGATCCCAACTGTTCGTCGATCTTTGCTCATTCCGCAATGATCGGACTTTCCCGGCAGCAAATTTCCAGTTTGTTGCC
>Ga0137386_10002404_pt1 | contig 12058 bp, 13 predicted proteins | sample SagtaG_4_FD_104910 | JGI IMG/M metagenome (GOLD analysis project Ga0137386, IMG submission 104910) | Vadose zone soil microbial communities from Sagehorn Ranch, Mendocino, California, USA - Sage2_R_100_16 metaG | ecosystem: Environmental > Terrestrial > Soil > Vadose zone | place: USA... | reverse complement strand
CGAGTCGAGGCCGGCCGCGATCAGCCGGCGGAGCGTCTCCTCGGTGGTCAGGCTCGACACCCGTTCGATGTGCTTGATCTCCGCGGGCGACAGCCCGTGGATCCAGATCGGGTAGGTCGACTTCATCCATCGGAACAGCGCCTCGTAGTACTCGATACCGAGGTCGGGGTGCAGCCCTCCCTGGAGCAGGATCTGCCGGCCTCCCAGCGCGATCGTCTCCTCGATCTTCCGTGCCAGCTCCTCCTTCGAGAGGACGTAGCCTTCCTTCGAAGGAAGGTCCCGGTAGAAGGCGCAAAAGGCGCACTGGGCGGTGCACACGTTCGTGTAGTTGATGTTGCGGTCGATGATGTAGGTCACGAACGGCTCGGGGTGGAGCCTCCGGCGCACCGAGTCCGCGAGCATGCCCAGCTCGAGGAAGTCGGCGTCGCGCAGGAGGGCGATCCCCTCGGCGCGGGAGAGCCGCTCTCCTGTCTCCACCTTCTGGCGGAAGCTATTCACTGCCGCCCCTGGCCGATCGTTCATCGACCCCCCACCCTGTCCCGATCCTTCATCGACCCCCCCTCCTAACCTCCCCCACGTAGGGGGGAGGGGACCGCTGCTGCACGTCCGGCGCCGCGTCGCTCACTGGGCATGGAACCTCAACTCCGGGACCCGCGGGATGAGCCCGCGGGCGTGGGCCCGGCGGTAGAACTCCCGCAGGCCCGCCGCCTCGGCCTCCCCGAGGTCGTAGACGACGTTCTTCCGCAGATACGACGCGTTCTGCGCCTCATGGCCGGGGCCCCCGCCATTGTAGCCCCGGGCGATAGCCTCGACCGAGGCCAGGCCCTGACGAAGCGCCTCCTGGAGCCGCCGCACCGCGGCCGGCGCCACCGCGCCCCGCGGCCCCGCCCAGAAGGCGTACACGAAGGGCAGGCCGGTGACCCGCGCCCACTCCTCGCCCAGGTCCAGCCGCGGGACCCCGCCTTCGAAGTAGAAGGACGGGTCGCCGATGAGGAGCGCGGCGTCGGCCGCTTTCAGCATGTCCGGCAGCGAGGGCGGCATCGGCAGGTACTCGGGATCGCGCCCCAGGCGCTGGTGCAGCAGGACCTTGACGAGGGCCAGGCTGGTCCGGCTGGAGGTGTCGAGGGCCACCCGGCGGATGGCCTCGACCGGTCCCGGGTGGAACAGGTTCACCGAGCGCACGGGCCCCCGGCTTCCGATGGCCACCCCGGGGACGATCGCGTAGTCGCCGAACGCGTACTCGATCGACGGGATCATCCCCAGGTCCACTTCGCCGGCGTGCAGGCGCTCCGCCACCCGCGAGGGGAGGTCCCGCTCGAGGCGGAAGCCGGCTTCGTTCTGAAGGCCGTACACGAGCGGCTCCGCGTTCAGGTACGAGACCGCCCCCAGCCGCAGGGTCCGGGAGGCGGAGGAGAACCCTGGTGCGCGTCCCGCGCCGCGGTCTTGGGCCGCCGGGGGCGCGCTCACCACTCCTTGACCACGTTGAAGACCGTGTCGCGCTCGATGGGCCGGCGTCCCGCCTCGCGGATCAGGCGGCAGAGCTCGTGGACGGTCATGGACTGGGCGGTCTGGGCGCCCGCGTCATGCGCGATCTTCTCCTCGGTCACGGTGCCGTCCAGGTCGTCGGCCCCGAAGGAGAGGCCGACCTGGGCCAGGCGCGGGCCGATCATGATCCAGTACGACTTGACGTGCGGGAAGTTGTCGAGGAGAAGCCGGCCCACCGCGATGGCCTTCAAGTCCTCGAAGCCCGTGGTCTCCGGCAGCTTCAGGACCGGGGCCTCCCAGGGCTGGAAGGCCAGGGGGATGTAGGTCATGAAGCCGCCGGTCTCGTCCTGCAGCTCGCGCAGCCGGAGCAGGTGGTCGACGCGGTCCTCCGCCGACTCGATGTGGCCGTAGAGCATGGTCGCGTTGGTCGGGATCCCCTGCCGGTGGGCCTCCCGCATCACCGCCAGCCACTGGTCGGCGTCGGCCTTCCCCCGGATGATCTTGTCCCGGGTCTCCTTGGCGAAGATCTCCGCCCCGCCCCCCGGCATCGAGTCCAGTCCCGCCTCCTTGAGCTCGGCCAGGACCTTCTCCACGCTCATCCGGTAGAGCCGGTGGAAGAAGAAGATCTCCACCGCGGTGAAGGCCTTGATGTGGATGCCCGGCCGGACCCGCTTGATCCCCCGCATCATCTCCAGGAAGTAGGACCAGGGCAGGTCGGGGTCGAGGCCGCCCACGATGTGGACCTCGCGCACCGGCTTCGGCAGCCCGGCCACGTTCTTGAAGACCTCGTCCAGGCCCATCGTGTAGGCCCGCTCCTCCCCCTTCTTCGCCGCGAAGGCGCAGAAGTCGCAGGTGGCCACGCACACGTTCGTGTGATTGAGGTGGGTGTTCCAGACGAAGTAGCCCGCGTCCCCGTGGCGCTGCTCGCGGACGTGGTTCGCCAGGGCGCCGACGCCCAGGAGGTCGTGGGTCTTGTAGAGGGCAACCCCTTCCTCGAAGCCGAGGCGCCGGCCGCGGAGGACCTTTTCCCGCACATTCTCCAGGGCGGTGTCGTGGAATCGGGCCTGCTCGAGGGCAATCGCCATGGGCTCTCCGGTGGGCCGCACGCCTCACCGTGCTCGGGGGACGCGTGCGTGCGTACGGTGGGACGGCCGCGCCCAAGATTAGCACCGGCGCCCGAGGGCGGGCAAACCCGGAAAAGCCTTGACCCTCGCCGCTCGATCCGTATACTGCCCATAGACTTGAAGAGGCTCTGGCTGAAGGCCCTCAGCACCCTCGGCGCATTCGCCTTGGTGCTCCTTCCAACCCACCTGCCCCGGTGGCTCGACGCGGAGAGCCCGATGACCGAGCCCCTCACCGTCGTGCGGGGCACCATCGCCCGCCACTCGACCCTGGCATCAGCCCTCGAAGGACTGCTCTCCCCCGCCGGGGTCCACCGGCTGGTCGAGGCGGCCCGGCCCGTCTACGATCTGGCCCGCCTGTCGGTCGGCCGCCCGTTCGGCCTGGCCCTCGGACCGGACGGCCTTCTGCGGGCCTTCACCTACAGGATCGACGAGGTGCGGACGCTCCGCGTGCTCCGGCGCGGCGAGGCTCTCGAGGTCGAAGTGATCACCCGCTCCTTCGAGACCCGACTGGCCCACGTGACGGGGGTGATCGAGTCCAGCTTGTTTGCCACCGTGACCACGGCGGGCGAGGACGATCAGCTCGCCCTGGACCTGGCCGACATCTTCGCCTGGGACGTGGACTTCAACACCGAGATTCGGAGAGGCGACTCGTTCCGGGTCGCGGTGGAGAAGCTCCACGTGGACGGCCGGTTCTGTCGCTACGGGCGGATCCTGGCCGCGGAGTTCACGCGGGGGAAGCGCGTCCTCCAGGCGATCCGCTTCGAGGGCGAGAGGTCCTCCGGCTACTACGATCCCGCGGGGACGCCGCTACGCAAGGCCTTCCTCCGCTCGCCCCTCAAGTTCTCCCGGATCAGCTCCCGTTTCTCGGGGGCCCGGCTCCATCCGATCCTGAACGTGACCCGCCCCCATTACGGAGTCGACTACGCGGCGCCCGTCGGCACCCCCGTCCTGGCCACCGCGAACGGGGTGGTGACCCTCTCGGGCTGGAAGGACGACTACGGCAAGACCGTCCGCCTGCGCCACCCCAACGGCTTCGAGACCCTTTACGGACACTTGTCGCGCATCGACGTCACGCCCGGGCAGCGCGTGACCCAGGGGATGCGCCTGGGCGCGGTCGGCATGACGGGCCTCGCCACCGGCCCTCACCTCGACTACCGCATGGTCAGGAGGGACGCCTTCGTGGACCCGCTGAAGGTCCAGTCGCCCCCGACGGAGCCGCTCCCGCCCGGGGAGCGCCCGGCCTTCGAGCGCGCGTGCGCGGAGCGTCTCGCGCTCCTCCCCGCGGACCCCGTCCGTACCGCGGGGGCGGCGCCCTAGAGCCAGTCCTGCGCCTCCTGCTCGTCTTCGTGCCGGTCAGCCTCATCCTCGGCCTCGTCCACGCCTCGCCCACCTGGGTCTTCCTCGCCTCGTGCCTCGCCATCCTGCCCCTGGCCGGGCTCATGGGCGAGGCCACCGAGCACCTCACCCACCACGTGGGGCCGGGCGTGGGCGGGCTGGTCAACGCCTCCTTCGGCAACGCGGCCGAGCTGATCATCGCCTTCATCGCGCTCCGCGCCGGCGAGACCGAGATCGTGAAGGCATCGCTCACCGGCTCCATCATCGGGAACATCCTGATGGTCCTGGGCCTCGCCATGCTGCTCGGGGGCTGGAAGCGCAAGGAGCTCGTGTTCAACCGGCTGGCCGCGGAGAGCGGGAGCAGCATGATGGTGCTGGCGGTGGTCTCCCTGGTCATCCCGGCCATCTATGCTCAGGTGACCGGACACGAGCGCCCGGAAAGCGTGGAGAGCATCAGCCTCGACATCTCGTTCATCCTCATCCTGACCTACGCGGCGAGCCTCTTCTTCTCCCTCAAGACGCACAAGCGCCTCTTCGCCGGCGAGGGCGAGGACGCGGCCGAGGAGCTGCCCGGCCGGCCCTGGTCGGTGCGAGCGAGCCTCCTCGTGCTCGTGGGCGCGGCCGTGCTGGTCGGCTTCGTGAGCGAGCTGCTGGTCCACGCGGTGGACGCGGCGGGCCGCGCCCTGGGCCTCGGCAAGGTCTTCATGGGGGTGGTGGTGGTGGCGCTGGTGGGCAACGCGGCCGAGCACTCCACCGCGATCCTCGTGGCCATGAAAGGCAAGATGGACCTGGCCCTCGGCATCGCCATGGGCTCGTCCATGCAGATCGCCCTCTTCGTGGCCCCCGCCCTGGTGATCGCCGGCCACGTGATGGGGACGCCGCTCGGCCTCGAGTTCACGGTGCTCGAGGTGGTGGCGGTGATGCTCTCCGTGGGGGCGGTCACCCTGCTGATCCACGACGGCAAGACCAACTGGTTCGAGGGGCTCCAGCTCCTCGCCATCTACGCGATCCTGGCCGTCGCGTTCTACTTCTTGTAGGGGTCATCGAGTCGATGGCCCGCGGCAAGGTCGGGGTGCGGGGGCGTTGCCTCTGGACGGCGTTCCCCGTGGGGCGTACACTGGCCTCATGCGAGGATGGTATGGGGTTCTCGCCTGGGCCCTGCTCGCCTGGCCGACGGCGGCAGCGGAGATCAACGTCCGCGTGGCCGAGGGCCGGGTCGACCTGAGTGCGAACGCCGCGCCGGTGGCCGACGTCCTGGAGCGGCTTTCCAAGCAGACGGGCATGAAGGTCGTGTACGAGGGTCCCCCGCCGCGCCAGCTCGTCAGCGTGAGCCTCGCCGGACGCACTCCGGCCGAGGCGGTGGTCGGCCTGCTCGAGGGTCTGGGCCTCAACTACATGCTGCTCGGCGACCCGTCCGGCACTCGCGTGCAGACGCTGATGATGGCGGGGGCGGCGCCCGCGACACCCTCCGCCCGCTCCGCGAACGCGAACCCGTCGCTCCGCATGTCTTCACCCGCGCCCGGCTCCAGCCCGGACGCGGAGGAGGCGGCCGAGGAGCCCGCGGAAGAGCCCGAGCCGGCGCAGCCGCTGAACCCGGTGACGCCGCCGGGCATTGTGGGGGGCCTACCGGGAATGCCCCCGAACCCGGCCCGCTCCATCCCGCCCGGCTCGCCTCCCGTCCAGAGCTCTCCTGGGCTTCCCACGCCCAGCCTCCCGGGGGCGACGTTCCCGGGCGTGACGCCGTCGAGTCTGCCGTCGGGCTTCCCCACCTCGCCGTTCCCCGCGGGGATCTTCGGGCCCCGGCCGGTCGTCCTGCCCACCCCTCTGCCCGGCAACGTCCAGCCGACGGCCCCTGCGCCGGGCGCGGAGCAGAAGCCCGACGCGCCACCACCCTGAGGCGGGTCGGACGGGTCGCTTACCCTGAAGGGGCGCTTCAGCGAGTGGTCCGCGGGGCGGCTGGCGACGGCCGTTGCCCCGGCCCGATCACGGTCGGGAGCCCCGCCTGACGGCCGATGATCCGTGGCTGCCCCGCCACGAACAGCCACTCGCTGTACTTCGTGCGGCCGTTGAAGACGCGCAGGCTCTTGTCCGTGCTGGTGCTGGCAACACCCATGATCACCCCGATCTGGCCGCCGATCGTGCCCGCCATTGGCGACGCAGGGCGAGTGGTCGTGGTGGTCGTGGGAGCGTTGGCGGAGCCGGGAAGCCCCGGGGCCTGACCCGGCGCCATCGTCTCCCCCTGGCGGATGAACCGCCACTTGCCGTCCTTCGTCATGGGGTCCTTGTAGGCCTTCCGCAGGAACTTTCCCTTGACCAGCACCTCGAGGGACGGCGGGAGCGTGTTGGCGTTCTTCTTCTGGTAGCGGGCGATCGCGTCTGCGATCTCGCCCCCCCGAAAGAGCAGCTCCTCCTCGTGGTCGTTCTTCATGAGGTACCGCCAGGAGGGTACCGCCGCGCCCATCATCACCATCATGACGGTGATGGTGACGATGAGGGCCACCAGGGAATACCCGGCCTCGCTCGGGGAAGGCGGGCCGACGACGGTCTTCATTTCGGAGCTTGGTAGCGTTCGAGGACCTTCTTCACGTAGGCGCGCGTCTCGCGGTAGGGAGGGACGCCGCCATGTCGGGCGACTGCCCCCGCTCCCGCGTTGTACGCGGCCAGGGCGCTCACGAGGTCGCCTCCGTAGAGGGTCAGCAGCGAGCCCAGGTGCCGTGATCCGCCGTCCAGGTTCTCGACGGGATCGAAGACGTCCTTGACTCCGAGGGAGGCCGCGGTGGCGGGCATCAGTTGCATGAGGCCCTGGGCGCCCTTCCGGGACACGGCCTCGGGCCGGAAGGCCGACTCCACCGAGACCACGGCCAGGACGAGACCGGGATCGAGGCCGTGACGGCGCGCCGCGGCGGTGGCCAGCTCCCTCAGGTCGCCGCTCCCCGCGGGTGCCATCGCCACCTCCTCGACCACCTCGTCGGGGACGAGACCGCGCAGGGAGGCCGCCGGCAGGCCGATCTCCCCTCCGTCCTTGAGCGACAGGTAGACCAGCCCCTCCTCGACGCGATGGGTCGTGACCTTGAAGGTCTGGCCGTTCGTGAGGACGGCGATGTCCGCGCGGGTGGGGACGGCCAAGATCGCGAGGATCGGGACCGCGAGGAGTACGCGAAGCATGGCTCAGTTGATGAACACCGTGATGCCGCTATTCGTGCCGTTGGAGGTCGTGGCCGTGACCGTCACCGTCTTCTGAGGGCCCCCGGGCAGGGAGCGGGTCCGAAGCCAGTCGAAGGCCTGGCCGTTGGTGTCCGTGAACTGGGGCGCCCCGCCACTGTCGAGGGTCTCCTCGAGACCGGAAGCCAGGGTCGTCGTTGGGGCGGTCGTCGTCGTGGTTGTCGTTGGGGTGATCGAAAACGCGGTGATCGAGAAGAAGACCGGCACGTTGGCCACGGGGTTGCCGTCCCCATCGAATACGTTCGCGGTGATCAGCGCGGAACGGGGGCTGGTGATCCGGTCCGGGTTCGCCGAGACGATGACCCTGGCGGGCAGCACGCTGCCGATCTTCACCTGGACGGTGCCGGTGTTCTTGCCGGCGTACGCCGTCGCCATCCCGAAGGAGAGCCGGACGGTGGGGCTGGGAGTGGCCGCGGGAGAGCCGGATGGGGCCGGGGCCGCGGACCCTCCGGAGAACCCCGTCACGGTCGCCGTGCCCGACCGGCTGTCTGACACGAGGTTGAGCCGAGCGATGCCATCCTTCGTCTTCGCCTCGCTGTCCACCCGTCCCAGATCGGTCGTGAAGAACACGATCGTGCCGTTTGGCACCGGCGTCCCCGCGGCCTCGATCACGATCGCCGTGATGACCGACACCCCGCCATTGGCGGGAATGGACGTGGGATTCGCGTCGAGCGTTATATCGGCGTTCGAAGGTGCGGTCAGGGGCACGCCCGTACACATCGGGAGGGTGAGGGCCAGGACCAGGAGACCCATCCCAACCATCCAGATCTTCCGCATCGTCGTCCTCCGTCTCACGGATTCACCACCACCCGGGCGGGGGCCGGCGGGGCGGGCCGCTCGGTCCCCCCGGTCCGTACCAGCACCAGCGACTCCACGCCGAGCGAACCGCTGCCGGCCTTCAGGCCCTTGAGCATGATCACCACCACCGCCCCCGAACCCGTGGTGCCGGTCGGGCGCGTGAACCGGGCGCGTGCGCGGCCGGCCTCGAGCGTCTTCTCGGCGCCCGCCGGCTGCCCGTCCAGGGTCAGCAGCGAGCCCGGCCTCAGGTCCGCCACCTCCACGAGCGCGGGGTCATAGGTTAGCACCACCTCGACGCTCAGCACGTCGCGAGCGCCCACCGCGACCAATCCCAGGGTGCCCGCCTCGCCCACCTTCAGGGCCGCCTCGGGCGGGCTGAAGAGCGCGGTGACGGGCCGCGTCTCGGGAACGGTGGTGGCCGGAGCGGGCGGCCCCGCGCCCTCTTCCGGCCCCGTGGGGGCGCCGCTGGTCGGCGCCGGAGCGGTCGCCGGGCCCCCCGGTGGCGTGGTCGAGGGAGCGGCGGGTGGCGCAGCCCCCGGCGCGGTCGGAGTGGCCGGCCTGGGTGAGGGCGCCGGGGACGAAGGCGGCTCGGGCCCGAACAGCGACGGCCGCGCCCCCTCCACCTTCGGGACCTCCTGCGTCCCCACCCCGAGGGGGACCATGTCCTCCTCGGTCAGCTTGGGGCCGCGGACGATGTGCGGCGTCAGCGAGATCAGGATCTCGGTCTCGTCGCTCTTCCGCTCGCGGTTCGTGAAGACCTTGTTCAGGACGGGGACGCTCTGGAGGCCGAAGATGCCGCTGAGCGAGTCCGTTTCGTTCTGCTGAAGCAGCCCCCCGATGAGGCTGGTCTCCCCGTCACGCAGGCGAATGGTCCCGTTGACTTTGCGCGTGAGGAACGTGGGCAGGCTCCCACTGTTGCCCACCTGCGTACTGTCGCCCAGCAGGCTGAACTCCGCCGTCAGCTCGAGGGTGATGTCTCCGCTCGCGCTCACCTTGGGCGTCACGTCCAGGGTCACGCCGACGGTGCGGTAGGTGAACGAGGTGGCGGGGGCGAAGGTGGACCCCCCCGTGTTGACGGTGCTGAAGGTCGTGACCGGGATCGGCACCTCTTGGCCGATGTTCAGCAAGGTCTTCTTGCCCTCGGCCGCCCGGAGCTTGGGTGCGGCGAGGATCCGCGTGGTGGACTCGGACTGGAGAAACTTGGAGAAGATCGAGGTCGGGACGCTCACCACGAAGTCGGCCAGGTTGATCGAGGAAAGGAGGTGCGCTCGCACCCGCGTAAGACCCCCTGCCGACTCGCCCGGGTTGCCGCTCGGCAGAAACTCGGCGCCCACGGAGTAGTTCGACAGCGCCAAGCCGTACTGTTTGATCTTGGTCCGGCTCACGTTCAAGATCTGGACCTCGATCATCACCTCGCCCCGGGCCTTGTCGTTGGCCTCGATGATCCGCTGGGCCCAGGCGAGCTGGTCGGGGGTGCCCACCAGGGTGATCGCGCCCAGGCTCTTGTTGCTCATCGCCTTGGTGATCCCGGCGATGGTCTTGACGAGCTGCAGGGTCTCGTCCGCCTCCGCGTTCTGGAGGTAGAACGTCTGTAGCATCAGCTCGTCGTAGGAAACCCGCTTCTGGCGTCCCTCGGGGACGATGATCAGGGTGTTCTGGTCGAGGATCTTGTAGAAGAGGCGGTTCACGAACGTGATCTGGTCGAGGGCCTCCTGGAAGGTCACCCCCGAGAGGTTCACGGTGTACTTCTTGTCCTTGTAGCCGTCGTCGAAGAGGATGTTCACCCCCGCCAACTTGCCCAGGCTCTCCAGGATCTTTTCCAGGCTGGCGTCCGTGTACTTGATGACGACGGGCACCGGGCTGCGGGGCGAGAGCACGGGCAGGGGCACCCTCTGTGCCTGGGCCCGAGCCTTCATGGTCTCGAACTCGGCCCGGTGCTCCCGCTCCTCGTCCCGCTTGCGGATCCGGTTGCGGACGATCTGCAGGTCGTCGGAGGCGGAGCGGTTCGCGGGGTCGTACTTGACCGCGATCTCCAGGGACTCCGCCGCCGCCTCGAGGTCGTTGGCGGCAAGATGCTTCTTGGCCTCCGTGTAATGGAAGCGGCTGGCCCCGACCCGGGCGTTCTCCAGGGCGAGCTTGTAGCGGATGTTGCTGGGGTCGCCCTCCAGTGCCTTCGTGAAACGCGCCACCGCCACGTCCCAGTTGCCCTTCTCCGCCTCCGTGCGGCCCTGCCGGTAGGCGCTCGCGCACCCGGGGCCGAGGCCGAGCAGGAGGAAGACGGCCAGCAGACGGCGGGGGCACCTCACCATTCGCCGTAGGACGTCCCCGAGAGGGACGTCTCCGTGGACGCGCTCTTGACGTCGTAGATGCCGGGCTCCTCCCCGGGCCGGTCGGCCTCGGGCTCGGCGGGCACGGTAACCCAGTCGGCGGCGCGCGTGATCGGGTCCTCGGGAAGCCGTCTCAGGTAGCCCTCCTCCACGAGCGCCTCCAGCGACGCCGGGTACTTTCCCTTGTCCACGTAGTACTGGTCGATGACGTCCCGAAGGCGGAAGAGGTTCTCCTTGAGGACCGCCTCCCGCGACTGGATGATCGCCACCTTGTACTGGGGCAGCGCCATCGCGGCCAGGATGCCGATGATGGCCACGACCGTGATCAGCTCGATCAGGGTGAAGCCGGCGCCGCCCCTCCCGGGACCAGGGGTCTCACCAGGTGTCGTAGATCGTCCCATCGAGTGCCTTGCCCTTGCTCTTCGAGTAGACGTCGTAGACGTTGTCACCGCACCACGACGTGTCGTCCGGCGCCTCCTGGTAGCATCTCATACCCCATTCCGTGCCGCCCGTCATGGGATCGCGGGGGATCCGCCGCATGAACTTGAGCTTGCGGTCGAGGGCGCCCACGCGGTTCACGCCCTTGACCAGCGTTTCCAGGTCCGGGGGATAGCCCTCGCTCCCCAGCTTGACGTCGGTCCCGCCGATCTGCCCCTGCTCGACGGCGAGCTTGTACCGGTCGATCGCGCTCCGCATCTCGCGGAGGGCTCGCCGCAGCTCCAGCTCCCGCTGGCGGACGACCGCCACCCGCCCGAGGGGCAGGATCGCCGAAGCCAGGATGATCAGGATGGTCGCGGTGGCGATCAGCTCGAGGTAGGTCACGCCTCTGCTGCCCCGGTCAGCCACGGCGCCCCTCCCGAGCGTCCTTGGCTTCCTGCTTGCCCCGGAGGTAGGTCGACAGCTCGACCCGCAGGCTGGGGGAGCCCGTGGCGGACCCGCCCGTCAGGCCGATGCGATCGATGGTCAGGAAGCGTGGCGAGCGCTCGACCCGGTCCAGGAACCCGACGAGCTGGGCGTAGGATCCCTCGACCGCGACCCCGATCCCGACCCGCGTCAGGTCCGCCCCCCGGACCTCCTTGTACTGGTAGGCTCGCGTGCTGGCCTTGAAGCCCGGCGCGGTGGCCATCCTGTCGACTTCCTCAAGGAGCTGAATGAGTTATTCCAGGCCGCCCACCGCGACCTCCCTGTAGAAGCGCTCGGTGTCCGCAGCGTTCGCCCGGATGGTCTCCGCCTGGCGCCGGAGGGCGGCGGTGGCCGCACGCTCCCGATCGAGCTCGCTCCGCACGTCGACGGCGCGAGCCTTCACGTTGCGCACCTGCAGCGCGCGGGGCAGCGTGTAGGCCGCGAAAACGAGGCCGTTGAGGACGAGCAGGACGAGGGCCGGCGGCACGAGCCGCCGCCAGAGCGGCCTGGTCATGGCCCGGCCCCCGCCGGGGGCGTGGCCGCTTCCTCGGAGGGCTCCGCGGCGGGCGACGGGTCGGCCGCGGGCTTCGCCGCCGCCTCCGGCGACGGCGTGTACTTCATCGAGTAGCGGATCTCGCCGTCGCCGCTCGGCCCCTCCCCCACGCTCGAAGGGACCACCTCGTCGAACTCCCCGGCCTTCTGCAGCACCCTCAGGAGGTCGAAGCCCTCGGTGACGGTGCGCCCGACCGCGGTGACCTCGATCCAGGTTTCCCCGTCCTTCACGGTGGGAGCGATCGAGGAGAGCTTCACCCCGGCAGGAAGGACCGATTCGAGCCGGGCGAGCAGGCGGGCCCAGGAGAAGGT
>Ga0137386_10002376_pt1 | contig 12103 bp, 10 predicted proteins | sample SagtaG_4_FD_104910 | JGI IMG/M metagenome (GOLD analysis project Ga0137386, IMG submission 104910) | Vadose zone soil microbial communities from Sagehorn Ranch, Mendocino, California, USA - Sage2_R_100_16 metaG | ecosystem: Environmental > Terrestrial > Soil > Vadose zone | place: USA... | reverse complement strand
CTTCTTCTCGTGGATCAGGATGAGCGCGTCTTCCAGGACGCACTCCATGCGCTCGGCGTCGGTGACGAAGTAGGGCGAGAGGTAGCCGCGGTCGAACTGCATGCCCTCGACTACCTCGAGGGTGGTCTCCATCGCCTTGGCCTCTTCGACGGTGATGACGCCGTCCTTGCCGACCTTCTCCATGGCTTCGGCGATCAAGTCGCCGATCGTCTTGTCGTTGTTGGCGGCGATCGTGGCGACCTGGGCGATCTCCTTCTTATCCTTGGTCGCCTTGGACAGGTGTTTCAGCTCCTCGACCACTGCGTCGACCGCCTGCTCGATCCCCCGCTTCAGGCCCATCGGGTTGGCGCCCGCGGTCACGTTCTTGAGACCCTCGCGGAAGATCGCCTGGGCGAGAACGGTGGCCGTGGTCGTCCCGTCGCCCGCCACGTCCGAGGTCTTGGCGGCGACCTCCTTGATCATCTGCGCCCCCATGTTCTTGCCGGGGTCCTTCAGCTCGACTTCCTTCGCGACGGTCACACCGTCCTTGGTGATCGTCGGGCTCCCGAACTTCTTGTCGATGACGACGTTCCGGCCCTTCGGCCCGAGCGTGACCTTGACGGCGTGCGCCATGATGTTGACTCCGCGCAAGAGCGCCGCGCGGGCTTCCTCGTTGAACAAAAGCTGCTTAGCCATGGATACCTTCCTCCCGAGTGTGCATGAATGGTCGACCGCGGCTGAGCCGCTCGTTCACGAGCCGACGATGCCGAGGACGTCCTCCTCCTTCATGATGAGGTACTCCACGCCGTCGAGCTTGACCTCGCTGCCGGAGTACTTGCCGAAGAGGATCCGGTCGCCTTCCTTCACCGCGAGCGGGAAATTCTTGCCGTCGTCGTTGACCTTGCCGGTGCCCACGGCGACGACCTGGCCCTCCTGCGGCTTCTCCTTGGCGGTGTCGGGGATGATGAGGTGGCCGTGCTTCGCCTCCTGCTCCTCGAGGCGCTTGACGAGCACGCGGTCATGGAGCGGGCGCAGCGTCGTCTTCTTCGCCTGAGCCGTCTTCATTGCCTGAGCCATAGCGGTAGTCCCTCCCTGCGCCGCAGTGTACCACTAAAATAGTACACCTTGACGAAATTGATCTAGTGTACTATTGTTGTCATACAGGCATGAGGATCGCGATGAATCTGACGATCGACGGGCACAGCCCGATCCCGATCCGTCGGCAACTGACGGAGCAGCTCAAGCACGCCATCGAGAGCGGCGGCGTCGCGCGCGACCAGGCCCTGCCCAGCATCCGGGAGTTGGCCGGCTTCCTCGGCATCAATGCGAACACGGTCGCGCGCGTCGTCGAGGATCTCAAGCAGAGCGGCTACGTGGAGGCTCGGCGGGGGAAAGGCGTGTTCGTCGCCCCGGCGCCGCCCGTCCGCCCCGTCCCTCACCTCCGCGAGAGCTTCCTCCAAGAGACGGTGATCCGGGCGGCCGCCCTCGGGATGACCGCCGACGACCTGTCGGTGGGCGTTCTGAGCTTGGCCGGGGTCCGGCCCGCCGCCGTCCAGGGGACCGTCGAGGTTCTCCTCGTGGAGTGCAGCCCGCCGGAGCTCGACTTCTTTGCCCGGCAGCTCGAGGCTCACCTTCCGGTCCGCGTCGACAAGGTGCTCCTCGGCGAGCTGGCGGCGACCGTGCGGCGCCAGAGGCCGGCCGGTCGTTGGCGGGCGGCGGTCACGAGCTTCTGCCATCTCCCGCAGGTGGAGCGGCTCCTGAGCGGCAGGCGGGTCCCGGTGGTCGCGCTCCTCGCCGAGGCGCATCTCGAGACCCTCCATCGCTTGGCCCAGCTCCCGTCGGGGACGCGGGTGGGTGTGGCCTCCGCCGCCGTCGAGACGGCCCACAACCTGGAGCACTCGATCGCGAACGCCGGCCTGCCAAACATCGCTCTCGTCGGGGCCTGCCCCGCCGAGGGGGCCGCGTTGGGTCGCCTGCTGCGGCGAGTGGACGTCATCGTCTGTTCCACCGCGGCGGCCGAGCGGGTGCGGGGGCTCGCGGGCCCAACCGTACAGGTGATCATCGACGACCGGGCCCTCGACCAGCGGGCGATCGAGATGCTCGCGGCCGTCCTGGTCCGACAAAACGGCGACGGGGCGATCCCCGCTCCGGCCGCCGCTCGGAGCGGCCCGAGCCCTAATCCATCCAACGGACGCAACCGGCCACGGGGCGTGGCGCGGGCAACGGCGCAGGGGAAGTGACGCGGGTGAGCTGTTAACCGGGTGAAGGAGGAAGGGTCATGAGTTTCGCCATGTTCGTGACGTGGGTTCTCGTGGGACTGTCGGCAGGCCTGCTGGCAGGGTTGGTCATGAAGCGTGGAGGCTACGGGCTCAAGCGGGACATCATCCTCGGTCTCGTCGGCAGCGTCGGGGCGAACGTCATCCTCAGAACCTTCGGGGTGCTGACGGGAGCAGGAATCTTCGTGGTGGCTGTCGTCGCATTGATCGGGGCGGCCATTCCGATCGTCGCTCAACGCAAGTTCTGGCCGACGGAGAGTGCCGGCGAAGAGAAGGCCGTGATCACAGTATGGCGGTGGGGACTCGGCGCAGCGGTCGCGGCCGTCGTGGTGTGGATGATTCTCGGCCCATCGCCGCAGCCGGCAGCGACGGCGGCGGTGGTCGAGGACAAGACGTACACCGTGACGCCGACCGCGATGAAGGTGAAGGCCGGGATCGTCACGGGCGAGGTGACGGACATGAAGGTCATGGAACGGGTCGAGCAAGGCTCGGGCCGCGTCGTCTCCCCGGCGAAGTTCACGGCGAAGCTGGTGCTGAAGAATAGCTCGGCGAATCAGACCGTCCGCCTCGTCGCAGGGAAGATCCGGTTCATCGACGCCCAGGGACAACCGATCAAGCTCGAGGACGCCCGCACCGAGCCGACCCTCAAGTTCGCCAGTTACGGCAATGACCGGCTCGACCCCGGGCAGGAAGCCACCGAGTCGCTCGACGTGGCCTTTCCCGCCGAGGCGCTGAAGGCGAAGAAGCTCAGGGGGATTAGCCTGGAGCTCGCGTACATCCCGTCTCCGTACCACGAGGAGACGGTCCACTTCACCGTGGCCATCGGCGGGCCGCGATGAGAGTGGGAACGGGCGTACTCGCTCGGATGGCGACCACGGGCATCTACCTGGTGCGCGGCGTCCCCCGCGAGCTTCAGCGGGCCGCGCGCGTCCGCGCCGTCAGCGAGGGGACGACGCTCCGCACGGTGCTCTTGAACGCCTTGGCGGAGTATGCGGCGGGAAACTGGACACCACGCCCGGGTGACCGAAGCAGCCCCGCGGCGGCTGATACGGAAGATGCGCGATGCAAATGAAGCCGACGCAACAGGAAGAGGAGTACTTCGCGAGACTCGAGTTCGAGCGACGGAGGAAAGTCCTCGAGGAGCGGGAAACCCAGGCGGCTGAAGAAGAACGCCGGCGCATTCTCGCCGTTGCCCGGGGACGGTGCCCGAAGTGCGCCGGCGCGCTGGTGCCCGTCCCCTATCGGGGCGTCGAGCTGGACAAGTGCTCGCGCTGCCAGGGGGTGTGGCTGGACTTCGGCGAGCTCGATCAGGTGGTGGCCGAGGACACTGGCTTTCTCGGCAGCGTCCGGAGGATCTTCGCTTGACCGCAAGGTGCGCCACGTGTGGGGCAGAGCTTCAAGACGCCTCGCAGCGGGTTTGCGGCGGCGATAGCGGTGACAGGTGTCGCCGTGTTTTCATCAAACACCCTAAACAAGGCACGCCGGGGCCGCGGCTCGCGTCACAACGTGCCTCGACGAGAGCGCCCAGACGGACATTTCGAAGGGGCGGCTGACAGCCCAGGCGGAGAGACGCGCGGGAGAGGCCCGTGAGGAGGTGGGGGGGGATGACGTGGCTCATGGAGTTCTACAACGAGCGACGCGGGCTCTTGGCGCGTTACGACGCGATATGGGCGCCTCGACTTGTTCCCTTTTTGCGGATGCTCTTGAAAGGAGTACGACATGGCCCTGCAGTCCAGAGTGGCGGTGACTCTCGCCCTGACCCTCCTCGTCTCGCTCGCCGCCACGCGGACGGCCGACGGCGAGGTCCCTACCGTCGCCGACTTCGCCGCTTGCAATGACGAAGCGCCCGCAGCGATCAAGGCAGGAACGGCCTCGCCGATCGTGGGCGACCACGTTCGAGCCAATAGCGCACGCGCCGGCAGCATCACGATGAACTCCATCGACTTCACGGGCAGAGTCATCGAGTCGTCCGATCCACAGATCCACGGTATGAAGGCGGCCGGAGCAAAGGACGCCACGTACCAGGCCGCATATCGCAGTTGCATGAGACGGAAGGGCTTCTAACGGGCATCATCGAGACGACGAACGGTCGCTCCTACCGCGCGGATCCTTTCCGCGCGGTACCTTTTTCAGATCGGCTTGGCGGCGGCGCCGCGCGAGACGTCGGAGTCGTTGAACCGCGCGATTGGTTTTCGAGTGTGAGCCCATACACACGGCCTCCTGGAGAGTTGGGACGCGGACGCTGATGCACAGTATCATCGCCCTGCTCCGGTCCGTGCGCAGAATCGGTGTGAACGCGTCGGGTCTGGCGGTGTGTCCTCTTGACAGGCGTCGAGGTTAGAGCAGGTAACGCCGGAGCTGGTGGGCGGGAGTGAGGTAGCGGCCGGCGGCCAGGCGAACGAAGAGCAGCGAGCCCAGCGCCGTGGCCGCCGCCAGCATGAACACGACGACCATCTGATAGCGGATCGCCACGAGCGGCGAGGAGCCGGCCAGGATCTGGCCCGTCATCATGCCTGGCAGCTGCACCAGGCCGACGGTCATCATCCCGTTCACCGTGGGGATCATGGCGGCCCGCAGCGCGGCGCGCACCATCGGCTGCACGGCCTCGCGGCCGGAGAAGCCGAGGGCCAGCCGCGCCTCAACCTCGTCCGCGCGAGCCCGCAGATCGCCCTGCAGGCGGTCGCCGGCGAGCGCGGCGCTGGTCATCGAGTTGCCGAGGATCATGCCGGCGATCGGAATGATGTACTGAGGCTCGTACCATGGGCGCACCTGGACGACGACGCCGATCACGTACGCGAGCGTCGCCGCCGTCGAGACGGTCAGGGCGGTCCCGGCGATCCAGCCTCCGCCGGGCAGCGGCTTCCCGAGCCGCGACACCGCCGCCTGCGTGGCCACGGCCGCCATCGCCATGAGGATGAGCACGACCCAGTACCAGCGGGCGGCCGCGAACACCGCGGCGAGGACGAGGCCGACCGCGTAGAGCTGGACGATGGTCCGAACGGAGCCGATGACCAGGTCGCGCTCGAGGCCGAGGGACTGACGAATCGACACGACGACGACCGCGGCCACCAGGACGAGCGCGACGGCGAGCTGCCAGACGGACAGATCGATGACGCCTGCCGTCGCGCTCACGCGTCACTCGCGGCGCTGGGGATCCGCTCGCCGGCCAGGAACGCCTGAAGGCGCGCGTCCGCCACGGCGCCGGCGCCCGGACCGTCGATCGACTCGAAGGCCTCGACGCGCCCCTTCACCAGATACAGCAGGCCGCCGCCCAGACGGCGGACGAGCTCGGGCTGATGCGTCACCGCGACGATGCTGAGGCCGCGCGTCGTCCGAAGCCGGGAGACCGTCTCGACCACCAGGAGCGCGTTGGGTGGATCGAGCGCCGAGGTCGGCTCGTCGAGGAGGAGCGCTTGGGGATCGCGCAGCAACGCCCGGGCCATCGTCACCCGCTGCTTCTCGCCACCGGAGAGCGTGGCCGCGTCCCGGTCGAGCAGATCCGGCTCGAGGCCGACCTCGGCCAGCATCGCGCTCAGCCGGTCCTCAGAGAAATCGCCGGGAACATCTGCCGGACGGACGCGGAGGTTCTCGCGCACCGTCCCCTCGAACAGCACCGGCGTCTGCATGACGAGCGCGACCCGGCGCCGGAGCGCCCGGGGGTCGAACGATCGGATGTCGCGGCCGTCGAATCGCACCGTCCCCGACGTCGGCTCGACGAGACGGTTGAGGCACCTGAGGAGACTCGACTTCCCGGACCCCGACGGGCCCACGAGCGTTAGCGCGCGACCGCGCTCCACGGTGAAGGAGACGTCATCCAGGATCGACGGCGCGGGCCCCCCACGACTTCCCGGATACGCCAGCGAAAGATGATCGACCTCGAAGATCGAATCACTCATATTTCTTGCCGGGGTTGAGCGATGATGTCCCGGCCGGTTCGCCTCTCAAATCGAAAACGTGGGCGTCGACGTTGACCGGTCAGCCTCCTGCGCGCGGCGAGGCCGCGGCGCCGAGCTGGCGCGAGACGAGGCGCGCATACAGCCCGCCCTGGGCGACCAGTGTCTCGTGGGAGCCCGTCTCCACCACGCGCCCGGCGTCGAGGACGATGATCTGATCGGCGTCGCGCACGGTGGACAGCCGGTGGGCGATGACGAGAGTGGTGCGGTCGCGCGCGAGCATGGCGAGGGCGTCCTGCACCGCCTGCTCGTTGACCGCGTCCAGGTGCGAGGTGGCCTCGTCGAGGATGAGCACGGGCGCATTCTTGAGAAAGGCGCGCGCGATGGCGACGCGCTGGCGCTGACCTCCGGAGAGCTGGGCCCCGCGCTCGCCCACGGGCGTGTCGAGCCCGTCGGGGAGTGCCTGCACGAAGTCATCGAGAGAGGCCTTGGCGACGGCCTCCGCCACCTCCGCCTCGCTCGCGGTGGGGCGGGCGATCAGGATGTTGTTCCTGAGCGTGTCATTGAAGAGGTAGGTGTCCTGCGCCACCAGGGCGATCTGCCCGCGGAGCTCGTCGAGCCGGTAGTCTTTCAAGTCACGCCCGGAGAGTCTCACGGCGCCCGCGCCCGGATCCCAGAAACGCAGGAAGAGGCTGGCGATGGTCGTCTTGCCGGCGCCGGACGATCCCACCAGCGCCGTCGTGCGGCCCGCGGGCACGGCGAGCGAGACGTCGTCGAGGATGGGCCGCGCGCGGCCGGGATACTCGAAGCGCACGCGGACCATCTCCAGCGCCGTCGCTGTCGGCGTCGTCATCACCCCGGGACCGTCGGTGACGGGAACAGGCTCGGCGTGGACGGCGTAGACCCGTCGCGTGGCACCCAGGGTGTCAGCGAGCTGGCGTCCGACCTGGGCGATCTCCCACACGGGGACGAACGCCGACATGGCGAGCAGCGTCAGCAGTGGGAGCACGCCGGCGTCGAGGTGGCCGGCGGCGACGAGCGTGGCCCCCGCGGTCACCACCGCCAGGCCACCCAGGCCGGTGGCCATCTCCTGAAGCACGGTCTGGCGCGTCAGATCCTCCAGGAAGGGCAGGCGCGCCTCCACGTACGCGCGCGCGCGCGCCGCGAAGGCGAGGCCGCGGGCGCCTTCCTGCTGGAAGGCGACGATCTCCGCCAGCCCCTGAACGGTATCGACGGCGTGCGCGTTCATCTCGCCCGACGCCTCGCGCGCCTGTGAGCCGAGCCGGTCGATGCGGGCCCGCGCGAGCACGGGGCTCAGGGCGGTGTAGGCGAGAAAGGGCAGCACGGCGAGCGCCAGCGGCCAGCCGAAGGCGACCAGCGTGGCGAGCACGCCCGCGGGGACGAGGACCGCCACGCAGGCCGGGGCGATCGTGTGGGCGAAGAAATACTCGATGAGCTCCACGTCGTGGGTCGCCACTCCCACCAGGTCGCCCGACCGTCGCCGTGTGAGATAGGCGGGCGCGAGGGCGTCCAGCTTTCGAAAGAGATCGAGCCGCATGTGCGTCAGCAACCGGAACGCCATGTCGTGGGCGAGCCACGATTCGAGCCAGTGCAGGAGGCCGGCCAGCAGCGCCACCACGCCCAGGGTGACGAGCAGCCAGCCGAAGGGCGCACCGCGCTTGAGGGTGAGCACGATCAGCGCGCTGACGACGCCGACACCGATCAGCGACACCACGCGCGCGACGCCGAGGAGGAAGGTGACGACGAGCCGTCCGCGGTGCGGGGCGACGATGCCCAGGAGAATCTCGATCACCTGGCGCCAGCCCAGGCCCTCGGCCCTCACGATTCCGTCGACGGCGGCCGCTTCCTCCGGGCGGCGTTCGACTCCGGGGCCCGGAGCGGTGTCCCCGTTCGGATCGAGAGCCGCCGCCTCGACGGCGTCGATGAAGTCGGCCGCGGCCAGACCGTCGCGGGCTTGACCGGCCATCAGCCGGTAGTACGCGCCGCGGCGGGCCATCAGCTCGGTGTGTCGCCCGCTCTCTGCGACCCGCCCGTCCTCGAGGGCGACGATGCGGTCCGCGCCGACCACGCTCGAGAGGCGGTGGGCGAAGATCAGGGTGGTGCGGTCCCGCATCAGCCGATCGAGCGCCTCCTGGATGACCGCCTCGCTCTCGGCGTCGACCGACGACAGGGCTTCGTCGAGGATGAGGATCGGCGTGTCCCGCAGGAGCGCGCGGGCGATGGCGATGCGCTGGCGCTGGCCGCCGGACAGACGCACGCCGCGCTCGCCCACGACGGTGTGGTAGCCTTGGGGCAGCCGCTCGATGAACTCGTGGGTGTTGGCGGCCCGCGCCGCGGCCCCGAGCTCCGCCGGTGTCGCGGCAGGCTTACCCATGCGAAGGTTATCCTCGACGGTGCCGTGGAAGAGATAGGTATCCTGGCTCACCACGGCGATCGCGCCCCGTAGCTCGGCCAGCGGGAGCGTGGACACATCGTGGCCGCCCACGAGCACGCGACCGCCCTGCGGGTCGTAGAAGCGCAGGAGCAGTCGGGCGATGGTCGACTTGCCCGAGCCGCTGGGCCCCACGATGCCCACGCGCTCGCCCGCGCCGACCGTGAAGCTCAGGCCCTCGTGCGCAGGATGACGGCCCCCCGGATACGCGAAGGTGACGCGGTCGAACTCCACGGTCGGCACGAGCCGTCGGCGCCCGACGGGCCGCGCCGCGCCGTCACGCACGGCGGGCTGCGCGTCGAGGATGGAGAAGATTCCCTGCGCCGCCGAGAGGCCCAGCATGCCCTGGTGAAGCAGGACGCGGAGCTCGCGCAAGGGGCGAAACACTTCCACGCCCAGCATCAAGATGACGAGGAGCACGGACAGGTCCATCTCGCCGGCCCGCACGCGATAGGCGCCCCAGCCGAGCGCGACCGCCGCCCCCACGGCGATGCCGGTGTCCGTGATGCCGCGGGCGAGCGTGTTGGTTCCGAGGACCCACATGGTGCTCCGGAAGAGCGCCCACCCGCGGGTCTCGAGCATCGTGAGCCGTGCCGCGCTCTGACCGAAGGCCTTCAGGGTCGCCAGACCCTGGATCGAGTCCAGGAACTCCGCGGCGAAGGCGCTGTAGGCTTTCGACCGCGCGAGGCTCGCCTGGCTGTCCGTGCGGTGCCAGAGGGCGGGCGCGAGCAGCGTGACGATCGTCGCTCCGAGGAGCACGAGGGCGATCGGAAGATCGAGGGCGGCGACGAAGGCGAAGATCAGGACGGGCGTCAGCGCGGCCACCGCGAGCTGCGGGAGGTACTGGCCGAAGTACACCTCGAGCTGCTGCACGCCCTCGACCATCGAGACGAGGACGTCGCCGGTGCGGGCCCGGGTGAAATGTGCGGGCCCGAGGGTGACGACCCGGTCGTAGATGGTCTGGCGCAGGCGCGCCTGCACGATGGCCGTCGTCCGGTGGGCGATCATCGCACGCGCGTACTCGAGGCCGCCGCGCACGACGATCACCGCCGCTGTCATTAGGATGGGGACGGCGAGCGATTCGAGGGAGGCGCCCCGGAAGACGCGGGCGAGCAGCCAGCCGAGGAGCGCCAGGCGGCCGATGCCCGCCATGACCTGAAGGAGGCCGAGCGCCACGGTGCCAGCGATACGAAGACGCACGCCCCTGGTGAAGCTCCAGAGCCGCCAATCGAGATACATCAGGCCTCGGGTCTCGCCTCGCCTCGGTCAGCCGGCCAGCGACTCGATCGCCCGCACCTCGTCGGCGGAGAGCGCCAGGTCGCGGCTGGCCAGGTCCTGCTTCATGTGCTCGGCGTTGGAGGTGCCGGTCAGCGGCAGCATTCCGACCGCCCGCGCGAAGCGGAACACAACCTGGGCCGGCGTGGCCGTGAGCCGCGCGGCAAGGCGGGTGACCAGCGGGTGGCGCAGCACCTCCGGGTTGGCGGTGAGCAGCGAGAAGCCCTGGTAGGCGATCTTTCGAGCCATGCAGAACGATCGAACATCGCGGTCCCAGCCGAGGCGGGCGAAGCAGCGGTTCTGGACGAACGCCGGGGCCTCGGCGCTGGCGGCCGCCATCTGCTCGAGGTGCCGCAGGGAGACGTTGCTCACGCCGAGGAACCGCGTGCGGCCGGCATCGCGCGCCTTCGCCATCGCCGCCCAGACCTCCGCGTCGTCGTCCGTCCAGCCGTAGCCGGAGGTGGGCCCGTGCAGCACGTAGCTGTCGACGTAGTCGGCCCCGAGGTGCTCGAGCGAGCTGGCCAGCGACTGGGCGACCTGCGTGGAAAGGTCGGCCGCAGGGTCGTAGGGTAGCCGGTGATCCTGGCCGTGCTGGGAGGTGAATTTCGTCTGTAAGAAAAGATCCGCGCGCGTGACCACCCCCGCGCGGTAGGCGGCGGCGAGCCCCTGACCGACTCCGCTCTCGAAGTAGTGCCGCCGCTGGTTGGCGGTGTCGATGGCCCGGAAGCCCATCCGGAGCGCGAGCTCGGTGAGAGCCTGGGTGCGATCCTCCTTCCAGGCGGTGCCGTAGAGGAAATCGGGCATCGCGTCATTCTGCCATGGACTTCCAGTAAATGGTGACCAGGGCCCAGCCATCCAGGGTGGTGCGTAAGCGAACAGAAGGCCCTGCCCGCCTGGTGGGCCGCGCCAGGAGAAGCCTTTCAGCGCAACTGGTTCCGGCCCGTTTCCGGTTTTGGTATTCCCTTTGCGTGGAACCCTCTCGTGGGGGTTTCAGAACGATGATAAGCGCCGCGGTCCGCTCCCTCTCGCGGGTCCCGATCCCGCTCCGAGGCCTCGCCGTCTGCGTGGCGTGCGAGGAGTGCTTCGAGCTGGGCGAGGCGACGTGCCCGTCGTGCGGCAGCGACGAGCATGTGCCGCTCGTGTACCTGCTCGAGGGGCGGATCCTGAACGTGACGGGCCGCAACTGATGCGACTGGAGCCGACGGCGGCGCCGGTCGTCGAGCTCGACGACCGTGCTCCGATCGGCCGGCGTGTCCAGGGCCGCTACCGCATCATCGGCAAGCTCGGGGCCGGCGCCTTCGGGGCCGTGTGTGCCGCCGAGGACACGGCAACGGGCCACCGGGTCGCGATCCGGCTGCTGCCCCGCGGGCTCGCTCGCGCGCCCCAGGTCGCTCGGACGATCGTGCGCCTGGGCCAATCGATCGTCGAGGCATCGACATCCCATCCGGGGCTGGTCCGCGTGCTGGCGTTCGGTCAGACCGAGCACGGCCGGCCCTTCGTGGCGATGGAGCGCGTCAAGGGTCGCCGACTCCGCGAGATCCTGTCGGAGGGCAAACCGCTCGCCGTCGGCGCCGTGCTCCGCCTGGCGCTCGACCTCGGGGGATCCGTGGAGACGCTTCACAGCATGGGCCTCGTCCACGGCGCGCTCCGCCCCTGCAACGTGATGGTGCTCGAGGACGGACGCGTCAAGCTGATGGACGTGGAGCTGGCCTGCCTGCGCGACTCGGAATCGATGAAGGCCGTCGTTGCCGCGGAGCCGCCGGCGGAGTACCTCGCGCCCGAGCAGATCCGTCAGGCGCCGGTGACCGACAAGGCGGACGTCTATGCATTCGCCGCCATCCTCTACGAGATGCTGTGCGGGGTGCCGCCGTTCCACGCGGCGACGCGTGAGGCCATCCTCCAGAAGCATCTGACGGAGGCGCCCGTGCCGATGCGCCGGCGGCGCGCCGTTCCCGTCTCAGTGGAGTCCGCCGTCGCGCTCGCGCTCGACAAGCAGCCAGAGGTGCGGCCTTTCATGCCGGACCTGCTCAACCACCTGTGGTCTGAGGCGCACCGGCCAGCGCCTCGGTGGAAGCGAACGGCCGTGAGCGTGTGCGGCGCCGCCGTCGCAGTGTCGGTTGCGCTGCTCATGGTCTGGGGCCCGCTCGTGCCGCGCTCACGGGCGTCGCGCCCACTCGAGCAACCGACGCAACCACCAGCCATCAAGGAAGCGCCGGCGAGCGAACCCT
>Ga0137386_10002369_pt1 | contig 12125 bp, 10 predicted proteins | sample SagtaG_4_FD_104910 | JGI IMG/M metagenome (GOLD analysis project Ga0137386, IMG submission 104910) | Vadose zone soil microbial communities from Sagehorn Ranch, Mendocino, California, USA - Sage2_R_100_16 metaG | ecosystem: Environmental > Terrestrial > Soil > Vadose zone | place: USA... | reverse complement strand
CGGGGTCGTCGCCGTCCCTGTAGGTCCGTACGATCGCGTAGAGCGTGTCGCGCTGCGCGGGGAGCCGCCCCGCGTCGCGGACGAGACGCCGGAGCTCGGCGGGCCCGACGAGTTGCCCGTGCTGCGCGCCGGCGGCGGTCGAGATCGACTCGTTGATCAGCGTGCCCCCCAGGTCGTTGGCGCCGGCGTCGAGCAGGAGCTGCGCGAGCTTCGGCCCCTCTTTCACCCACGACGATTGGATGTTCCGCAGCGCGGCGCCCAGCATCAGGCGCGCGAGCGCGTGCAGTTTGACGACCTCGATGCCCGTGGCGCCGGGCCGTACGCCGTCCACGAGGCGCTTGGCGTACATCGGCGCCTCCGAGTGGATCAGGGAGAGCGGGACGAACTCGGTGAACCCGCCCGTGTCCTTCTGGATGGAGCGCAACAGCGCCATGTGGCGGATCCAGTGGGCGGGCGTTTCGACGTGGCCGTACATGATCGTGGACGTCGTGCGGATGCCGAGCGCGTGCGCGGTCGTGATGACCTCGACCCACTGGTCCACGGTGATCCGGCCGCGCGAGATCCGGTCGCGGATCTCCTGGTCGAGGATCTCGGCCGACGTGCCGGGGAGGGTCCCGAGCCCCGCCGCCCGGAGCTCCGTCAGGTACTCCCGGATCGGGAGCCCCGACCTCACCGAGCCGTACAGGACCTCCTCGGGCGAGAAGGCGTGCAGATGGAGCCCGGGCAGGGCGCCCTTGATCGCGCGCGTGAGGTCGATGTAGTAGCGCCCGTCGAGCTTCGGCGGCAGCCCGGCCTGGATGCAGACCTCGGTCGCGCCGAGCTCCCACGCCTCCCGCGCGCGCCGGACGACCTCGTCGAGGGGCAACAGGTACCCCTCCTCCTCGCGGTGGTCGCGGCTGAACGCGCAGAAGCCGCAGTGCTTGATGCAGACGTTGGTGAAGTTGATGTTGCGGTTGACGACGTACGTCACGACGTCGCCGACTTGCCGGCGGCGCAGCTCGTCGGCGACGAGCGTGAGGGCGTGCAGGTCGCGGCCGACCGCGCCCGTCAGCGCGATGCCGTGATCGACGGAGAGCTCGCCGCCGTCGAGGACGCCGACGAGGATGCGGCGGACGTCGCGCGACGCCCAGTCGAGGACGGCGGAGAGGCTACCAGCGGCGCCAGTGTTCATGGGACTCCCTCACGAGGCCGTCGCCGTCGACGAGCGACGCGACGCGCGCGCGCACCGCCTCGTCCAGGAACTCCGCGCGCGTCGCGAACTCGGGATAGATCGCGAGGCGCTCGCGGAGGACGAAGCCCATGCCCTCGGTGGCGCGGCGAAGCTCTGTGATCAGCGGCCACGGCTTCTCGGGATTGATGTGGTCCGGGGTGAGCGGTGAGATGCCGCCCCAGTCGTTGAGCCCCGCAGCGAGGAGGCGCGGGTAGGCGCGCGGCGAGAGGTTCGGCGGCGCCTGGATGTTCACGTCGGGCCCGAGCAGGAGCCGCGCGACGGCGAGCGTGCGGAGCATGTCCGCGAGCGGCGGCTCGGGATGATCCCGCATCGGAATGCGCGGCTTCGCGCGGAAGTTCTGGATGATGACCTCCTGGAGGTGACCGTACCGCTCGTGGAGGTCGCGGATCGCCGCGAGGGCGTCCACCCGCTCGCGCAGCGTCTCACCGATGCCGATGAGGATGCCCGTCGTGAACGGGATCGAGAGCTTGCCCGCGAGCGCGATCGTGCGGAGGCGCCGGGCCGGCGCCTTGTCGGGTGCCCGGTCGTGCGCCAGCCCGGGGCTGCCGAGCCGCTCCGCGACGGTCTCGAGCATGAGGCCCATGCTCACGCTGACCTCGCGGAGGGCGGCGAGGTCGCGCTCGACCATGAGCCCCGGGTTGACGTGGGGCAGGAGCGGTGACTCGCGAAGCGTGAGCTCGCAGACCGCGCGGAGGTAGCCGAGCGTGGTGCGGTGGCCGTGGCGGCGCAGGAACTCGCGGTGGACGGGAAAGGCCGCCTCCGGCTTGTCACCGAGCGAGAAGAGCGCTTCCTTCGCGCCGAGCCGGGCGCCTGCCTGGGCGAGCGCCAGCACCTCCTCGGGCGTCATCGTATGGGCGCCGGGCTCGCCGGGATCGCGCCGGAAGGTGCAATAGCCGCAGTAGTCGCGGCAGAGGGTCGTCAGCGGCACGAAGACCTTGGCCGAGAAGGTGACGACGCGTCCCCGGCCGCGGTCGCGCACCTCGCCCGCGCGCGCGAGGAGCTCGTCGAGCCCCGCGTCGGGGGTCTCGATCAGCGCGCACGCCTCTGCGTGCGTGATCACGCGCGGACGCGCTTGAGCTTCGGCCGCACGTCGTCGGCGAAGCGCGCCATGTTGGCCAGGACCGCCCTGAGGTCGGGCACCGTCGGGTCGAAGACGAAGTGCGTCACGCCCAGCGCGGCGTACTGCTGGAGGTCGGCCGCGACCTCCGCCGCCGTGCCTTGGAGCCGCGGCCGCTCGCCCCTCGCGGCCTTGGTCCCTCGCGGCCGCACCTCCATCGGCGCGCGGAACGTGAGCGTGAACGCCTTCGGATCGCGCCCCGCGCGCTGGGCCCACGCGTGGATCTGCTTGACCTTCTGCGCGTACTCGTCTGGCAGCAGCATCGCGGGCGGCCGGAGGCCGATCGGATGCCAGGCGTCGCCGAGAGTGCCAGCGCGCTTGAGCGCGGCGTCGGTGTGACCGCCGATCCAGATCGGGATCCCACCCCGCTGCGCGGGCTTCGGCAGCGCGTGGACGTCCCGGACCCGGTAGTGCTTACCCTCGAACGTGACGGGATCGGTGGTCCAGGTCGCGCGCATGAGCCGGAGGTACTCGTCGGTCACCGCGCCGCGCTCCTCAAACGCGGGGGCCGCGAGCGCCTCGAACTCCTCCCGGAGCCACCCGACGCCCGCGCCGAGGATGAGGCGCCCGCGCGAGAGCTGGTCGATCGTCGCGAGGGTCTTGGCCGTCACGAGCGGGTTCCGATAGGGGACGACGAGGACGCTCGTCCCGAGGCGCACCCGCTTCGTCGCGTGGGCGAGGTAGCCCAGCATCGCGAGCGGCTCGAGATAATCCTGCGCGGCGCCGCCCGCCAGCTGCCCCGTCGTCGAGTACGGGTAGACGGAGCGCGCCATCGAGGCGGGGAGCACCACGTGGTCGGTCACGAAGATCGAGTCGAAGCGGAGCGACTCGGCCTGCGCCGCCATCCGGAGCACGACGTCGGGCTGGGCGAGCGGGCCGCGACCGGGAAGGGCGAAGCCGAACTCCACGACAGTCCTCCGGGAAAAGTGCACGCCTCGATCGGGACGGCGCCTATGGTATCACTAAGCGGTATGCATTTCCCCGACGCGCAGGCGGTCTCCGCGGCGCGATGATGCTCGTCGCCGTGTCGGACGCGCGCCGCGGGTGGGCGATGTGGGCCCTGCCGGCGCTCCTGTTCCTCATCGCGTTCTTCCACCGGAGCGCGCCGGGGATCATCGCGAAGGACCTCATGCACGACTTCAACACCACGGCCGCGATCGTCGGACTCCTGTCGGCGACCTACTTCTACGCGTACGCCGGCCTCATGATCCCCGCAGGGCTCTGCATCGACGCGTTCGGCGTCCGGCGCGTCGTCTCCGCCGGCGGGCTCGTCATGGGGTTCGGGACCGTCGCGATGGGGCTCGCGGCGACCCCATGGGCGCTGTTCGCCGCACGGTTCGCGGTGGGTCTCGGCGCCGCCACGACGTTCATCGGCGCCCTCAAGGTCGCCGCGACGTGGTTCCCGCCCGGACGCTTCGGCTTTCTCTCGGCCGTGACGGCGACCGTCGGTTTCATGGGCGCCCTCGCCTCGACGGCCCCCCTCGCCCTCCTCGTCGCGGTCGCGGGATGGCGCGGCGCGCTCGGCGTCGTGGGCCTCGGCACGCTCGCGGTCTCTCTCCTCTGCTTCGCGGTCGTGCGTGATGGACCTGACGAGCGCACCACGGACGCGACGCCGGCCGTGCGCGCGGTCGTGGTCGGATTGGTCCGGGTGCTGCGCAATCCGCACACGTGGCCGCCATTCCTCGCGTTCTTCTGCCTGTACTCCGCGTTCGGCAACCTGTCGCTCTGGATCGTGCCGTACTTGCGCGACGTCTACGGCCTCTCGGCGCGCGACGCCGCGCTCTACGCGACCGCCCCGTCACTGGCGCTGCTCGGCTCGGCGCCGCTCACGGGCTTCGTGTCCGACCGCGTGCTCGGGCGTCGGAAGCTCCCGTACGTCGCCCTCGCGTCGTGCTCCTTCGTGCTGTGGCTCGTGCTGATCACGACCCTCGGCGTGCTCCCGCTCGGCGGCGTGTACGCGCTCTTCTTCGCGATGGGCGCCCTCAGCGCCGCCTTCGTGCTCACGTGGCCGCTCGGCCGCGAGGTGAATCCGCCCCGACTCGCCGGCATCGCGGTCGCGGTCGTGAACCTCGGAGGCTTCCTGGGTGCCGCGCTCACGCAGGGGCCGCTCGGCGCGGTCCTGGACGCGCGCTGGACGGGGGCCGTCTCGGGCGGGGCGCGCGTCTACCCGCTCGAGGCGTACGCGGGGGCGTTCGCCGCCTGCGCGGCCCTCGCGCTGGCCGCCGCTCTCCTGAGCCTGCTCTTGCGCGAGACGCGCGGGCGTAACGTCTATGCGGACCTTCGCGGGGGTGAGTGACGTGACGCCGGAGGAGTTCGCCCAGAAGATCAACGCGTGGGCCCGCGGGACGATGATCGAGGCCCATGGTCCGCCCGGACCGGTTCCCGCTGACCCTCCAGCTGTCGGTCAACCTTATCCGGAACACCAGCCGTGGGACATTGACAGCCGAGGCCCAGATCGTGCATCGTGGTCGTACCACCCTTGTCGTCGAGGTCTCGGTATTCGACGGGCAGCGACGACTAATCGCAGAACTCGTGGCGACTCAGCTGGCTCCGGCGGCCTCGCCGGCGACCGCGCCCGCCGGCCGCCCCGGTCGGTAGGACAGAGGGGGGCATGCGGCTCGGCTCGAAAATCTTCCTGACTTCCGCTCTCGTGATCGTCGTCCTCGCGGGCGTCGGGTTTCTGAGCCTGCGCGCGCTGGGCCGTCTCGTGTCGGTCAACCGGGAGATCGCGACGCGGACGGTCCCCGCGCTACGCCTCACCGCGTCCGCGCGCGAGGCGATCGCCCCACTCGTGCGCCTCGAGGCGCGCGCGATCGTGCTGGGCGACGCGCGGTACGCCACGGCGTGGACCGAGCGAGCGGCGCGGGTCGCCGACAACCTCGATCGTCTCGCCGAGTACGCGGTGAGCGAGCGGGAGGCGTTTTATCTTCGCGAGGCGAGCGCCGCGTTCGAGGGCTACCGGCGCGTCGTCGCCGAGGAACAGGCGCTCCTCCAGCGCGGCGAGCGGGCGCGCGCGCTGCGTCTCACCGACGCCGACGCTCGGGTGCTCACCGAGGACGTCCAGGAGAACCTCGACGGGCTGATGGCCGCGACCCATACGCGGGTTCTCGCGGCACAGGCCGAGGCCGCCCGCCTCGAGTCGCGCACGTGGACCGCAGTCCTGATCGCGCTCACCGCCGCCGTCTGCCTGGCGCTGCTCGGTACCGCCGTCGTCGCCCAGCGGATGACCCGCTCGCTCGCCCTCCTGTCCTCGGCGACGGCCGAGGTCGCCGCGGGCGCGTTTCGTGAGCCCATCGTGGTCGAGAGCCGTGACGAGATCGGGGCGCTCGCGCGATCGTTCAACTCGATGGCGAGCCGGCTGCGCGAGATGGACGATATGAAGCGGGACTTCTTCGAGACCGTCTCACACGAGCTCCGGTCGCCGCTCACGTCGATCCGCGGCGCCGCCGATCTCCTCCGCGACGGCGTCCCCGGACCGCTCACGGAGAAGCAGGAACGCCTCATGGACATCATCGGGCAGAGCTCCGAGCGGCTGCTCCGGCTCGTCAATCAGATCCTCGAGACGTCGCGCCTGCGGGCGGGGCTCGTGGAGCTCGACCGTAAGCCGCTCAATCTGGCGTGGCTCGTGGACCGCGTCGTCGAGGAGATCCACCCGCAGGCCGAGGAGGCGGGCATCACCCTCGAGCGCGAGCGCCTCGGAGCGGACTTTACGTATCGCGGCGACGAGGAGCGCCTCCACCAGCTGGTCGTCAACCTCGGCGCCAACGCGATCCGCTTCACCCCGCGCGGGGGGCGTGTCGTCGTGCGACTGATCGACACCGGCCCGGAGCTCGAGCTCCAGGTCGAGGACACGGGCGTCGGCATCCCCGCCGATGCGTTGCCGCACATCTTCGAGGCCTACCGCCAGGCCCACAGCGAGCGGGGCGGCACGGGCCTGGGCCTGGCGATCGTGCGCGGCATCGTGGACGCCCACGGCGGTCGCGTGACCGCCGAGTCGCGCGAAGGAAAAGGGAGCCGCTTCACCGTGCTCCTGCCGCGCGCATGAGGATATCGGTCGTCGCCCTGCTCCTCGCCCTTCTCGCCGGTGGCTGCGCCTCCCTGCCTCCGTGGCCGTGGTGGTATGGGCCGGAGCTCGTGAAAGCCGACCGCCTCGTCGAGCAGGGCGACTACGCGGGGGCCGTGGCCGCCTACGACGCGTACCTCGCGAGACACGGCGCGGACGCGCGGGTCCGGATGAGCCGGAACACGGTGGCGTCGATTCTCGCGCTCCAGCGGGAGATCGCGCGGCTCCGCGAGGACCTCGCCAAGCGCGAGGCGGACCTGGAGCGGCTGAAGGAGCTCGACCTCCGCATCGAGCGCCGCGGAGAGAAGAAGTGAACCGCGCCGTCTCAGGCCACCCAGATCATCGAAGGGGGCCTCGACGGCCCCCTCCGAGCCTCCCCCAGGATCGGTTGCGCGGGCGAAGCCCGCGCTCGAAGGGCGATCAGTCCCACGGCCACCCACCGATCGGGCCGGCCCCGCGGACCCCGCTACAGTGACGCGGAAGGTTCTCGTTGTCGACGACGACGCGGCGATCCTCGAGGTGCTTACGATGCGCCTCGCAGCGATGGGCTTCGACGTCACCCCGGTGGGTGAGCCGCGCCGCGCGCTGGAGGCCGCCACCGTGCAGCGATTCGATCTCGCGCTCATCGATCTGCGCATGGGACCGATGGACGGGGTCCAGCTCATGGAGGCGCTCCACGCGCAGCAGCGCCGGTTGCCGGTGCTCATCATGACCGCCCACGGCACGATCGACAACGCCGTGCAGGCGGTCAGGCGCGGCGCCTTCGACTATCTGACGAAGCCGTTCGTGCGCGACGAGCTCCGCACGAAGATCGAGCGCGCGCTCGCCACGCGACGATGGGCGCGCGACCGCGAGCGGCTCCTCACCGTCGGTCAGACGCTCGCCTCGTCCGGGATTATGGAGCGCGTGCTCGATTCGGTCGCCCAGGCCACGGTCGAGGCGACCGAGGCTGAGCGCTGCGTCGTCTTCCAGCTCGAGCGCGGACGCCTCGTGCCGATGGCGAGCGCCGGGTCGCCTCCGCCCTCGTGGGAGGCGCTCGAGGCGGCCGCGACCACCGCGATGGAGAAGGGGGTGCCGATCACCCGCTCGGCAGGCGGCGACGCCGAGGCGGGCACGATCGTCGCGGCACCGCTCGTCGTCCAGCGCGGGCCGACGGGAGCGCTCGTCATCGAGACGCCGACGCGCGTCGAGCCCACCGACGACGACCTCGAGCTGCTCGCGCTCTTCTCGTCGCAGGCGGCGATCGCGGTCCGCAACACGCACGAGCTCGAGCGCCTGAGGAGCGGCGCGCTCGCGGCGCTCGGCCGGATGGCGACGCAGGTCGCCCACGAGATCAAGAACCCGCTCGCCGGCCTGCGTCTGTACGCCCGCCACCTCGACCAGCGCCTCAGCCGGGCGGGCGACACGGAGGGTCGGGAGCTCGCGGGCAAGATCGCGGCTGGCGTGGAGCACCTCGCCGACGTGGTCGCCGAGATCACGGCATTCGGGCGCCCACCCGAGCTCCACCGCGCGCCGACGAACGTCCACGCGGTTCTCGACGAGTGCCTCGAGCTCGCCGCCGCGCGCTTCGCTGCGACCGCGATCGAAGTGGTTCGGGGGTGGGATCCGGCGTGCCCGGAGGCGCTCATGCTCGATCCGCGCGAGCTCCGGAAGGCCTTCCTCAACCTCATCGTCAACGCGTTCGAAGCCCTCGACGGCTCGGGCCGGCTCACCCTGGCGACCTCGTACGCGGCCGACTCCGGTATGATCACGGTGACGATCGAGGACACCGGGGCGGGGATGAGCGACGAGACGATCTCGCGGGCGTTCGACCTCTTCTACACGACCAAGCCCGACGGGACCGGGCTCGGCATGTCGATCGCGCGCTCGGTCGTCCAGCTCCACGGGGGAGAGCTCAGCCTCCAGAGCCGGCTCGGGCACGGCACGCGCGTGCAGGTGCGACTGCCGGTCGTGGCGCCGTGAAGACCACCAGCAGCGCGGTCCTCGTCGTCGACGACGAGAAGACGATCGCCGACGGGCTCCGGCTCACGCTCGAGAGCGAGGGCTACGCGGTGCACACGACCGGGAGCGCGCGGGACGCGCTCGCCGCCTTCGCGCAGTGCGAGGCCGAGGCCGCGATCGTGGACCTGATGCTCCCGGACGGCGACGGTCTCAACCTCACGCGGGAGCTCCGGCGGCGCGACCCCTCGCTCCAGGTGATCGTGATCACCGCGTACGGCTCGGTGCGCAAGGCCATGGAGGCGACCAAAGGGGCCGGGGCGTTCCATGTCCTCGAGAAGCCGTTCGATCCGGATGAGCTCCTCGGTCTCGTGCGGAGCGCGCTCGACCACCGGAGGCTCGTCGTCGAGAACACCAACCTGCGGCGCCGCCTCGCCGACCGCGCCGCCGACAGCGAGATCCTCGGGCAGGCGCCCGGGATCCAGCGCGTCCTGGAAACGGTCGCGGCGGTCGCGGACGCCGACGCCAACGTGCTGATCATCGGCGAGAGCGGGACCGGCAAGGAGCTCGTCGCCGACGCGCTCCACGAGCGGAGCCGGCGGCGCGGCGGGCCGTGGGTGAAGATCAACTGCGCTGCGCTGCCCAAGGATCTCATCGAGTCCGAACTGTTCGGCCACACCCGCGGTGCCTTTACGGGCGCCACCAGCGACAAGACGGGCTTGCTCGAGGAGGCGGACGGGGGCTCGCTCCTCCTCGACGAGATCACGGAGATGCCCGCGGAGCTCCAGGCGAAGCTCCTCCGCGTGCTCGAGGAGCGTGCCGTGCGCCGGGTGGGCGCCGCCAAAGCCGTCCCGGTGGACTTCCGCCTCATCTCGTCGACGAACCGGAGCCCCGAGGCGGCCCTGCGCGAGGGCCGCCTGCGCCAGGACCTGTTCTTCCGGATCAACACCGTCTCGATCGACGTCCCGCCGCTGCGCGAGCGCCGGGAGGACATCCCGATCCTGGTCCGCGCGTTCCTGGAGCGCTATCGCGCCAAGCACGGCCGGGACGTCGGGGGCATCGAGCCGGAGGCCTACCGGAGGCTGCTCTCCTACGCATGGCCCGGCAACGTCCGCGAGCTCCAGAACGCGCTCGAGCGCGCGGTGCTCGTGACTCGTGGACCGCAGATCACCCTCGAGGATCTCCCCGAGCCGTTCCAGGGCGCGGACACCGAGCCCGGGGTGGCGCCGACGGTCGCACCCTCCGAAGTGCCCGTCGGCTCGCTCGAGGAGATCGAGCGTGCCTCCATCCTGCGCGCGCTCGAGACGACGAAGTGGAACAAGCAGGCCGCGGCGGCGCTGCTCGGGCTCCGGCGCCCGACGCTCTACTCGAAGATGCGCAAGCACGGCATCCCGCAACGTCGGCCGTAGGCCGGTGACAACGGCCCCTCCGCGTCGTTAGCTCGCTCCACCCAGCGCCCGAAACGCGGGCACTTCTCACGCGCGTGCCCATTTCCTAGGCAAGCGGGCGCCCTTCCGCGCCCGCGCGCGTCGTCGAATCGCCTGATTTCCCGCGTCTTTGCCGCGAGCTCCCCCGGCACGGCGGTTGCTATGGACGCGGCCGGGAGGGTCTCTGATGAAAAAGATCGAGGCGATCATCAAGCCGTTCAAGCTCGACGACGTCAAGGAAGCGCTCACCTCCATCGGCGTGATCGGCATGACCGTGTCGGAGGTGCGCGGCTTCGGCCGGCAGAAGGGCCATACCGAGCTCTACCGCGGCGGCGAATACACGGTCGATTTCCTCCCCAAGATCAAGATCGAGGTCGTCGTCCCGGACCACCTCGTCGACAAGGTCGCGGAGGTGATCGCCGGAGCGGCCAAGACCGGCAACATCGGCGACGGCAAGATCTTCGTCAATCCGGTTCAGACGGCGGTGCGCATCCGGACGGGCGAGCGCGACGAGAGCGCGCTCTAGTCCCAAAGGAGGTTGCCGTGAAGCGATTCAGCCTCGCACTGGCAATGGTGCTGGTCGTGAGCGCCACAGCGATCGTGGCGTGGGCTCAGCAGCCCGCGGGACCCCCGCCGTCGGCCGCGCCGGCCGCCACGGCCGCCGCGACGCCGGCTGCGCCCGCCGCGTCGAAAATCGACAAGGGCGACACCGCGTGGATGCTGACCTCCTCCGCCCTGGTCCTCCTGATGACCGCGCCCGGGCTCGCGCTGTTCTACGGCGGCATGGTCCGGCAGAAGAACGCGCTCGCGACGCTCATGCAGAGCTTCATCATCCTGGCGGTCATCTCGATCCAGTGGATCCTCTGGGGCTACACGCTCGCGTTCGGTCCCGACAAGGGCGGGATCATCGGCGGGCTCGAATGGTTCGGACTGCGCGGCGTCGGCGTCGAGCCCTTCGACGCCTACTCGAAGACGATCCCACACCAGGTCTTTATGCTGTTCCAGATGATGTTCGCCGTCATCACGCCCGCGCTCATCACGGGCGCGTTCGCCGAGCGGAAGAAGTTCTCGGCGTTCCTGCTCTTCACGGTCCTCTGGGCGACGTTCGTGTACGACCCGCTCGCGCACTGGGTCTGGGGCGACGGGGGCTGGCTCAAGAAGCTCGGCGCGCTCGACTTCGCCGGTGGCACGGTCGTCCACATCTCGTCGGGCATGTCGGCGCTGGTCTGCGCGGTCATGCTCGGCAGGCGCCGGGGTTACGGCCACCAGCCGATGCAGCCCCACAACCTGCCGATGACGGTCATGGGCGCCTCGCTCCTGTGGTTCGGCTGGTTCGGCTTCAACGCGGGCAGCGCGCTCGAGGCCAATGGGCTCGCGGTGAGCGCATTCACCGCGACCAACACGGGCGCGGCCGCGGCGGCGCTCGGCTGGATGTTCACCGAGTGGATGAGCCGTGGCAAGCCCACCGTGCTGGGCGCGGCGTCGGGCGCCGTCGCGGGGCTCGTCGCGATCACGCCCGCCTCCGGTTACGTCGGGCCGATCTCGTCGCTGATCATCGGCGCCATGGCGGGCGCCCTGTGCTACACGGCGTGCAACCTCAAGGGGAAGCTCGGCTACGACGACTCGCTCGACGTCGTCGGCGTGCACGGCGTCGGCGGCACGTGGGGGGCGCTCGCGACGGGGCTCTTCGCCTCCAAGGCGATCAACGAGGGCGGCGACAACGGGCTCTTCTTCGGCAATCCGGGTCAGGTCTGGATCCAGATCGTCGCGATCCTGGCGACGTACGTGCTCGCGATCGTCGTGACCGCGATCATCCTGAAGGTCGTCGACGCGCTGGTCGGGCTCCGGGTCTCTGAGGAAGACGAAGTGGCCGGGCTCGACCTCTCGCAGCACTCCGAGACGGCGTACGCCGCCGGCGGCGGTTACGGCGAGGTCGGGGCGGGACACCCGGGCGCGTTCGGCGAGGCGCGGCCCCGCGTGGCTCACTGAGTCGCGTGTCCACCATGCCGAGGCGCTTGATTCGGCGGGGGAGTTCCCATAAGGTAATCGGGCCATCCCATCACTCACTGACGAAAAGGAGTTCCGCATGACCGCGAAGGACGTGCTCAAGCTGGCCAAGGAGAAAGGCGCCAAGATCGTCGATCTCCGGTTCATCGACCTGCCGGGGCTCTGGCAGCACTTCTCGATCCCGATCTCCGAGCTGAACGAGGACATCTTCGAAGAAGGGCTCGGCTTCGACGGCTCCTCGATCCGCGGGTTCCAGACGATCGACGAGTCCGACATGCTGCTCGTGCCGGACGCGTCGAGCGCCGCGATGGATCCGTTCACGGCGGTGCCCACGCTGGTGCT
>Ga0137386_10002357_pt1 | contig 12154 bp, 7 predicted proteins | sample SagtaG_4_FD_104910 | JGI IMG/M metagenome (GOLD analysis project Ga0137386, IMG submission 104910) | Vadose zone soil microbial communities from Sagehorn Ranch, Mendocino, California, USA - Sage2_R_100_16 metaG | ecosystem: Environmental > Terrestrial > Soil > Vadose zone | place: USA... | reverse complement strand
CGACATGGACTCGGTCAGCGACGACGTGCTGCGCTGCGGGGCCGAGGTGATCGTGCACGCGTACCCGGACGGTCGCGCGCCGGGCCTCACCCGAGTCAACGAGCTCGGCGTCACCGCGACGGCCTTCCCGGCCGCCGCCACCAGCGAGGACATCGCGATGCTACTGGCCGACGAGAAGGGCGCGTCGCTGATCGTCGCCGTCGGTACCCACGCCACGCTCGGCGAGTTCCTCGACAAGGGCCGCGGCGGGATGGCGTCCACGTTCCTCACCCGGCTCAAGATCGGCGGCAAGCTCGTCGACGCCAAGGGCGTCAGCAAGCTGTACCGGCAGAACATCTCCGGCTCCTCGCTGTTGTTGCTGATCCTGTCCGCGATCGCCGCGATGACCTCCGCGGTCGCCGTCTCCACGGTCGGCAAGGCCTATCTCGGCCTGGTCTCCGAGTGGTGGAACAACCTCCTCTTCCAGATTCAACGGCTGTTCTGATGGGCTCCCCACAGTGATCAACTTTCGGTACCACGTCGTCTCGCTGACCGCGGTGTTCCTGGCGCTGGCGATCGGGCTGGTCGTCGGTACGGCGGCCCTCAACGGCCCGCTGTCCGACGCGTTGAAGAACCAGGTCAGCTCGCTGACCAAGCAGACGCAGGCCTACCGGGACCGGATCAACCAGCTGGAGACCGAGACGGGTAAGCAGGAACAGTTCACCCAGCAGGCGGCGCCGATCATGCTGGCCAGCAAGCTGACCGGCCGGCACGTCCTGGTGCTGTCCATGCCGCAGGCCCGCCCGCAGGTCGCCAAGGTGCTCGACATGCTGCACCTGGCCGGCGCGACGGTGACCGGCCAGGTGGAGGTCCAGGACAAGTTCCTCGACCCGAACAGCAAGGCCTCGCTGCTCGACAGCGCCAACACCGCGCAGCCGGCCGGCCTCACCGGGGTACCGGCGCACAGCGACGGCGTGGAGACCTCCAGCTTCCTGCTGGCCTCGGTCCTGGTCGTCCGCCATCCGACGGTGCCGCTGTCCACCGACGCGACGAAGACCGTGCTGACCGCCTTCAAGGAACAGAACTTCATCGTCCCGACCGGTGATCTCACCACCCCGGCGGAGGCGGTCGTCTTCGTCGCCGGCGAGCCCTACAACGACAGCAACGCCGACCTGAAGAACGCCAACATGGTGACGATGGTCGACCAGTTCGCCAACGCGTCGGCGACCGGGCCGGGCGCGGCCCCCGGCCCGATCGTGGTGGCGGCGAGCGGCGCCGCCGGGCCGGGCAACGTGATCAGTGCGGTACGCGGCGATCCGACGCTGTCCAAGGCGGTCGCCACGGTCGACAACGTGACCACGCCCGACGGGCAGGTGGCGGTACCGCTGGCGCTCGCCGAGTACCTGACGACGACCAAGCCGGGGCACTACGGGGTGGCCGCCGGGGCCAGCGCGATGCTGCCGAAGCAGAAACCGGCCACATGAGCGCAGCGCGACGGCTCGCCCTGGTCGCCGCCGGTGCGCTGGCCGCCCGGGCAGCGTTGGCGGGGGTACGGGCGCCGGTGGCGCTCGACCGGACGAACTTCCGCGGCCGCACCGTGAACCTCGCGGGCGGGCCGGCGCTGGCGTTGTCCGCCTCGGCGACCGCCGCACTCGGCGCGGGCAGCCCGGCGCAGGCCGGTGCCGCCCTGGTCGCGGGGCTCGGCGCGGGCGCGGTCGGGTGCTACGACGACATCGTCGGCGGCCGGCCCGAACACCAGGCGAAGGGCTTCCGGGGACACCTGCGAGCGCTCCGGGAGGGGCGCGTCACCAGCGGCCTTGCCAAGATCGTCGGAGTCGGCGCGGCCGGCCTGAGCGCGGCGGCGCTGCTGCCCGACCGGCGCCGCGGGTTGATCCACACCCTGCTCGGGGCCGGGGTGATCGCCGGTACCGCGAACCTGGTCAACCTGCTGGACCTGCGGCCCGGCCGGGCGCTGAAGACGGGCTTGATCATGGGAGCGCCGCTGGTCGGTGGGGGCCTGGCCGCCGGACCCGTCGGCGCGTGCGCGGCGCTGCTCCCCGCCGACCTGGGCGAGGAGATCATGCTCGGCGACGCCGGTGCCAACGCGCTCGGGGCGCTGCTCGGCGTGGCGCTCGCCGCGCGCACCGGAACCGCTGGCCGTGCCGTCCTGCTCGCCGGGCTCGCGGCGCTCACCGCCGCCAGCGAGCGGGTCAGCTTCACCAGGGTCATCGAGAGTACGCCGGGGCTGCGCGAACTCGACGCGCTCGGCCGGCGGCGCGCCTGACCGTGACCGCCGAGCCTGCCGCGGCCCGGCCCCGGGCCAACCCGTCAAGAGCGGGCCGCATCGCCCAGGCTGCCGCGCTGATCGCGGTACTCACGCTGCTCAGCCGGGTCACCGGGTTGGCCCGCACGCTCGTGCTGGGGGAGACGGTCGGGTACACCCACCTGGCCGACATCTACCAGACCGCCAACAGCATCCCGAACATCGTGTTCGAGATCGTCGCCGGCGGCGCCCTGGCCGCCCTCGTCGTCCCCTTGCTCGCCGGCGATCTGGACCGCGACGACCGGGCCGCGGTGGGCGCGACCGCATCGGCGCTGTTGACGTGGGTACTCGTCGGGCTCGTCCCGGTGGCGCTGCTGGTGGTCGCGCTCGCCGACCCGCTGATGGCGCTGCTCGCCCCCGGCCGCTCCGCCGCCGAGCAGGCCGTCGGGGCCGGCATGCTGCGCATCTTCGCTCCGCAGCTGCCGCTGTACGGGGTGGGCATCGTGCTCACCGGCGTCCTGCAGGCGCACCGCCGCTTCGCCTGGCCGGTTCTCGCGCCGCTGCTGTCCAGCCTGACCGTGATCGGCGCGTACCTCACCTACGGTGCGGTCGCCCCGCACCATCCGGACATCCCGCTGGTCAGCCGGCCCGGCCAGCTCACCCTCGCGGTCGGGACCACGCTGGGCGTGGTCGTGCTGTCGCTGTGCCTGGTACCGCCGGTCCGCCGGCTCGGCCTGCCGTGGCGGCCGACGTTGCGGCTGGCCGACGGGCAGCGGCGCGCCGTCCGGGAGCTGGTCTGGGTCGGGGTACTGACCGTCGCCGCCCAGCAGTTGACCAGCGCGCTGACGATTGCGCTGGTCAACTGGCACACCAGTGGCGGCGCGCTCTTCCAGTTCGTCCAGGCGCAGACGGTGTACCTGCTGCCATGGGCGGTGCTCGCGGTACCGGTGGCCACCTCGGCGTACCCGGCCCTGGCCAGCGCGTCCGCGGCCGGCGACCTCGACCGGTTCCGGGCCACCCTGGCTGGCGCCACCCGGGGCGTGCTCCTGCTGTCCGGGTTGGGCGCCGCCGCGCTCGCCGCCCTGGCCTGGCCGGCCGCCTGGGTCTACGCGAAGGTCGCCCACAGCCCGTCGCAGGCGCCCGGGCTGGCGGCCGGCATCGCGGCGTTCGCTCCGGGGCTGCTCGGGTACGGGCTGTTCGCGCTGCACTCCCGGGCGCTGTACGCGCACCGCCAGAACCGCGCCGCGGCCCAGGCCACGATGCTCGGCTGGGGCGCGGTCGCGGTACTGGCGGCGGTGTTCGCGCTCACCCTGCCGGCCAGCGTCCGGGTGGCGGCCGTCGCGGCGGCCAACTCGGCCGGAATGCTGGTGCTCGGCGCGGTGCTGCTGGGGTTCGTGGCGCGCCGCTGCGGTACCGGGGCGCTGGCCGGGGTGGGCCGGGCGGGCGGGGCGGCACTGATCGCCGGTACCCTGGCAACGCTGGCCGGGATCGCGGTCCGCGCCGGGCTGCCGGCCGCCACCGGCTGGTTCGCGGTCCTCGGCACGGCCGCACTGTCCGGGGTCGTGGTCGCGCTGGTGTTCGCCGGCGTCGCCGTCCTGGTGGACCGGCGCGACGCGGCAGCTCTGCTGGTCCGGCTGAGAGGGGGCAAGGCGTGAGTTCGCGGGTCGCCCTCGTCCTCGGTGCCAGCACCGGCGGGATCGGGCGGCACGTCGCCTCCCTGGCCGCCGGGCTGCGGCGGCGCGGCGTCGAGGTCACCGTGATCGCGCCGGCCGCGACCGGCGAGCGCTTCGACTTCGGGCCGGCATACCTCGCCGTCCCCGTGTCGGCCGGCCCGAAGGCGGTGCCTGCCCTGCGGCGCGCACTGGCGACCGTCCGGCCGGACGTGGTGCACGCGCACGGTCTGCGTGCCGGCCTCGTCGCCGGATGGGCGCGGCCGGAGGGCCTTCCGCTCGTGGTCACGTGGCACAACACGGTGCTGGCCGAGGGGCTGCGCGGCGCGGTACACCGGCTGCTGGAGCGGCGGGTCGCCCGGCTCGCCGACGTCACCCTCGGCGCGTCGGCCGACCTCGTCGCCCGCGCGCTCGCGGCCGGCGGGTGGGACGTGCGGCCCGGGTCGGTCGCCGCGCCCGAGCTGGCGCCCCCGTCCCGCACCGCCGAGCAGGTGTGCGAGGAGCTGGGTGTGGCACCGGGGCAGCCGCTGGTGCTGTCGGTGGGCCGGTTGCACCCGCAGAAGGGGTACGACGTCCTGATCGACGCGGCGGCCCGCTGGCGCGGCCGGATGCCGCGGCCGGTGGTGGTCATCGCCGGCACCGGGCCGGTCTACCTGCGGCTGGCCGCCCACGCCTCCGCGGCGCGGGCGCCGGTACTGCTGCTCGGGCACCGCGACGACGTGCCCGACCTGCTGGGCGCCGCCGATCTGGCGGTCGTGACGAGCATCTGGGAGGCGCGACAACTGTTCGTGCAGGAGGCGCTGCGGGCCGGGGTACCGCTGGTGGCGACGACGGTCGGCGGGCTGCCGGAACTCGTCGGCGACGCGGCGGTGCTGGTACCCCCGAAGGATGTGGACGCGGTCGACGCGGCGGTGACCGCGCTGCTGGACGACCCGGCGCGCCGGGCGGAGCTGGCCGTCCGCGGCCGGGAGCGGGCCGCGACCTGGCCCACCGAGGAGCAGGCGGTGGACCGCGTGCAGGCGGTGTACGCGGAACTGACCGGCCAGCCGGCGGAGCGGTGATGCTGCGCCGGCTCACCCCGTACCTGATCGCCGCCGCGGTCGCGCTGACCAGCACGCTCGGCTTCGTCTCCCGGCCGGCCACCGGCGCGCCGGGCGACCACGCCGACTACGTGATCATCGCCGGCGCGGCCGGGCTGCGCTGGGACGACGTGAACCCGGTCGACACCCCGACGATGTGGCAGCTGGCCCAGAATGGCGCGGTCGGCGCCCTGTCGGTGACCTCCGCGCACACCCCGACCTGCCCCGCCGACGGCTGGCTTACCCTCGGTGCCGGCAACTTCGCGCTGCGCTCGGACAACCGGGTCGAGCAGGACTGCCCGACGAAGATGGCGGACATCCAGTCGCCGGACGGGATCGGTGCGCTCCTGCCCGAGCAGGACCCCACCGTCACCGGCCTGAACGACCAGCAGTCCTACGGCACCCAGCCGGGCGCGCTGGCCGAGGCGGTGCGGTGCACGGCGGCGGTCGGGCCGGGTGCGGCGGTCGCGGCGGCGCGGCCGTCCGGGCGGGTCGACCGGTACCAGGCGGCGCTGCCGCAGCATCCCGAGGCGTTCCTGGGCACCTGCGTGCTGTCGATAGTCGACCTGGGCACGATCGTCGGGACCTCGCCCCAGGTACGCCAGGCCGCCGCCCGGCAGGCCGACCAGGCACTCGCGCGGGTACTCGCGGCCCGCCCGGCCCAGTCGCTGGTGGTCGTCGCGGGGCTGTCCGACACCGACCGGACCTCGCGGCTGCACGTGGCCATCGCCGACGGCCCCGGGTACCCGGCCGGCTGGCTCACCTCGTCGAGCACGTCCCGCCCCGGGTACCTGCAGCTGACCGACCTGGCACCGACCGCGCTGACCGCTCTGGGCCGGCCGATCCCGAGCAAGCTGTTCGCCGGACAGCCGGCCATCTCGATCGCCGGGCGCCCGACCGACCTGGCGACGGCGGTGTCCCGGCTCGCCGACGCGGATCGGGAGGCCGGTGCGCAGCGCCGGGTCACCGGCGGGTTCCTGTCCGTACTGACCGGGGCTGAGCTGCTGCTGTTCGCCGCGATGGTGCCGTTCCTGCGCCGGGCCCGCCGGTACGCCGGGCCGCGTGGTCCCCGGCCGATGCCGCCGCGCCTGGTGCTCGCCCTGGAGGTGCTGCTGGTCGCGGCGTCCCTGACGCTGCCGGCCGCGCTCGTCGCCGACGCGGTGCCCTGGTGGCGGACGGACGCGGCCGGCCTGATCTTCAGCGTGGTGACACTCGCCGTGGTGGCCACGCTGACCAGCGCGGTGATCCTCGGCCCGTGGCGGCGCGGGGCGCTCGGGCCGCTCGGCGCGGTCGCCGGGATCGTCGCCACGATCGTCGGCGTCGACGTGCTCACCGGCGCCCGGTTGCAGCTCAACGGGGTGGCCGGGTACTCGGCGCTGGAAGGCGGCCGGTACGCCGGCCTGGGTACCGTCGGGCTCGGCCTGCTCCTGGCCAGCATCCTGCTGCTGGCCGGCTGGCTGGGCCAGCGGTTCCGGCGGCGCTGGCGACCGGTGGTCGTCGCGGTCGTCGGCGGGATCGGCGTCGTGCTCGTGGGCAGCCCGTACCTCGGCGCGAACGCCGGGGGAGCGGTGGCGCTGACCGCCGGTACCTGCGTCGCGGCGGCGATCTGCACCGGCGGGTTCCTCACCTTCGCGCGGCTGGCCTGGGCGGTACTGACCGGCCTCGCGGTGACCACCGGCTTCGCCTTGCTGGACCTGCTCCGCCCGCCGGGCGACCGGGGAAGTCTGGGACGGATCCTGACCGAGGCGCAGGAAGGTACCGGCGCGGCGGCCATCCACCGCACCGGCGCGGCCAACGCGGCGTCCGCGCTGACCAGCCCGTTGACCCTGGTGGTCCTGGCCACCGGGCTGCTGCTCATGCTGGTCCTGCTGCGTCCGTGGGGTGGCCTCAAACGGCTGTTCGGCCTGTACCCGGCGGTGCGCGCCGTGCTCATCGGCGTCGGGGTCGCCGGATTGCTGGCCGGGCTGCTCGACGGGGCCGGGTTCGTGGTGGCTGGTGCGGCTGCGGCGACCGCGATGCCGCTGGCCTGTCTCGGCGCGCTCCGGGTACTCGACCGCGCGGACGACCGGACGGCAGGCGAGCAGCCGTCCACGGAGGGCGATGCCGAGGTGGCCGCGGCGCTGCTCGCGGAGGGGACCAGCGACACCCCGGCCGGCGACACACGGGCCCGGATCCCCAGGCCGGCCCGGCGCCTACCGCGCCCCGCGTGGCCACGTCCCACCTGGCCCCGGCCCGCGTGGCGGCTGCCGGGTCGGCGGCGGGTCCCGCCGGTGGCGAGCCAGGCCGTGACCGCGTCGTCCGGCCCGGCCGTGCCGAGCCCGGTGCCGGCGGTCCTCGCTGAGCCGGCCGGTGAGCAGGCCGGGGAGCCGGCAGCGCCGCCGGCGGTGTGTCCACCGGCCGGCTCCGCCACCGACGTGTTACCGTGAAATCCCGTGGGTCGCGTGATCTCCATCGCGCCCTGAGCAGCGCCGACACGATCCTCGGGAGCAGGCCTTGACCCCTTCGGCACGGACGACCAGGCACATTTTCGTCACCGGGGGCGTCGCCTCCTCACTAGACAAGGGGCTCACCGCCTCCAGCCTCGGTAACCTGCTCACCGCCCGGGGCCTACGGGTGGTCATGCAGAAGCTCGACCCGTACCTCAACGTCGATCCGGGCACGATGAACCCGTTCCAGCACGGCGAGGTGTTCGTCACCGAGGACGGCGCGGAGACCGATCTCGACGTCGGGCACTACGAGCGCTTCCTCGACCGCGACCTGTCCCGAACCGCCAACGTCACCACTGGGCAGATCTACTCCGAGGTGATCGCCAAGGAGCGGCGCGGCGAGTACCTCGGCGACACCGTGCAGGTGATCCCGCACGTGACCAACGAGATCAAGTCCCGGATCCGGGCGATGGCCACGCCCGACGACGACGGCCGTACCCCGGATGTGGTGATCACCGAGGTGGGCGGGACGGTGGGCGACATCGAGTCGCTGCCGTTCCTGGAGGCGATCCGGCAGGTACGCCACGAGATCGGCCGGGACAACTGCTTCTACCTGCACGTCTCGCTGGTGCCGTACCTCGCGCCGTCCGGCGAGTTGAAGACGAAGCCGACCCAGCACTCGGTGGCGGCGCTGCGCAACATCGGTATCCAGCCGGACGCGATCGTCTGCCGCTCCGACCGGGAGATCCCGGAGAAGCTCAAGCACAAGCTGGCCCTGTACTGCGACGTGGACCGCGAGGCGGTGGTCTCCGCCCCGGACGCGCCGAGCATCTACGACATCCCGAAGGTGCTGCACCGGGAGGGGCTGGACGCCTACGTGGTACGGCGGCTGGGACTGTCGTTCCGCGACGTGGACTGGACCCGGTGGGACGACCTGCTGGATCGGGTACACCACCCGCGGCACACGGTCACCGTGGCGATCGTGGGCAAGTACGTCGACCTGCCCGACGCGTACCTGTCGGTGTCCGAGGCGGTCCGCGCGGCCGGGTTCGCCCACCGCGCCCGGGTCGAGCTGCGCTGGGTACCCAGCGACGAGTGTGTGAGCCAGTCCGGCGCCGCGGCCGCGCTGTCCGGCGTGGACGGTGTGGTGATCCCCGGCGGGTTCGGGGTACGCGGCATCGAAGGCAAGATCGGCGCCGCCCGGTACGCCCGGGAGCTGGGCATCCCGATCCTCGGCCTGTGCCTGGGCCTGCAGTGCATGACCATCGAGGTGGCGCGGCACCTGGCCGGACTCGCCGGCGCCAACTCGCGGGAGTTCGACGAGCAGGCCACCCATCCGGTGATCGCCACGATGGCCGACCAGGCCGACATCGTCGCCGGCCGGGGCGACCTGGGCGGCACCATGCGCCTGGGTGCCTACCCGGCCGTTCTGACCCCCGGATCGCAGGTGGCCAAGGCGTACGAGGCGACCGAGGTCTCCGAGCGGCACCGGCACCGGTACGAGGTCAACAACGCGTACCGCGACCGCCTGACAAAGGCCGGCCTGCACATCTCCGGTACCTCGCCGGACGGGCGGCTGGTCGAGTTCGTCGAGCTGGATCCGGCATTGCACCCGTTCTTCGTGGCGACCCAGGCGCATCCGGAGCTGAAGAGCCGGCCGACCCGGCCGCACCCGCTGTTCGCCGCGTTCGTCGGCGCCGCGCTGGCCTACGCCGACGCCGAACGCCTGCCGATGGACCTGCCCGACCCCGTCGAGCTGAGCGAAGCCGCCCGGTGACGCACGAGTACCGGGTCCTGGCCCGGCACGAGCAGTTCCGCGGGCGGGTCTTCACGGTGGTGACCGACGAGGTCGCGATGCCGGGCGGCGGGCCGGCCGAGCGGGACTATGTCATCCACATCGGCGCGGTGGCCGTCGCGGCGGTCGACGACGAGGACCGGCTGGTCCTGGTCCGCCAGTACCGGCATCCGCTCGGCCAGGAGCTCTGGGAGCTGCCGGCCGGGCTGATCGACGTCGAGGGGGAGGAACTGCCCGCGGCGGCAGCCCGCGAGCTGGCCGAGGAGGTCGACCTCGTCGCGGCCCGCTGGCAGCTGCTGCTCGACCTGCACAGCTCGCCCGGGTACTCGACCGAGGTGGTCCGGATCTACCTGGCCCGCGACCTCACCGAGGTACCGGAGGCCGACCGGCACACCCGCGAGCACGAGGAGGCCGGCATGACCACCCACCGGGTACCGCTGGACGAGGCGGTCGCGATGGTGTTCCGCGGCGAGATCACCAACGCCAGCGCGGTCATCGGCGTACTGGGCGTCGCCCGCCTGCGCGACGCCGGCTGGCCACCGCCGACCCGGCCGCTGGACGCCCCGCTGCCCCGGGCGGCGCCACCCTCGCTGTAGCCGCCTTTCCGCGTGCGGAAGCTGGCCGGGGCGAAGGGGCACTTCGTGGGCGGTTATGGACCGCAGCATCTTCTTGGGGCCAGGCGGAGCCAGGTCGTCGACGAGTTGCACAAGGTTGAGTGTGTGATCGCCTGCCGCGTCGGTGAGAAGGGTGAGCAGGGCGTGGACAAGCAGTCGGTCGGCGTTGTTGTCCGACGAGAGCAGGAGATGTGCACCGTCAGCGGACAGTCGCAGCCGTAGCCGGTCTTCGTCTGGGCTGTCGGCGCGGATCCATGAGCTCGCCTGGCTCTGTGGCATTGTGCCGGCCAGCACGGCCTTCCACTTGCCAGTGTCGTCGAACACCACGTTCACGTTCAGCCGGCCTGATGGACCCGCGGCGCGCAGCAGTCCGGGCTGTAGCTTGGAGATCTGCCAGGTCCAGTACGCCAGGGCCTCCACGACCGTGTTCCCGAGATCGTTGAGGTCGGCATCGACGAGATGGGCCACCCCGAACCAGATGTCAACGTTCTCCAGTTCGACGAGCACCTCGTGTTCGACATAGCGGGGATGTGTGAAGTAGATCGGCGCTGTCGAACTGCCGTACAGGGCGAGCACCTCAATGTAGGAGGGCTTGTGCGGGCTTCGCACCTCATGCCGGTCGATGCGTCGTTGGGCCTCGATCCTGAGGGGCAAGGCGCTGGCGACATCGACCGACAGCACGTTAGGTTTGCGGTCATCGCCGAGGTAGTAGCTGCGGTCGTTGTCCCGGTAGATCGCGTAGTTGTCGAGCTTGCTCCACGACAACACCTGAACCTCGTCGTGCAGCCGGTTGTCCGCTTGAGCGAACCTCCACAAGAACAGGGGGTCGCCGCCGTCGAGCTCGATCATGACCCGTAGGTCCTCGAGCAATACCATCAGCATCGGCCCGGTCCGGCGACGCTTCTGTAGCCCCAGGAAGATGCTCCTGCCGACGCCTTCATTGACGATGAGTCGAAGGGTCTGTGAGTCCTCAGGGACGTCGCCCGGCGGGTCGATCAGGTCCTGTACCCGCTCGCCGAGTTTGGTAACGTCCCATGGCCCGAACGGCTCGTCAACGGAGTACCCGGAGAGGTCGTCGGTGACCACGGCGAGGTCGATGAACTTGTCCCCGGCCATGGTGAACCTTCGCCGTGTGATGAGCGGATCATCGGTGTTGTCCGCCGGCCCGATCGGTTCGGCACCAAAGAGGGCCAATAGCTGACTGGTCTGTTCCACGACCTGTTGACGGAACGCTTGGGCCAACTGGTCGCGGCAGCCGTGCTCGGCCGCCAGCAGGATGAGGTGATGGCGTAACGCGGAGGCCAGTTCGCCTGGGTTGGCGATCACGATGCCGTCCCCGGTCGCCAGCAGGGGCGTCACGATCAGCCCATCGTCGCTACCACTGTCGAGTTTCAGCGGATGTTCCGCGACCGCGACGGACAGGCGCCGCACGACGGGAATCGCCGCCCCTGGGAGCAGCGCCGCGAGCGCGGCGAAGTCGAACGTGACTGCTTGCCGCAACTGGTTCAGCCTGGTCTCGCCCGGGACGAAGACTTCGCCCGTCTTCGACTCCGGAGGGGCGATCCCGCGGCGCAGCCCGGCTGCTACACACATGGTGTGGCTGAGTCTCAACAGCACCAGGGTCAGAAGGTTCGCGTCTTCCCGGTACTCGGTTGGAAGGGCGTCCCCGACTGGGGCGAAGATGCTTCGCAGTAAGAGGCCCGCGGTGTGTGCTGATCGGGATGTGAGGCCCTGTGCGACGAGATGGGGACCGCCGTGGAAGGGGACTTCGGCGGTGTAGAGATCGTCGTAGGGATCCTCTCCAGACCGGACGTTCGGCCCGCTCACCAGGGGATCCTTCAGTAGGCTCCGCAGCCGGCTCGGGGACATGCGTGGCGCTTCGGGTCTGGCGGGCAGCGCCGCCCCGATGGCGGCGAGTCGTTGAAGGCGAACGAGCCGCTGTATGTTTTCAGGCAGCAGTTGCAGGGCGGCCGCGGCGCGCACGAGTGAAGGGCCGTCGACGTCCCGCCACGGCTTCGCCGCAGATAGGTCCTGGATCATGTGTTCTCCATATGGCAGGACGATGTCGCTGCTTCCGCCGTGGCTGTCGGATGGAGTCGACAGGGTGGGGTGGTCGAGGTGCCTGCGAGCTGTCGCGGATGGTTCGCGGTCCGGTTCATTCACCGTTTCGTGTCGGCCGTCCCCGTGCTCGTCGTTCGCGACACGGTGTAACGGTAGCGCTGGTCGCCGTGGCCGGGGTTGGTCTGTTTCGCCCGGCCACGGCGATGATGTCGGTGCTTAGCCTCGATTCGCGGTCAGGTAATTGAGTTGAGGTCGGGTCGGTGGTGT
>Ga0137386_10002353_pt1 | contig 12160 bp, 8 predicted proteins | sample SagtaG_4_FD_104910 | JGI IMG/M metagenome (GOLD analysis project Ga0137386, IMG submission 104910) | Vadose zone soil microbial communities from Sagehorn Ranch, Mendocino, California, USA - Sage2_R_100_16 metaG | ecosystem: Environmental > Terrestrial > Soil > Vadose zone | place: USA... | reverse complement strand
TGTATCAAGCAGATTGGTCGAATGGTTTAAATGGGTGGAAAGGGTCTCCAGACTGGAAAGTGCTCAACGGCAAGCTACTTAGCGATGGGTCCAATGGGAATATTATAGATGGACCAACAATTGTCCCTCCTTACCAAGTAAGCAACACAGCAGACTATGCGATAGAGGCAAACATCCAATTGATAAGTTATGGGTATGTTGGCGAAGGTAGCTCCTCCTTTGGAATATCCTTGCGGGGAACTTCGACCACGAATGGTTGGCAAGGTTATACGGGTGGCCTCCTCGCCTTTAACGAATATCAGCGCTATATGCAGATCACTGGTCCAGACATTTTCGGCGCACTAAAAAGAGGCGATTTTGACCCTGGTTCTACCTCGTCGCATACTTATCGCGTTGAGGTCAAGGGCAATGACATTAAATTATTGATAGATGGTAGTATTAGGCTTGAGGTGACTGATAACCGATACCTGTCTGGGGCACAAGTAGGTTTCTGGTGCTTCGGACCTCAGATCAGTGTGAGCAGTTTTAAGGTTTTTGCCTTGTAACCAGACGACTTCTCATCTTTCGCGTGTCGCAGAATAGCCGCTACGCGTACCTTCTCACTGACCTCCTTGCATATTTGCTGGTTGCTTGCACTCAACCAAGCTATGAACAGACACCTTACCACCATTGATATAAGCAATTTTCCAGAACTTCGTCGTCTTGCTGAAGAAGTGAGTACCACGAAAAAACCCTCTCTTTCTTACACAAGTTAATCGCTGCGCGAAGCAAACAGATGAGCCGGCACTGCACAAAGAAGTAAAGTTAGTACTGCTGTGAGGGCTGGAAAACGTGAACTTGAAATGAAGAAGATCAATGAAGGCTTATCCTAAAACCAGTAAAAGAAATACGATGACAATACCCGTGAGAAGCGAATTTCGTTTGAAAAACTCCATACCTCTACTATCCACCCCAGAGGCTTGTCTGTCAAGTTTCATGTTTCTTGCTGCTTCCCTGCGAACATGCTTGAAAACGCGGGGCGGTGTTCGGTGTGGCCTTATCTCTGTAGCCGATGGTATGGTTTTCTGAGAAGCATTTCAAGATGAGCCGGGTTGATCTGGTAGGGTTTCTCAGGAGCAAGCGGCCTCCTACCTCATATAGCCTCTTTACCCTATAACTCCATTGTTGTATGTCGTCTTTGAAACCAATTGCAACATAGGCAACCAGCCCGCAACCTCAGCTTTTCCCAAAGATTTTCCCGAACCAGTACTACTATGGGATAAAAACGCGAGGATTATCAGAGGTTCTCGGGAAAATGAAAAACGCACCAACACTCCCTACTAACCTCTGGTGCTAGTTTTATTGCCGTTTCTTTGTATATTTTTCTTTTACCTCATGTACGAACCCATCCATTCTCTGTTTTTGATAGGCAGCCTCCTCCTTGTCCGGTATATTGCTTTCAAGCTTCCAGGAGAAATCAGGGCCGATACGATACGTTTTATCCTGAAATTCAAAGAATGCGGGCGCACCCCATCTGCTGGATAGTACCCAGCTATTTCCAACAATTACTCCTGCATCTCCTGCCGGTATTGAGTATGGATTTTCTTTTGAGCCCGTTTCTCCTTCAGGAATTCTCGGTTCATTTTTCTCCCGTTGAGGCATTTGTTCAGACATATTAAGTTACTATTTTACCACACCTAATCTCTTCTGATTTTAGCTTACAAGCTCCACTGTACCATTGATAGCCGGGCAAATCCCAACTCTTCATTCTTTCCCACAATAATATTTGTTAATGTTGCCAAGTAAGCAATCTTTGCCTTGAATCCTCTGACTGTCCGGTGAAACGATTTCTTCATATTGCAAATCCGTGTCCACAGAGAAAACAGAGTCTCGACTGCCATCCGTTCATTCCATTGCCCCTTCTTGCAAATCTTAAAACTTTCCGGTGTACCTTCTTTCTTTTTAAACCCCTGATCTGTTAACGTGATGTCTGCTGCATCTGCATGCTCATCACCCAGTGTGTTATCGCATTCATTTGCCGTTGTGTCATTCAGCTTGACAATCTGGTACTTCTGGTTAATCGTTATTGTTACTTTTCTCCCGACTATCCATCGGTGATTTGATTTTCCTTTTTTCGAAACGCTCTTGCTCTGCTCGCTTCTTCCTTCCCGTATCGGATGGATTATCTCAATGCCGAAACTGTCAAGAATGCCGTAAAACATTTTACTCCCCAGGAGCTTCTCGCACAAATACCAATACTTATTGACCAGCCGTTGCAGCCTGCTCCGTTCGGGAAGCTCAGGAAATATTTCCCGTTTTATCAGCCATTTGTAAAATCTCCGAAACGATATGCCTTTCAAGGCAAACAATACTCCGCAGAGCACAATCTCTGACAGATACAGTTTTCCCTGACTGTGCTTCTTGTCTTTTCCAGCAATCGCAGTTGCGATCGTGTAAAACAAATACAGTATGATATCATCATCCGGTAGCATGGTGTCTCACCTCCTAATTCAGTGAGCCCATGCTACGCTTGTTTTACCTTCAGTTCAAAGTCAGCACTAAACTAGCACCACAGGTTACTAACCCATAGCACTTAAAGCCTGAAGCTTTACCAACTAACAAAATCCCCCTACCTCTCATTTAACTTTTCACTCATACCCTGAGTTTATCATGCAGCAAAATACAGTCTCCAACGAGGTGGCACCGTAATTTCCCCTTTCCCTTCTCCCCTATAACCAGCATTCTCTTACTCTTCTCTCACCCACGATAAGCCTCTTCTTTTCTATACTGTACTGATCTAGAGCAGATAAGCAGTTACGCTTTATCACCGGCGATTAAGCGGGTGACTCCTTGTTACGCTCTAGCGCTTTGACGGTATGCCGACCGAAGCAGAACACCGACCAGGACACATTCAGCAACTTGATTTTGACGCACTGGCAGCGCTACCAGCCAATGATAGTAACGCAATCCCGCCAGGAAAACAGGATGGGATTGCAACAGGTGTCAAGGGAGAGGTGTACCGGCCTGCTCCGCGTGTCCGCAGGAAGGCAAAGAAACACACGCCATTGCCTGACGGGATACAACAAGCTACTTTTGAGGAGCTTTTTTCTACACTATCCGGGGGAGCGGCTGTCCCGCGTTCCATAACCATCAGAGAAACACAAACGATCTATGAACAACCGAGACACCTTAAGCAACTTGATTTTGACGCACTGGCAGCGCTACCATCCGGCGATGCTGGCGCTACTCCAGAGAGAAAACCGGCTGGAAGCGATTCTCTCAGCGACGGGGGAGAGGATCACCGACCTGCTGTACAACCTGGTGGCAGTGCAGAAGATGAATTATGCATCGGCCTGGGAGATCGTGATACAGGATTTCTTCCTGCCGGAAGAAGAAGAGTCATCCCAGCCGTTCCAGAACCAGAAACGCAGCCTTCCCGAGACTTCCGAATAACTGAAGCGCACGGCGTCGGAACTGGTGGCTTGCATGAGAAAGCCAAGGCCAATATCGCGGCGATCCGGCTCGTCAAAACGCTTGAAGCAGAAGACCGCGATGCTACCGACGAAGAAAAGGCCATCCTGGTGCGCTATGCCGGTTGGGGTGCGCTCGCCGGAGTATTTGAAGTAGGCTATCGCAGGAAGCCGGAATGGAACGCGGTTGCTACAGATTTAGAGCAGCTCCTCACTGGCGCAGAATACGAGTCAGCGCGGGCAACAACCCCGAACGCGCATTTTACCTCACCTCTTGTTATTCAGGCAATATGGAATGGTCTGGAAAAGCTCGGCATAAGGCGCGGCGCAGAGGTGCTTGAGCCTGCTATGGGGATTGGGCATTTCTTCGGGTGTATGCCGGAGGCTCTGCAAGGCGGCCACCGGACAGGTGTTGAACTCGACACGCTCACCGCCAGGATAGGAAGGAAACTCTACCCCGACACCACGATCTTCGCTCAAGGTTTTGAAGATGTGCCTCTTCCCGACAATTATTTTGACGCAGTTGTTGGCAACGTGCCATTTGGCGATTATGCCGTTCACGACCCGCACACGCGCCACAGTCTGACCCGCTCTATCCATGATTATTTCTTCGCCAAATCATTGGAAAAGACACGTCCTGGCGGCATCATGGCGTTGATCACCAGCCGCTACACGATGGACAAGCTTGATGCGACGATCCGCACGCACCTAGCTGAGAAGGCCGATCTGGTCGCGGCGATCAGGCTGCCCAACACTGCATTCAAGGGCAATGCCGGAACAGAAGTCACGACAGATATTCTTTTCCTGAAAAAGAGACAGGAAGGAGAGGAACCGGCAGGCGAACAGTGGACGCAAACAGAACCAATTGAGATAGAAGGCCAGGCCATAGCCCTGAATGAATATTACCTCCGCCACCCTGACAAGATGCTTGGGCACCTGACGCTCCAAGGTACGATGTATGCTGACCGGGAACCGACCCTTGCCGGAGAGCTGACACAGGAAAACTTACGACAAGCCATAGACGCATTGCCAGAGCGCGTCTCTCTTCCCCGGAGTTATGGCAGGGAGACGCAACCAGCCATACCCATTGCAGACTTTGAGCAACTGAGCGGCATAAAAGACGGAGGTTACGCCGAGATTGCGGGCAAGATTGTCATCCGCTGCGGCAATAGATTTGAACCCACCTCCCTTTCCGCGCTTGAGACCATGCGGGTGCGCGGCCTGATGCAGATACGGGATGCAGTACGTTCGGTCTTTGCGACCCAGTTAGCTGATGCGCCGGAGGAGAGGATCATCGAAGCCAGACAACACTTAAACCGGGTCTATGACCAATTTGTTAACAGGCATGGCTGCATCACCTCCCGCGAAAACCTCCGCGCCTTCACCGGCGACCCTGACCATCCCCTGCTCTTGTCCCTGGAACACTACGACGCGGAAAAGATGAGTGCCACCAAGACCGTCATATTTGAACGGCGGACACTGGAGCGGTACAAGCCGGTTGAGCATGTTGAAACAGCCTCAGAAGCCCTTGCCATATCGCTCAATGAAACAGGCGGCATTCATTGGGAGCGCATGGCATCACTCACAGGCTACAGCGTCAAAGAGATACAGGCAGAACTTGGCAGCCAGGTGTACCAGAACCCCGTAGGAAGCGTATGGGAAACAGCCGACGAATACTTAAGCGGTGATGTTCGCGCCAAACTCAAGACTGCTGAAGCAGCGGCAGCAATTAACCCCAGCTATGCTCGCAACGTGGAAGCGTTGATAGCCGCACAGCCTGCCGACATCTTACCCGGTGACATCAATGCCCGACTCGGAGCACCCTGGATACCAAGGAGCGATATTGCGGATTTCATTGCAGAAGCTTTGCAGGTTCCGAGAAAGGATGTCGCTGTCGGTCATGCCAGTGAAATAGCAGCGTGGTCAGTTATGCTTGATGTTACTGCCGCTCACGCGGTCAGCAATACGACGACGCACGGCACCAAGCGCAGATTAGCATCTGACCTGATCGAGGATAGCCTGAATATGCGGGTACCGACGATTTATGATACGCTTCCCGACGATACCCGCGTAATTAACCAGACAGAAACCATCGCCGCACGAGAGGCGCAGCAGAAACTCAAAGACCGATTTGCTCTGTGGATATGGGAAGATATGGGCCGCACCGACCGGCTGGCACGGCTCTATAACGACACCTTTAATGCGCTTCGCCTGCGTTCCTATGACGGGTCGCACCTCACGTTCCCGGGCATGAACCGCATAGGACTTCGCAATAACGATCTGGACCCGCACCAAAAAAACGCGGTCTGGCGGATGTTGCAGAATAAAAACACCCTCATCGGGCATTGTGTCGGTGCGGGAAAGACGGCTGAAATGACAGCCGCGTGTATGGAGTTAAAGCGCTTGGGTCTCGCCAAAAAACCCATGATTGTGGTGCCAAACCATCTTGTCGAGCAATGGGGAGCGGCGTTTCTCAGCCTGTATCCGCAGGCCAATCTCTTTATTGCCGGAAAGGACTTTTTTACGACAGGCAACAGAGAGAAGGCAATGGCCAGGATCGCGACCGGGAGCTTTGACGCAGTGATTATCTCGCACAAATCCTTTGAGTCCTTGCCGGTAACTGACAACACCTTTCACCGCTTTGTGAAACAGGAAATGGACAGCCTGGAAGAAGCTATCATGGAGGCCAAAGCAGAAAAGGGTGATACGCGCTCGATTGTCAAACAACTGGAAAAAGCAAAGAAACGCCTCGTTGCAAAAATCAAAGACCGCGCCAGTCGCGAAAAGAAGGACGATGGGGTTACCTTTGAGCAGCTTGGCATAGACCGGCTGTTTGTCGATGAAGCAGATCTGTTCAAAAATCTCGAATTCACCACCAAGATGCAGCGCATTGCCGGACTCCCCAACACCGGGAGCAACCGGGCCTTGGATATGTATTTGAAGACCCGCTACCTGAGCGAGCGCGGCGGAGGCATCGTCTTTGCCACCGGCACCCCGATCAGCAACACGATGGCCGAGCTGTATACGCTTCAGCGCTACCTTGCGCCGGAACGCTTGGAAGAGGCGGGAGTGGCACATTTTGACGCCTGGGCGGCGAATTTCGGGGAGGCGGTCACGAGCCTTGAGCTTGCGCCGGATGGATCGGGCTACCGCATGCACACTCGGTTTGCCAAGTTTGTCAACTTGCCGGAGCTCCTTTCGATGTTTCGCACATTCGCCGACATTCAAACGGCAGAGATGCTGAACCTGCCGCGTCCGAAAGTAGCGGGGGGCAAGCCCAAGGTGGTTGTCGCCAAAGCCTCGCCGCAGTTGAAGGAATATGTGTCCGGCCTGGTTGAGCGGGCACAAAAGATCAAAAGCGGCAGCGTTGATCCGCGCGTGGATAATATGCTCAAAATCACCACAGACGGCAGGAAAGCCGCCTTGGATATGCGTCTGGTCAGTCCAGATGCGGATATAAGCCATGAGACGAAGGTCAGCGATGCGGTGAAGAATATCTTTCGTATCTGGCAGCAAACCGCCAGCAACGGACGCTTAACTCAGCTCGCGTTCTGCGATATGTCCACACCCGCCCCTGACCGCTTCAATGTGTATGACGAAATCAAAGCCAGGCTGATTGCCTGCGGCGTCCCGGAACGAGAGATCGCCTATATCCATGACGCGGATACCGATGCCAAGAAACAAACGCTCTTTGATAGCGTGAATGCCGGTCGTGTCCGGATACTCCTTGGTTCAACCGAAAAAATGGGTGCCGGAACCAATGTGCAACGGCTCTTAAAAGCACAGCATGATCTTGACGCGCCCTGGCGACCGCGAGATGTGGAACAGCGCCAGGGTCGTATTGAACGGCAAGGCAATGAAAACGAGGAAGTGGAAATCTACCGCTACGTCACGGAAGGGTCATTTGATGCGTATATGTGGCAGACCTTAGAGACAAAACAGCGGTTCATCCAGCAGGTCGTAAGCGGCAAGACAGCGGTGCGCGAAGCCGAAGACCTGGAACGCGGCGCACTAAGCTTCGCCGAAATCAAGGCGATAGCATCGGGCAACCCCGCTGTTATGGAAAAGGTCAGGATCGATACCGAAGTCCGAAGGCTTGACATGCTCCGCGCTTCCCACCTGAACCAGCACTATGAAATCGGCAGGCAGGTCAGAGAGTTACCCGAACGGATTGAACGCTCCAGGGACTATCATGCAGGACTCGTAACAGACATAGCCACCCGCAATGTACATGATACAGAAGCATTTTCCATGACGGTCAATGGCCGCACATTTTCTGGCAAGAATGGCCGGGAAGAAGCAGGAGCGGCCTTAATCAAGCTCATCATGGCATCATTATGGGGAGACAGAAGTGAAGTAAAGAGTCTTGGCTCATACAAAGGCTTTGCCATTGTGATCAGCCTGAGTGAGAGTGGGACACCTTGGCTGTATCTGCGTGGCACACATACCTACGAAGCGAACCTCAACACGGAGAGCGAATTAGGCACGATAGCCAGCATTGAAAACATTCTTCGCCGCCTTGACCGCTATGCCGAAGAAGAACAAGCCGAACTTGAACGAAACATAAAAGCACTTGCCGATTACAGGGAGCAGCTTCACCGCCCCTTTGAGCATGAAGAACGTCTGCGTGAGCTTATTCTGCAACAGGGGGAAATAAATCGCTCACTTGATTTAGATAAGGGCGAGACGCAAGTGGTGGCAGATGCGACGCGGGAGGTGGAGAAAACCGCAGACATTTTTGTCAAACGCCTTGCCAGAAGGCGCACCGCGAGTGGACAGGAGGCAGCGGAGTTCCACCTTCAAGAGGGTATTTCTTAAAGCTCATCTCTCCTACTGGTAGCCTCATATTCATTGTCAAAATCCACTCCCCTACCAGGGGTTAAACCATCAGCACTGGATGAGACAGAAGCGGCTCAACCAGGAGCGGTTGCAACTTGATGTGTTTCTTGCTCATTCATAACACTGCAACGATTATTGGCCCTGGGGGAGCCATTCTTATGTGGCCGTGCCACACCTGATAACTCCCCCATTTTCTTTTTACTTTGTGTAGAACGGACACTGTCCCCTCACCCGCCGATCACACCACCTTGTGTTCTTCTTCACCGCTCCCCGATTGAAATATATAGAATGCCTATTCAGATGCCTCTCAGACGCCCTACAATCGGTATCGCGGCCTCTTCCTCACCGAAGTAATCTTTGTATCCCCTACTGAAAATCGGCTTTTGGTATGGAAGAGATTTTTATAACTGCCTCTTGACATCCGCTTTTTCTTTTTGCCATACTTGATGCAGTTTCAAAATGTGCTGGAAAACCCGCAATGGCTTTCAGTACATTGACTGATCTATGATTGTTTCAATAGCTTCACAAAAAGGCGGCACAGGCAAAACAACTACAAGCATTTCTCTTGCAGCAGGTCTCGCCAGAAAAGGAAAAAAGGTACTCCTCATTGATATCGACAGTCAGGCAAATTCCTCAAAGGTGCTCCTCCCCAACTACCAGTCGATCACCAAAGAGCAGACCATCTATACCACGATCTTAGATCGAAAACCCTTGCCACTCCACTCGACACATATTCCAACACTTCAGATTATCCCCTCTCATATTCTCCTCTCCAATACCGATGTCGAATTGACCGCTGCCAAAGACCACCGAGAGGAACGCTTAAAGCGGGAGCTGGACAAGATCAAACACATGTATGAGTATGTTTTTATCGACTGTCCCCCTGCGCTCTCCTGGCTGACGCTCAATGCGTTTACGGCATCCGATCAGGTGATTGTTGTTGTCTCCCCTGGATATTTTGAACTGGACTCCATTGTCCAACTGAATAAAACCATTGAAGAGGTCAAAGAGTTCTTTAACCCCGCACTGCAACTAGCAGGATTGTTATTTACCATGAGCGATCCAACGATCAATACGAGTAATTCACTCAGCATTTTACGCCAAATGTACGATAAATCCTTGCTTGAGACGATCATCCCGCGTAACACTGATCTCAGAGATGCCCATTTTCAGAAGCTCGATATTTTTGGATTTAACCCGCATGCCAAAGGAGCAGCCGCTTATGAGAAATTAATACAGGAGTTATATTTATGAGTAAAAAGAAGCTGGATGTTTCAACGATCACTAATGAGTTACGCGGGCAGTCGGTCTTCTTCCCTAGCAAGGCTCAAGAACCAGTGCCACAACAAGAACCAGCTTCCCCTACTGCTCCAATGCAAACAAACCGTCGGCAGCAGGAAGAGCAACCTAGTCATGATACCATGGTACCACGATACCGTGAAACCAATGTTGATACCATGATACCAAGCAACCATGATACCACGATAATCAATATGGAAGATGGTATGTTGGAAGCCATACGAAAAGCAGTCAAGCAGATTGGAAAAGAACCAGCCACACAACGGCTCACATTAGAAGAAAAAAATGCGTTACGAGCAATCGAGTTCACATATGGGCAACAAGGTATTATGACGAGTGGAAACGAGATTATCCGAATTGGTATGAATTTTATCCTCAAGGATTATCAGAAAAACGGGGAAAACAGCATTCTGGCGAAAGTGTTACTACGCTTGAACTCATGATACCACGATACCATGGTATCATGAAACCATGCAACCAAGCAACCACAGTGCAATTTAGTCCTTGACTGCAACACAACCGATCCCACTATAATAAACCTACTCACAAAAATGAGCACAAAAAAAGGCTTTACTCCTTAACGGGGGAAAGCCTCTGAGTGTCTATTCAACCTCAGAGTAGCAAAAACCCCGTTACGTTGTCAAGCCCCATTTCTCTATGGTTTCATATAAGCATATCTTTCTACATCAATTACTATCAATCACGCTTAAAGCACATTCATATTTTTACTCTGCCACGAGATACAGCAACCGCCGTCCCCCTGCGTAGCAGGGTTTCGTGGGTAATGAACGGACTAGCTGACCGATCCGATGTGACCGAGTGACCGAGATCAACTGTCCCGCATAGCGGGACTAGGGGAACGCTGCATAAGCCTAACCTGAGTCACCTCAGCGACAAATACGCTGCCATGCGTTTGAAAAAATCGACGCCGCAGCGTCGCTAGGAGAGATTGAGGGAACGAGAGAACGAAGGACGGGGAATACCCAGGCAGGGGAGAGCCTCTTTGAGAGGAGAGGTTTTTTGTGGCTTAAAAACGGCAAAAACCCGAAATTTAGACGAACACGCCTGAACACATATCTTTATCGGGTACAAAAGTTGTTACTCCCTTATACTCTGGCAGGGGAGGGGACACGGACACCTCCTGCTGCCTTGTACACCATTGTTCCCCAGTCCTCAGCAAGCATCTTTGCCCCAACAGTCCGGCAGCCGCAACGTGCAACAACCACTGCGTGGTGTACGGCAAGATAACCCCGCCCCCCGGCGCGTCCGCACCGCCTCAACCCAGCCTGTGACACCCCAAACACCTGCGCGTCCGCGCAAGATGGAGCGTATTTTTCCCCGTTCACAAAACCGCTGCATTTCTTACGAAACTCTTCAGAAACTCTTACCAAAATATTGTTGAATATATTCATTCCCCATTGCTACGATAAAGCTCTAGAGCAATTATGTCCCAGGCTGTTTTTCAGACAAACCACCATTCCCGCAAGCGCCAGACCGTGCAGGTATCATCCTGGGTCAAACCTCCTGTCAAGGCAGAGCTGCAACGCATTGCCGCAACGGAGGGCCTCAGTGTGTCCCAAACGTGCGCCACCCTGCTTGAGGAAGCCATCCGCCAGAAGCTGCACATCCAGCATGCTGTTCTGTTGCAACCGATCATTGAGCAGGCAATCCGCACGCAGATGCGCTCCATCAGTACCCGGCTTGCCTGGCTCTTGGTGCGGGTTGCATATGATGCCGGACAGATACGCGGTGTCGTCACCAACATCTTAGGCAGGCAACCCGGTATGACGCCTGAGTTGCTCAAAGACATTCTTGACGGCTCAAGTAAAACCGCCAAGGGAAATATCACCCGCCGCACGCCCCAGCTTGTCGAGCTGATCGAAGCAGTTGAGCACTGGATGACAACAGATGAGGGAGGGAGGAGCAAAACAGACGGGTGAGTATGCGTAATGGCAATTGTGAAGGCCACTTATACGAAGCGACGGGACAGCGCAAAGGCGGCCATCAGGTATATCCAGCACCGAAAAGGCCACGACGGGGCGAATATCACCCGGACGCTGTTTGGCAGTGACGGGCTCATGGGACGCTGGGAGGCTTACCGGATGATTGATGATGCAGAGCAGGGGAGCCTCTTTTTCCGGATAATCCTCAGCCCCGATCCGAAACAGGAAGATACAAGCAAAGATTTGTTTTTGCGGGAGATCACCGAACACACCATGCAGAGCCTAGAAGCGCGGGTACACCAGCCCATTTCCTGGGTCGGCGCAGAGCACAACGACCATACAGCAAACAGACATGTGCATCTTGTGGCTGTTGTTGCCGGAAGGCTCAACCCGCAGGATTTACAAGCCTTGAGACAAGCGGCTACAGAAGCAGCTCTTTCGCAGCGACACCTGCGCGATCTTGCCATAGAGCAGCAAGGCAAGGCGAAGGAACGAATGGAACGAGAGGAGGAAGCATGGGAACGGGAGCGCTAGCCATCCATCAGGCACGCTTTGCCAAACATCGCGAACTCAGAGGACTGCTGAGCAAAGCAGCTACCCCCGATGGTGTGCTTCTCGGAGTGCGACGGG
>Ga0137386_10002351_pt1 | contig 12163 bp, 13 predicted proteins | sample SagtaG_4_FD_104910 | JGI IMG/M metagenome (GOLD analysis project Ga0137386, IMG submission 104910) | Vadose zone soil microbial communities from Sagehorn Ranch, Mendocino, California, USA - Sage2_R_100_16 metaG | ecosystem: Environmental > Terrestrial > Soil > Vadose zone | place: USA... | reverse complement strand
TCGGCGGTGTGGGAGGCGGAGGCGCAGGAGCCGGGGGCTTCTGCGCCAATGCAGCTGGTACCAGAAATCCCACCGCTAGCGTCAGCTCGACGAAAATGCGCATGCGTGGGTTCATAGATCTCTGCCTACGGAGGGAACGTCTCAGCCGCAAATCTAGTGCGCAAGTCAGTTCAAGTCAAGGCTTTCGGGGACACGCTACAACCTCGCTCCGCCTGTTTGTCCGCCTCGGCGGGCGCGCGGCAGGCAAGGTTCGGAATGACGACTGGTTTGACGGTAATTCGAGAGCGCGGTCTAGAAATTTTTGAGGAGAGGCTTGGGAGACTTGGAGGTGCGAGCGGAGAGTAGCCAATCGACGCGGGCGGAGATGTCTTTTTTAGAGGCTTCGCCCATGATGCGAAAGATGGCTGAGCCGTCTCGATCGAGGATGATGGTGGCGGGAACGATTTCGCCGAGTTGGAAATCGTGAAGCGTTGCGGGCGTGGCTCCGGTGAAGATGGGAAGCGTGATTTTCTTTTTCTCCAGGAAGCGCGGGATTTTGGGTTGCGATTGGGCGTCATCGAGCGAGACGGCGAGGAACGATACATCCTTGTCTCTGTACTGGGCTGCGAGTTTGGAGAGCATGGGCATTTCTTCGCGGCATGGGAGGCACCAGGTGGCCCAGAAGTTGAGGACGACGATTTTGCCTCGGGAATCGGCGAGGGTGTGCGGTTTGCCGGAGAGGTCGTTGAAAGAAAGAGGGGGCGGCGGAGGCGTTTGCGCGCGAAGAGAATTGTAGGAAAAGCATAGAACTCCGGCGAGCAGACAATACCGGAGCAAAGCTGTTGCAGAACTAGGATGGCGGGCAGCCAATGTTACCAACCGCGCGCCACCTGGTTCTGCTTCAGGGAGAACACCTCGGAGTAGCGATAGCCGTCCAAAACTCATCGTGAGCAAGTCGCACGCGCAAATTAGAAGCGGTGGGAGAAGACGGCGATGAGCGTGTAATCGGCAAAGGCCGCATCGCCATGCCTGCCGGCGGCGATGTCCGGGACGCTGCGGCGGCGATTGCGTTCGACGGCCCACGGGCCGTTCACGGAAATCGTGTTGCGGCGGAAACTGTACATGATGCCGGGGTCGATCGAGATGATGTACCCAGGACGGCGGAAACCGTTGCTGGAGCCGAAAGCATCGCGAACCGGAATGCCTTCCATGCGCCCGCCGAAGCTGAAGGAAAGATGGCGCACTCCGGGAACGGCGTGGGAGAAGCCGCCGCGGAAAAGATACTGGTCAGTGACGGACATGACGGATTCGCTAGCGCGGGAACGGAACGTGGGAACGCCGTTGGTGTCCGCCGGATTGAACAGCCAGGAGCCCTGGAAGTAGAGCATGGTATGCAACCAGATCTGGCGATAAGCCTGGGTCGCGAGCGTAAAGCCCCAGCGGCAGTCGCCGGGCTGGAGAGACTGATCGGCAACCGCGGTGATCGTCTGCCCATTCAGAACAGCTGAGCTTTTGCCGTCGCAGATGCCGGTGGGAATTTTCAAACTACTGCTGACGGCGATGTTGCCGTTGCTCTCGGTGGGTGGACGGAAAATCCAGGATTGCACGCCCACCTGCATGTCCCCGATGCCGCCAATGCGATAAACACCCACGGGCGGGTAGATCTGATTGCGCGAGCCTTGGAGTACGGGAACATCCGCGATGACGCTCCAGCGACGAGAGAGTTGATAGTTGATGCCGACATCGAAAAGGAGCTGGTGATTTTCGACCTGATTGTGAAGGAGCTCACGCTGTGTCTGTTCGTCCGTTCCAATGAAGTGCCGGAAGGAATTAAATTCACGGAAGCCGACGGTAACCGTCAGGCGACGCAGCCATGCAGGATCGTGATTGTTTGGACTGCTCGCGATCGTACCACCGTCGCAGAGCTCGTCCATGATGCCCTGGTTCGAGCGGGCCGCGACGCAGCCCTGCGCATGAGCACTTTGAAACGCGCCTGCGACGAAGACCGCAAAGAGAAGAATACAAACTGCGCGGAGAGACGCAAATCGGTTGAAGGACACGAGCTGTTCCCTGAATTGGATTCGGACACGACCCAGCAAAAGCTGGTGGGATTTAAGCAAGAGAGGGCGAAGTGCGGCAATAATACAAAAATGCTATGAGGCAAAAAAAAGCTACTTCAATTCAACTTCGACGATTTGGCCCTGGGTGGTACCTACGTTGGCCAGATTGTGAGTGATTCTTGCGTCGACGTAGCGAAAATCGCCGGGTCCCACTTGGTGAGTGGCGGATTGGCCATCAGGTGAGGTCATTTTCAAATTGAGGGGTGTAATCGAGACGATGACGTACGGGCGCATGTGGGTATGCATGGGCGAAGTGGCGCCGGGAGCGAGAACCCAGTTATAAACGCGGGCACTGGGATTTTCGGCGACGACCGTGGCGGCAACGTCGGGAGAGGGAGTTGTCGGCCGCTCGGCTGGCTCGATGTCCAAGACTTCGTAGGGAGCGGTGCCGACGTTGTGGACTCGGTGAGTGTAGGAGGCCTCGGTCAGAGTGAGGGCGGAAACGTTGCCGAGTTTTGTGGCAGTCGAGGGGCCTTCGGGCTCGTTGATTTTTTGTTGTGCGATCGTGGTAGCGGAAAGATCGATGGCCACGCGATCGTGAGTGTGACTGTGAAAGAGCGTAGTCTGGCCTGGCGGGAGGATGACGTGCATCACTGTGACGGCGTCATTCTTGAATACGACTTTGTGGAGCGGTTCTTCTTCGACGGGGACGGAGGTGACATTTGAGGTCTGCGGCGAGGTGAGAATGCCAGAGATCACGAGAAACGCAACGCATGGCACATAGGATTTCATTTGTACTCCCCACATAAGGGAAACCTTTTCGATCAGGACTGGAAGTATCGTATACCGGATTCTGGTGGCTCGATATTGGAAGGCAAAGATTTAAGACAGAGTTCGTCGCTTAGGTAGGAACATCTGAGAACACGTAGTGTGAAAGAATTAGTCGGTCGTGGTTAAAAACCGGGGGCGCCGGAGGAGGCGGGACGCATTTCCGGGGCGTTGACGCCGAAGCGGAGATGGGCGAAATAGGTTTGGCCGAGCGACATGAAGCCGGTGTAGAGATAACCCCAAACGAAAAGAAGCAGAAAGGGAATGGTAGCGAAATTCTGATTGGTTATGGCGTAGACGACGGTGAAGCCAAAGTAGACGCCGAGCAGAATTTCAGCGTAGGGCATCCAGCCAGCTTTGTTCCGGTATTTTTTGGTGACGAACGTATCTTTCTTGCCTTCGATCTTGAATTTTGGCGTACGCACAAATTCACTTTTAATGTCGAAAATCGCTTCGAGTACAGCTTTGGCGTTGCGAATGGAAATGCCGATACCGGTAGCCATCACGAACGGCATGTAAAAAAAAGTGCTCCACCAGCTTTTGGGACGAAGCTCTCTTTGCGCGACCAGATAAAAACTGGAGATGGAGCAAGTGGAAGCGAGAAAGAGAGGCAGATCGATGAGCAGCATCTGAAACCAGCCCTGATAGAAGCGAACGATCATGGCGGGAAGAAGCATCGCCGAAAAAAGAACCATCAATGGATAACTGATGTTCGCAGTGAGGTGAAAAAAGGCTTCAGCTTTGACGTGCCAGGGTGCATCAGAACGAAAAACCTGCGGAAGAATTTTTTTTGCGGTTTGCATCAGGCCCTTGGCCCAGCGCGCCTGCTGCGCTTTGAAGCCGTTCATATCGACGGGAAGTTCGCTGGCACATTCCACGTTCGGGAGATAGAGAAACTTCCAGCCTTTGAGCTGCGCGCGATAGGAAAGATCGGTGTCTTCGGTCAGGGTGTCGTGCTCCCAACCGCCGGCGGAATCGATCGCGGCGCGGCGCCAGACTCCGGCAGTGCCGTTGAAATTGAAGAACGTGCCACGGCGTGAGCGACCGCCGTGTTCTACGACAAAGTGGCCGTCGAGCAGAATGGATTCAACTCGTGTAAGCAGCGAATAGTCGCGATTGAGATAGGTCCAGCGTGTTTGCGCCATGCCAATTTCGGGATTCTGGAAATAGGGAACGGTGCGGCGGAGAAAATCGGGCTCCGGGATGAAGTCAGCGTCAAAGATCGCAATGAATTCGCCGCGGGCAGTTTTGAGACCGTTTTCGAGGGCGCCGGCTTTGAAGCCTTCGCGGTTGGAGCGGTGAATGTAGCTGATGGGCACACCCTGCGCGGCGTGGCGTTCAACGCAGGAATGCGCGACTTCACAGGTTTCGTCAGTGGAATCGTCGAGCACTTGAATGTCGAGGAGTTCGAGCGGGTAATCGAATCGAGAGACCGCTTCGACGAGACGTTCAATGACGTAACGCTCGTTGAAAATGGGAAGTTGAACGCTGACACGCGGCCATTGCGTGATGGCAGGCGGCGGGCCGGGAACGTTCTTGCGATATTTGTAGTAGTCGTAGACGAGCCAGTAGCGATGAAGTCCATAAACCGCGAGGATGATGAGGACGATGAAGTACGGAATCATCATCATCAGATCGAACGCGTTGAGGTGATAGATGCCGGAAAAAGTGCGGTCGGCCGCTTTGTGCCAGTAGTTGCTGAGCGCGCTCTGTGCAACAAACAAGACGATGAACGGGAAATTCATGGACGCAGGTAGTTTACGAAGTTTGCGCGAAGTGCGCCAGAGGAGCAGGGAATGACGCGTTTCGATTCGCGACTAAGGTCTAAGTTCCGCCATCAGACTGATAACGCTATGGTGCGACTCGAATGTGTTTTGCTTTGATGAGGCTCCTTCCTCATATACATTTGCCCGGCCGTGGCAACCCTTGACTCCCAATACGAGAACCAGAAGTTTTTAGTCCTACGCCGGTTTCGAGACCTTCCGGAAGCGCTTGTTTTCGATAGCGTCCTGAATTCGGCCTCTATCGAATGTTTTCTAGTGGATGAGAACACGATTCGAATGGACTGGTTTTGGTCCAACCTCCTCGGCGGTATCAAACTGTGTGTCAGAAAGGCCGATGCAGAGACAGCTTCGAGTTTGTTAGATCAAGGTGTTGCAGAGAAGTTCGAGGTAGACGAAGTGGGCGAGTATCAGCAGCCCCGCTGCCCCCATTGCCAGTCGCTCGAAGTGTCCTTTCAGGGATTGAACCGGCCAGTGGACTATACCCGCGCCCTCCTTGGTGGACCTCTGCCGCTCCACCGTAGTCTTTGGGAATGTGATTCCTGTGGTCACCAGTGGCCGGAGTCCGAGGGAGAAACCGCCAGCCAACTTCTTGATATCCGCGTCATCCATTCTCCTGATGTTGATAGCGTTTGAGACCTTTAGTGGCGTGTTGTTAGCGGTAACTTCAGCAGTCCGTCTTGTAGCGTCGCGCTAGCAGCTCGGCCGAGCGAGCGGTCATCGAACTTCGCTTGAGCAGTATTGGTTGACCCGCCAATCGGAAATTAGCTGAGCGCTGCGGAACAAACGAGGCTGCGCGGATCCAGCATGCAAACTGGAAGATGAGGCATAATCGCGCGGCGATGATTGACGTAAAAAATATGCCAAGTGAAAACCGGTTGGCGGAAATCGCGCTGGCGTTTCTGCGATTGGGATTTGTGGCATTTGGCGGTGCCGCGGCACATATCGCGTTAATGGAGGAGGAATTTGTGCGACGACGCGGGTGGCTGAGCCGCGAGGAGTTTGTGGACAGAGTCGGTGCGGTGAACCTGCTGCCCGGGCCGAGCTCGACGGAGATGGCGATTTATCTTGGCCATCTGCGTGGGGGAATTCCGGGATTGCTGATTGCCGGAGCGGCGTTTATTTTGCCCGCGGCGTTGATGATGCTGGCCATGGCGTGGGCTTACGTGCGATATGGTGCACTACCGCAAATTGCGGGATTGCTTTGGGGAGTGAAGCCGGTGGTGGTGGTGCTGATTGCGCAGGCGGTGTGGGCGCTCGGAAAAACGGCGCTGAAGTCGCGCGAGTTGATGGTGATTGCCGCGATTGTGCTGGGACTGGCGGCAATGCGCGTTTCAACGTTGGCGCTGCTGATCGGGACGGGAGTGGCCTGGATTGTGGCAAACCGTTTTGGCGAGAAAAGGGCCGCGCAGAATAACGTCGCGCTTGCGGCTGCCAATGTTGCGGGCGGTGCCGCAACTGTTGCGGCGGTTACGAAAACGGGAGTGTTCGTTTATTTCTTGAAAATTGGCGCGTTGTTGTTTGGCAGCGGATACGTTTTGCTGGCGGTGCTGCGGGAAGACCTTGTCACGCGGATGCACTGGTTGACCGAAACACAGTTGCTGGATGGGATTGCGGTGAGTCAAGCGACTCCCGGACCGTTTTTTACGGTGGCGACGTTTTTGGGCTACGTGCTTTCAGGATGGCGAGGAGCGGCGTTGGGGACCGTGGGAATGTTCGTGCCGGCGTTCGTATATGTGGCGGTAACGGCGAGTGCTTTGCCGCGGCTACGAAAATCGCCGACCGCGAGCGCGTTTTTGGATGGAGTGAACGCAGCGGCGGTGGCGTTGATGGCGTTCGTTGGGTTTCAATTTGCGCGAGCGTCGGTTGTGACGCCTCTGGCGGCGGTGATTGCGATGGTCAGCGCGGTGCTGGCGGTTCGCTTCAAAGTGAATTCGGCGTGGCTGATTTTGGGTGGGGCCTTGATCGGGCTACTGGTGCGGTTGGTCACAAACGTACCCACATAAAAAGGTACAAGCGCTCAGGCACCGAATCCTCGTAGTTAAGTGTAGATTCTAAATGAGGTCGGGAATCGGATGATTGGCGGAAGCTCGCGACAGGGACGGTCAGCTTATTTCCTTGTTCGATGTTGCCGAGCGCTTCCGATAACTTTGGAATGCTAGACTTTGGCATTGTGATGGACGAATCCTTGCCTCCCATTCCTGTGTGGAAGGTGCTAATGCTGGCACTCTTGGTTCCAGTTGGGATCGCGCTTGTGTTTCTGGCAGTGTTTGCCGCGGCGGATCGGCTCGTTTCTCCTGAAGAGTTCCGGGCCGATCCGCTCATGGGCTAGAAAATCGCCGACCGCAATAACGGAGTTGCGTTGATGCACGCGCTCGTTCAGTTCGCGTTCGCGGTGCTAGGAAGTTGGTACGTCAAATTTCGCGGTGGGAATCGAGCGTTGTTTCTTCTGATCGTCATTCCTATCGGCGCAATCGTGTTCCTCATCTCGGTGGCTGGATTGATCGCGAAATAAGAAGCCCGGAACTCGCCGCTCCCTGCGAGAGCCGCGGAACAACACGTTTGCGCGGGCTGCTAAGGAATCAAAACAATTTTGCCAAAGGCGCCGGACGGCTTCATGACGTTGATGTGCGCTTGTGCGGCGTCCTTGAGGGGGATTTCCGAACCGACGACCGGACGCAGCGTGCCATTTTCGAGACCAGCGATAATGCCGGCGTGGACTTCCATGGATTCGGCTTCCGTGAAGGCCCAAAGGGTGAATGCGCGAATCGATGCGCGGCGGCTCATGAGGTCGCGCGGGGTGATGGTGACATCGCCACGACTGCCGATCACAACGACGCGGCCCATCTGCGCAAGGAGTTTTAAGTCGGCACCTAGATTCACGTTGGCGAGCATTTCGAGAATAATGTCCACGCCACGTCCGCCAGTGGCTTTCGTGATTTCTTCCTGGTAGCCGGATTTCGAGTGGTCGAAGATTTGGTGCGCGCCTTCGCGCTGAGCCAGTTCAAGACCCTTTGCAGAGCCGGCGGTACCGAAGACGGTTAGGCCAAGTGCGCGGGCGATTTGCACGGAGGCAATTCCGACGCCGCCGCTGGCCCCGTGAACCAGAACTGTTTCGGCAGCGTGCGCTTTCGCTTGATGATAAATCGCGTGATATGCGGTGCCATACGGAATGAACACGCCGGCACCTTGCGCGAAGGAAATGCGATCGGGCAGACGCCGCACCTGGGTTTCCAGCGCCACTGCGTATTCGGCGTATGTGCCGGATAGACTTTTTGCGACGTAAACGCGGTCGCCGGGTTTCACTTTTTTCACACCATCGCCAATGGAATCGACAACGCCTGCGCCATCAGTGCCGGGAGTATAAGGGAGCGAGGGCAGCACGGCGTAATTGCCTGTGCGCGCGTAGGTGTCGGCCGGGTTCACACCGGCGGCGTGAATTTTTACGAGTACTTGTCCGGCTGCTGGCTTGGGCGTGGGGACTTCTTCGAGCTTGAGAACTTCGGGACCGCCAAATTGACGGACGAGAATGGCTTTCATGTTGAGCTCCGAGAGAGAGAGTCGAAAACGAAAAACGAAATGCGAACTTCAACTATGGGACGAAAAACGATTTCGGCGGAAACTAAAAATGATCGTCGACTGTGACGGCGGCCTGGCGTTCGACGAAGCCTGCTGCCTGACCCCACGCGGTAGTTTGCCAGTTGTCCTTACTTTTTTTCGGCGGAATCCAGGGAGGCAGGGACTGGCTCAGGTAGTTTGCGAGTGCGTAGATGTACGGCTCATACATGCGGCGCAAGTCGGCGAGGCGCTGGTCGGCGGCAGCGTCGTCGTGCAACTTGAGTCCGTGTTGTGCGAGCACGTCACGGATGTGCTGGAGTTCGGCGTGCGGCAGGCGGTCCGCGGAGAGTTCCTTCGGCGAGGTGTTGAAGACCTGCGAGAGATCCACGACGGCGTGACGCGCGATGGCGAAAGTGAGCTCGGCTTGTCTTTCGCAAGCACCTTCAATGCCGACCATGATTAAAGCGCAGGCGTCGAGGATAGCGGTAAGCGAGGCAATCCAGGATTGATTGTCGTGCTGCGAGCGGAAAAACGCGAGCACAGGATAAGACAGATGGCTTTCCATGAGTTCGGCGCACCAGAGTTCCCATTCCTTCAGTAGTTCGCGCAGCGCGTTTTGCCCTTGAGGATAGCTGTGACGACGAAGTAGCTCGCCGGCCGTCGGCGGTGTGCCGGCGCGGGAATCGAGCAGGGAAATATTTACTTCGCGTTTGGAGAATGAGCCGTAGATAAAGGGCAGATAACCGATGACGCCAGCGAGAAAGCCGAAGCCGAGGCCGGCTTCGGTGACGACGAGAGCGCGAGCCATGCCGGAGCGCGGCACCACGTCGCCGAGGCCCAGCGTGAAGAAGGTAGTGCCGCTGAGGTAGGCGTCAGTCCAGAAACCGCTGTTGGTGCCGGTGACGTTGACGGCGGAGCCAGAGCCGTACTGCATCAGGGCGAAGCTGAGGACGAGTCCAACGGCCCAAACGGCAACGAGGATCAGAAGCGAGATCGGACCAAAGATGCCAAAAGCGGACTCACGGACTTTTTTGACGCGGGACAGTCCGACAGTGAATTTCCAGACGCTCCAGAGGTTCTTGTAGAAGAGGCGGGAAAGGCGGAACCGCCGAGTCACGCGACGCGGGAGAATGATGACCTCGAAGGCGTCCCAAACGACAATGATCAGAATGGCGACGCCGGTCAGAAACGCGGCAGGAGACGTGAGCATGTGCGGAATTGTACCTGTTTGACCAACGATTGTGTTGTGGCGGTCAGCTATTGAGTTTGGCGTTGACGGTGATTTCCGCTTTAAACAATTTCGAGACCGGGCAGCCTGTTTCCGCAGCTTTGACGGCCGCGTCGAATTTCGCTTTGTCCGCGCCGGGGATCGTGGCGACGAGATCGAGATGGCTTTTGGTGATGGAAAAACCGTCGCCAACCTTATCGAGCGTGATAGTGGCTGTCGTTTCGAGTTTCTGGGCTGTAATTCCGGCGCCGCCGAGTTGCGCGGAAAGCGCCATCGTGAAACAGCCTGCATGCGCCGCGGCGAGAAGTTCTTCAGGGTTCGTGCCAATGCCGTTTTCAAAACGCGCGTGGAAAGAATAGGGCGTCTGCTTGAGCACGCCGCTGTCCGTGGAAATTGCGCCCTTGCCGGCTTTCAAGTCGCCTTGCCAAACCGCCGATGCTTTGCGCTGCATGATGAAATCCTCCATTCAAAAGATATGTCTGTTTTGAATCTACCGATTCGATTCGAGATGCGGCGTTCCGGGTATATTAACAGGGCAGTTTCAAGAACGCAGGACATCCACACCGAATGCATCCATCGCTACGGTCCGTGACACACCGTCCGTGGCCGCTGCCCAGCGGCCCGTGGATTATGGCGCAGAACTGGCACGATTTGTTGTTCGCACATTGGCCGGTTCTTGCGGACGTAATGCGAAAGCTGCTGCCCGAAGCGCTTGAGCTTGAACTTTATGATGGGCAGGCGTGGATTAGCATCGTGCCGTTCACGATGTCGGGTGTCCGGCTGCGCGGGACGCCGGCTCTGCCATGGCTGTCGGCGTTTCCAGAATTGAACGTGCGTACGTATGTCACCGCGGGTGGAAAGCCCGGCGTATGGTTTTTCAGTTTGGACGCAGCGAATCCTGTAGCGGTTGAGATGGCGCGTTTGTGGTTTCATTTGCCGTATTTTCACGCGCGCATGAATTCGAAAGCCGGATCCGGAGGAATTGTGTATTCCTCTCGGCGTAGCGATCGCCGCGGTGGAAGGGAAACATTGGAGGTAAGTTACAACGCGCAAGGTCCGCCGTTTGAGGCCGAGCGCGGAACACTGGAATATTTTCTGACGGAACGCTACTGCCTGTACGCACGGAAACCTGATGGCGAATTATTGCGCAGCGAGATTCACCATGTGCCGTGGAAGCTCCAAGAAGCACGCGCGACGCTGATGGCGAACACGATGCTCAAAAATTTGCAGGTCGCGATTGCAGGTCCGCCGGTGGTAGTTCATTATTCAAAATTGCAGGAAATGATTGCCTGGGCGCCGAAGAGAATACGCGTCTAAGTTCACTACTTATGGAAAACGAAGAATCCGCCCAGGACGAGGCACGCGGCTCCAGCCGCGTAATTCCACTTTAATTTTTCGCCGAGATAGACGGAGAAAACCGCGAACACCGTCAGTGCAATCACTTCCTGGATGGTTTTGAGTTGCGCAGCATTGAATTCAAAGGAGCGGATGCGATTCGCAGGCACCTGGAAACAATATTCGAAAACGCGATACCCAACCGGCAAGAATCACTATCGTGTTTGGACGTATTGGGGAGAGAAAGCGTTCTAAGTCATTCTATTTTGTCACTCTTTGCCAGGTTGTGCCGTGCACAGAGAAGTCGAATATTTTTCGCCGTCAACGAACTTCCACCTTTCGAATAAGGGACATCGTGGTCATAGTGCAGATTTTCTGCTGACCCACACAAGACGCATTTCCCGTCATCGCGCGTCCAGACTTCCAGCTTCACGGCGGACGGAATGACTCTTGTAGGTTCTGACACAACGTCTGACACGGCTTCGAGATTCAATTCGGATTCGTCAAGCTCCAAACGGAACTTAAAGACTTTCCGACCTGATTGAGCTTCTAGCCAAGCGTCGGTTAGAAGAAACATCCCGTTAAACGCCCATATTCCTGCATGTATCTTCTCGTAGACCGCAATTACCTCTGCTGCGCGTCCACCCTCTTTGGCCGCCAATGCTGCTCGCTCGAATAACCCATTCTGTGTGAGCCTCCCCGTCGGTGTCAGTCTTGGCTGATCAACGGATTTCGGCTCTGGCGAACCAACTTTTCGAGCAATGTCATGACCCTCGTATATCAGAACGCGGCCATCCTCTTCGATACGATCTCGATAAGGCGCATTTGAGCGACGGCTCATGAGGACGACGCTACGATCAGGCCGGAGATGAAAATTCATGCCTTTTTGTAAGCTAGCACTCCATGCTTGGCACATTTCCAGGTAAGAAATAATCTGCCCGGCTGCGTGGGAGAGCTCAGGCATCGAGACAAATCAAACGTTCAGTGTGAGAGAGACGAGGCCCGCAGGAGTTACGGGAGCAATTGGCGGCATTTTCGAGCGGTCAACGGGGCGGTACAAAGTGTCGCGTTCGACCGGGACGCGGCCCGCAGCGCGAATCAGGCGTTCGAGTTCGGCGCGTGGCGTGAACTCGGACGTTTTCGCTCCAGCATCGTGGTAAATCTTTTCTTCGACAACTGTGCCATCGAGATCGTTTGCACCGAAGCGCAGCGCGATTTGCGCGATGCTCGGCGTCAGCATGATCCAATAGGCCTTAATGTGTTCGAAATTGTCGAGCATCAGGCGTGAAACGGCGATGTTGCGCAGATCGAGATACCCAGTGGTCTTCGGAATGTGAGATAGCGGCGTGTTGTCCGGATGAAATGCCAGTGGAATAAACGCTACGAAGCCGTGC
>Ga0137386_10002347_pt1 | contig 12172 bp, 19 predicted proteins | sample SagtaG_4_FD_104910 | JGI IMG/M metagenome (GOLD analysis project Ga0137386, IMG submission 104910) | Vadose zone soil microbial communities from Sagehorn Ranch, Mendocino, California, USA - Sage2_R_100_16 metaG | ecosystem: Environmental > Terrestrial > Soil > Vadose zone | place: USA... | reverse complement strand
TAGTGTGTAGGGATGGTAGGCCATGACGACCGTCGCGCCAAACTCGCCCAGCGCGCGCAGCCAGCCCAGTAGCAGCCCGGCGATGATACTGGTGCGCGCGACGGGCAGATTGACTCGCCAGAAGAGTGATACTGTTGGCGAACCCCTTTGGCAAGCATCATTTGAGCGTATTTCCTTGTTTGAGGTGAGCATAAAATAAGCTTGAAGATAGGGTTCGCCAACAGTATCAAAGTGCGGGAGAGCCGATTCTGGAGGGAATACATGTCGGGACCCCTGGTAGTACCCTTCTTCTGAGAGGGTCAAGGTGGTCTCCTTTGTCAGTGTCAAAGGAGAGAGGACCGTAACATACTTCACGTAGTTGGGAAGAACAAACTGGCAAACCCACTTGTCAACCTCGCAGTCGTTTCCTACACTGAACAGTGGAGCGCTTTGACTCCAGCAGTAGTTCTGATGTAGGAGGAAGAACATCATGCTCATCGTGAACGACGAACAATGCCTTCGGGCAGGGATTGGGAGTATGAGCAAACGGTGCCAGTACTGTTCCAAAGCTTCGCTGCCTATCCACTCATCCTGAGCGATGATGCCAAGCTGGCCGTCTACCATGCGGCGTGCGCCATCGAGCTCGCCACGGAAATCATGGTCGATCTCTACACCTTCTTTCGCCCACCTGCCCCCTATCACCAGTTGTATGTTCTCACGGCATCTGAAGTGGCTTCTTCCCATGATGCCGCGCAGCGATTGGGCGTGAAAGGAGGCAATGACAGATGCAGTGGTCAACAGATGTACGCCAGATTAAGACGGCAATTTGGAATCAAGCCTTCATTGGAAGGGCGTATGGGACTTGCCCAATGGGGCGTGTGGTTGCCAAAAGGCGCGAGGAAGGGGCAGCTCTAGGCGATGATCTTTGGTTGGGGGCGCTGGTACAACGTGGAGGATGTGCTCATTGTTGCTGGTGCTCCACCAGCAACAATGAGCACACCAGCCTCAAACGGAGGTTAGCCTAAGATCTTGACGAAAATGGGCAGGAAAGCCCTTTCTTCTCTTTCAGAAGAGAGATGCTCACCATAGGGCCCATCCAGGGAGAACAGGCTTCGCGTCTGTTCTCCCTGGATGATTGCCATACCCAGAAGCAAGGACTAGGCGATGGTCTTCATGTCTTCTGCATCCTTCGGGATGACCCTCGGCTGCGTTCTAGCAACCGTCTTTCTCCGACGCAGCTCCTCAAGCCATTCCTCTGGAATGCCACGGACACTAATTGCCCCTCCGACCGGCTCATCCAGATCCCAGAGCACCTGCGCGGTCGTGACCACCAGAAACGCGACGCCAAACTGGATCTCGCCGGTGATGAACAGACTCTGCATGTCAAATAAGTGGAACGAGAGAATCACGAGAGCTGAGATGACGAGATACAGAATGCGAATGCTGAGGGCAATGTTCTTGGGGGCGGCTAGTAAGAACAACTCTCGATCGCCTTTCTGGACCGCTTCTTCCACCTTCTTCAACTCATCATCCGCTCTCGCTAAAAACCAGGCGGAGAAGAAGACCCACCCGACGAAAAGATTGATCGCGTAGGTATTGACTGCCACTTCATCCCCTTTCCCCCCAGTCACCAGGGGATTCATCACCCACATGAAGAAGAGGATATTGAGGACACCTGCGGCGATCCCGATCACCAGTATCACGAGAAGACCGCGCCAGGTCTCTTTGAGTTCCATAGCATTCCCTCCTTGTTCGAGAACGAAAGTCAATAACTGTTCTTGACGGTTTCTGAAGAATCAAACCATGGGTGTGAGCCGTGGCGTCGCGCTGCCGTCAGGCCGTTGCCTCTCTCGTGCGATCTTCCACGTGCATGCGTGTGCGCGGGGAGACGACGAGCGTTCAGATTTCGCCTGCCCTCCCTGCTCACTCAGGCTCCGAAGAAAAAGACCGTTGCTCCCATCATGACATAAATCAGGATTAACAGCCCGCCTTCCAACCAGACTAATTCCCCATCCTGGGTAATCTCGCTGTACAGGAAGGTTCCCAGCGCCAACACCGCGAGTTCAACAATACTGAAGACCAGATCTAAGTGGTACGGAGTGAACAGGCTGACCAGCACGAGCACCGGAGCGACCAGCAGGGCAATCTGGATCGAGGAGCCTGCGGTGGCCGCCAGGACCATCCCCATCCGCTGACCAAGCGCCATCCGTGAGGTATTCAGATACTCCGGCAGGGTACTGACCAGCGGGAGAAAGACTAGCCCCACGAAAGCCGGGTTCCACCCGAGCAGCGTCGTAAAGGGTTCAATGGTTCCCACCAGGATTTCCGAGAGCCAGGCGACGCCCAGCGTGGCAACCGCCAGCAGGACCACCGCAGGAAGCAAGCGCGGTTTCTTCTGGTGGACAGAGATGGATGTGGTTGGAGCCGGGGTTTCCCCTTTGGGCTTCGCATTTCCCCCTTGCTCCTGGCCCTGCACCACCACCGCAAGAGAAAGGGCAGAATCTGACTCCTCCGGATCGAGAGCGGCCAGGGTTTCCAACGTGGTATCCAGCCGGTGAAGCATGCTGGCTTTCTGGGATGACGCCCGCGTGCGACCGCCCTGCGCAGCCTCTGCAAACGGGTCAACGCTGTCTCAGAAGCCGTCCCCAGGATCGGCTGAAACGCATCCTCCTCATCTTCTACCTGCCGATCGCCCACATGAAAGACACTAAAGAGGATCGAGAGGAGATAGCCGACCAGCAGCATCACGGCAATCACCTCCGAGAGGACCAGGCCACGTGCCACCACCTGGTGTTGCCCAAAGTGTGAGGCAAACAGCTCGGCAAAGGCGGGCAAGACCAACCCGGCGATACACAGCGCGAGTAAGGATGCATATTGGCTGGCGGTCCGCCGTTCAAAGCGCAGCCGACCGTGCTTGAAACTGCCCACACAGGTTGCGATGCCTAGCACGAGCAAGACATTACAGAGAATCGCACCAATGATGGCTGCGCGCACCACATCGACCAGCCCTTCTCTGAGGGCAAAAATGCCAATAATCAGTTCGGTGGCATTGCCAAAGGTGGCAAAGAGCAGACCCCCTAATGCTTCTCCTGTATGTTCGGCAATCCGTTCGACCGATTGCCCCACCAGGGCGGCCAGGGGGATAATCCCCAGACTGGCGAGCACAAAGAGCAGTAGAGGAGGGACAGGGAAATATGCAAAAAGGATGGCCAGACCCGAAAACAGGAGCAAGCCATACAACCAACGGGGCATCGACACGTCTTGTGTTCTCCTTCTCATTCCATGCATGGAGATAATCCGTTGGCTCCTAGCCTACCAAAAGCATCGGGAGAAAGCAACCGTACATTGGACGAGTGCTTCCTTCGTCTCTCCAGAGCAAACGCGTTTCAAGCAGGAATAGGTTGCCCTATCGGAACTGCACGTAGAGCGCGCCTGAACGGATGCCGGGAGAAGCAGTTTCGCGCAGGTGAGTCATCCAGGGGGAAGAGGGAAAACACAGAATTCCAGCTTCATTCCCTTGATCAAACGCTTAGCGTACAGAAAGCAGGATTGGATATGCTGACCCCTTCTTTGGGTGTCGTGTGTTTCCCCATCGTTTCAGTTGAAGAAAGGTGATGTGATCGCAGGTAGTGAATGCCTCCGTGCAAATCACCCATCGATGGTACAGGTACCACCCTCGAATGATGGGATTGAGGTCACGTATGACTCGCTGTTGTGGAGCGTTTCGTTGCTTCCTCAGCACTTGCCCGATCTGGTGGGTGTGGCGCTTGATGGATTCTTGACTGGGTGTGATGATCGTTTTGAAGCCTAATGGCTTTCCATGCGTATTCTTTCCCGTGTGGGTTTTGCCCACCTGGAATTGGCGGATGGTGTAGCCAGGAAAGTCAAATCCTACGTTTCCCTCATGGGGAGTCAGCGTATGGGTGACTCTCGTTTTGTTCGGACTCAGCCAGAGTCCCATGCCTTTGAGCCATTCTGTCGCTAGAGTGGCTGCCTTTTGCAGTTCGTCCTTCTTGGGATGGAGCAGAACAAATTCATCGGCGTATCGGATGACAATGGGTTTGCCGTCCCGATATGTTGGCTCTCTGATTGCGGTTTCCATTCCATGCAAGGCTACATTCATGAGCAAGGGTGAAATAGCCCCGCCGCAGTTCTGGGCTGGGTCAAAGGCATGCAGCCAGAGCCGGAGCGCATCTATCACGCGTTCTCGGCGGTGGGCGAGATGCGCACGATCACCAAAGCGGGCTATGTGCGCTTCAGAGACTACCTGCTTTACGGCGAACAGAATCTGGCCGGGGAACGGGCGCTGGTTAATCTGTTTCAGGACGTCTTAACCCTGGAATACCAGGAACAGCCGCTGTCGCGTTACTCCGTCGAGTGGCAGCCTGACGAGAAGCATCTGCGGCGCGTGGGCAATGCACGGCTCTACAACCATCCGAACCCTCGCGCGCAATTGAAGTTGTGGCCAACCGGTTCAGTGGAATGGTATTTGATCCTGCGCGCAGAAGCTTACGGCCCGCGCCGCAAGAAGAAGTGCCTGATCTTTCTCCAATTCCCGCTGCTCGAAGACGGCGATGGAGCACACGGATAAGCATTCCAACCCTCACATTCACCTACCGTTGGTGACGTACACTTTGAACCAATACTATCTTTCACAGGACATGACAAACGGGCAAAGAACAGGTATACTATCCCCACTCAGTAATGCTCTCTAGGTAGAAATCCCTACGAGAGCAAGTGGTCGTTCCATCGGACACGAACAGCAGGAGGCCGTATGGCACACGGAGAGAGTTTCCATGAGCAATCAGCAAGACCCGGACACACGCAAGAGTCGGCACGAGCAGGGACAGCATCATGAATCGTCTCTGAGTGCCTTCCTTGGAACTGAGCCTGCCCAACGTCAAGCCCTTGCGGCACAGTTTGTGCAGCAGTGGCTGCAGGAGGCCAAGCAACTCGTTGCGCAGCGGCACTATCAGAAGGCCATTGAGGTCTATGCTCGGATTTTGGTTGTCAATCCGGGTCACCTTCAGGCCCTACAAGGACGGGCCCACGTGTATCGTCAGGCGGGGATGGAGCAAGCCGCCGAGATGGATGAACGCACGTTCCAAGCGCTCTCGTCGCCGATACAGCGCCAGGAGTAGTCTCCCAGAGAGCATCCATTCTCGGTACACACAGGAGGAGGCAGTATGGCATGGCTGTCTTTCAGTACGCTGGTCGGCGTCCTCTATTTCGATTTGGCGCTCACCCCCGCAGTGCTGGTCTGCATCGGTGGGAGGATCATGCACCACGGCAAACAGCCGCCACGTCGCCGCTAGTGAGCAGGGGTGGACCCAGCTGTTCCCTGGTTTCGCTCCACATGGAGCCGCGCGATCCGACGCTGATCCAGTGCTTCGACACGCAGCCGATACTCGGCCAGGACCACGGTATCACCGACCTGCGGCAGACGATCCAGGCGTTCAAACACGTATCCTCCTACGCTGTGAGCAGAGGAGGGCTCTGGCCGAATCCCAAACTGGTCGGCAAAGCTGGAGAGGGCCATGAGTCCATCGACCGACCAGCTCCCATCCGCCAGGTGTTCGACTTCGGTGCGCATGCCTTGCTCACGGGTGTCGAACTCGTCCTGGACTTCGCCCACGATCTCTTCCACGATGTCCTCCAGCGTCACCATCCCGGCGGTGGCTCCATATTCGTCCAGGACAATCGCCAGATGGATGCGTTTGCTGCGCATCTGGGTCAGCACCGCCTCAATGGAGGTCGTCTCCGTCACATAGAGGACCGAGCGCAGCAAGGGGGCCAGATCACCTGGTTCAGCCTGCGACGGCGTGCGCGACCGTGTGAAGACGTCCTTGAGATGCACCATGCCGACGATGTTCTCCACGCTTGCTTCGTAGACCGGCAAGCGCGTGTACCGCTCCTGGGCAAACACCGCCTGCACCTGCTCCAACGAGCTGGAGACAGCAACGCCGACGATTTCGGTGCGGGGCACCATCACCTGCTGCACGGTTTTGTCGCCAAAGTCAAAGACCTGGTGCAAGAGCGCCGCTTCTTGCGCATCGAGCACCCCACCCCGGCGACTCTGCGCCACCAGCATCTCTAACTCTTCGGCCGAATGCACATTCGCCTGTTCGCTGGTGGCTTGCATGCCGAACAACCGCACGACGGCATTGCCCAGGCCATTCATGAGCGCGATGAAAGGACGAAAGAGCCGGGCAAAGAACAGGAGTGGACGGGCGACCACGAAGGCGGTCCTTTCCGTGCGTTGCAACGCGATGGACTTGGGAACCAGTTCCCCCAGGATGATATGCCCTGCGGTAATGAGGGTAAAGCTGATCGCAATCGCCAGGCCCTGGGTGATCGCTTCTGCGGCAGGTCCCCCAATCCAGGTAAACACCGGTTCGATGAGATGGGCCAGGGATGGCTCGCCAATCCAGCCGAGGGCCAGACTCGCCAGGGTGATCCCGAGTTGCGTGGCCGCTATGTAGGTGTCGAGATGCTGAAGCTGGGTTTGGATGACCCGAGCGATGCGGTTGCCCTCCTCCACAAGCTGATCGATGCGGGTGGAGCGGATCTTCACCAGGGCGAATTCGCCCGCCACGAAGAAGCCGTTGGCAGCGATGAGGACCAGGACGGCTACGATGCCAATGATAGCACTGATAGTCACAGATGAAGTCTCCTTCTCTCGTCTCCTTGAGCGTGGTCTCACGCCGCTCTCACCGTTGCACCAGGAGCTAGATGTGCTCACTCACTGCAAGGGGAAACGACCACTGCCCATACATCCCCATTCTATTCTACAGGATGAGTCTAGAGAAAACCTGTGAAGAAGCTGAGACAGGTCTGAGGATGTTCCAGGGGAACAGTGAGGTGCAATCCCCACGGTCGTGGCGAGAAAGAGGTGAAGCGCTGGTGATACTTTTTGGCCAGGTTTTTCTGCAATGGGGGAGTGCCGGTATGTGTCTACCATCCTTTGTTTTCCCGGATGCACCTTCAACGTCAACGAACGGAGCGGTGGAGTCCTCTCACCGATAGAGGAGTATGGGCAAAGGGACGAGCAGCGTTTGCTCTCACAACGTTTCTTGCTCGTGTCTACCAGACGCTGCTCTAGACCGAAATGGCTTGACGAGATGCTTCGCGTCACGTTGAACGTAACCGGTATGACAGTAGGATCAGGTATGTGAGAAATGACCCAAAAAGTCGCTTGGCGTTGACATCAAGTAAGGGGCAAAAACGAGTTTGCCCCATCCTCCGAAGCACAGAGCTACGTTGACTCGATTCTTCAATGTGAAGGATATTACGGGGCTTCCCCAGTCTCGCTGGGGATCGAGTAGCACCAGTCCATTCCTACTCGATCCCCAGCGAGACTGCGGAGGTTGCTGTTTCCAGCCCCCTGAGGAAACCGGGACACGAAGGGGTCGTCCTTATCTTTCTTGCGCTGCGCCTGCGCTCCCGACTCGGCCAAGCGCAAAGCAGAGTTGCCCCCAGAAGAACCGTGTCTTCCCGGTTTCCATCTGCGAAAAGCCTGCTTCCTGCATGTGCGCAGGCTGATCCTGGATGCCACTGTTCCACAAGCCGGGATGGGTAAACCGCGGCTTTTCTCCCTCCTCGGCACGTCTGAAATCGAGGACCAGCAGGCGGCCTCCTGGCTTGAGCACACGCGCAACTTCCGCCAGTCCTTGACGCTTCACATCATCAGGCAATTGGTGCATCATCATGGTCGAGAGGACAACGTCGAACGACTGATTGGGAAACGCGAGCTGCTCGATCACCCCAGGCTGCAAGTCGATCGAGAGGCCAGCTCGCTCTACTTTCCGACGGGCCAGGGCGATCATCTGCACCGAGGGGTCAATGCCGGACACGTGACCCGTTTCGCCAACACGCTCTTTCGCAACGATGGTAAATGCCCTACGAAGTGAGCAGATCTGGCCCTCAAACGTGAGAAATTGCCCTCAATCTTGAGCACTGGGACAAACTTTCCTGGAGAAATCGCTCCCTATCTGGCTTCTTCCATCAATGCTTCGTAAATTGGAAGGAGACGGCCTTTAAGGGAAAGCAGTTTTGTCACAAACTCAGAAGTTTTGCGACAGGGGAAGAAGGCTAAAAGCAAGACCTTGCCACCTGCTATCACCATTTTCAAAGCGTCGGCGATTGTTTCTGGCGATCTTCCCGAAGAGTTGCAGTGCAGCACGATCATCTAATCCGGAAATATTCCTGTCGAGATGTTCATAAAGCAGTTCGGACAGCAGTACGCGAGCCGTCTCGTGATCCCAAAAAGCCGCGTTCATTTCGCCGTTCCCGAAAAGCGAATAGCGATGCAGGTTGCACGAGCCAACGGTGCCCCATTCTCCATCGACAAGCATGAGTTTTGAGTGAATCCAGACCGGGTTCCGCTTGCCATCGTCGCCTAATCCAGCGATGCCCGCTAATGTGAAATTGTCGAAGGCGGCAAGATTCGCCAATACTTCAGGGATTGCTCCTTCTGCTGGCACCACTGCGACAATTTCCACACTACGCAGCAACGCCTGGTGCAAACACTCGATAATCTCCGGAACGGCGACAGACTGATTCTCGATATACATGGAGCGGCGGGCCGCACGTATCGCCGCACGATACTGATCGAAATTCGAGCGTTCGCCAGCTTCAATAGGATAGACGACTCCTAGGGGCGTGGCATGCCCGTTTGAATCCCGACCGCTATGGATCGTCCGTTGAATTTGAACGATGGCGTTTCCTTTTCGGTCGGGGACTCTTGTCGGAAACGGGAGATCGGATTCGCTGCCCGCACCCCATCGACCCTCGGTCAGATGTCGCTCACTTGCTTCGTTCCAGCGCTGGACAAAGTTATGATGGACGTCGACCGCTGAAGGTCCCGCCAACTCGACATATGCATCATGGTTTTGACCTTTCCCACGATGGCCGGGAGCAACCACGGAATGGGGGTTGAGATTGATCCCTCCAAGAAACACCGTCTCCGCTTCAGTTCCTGCATCAATCAGCCAACTTTTCTGATGCTGACAGTATCCAGGCTGGGCTCGATCCCAGCGGATGAGCATGGACGAAGCGCTTTTTCTCAGCAGATCAAACTGTTCGGGTGCCCCAGAAAGCATGTGTTTTCAGGGATTCCGTTTCAGGGTCGGGGCGCCAGAAAATGATACGAACATCTACACCTCTTTCGGCAACTCGATTCAGGACGTCGAGCGGTGTGCCTCTTCCGTCTGGCATTTGGCACGCTGCCCACAGGAACGTGACCGTCGCCCAAACGCTGTGCGAGGCCGCTTCAATCGCCTCGCAAACGCGGCGGAATGCAGGCCCCCCGTCGATGAGAGGTCGAATGACATTGCCGGAACGGATGGGGTATGACGCTATGGGAGCGTGAGGGATTGCTAAAGAGCTCTCATTCAAATCTCTTCTCCTTCCTCACTTGCTCTCTCTTTCAACCACGCCCCAGTCCGTTTTGTCTGATGTCGCCCAACGCAGGCCCGTCACAGAAGTTTGCATTTTGCGTCGGTCGTGCGATGGGAACCGGAGGATGCCCTTGTTTGGGGAGAGCGAACGCGTTCTTCCACAGTCAGGGCATTCCACCAATGCGACGCCACTGTCAGCAAACCGTTTGAGATCGATGGAAACCTCCCCAAAAAACGTGCATTTGGATGATGTGCTCGTTTGCGCCTGTTCTTTCAACGTTTCCCCCGTTTTCATCGTGTTCTGCTGCTCGTTTCCCCTTGCGGCTCTGTCCCATTTGCACGTTCTGGTTCTGCTCCGTCTGGTTGAGGGACGAGAGCCTCTGGCCCGGCTCCATCAATGATCCGAAGCGTATCGCGGCGCAGCATGAGCAGTGAAGCTGCTGCCTGAAGTGTTTCTGCGGTGAGTATCCCCTAACGTCATGTAAAGCAATAGCAAATCTCATATTGACAGGTAACCATATGGTTGCATATAATGTAACCATGATCTCTGTATACAAAGCGCTGGCCGACCCAGTGCGACAACAACTTTTGGACGCGCTCCATGAGCGAAATGGCCAGACATTAACCGAGCTACGCGAACGCCTTTCAATTTCACGTCAGGCGGTGATGAAACATATTGCCATTCTGGAGGCCGCCTCCGTAGTCTCGACCTCGCGCTGGGGTCGATACAAAGTGCATTATCTTAATCGTTTGCCGCTGCGAAACTTAGGCGACCGCTGGCTTGATAACCGAAGCAGCGGCACGCCAACCGACGCCATTACCACCAAGCCCGATTTTGTGTACGCCATTATTATGAAAGCATCACCCCAACAAGTTTGGCAGGCGCTCACCGATCCAGCCCTCACCCGGCAGTATTGGTACGACGCAGCGATTGAATCTGATTGGCACGTTGGTTCACAAGTTCGACTGCTCAGGGAAGACGGCAGCTTTGTTGGTGGAAAGTTGTTGGAATATAAAAAACCACTCCGGCTGAGATATGAATTCAGCCGGAGTGGTGAGCCAACCCGTGCTCGGCCCATCGAAGTTACCTTTGACCTCATACTCATGGGCCAGGAGACGAAGTTAGTTATTACATCGCGGAACTTACTAGAAATCGACCTCAACGATAACCCGCATGTTTTATATGGCCTCAATAATGGCTGGCCGGTCTTTATGTCATCGCTCAAAACCCTGCTCGAGACGGGACAGCCGCTACATCTGGAAGGAGGGTGAATACAAAGTAATCATTTTCTTCCCACGATTTAACGATAATAACGATAATTAAGTAAGGAGTTGTACTCATGAAAGTAGCCATAGATAGCGTAATGATCGACGACCAAGACAAAGCCCTGAAGTTCTATACCGAGGTGCTGGGCTTTCAAAAAGCGGTCGATTTCCCAGTGGGGCCGAAATATCGCTGGTTAACGGTGATCTCGCCCGAAGACCCCAAAGGTCCGCAAATCCTCTTGGAGCCAGACGAAAATCCCGCCGCGCAGGCGTTCAAAAAATCGCTGAAAGAGCAGGGCATTCCCTTCCGGGCCTTTGCCGTCGATGACGTCAAAAAAGAGTACGAACGTTTGACTGGCCTGGGTGTAATGTTCACTATGAAGCCGCAGAAAATGGGTCCCGCCACTATCGCGGTATTTGATGACACTTGCGGTAATCTGATTCAAATAGCGCAATACAACGCCGAGGAAAACAAATGAAATACGTCTATGAAATAGAAGTTAACGCCCCGCTAGAAAAAGTGGTCAGACTTGCCGGCGACCCCGCCAATCGCATGTCGTGGATGGATGGCATTGAAAGCTACGAGCCTGTCAGCGGTACACCAGGAGAGGTAGGGTCAAAGTCCAAGATGGTGTTTAAGACCGGCAACATGAAGATGACAATGGTTGGAACGGTGGTGGCAAACAATCTGCCCCAGTCGTTTACGGAGAGTATCGACGCTTCAAATCTTACCTCCACGGCCATTAGCAAGTTTATAGCCATCGCCCCGGATAAAACGAAGTACATCTCGGAACAAAACTTTGCGTTTAAAGGGCTGTTCAACAAAATAGTCGGCTTCTTGCTGCAAGGCGAATTCAAAAAGCAAACGTTGAGACATATGGAAGGATTCAAGCGGTTTGTAGAGCAGTAGAAATAGGGCTGCTTCACCAAAATACCAACATGTTTTATCTCTGTGGTGGTACAGGCTTGCGGCGTGACACCATCCAGGCAACAAGGATGCGACGACTACCGATCGCGAGTGGGTTATTTACAGCTTTCTCTGCTGATATCCCAGATGTGAAGCGGTTTGCTCAGGTACGTTCGTACCAGTGCTCACATTTGAGGGCAAATGCTCATGTTGGAGGGCAAAACCTGCTCACTTCGTAGGGCATTTACCAAACGATCGCCATCGCTCCGGGACCGCATCCCACATCCAGCACCGCTTCTCCTGGGTGAAGGTGGGCCAGATCTGCAGTCGTTTGTCGAAGCGCACGCTCATGGAAAAACCACCCCATGAGCCGCATCAGAAAGTCATAGCGCCAAGCAGAGGTGATGACGACCCCTCGCGTCTTGGGGGCAGACGCCTCGCCCGGTTCCCTCTGGTGGAGGTGTGCGAACCAGTGCATCGATCTTGCTCCTTTGTGAGAAGGCCCTTGAGTATTAACGGACCCAAAAACAACGCTAAGGACTGACAATAGACACTCTCCTGGCACTACAGGCGGCTTGAACGGAAGCGCATAAGATGCACTATCCTCTCTTCCTCGGGAAGC
>Ga0137386_10002320_pt1 | contig 12218 bp, 21 predicted proteins | sample SagtaG_4_FD_104910 | JGI IMG/M metagenome (GOLD analysis project Ga0137386, IMG submission 104910) | Vadose zone soil microbial communities from Sagehorn Ranch, Mendocino, California, USA - Sage2_R_100_16 metaG | ecosystem: Environmental > Terrestrial > Soil > Vadose zone | place: USA... | reverse complement strand
GCGTCGACGCCAGGACCTCGACGGGCGCCCCAGACCGCACGTGGCAGCCTGTGGCCGGCCTGGAGAGCGTCCAGGCAGCCAGGGGCCAGGTACCCACCCCCGACCCCGAGGTGCGCGGCGTGCAGACCGAGGGCGAGGTCGAGACCCTGATTGCGCGCTTCGCCCTGCGGGGGCACTACCCGTCCATCACCCCGGCCATGCGCGTTGTCCAGGTGGACACCCAGGAGACCTTCGAGGTCGTGGGTGTGGCTCACCGCGCAGGAGTCATGACCGTCCTCGACGGCAAGATAACCGATCCCTTCGGTGTCCTCTGATGGCGGTCGGTGGTGTCAACGTCGAGGTCAAGGGCATGGCCGAGCTGGAGTCGGCCCTACAGGGCCTCACGACCAAGCTCCAGAAGGAGACCAGCGTCAAGGCCTTACGAGCTGGTGGTCGCCTCATCCGCGATGCCTGGAAGTCCAAGGTCCCTCGCGAGCCGCGCTACTGGCCCGAGGAGCAGAAGATGATCGCCGGAGCCTACCGGCGCAGCATCGGTTTGCGGACCAAGCGCACGGCCACCGGAGCCGAGGGCATGGTCCGCACCACGCTCTGGTATGCGCGCTACGTGGAGCAGGGCACGAGCCGGATGTCCGCTCGGAACTACGCGGAGGAGGGGCTGGAGGCATCGCGTGAGGCGGCCATGAAGGCCATTGAGGAGACCCTGGCGCGAGCCTGCGCTGAGGCCAGGCGATGAGCGTCAAGTCCGAGCTCTACGACGTGCTCAGGCGCAACAGCAGCGTGGCCGCCCTGGCCGGGGATCGGGTCTATCCCCTGCGGATTCCGCTCAATGTCGCGCTGCCAGCCGTTACCTATGCGCAGGAGGAATCGTCCGTTGACCGCACCCAGGAAGGCCTCAAGATCACCCAACCGCGCTTCAAGCTGGAATGCTGGGGCACGACGTTCGATGATTCGCAGGCGCTGGGTGATGCGGTCGTGGCCGCGCTTGATCGCTCCCATCCCACGCCTTCGATTCGCTCCGCGCAGCTAGACGACGACAGCGATGACGTGGACCTGGTGGCGAACACCCACGTCCGCATCCTGACCTTCGCCCTGTGGATCTGAGCCGCTCGGATGTCTGGTTCCTGCTGGGCCTGGTGATCGGAAGCGCCTCGACCTGGGCTGTGGTCCTGCTCGCGCTCGGCCACTTCATCCGTACATAGGAGGTCCCATGACCGACCAAGAACCGGAGCAGCCGGCCCCCGACGCCCAGCAGGCACAGCCCGACCTGGATGGTGATGTGGAAGAGGGCAGGCGCAGGCACGAGGAATGGATGTCGGGCCAGAGGGTGGTTACCGGCCTCACCGACGCCGGGAGGGCGAGGGTCGAGGCCATACGCGCCGGCCAGGCCCTGCCCACCGTCGATGACTTCCTCGACTGGGACTACTCCATCGGGCTCTGGGCTGGGTTCCTAAATTTCGGATGCCCCTTCTGCCCCTACGCCGCGCTCATCGACAACGCGAGGATGGCCGAGCACGTCTTCGACCGGCACCTGGCCGAACCTGACACCACCCGCCGCATTCGTGAGGAGACACAAGCCTGATGGCTCGAACCGCCCTTCCCATCATCACCCCGCTCGGGTCCACACCTGCGCTGCCCATCACGGCCGGAGCGGCCGCATTCGTCTTCACCGCGGCAGACGTGACCAACAAGAACTCCTTCCCCTGCACGGGCCGGGAGCTGGTCCTGATAGAGAACACGGACTCCGGCGCCCACACCGTGACCATCACGAGCGTGGTGGACGGCCAGAACCGTACGGGGGACATCACCACCTACAGCCTCGCGGCCGGAGCGTTCGCGGTCCTCGGCCCCTTCCACAATTCCGGTTGGCAGCAGGCAGACGGAAACATCTATCTGGAAGCCACCGACGCCACCGTCAAGTTCGCCATCGTCCGCCTGCCGGCGGTGGCCTGACCCTCGCCCACTAGGAGAAGCGACACATGTCTAACGCAACTGCCGGTCCAGGTTTCCTACTCCAGATGGGCGATGGAGGCAGCCCGGAAGCCTTCACCACCATCGCCGAGGTCCGCGACATCAAGGGACCGGCCATGAAGACGGACATCGTGGACGTGACCAACCAATCGAGCCCCAGTGGCTACGAGGAGGTCATCCCCACCATCCGCAGGTCGGGCGAGGTGGACTTCGATGTCAACTTCGTGGCCACCGATGCCACCCACAACGAGTCCACCGGCCTGATCGCGATCCTCAACGCCAAGACCAAGAAGAACCTGAAGCTGGTACACCCGGACTCGACCTCGACCTACTGGACCTTCTCCGGTTACGTCATCGAGTTCGCGGAGGAGGATCCGGTCGCGGGCGTGATGAAGGCGTCGGTCAAGATCAAGATCAGCGGGCCTCCGGTCCTCCACCGGCCATGACCGATGAGCAGCTTCCGGTCCGTGTTCTGGGGCGCCAGGAGATACTCGACGCCCCGGATGCGCAGTACCAGCTGGTCGAGGTCCCCGAGTGGGGCGGATCGGTATGGGTCAAGGGCCTCAGCGGCAGCGAGCGTGACGCCTTCGAGGTCTCGCTGCTTCAGGGAAAGGGCAAGAATCGCGAGGTCAATCTGCGCAACCTCCGCGCCAAGCTCGTAGCGCGCTCATGCGTGGCGGACGCCAACGGAGGCGGCCGCCTGTTCACTGAGACCGATGTCACCGCCCTGGGTGGCAAGTCGGCCGCGGCCCTCAACCGCGTGTTCACGGCGGCACAACACATCTCGGGCCTGACCGAGGAGGATGTCGAGGAGCTGACCGACAGCCTGGGGGAAGAGGAGAGCGCCGATTCTGGTTCGGCCTAGCCCTCGCGATCGGCGGTTGCACGGTCGAGGAGCTGCAGGCTCGAATGTCTTCACGGGAATTCGCGGAGTGGGTCGCGTACTACGGGCGCGAGCCCTTCGGGGAACGCAGGGGGGACATCCAGGCGGCGCACATCGCGGCGGTCATCGCCAACTGCAACCGTGACCCCAAGCAGCGCTCAGAGCCCTACACGATCCGCGACATGATGATCCGCTTCGCTCATGACGAGGAGGAGGCGATTGATACCGGTCACCTGGAGGACAAGATTCATATGAGCTTCTCCGCCATGGGCGGGCGCTGATGGGTGCTTCGACCATTGCTTCGCTCCTGATAGCGGTCGGGATCGACGCCAAGGGCGTCATGGAGGGTTCGGCCAAAGTCGAGGACTCCATCAAGGAGATGGCCGAGAGGGGCAAGGGCCACATGTTCGGAATGTCCAAGGCGGCTGAGCACATGACCCAAACCCTCGGACTGGTCACGGCCGGAGGACTGGGAGCCGTGGTGGCAGGAGCGACGCTGGCCGAGAAGCACGTCGAGGAGACCGGCCAGGCCGCCTTCGAGATGGCCCACAAGTTCGGCATCGCAGAGGACCAGGCAAGCCAGTGGCTGGTCGTGGCTGGGAAGCTCAATGTCAGCACGGACACCCTAGAGGGCGGATTCAAGCGCCTCGGCGGCAACCTGGAGAACTTGGACCTAGCCAACAGCGCCAGCGACATGAAGGCGCTGGAGAAGACCATGAAGGAGGGTACGGCCAACGCTGACCAGCTTGCCAAGGGCCACCAGAAACTGGCCGACATCCAGGCTCAGGGGGCGCAGAGGGTCGCGGCCGAGCAGGCCAAGCTGGCGAACGCCAAGACCCCGGCAGCCCATCTCGCCATCGAGCAGGCCATCAAGCGAGAGCAGGACGCGACGGCCTCCTCGATTGCGAAGCAGACAGAGGCGAACGCCGCCATGGCGAAGGGGGGAGCAGCTGCGCAGCTGGCAGCCAAGGAGCAGCTCGACCTCGCGGCTTCGGCCAAGCCGGTGCAGCAGGTGCTGGACCAGCTGGGGGTCAAGACCAAGGATGCCGCCGGGCACCAGCGGAGCATGACCGACATCATGCTCGACGCGGCCGACGCCTTCAGCAAGCTCCCGGAGGACGTGGACAAGTCCCAGCTCGCGATCAAGCTCTTCGGCAAGTCGGGGGATGAGATGCTTCCGATCCTGGAGCAGGGCAAGGCCGGCCTCCAGGGCATGATGGGGGCCGCGAAGGACACCGGTGAGGCCCTGGGCAAGGATCAGGTGGAGGCGGCCCACAAGGCCGTGCTGGCGCACAAGGAATTCGATGCTGCGTTGACCGGGGTCGTCAACACGCTCGCCAGCGACCTCCTGCCGGTGGCTACTCAGGCCTTCGGCTGGTTGAAGGACAACGCTGTTCCGGCGGTGCGGAATCTCGTGTCGTGGCTCAAGGGGCACAAGGATGCCGCCCGCGATGTTGCCATCGTGGTCGGGACGGTCCTGCTGCTGGCGGTAGTCCTATACACGGCCGCGATGATCAATGCGGCTGTGGCTACCATCGCCGCCACCTGGCCGATCCTGGCGGTGGTTGCCGCCGTTGTCATCGTGACGGCGGCGGTGATGTTCCTGGTGCGGCACTGGAATAGCTGGTCGGCCTCGACCAAACTCCTCGTCGGCTACCTGCTCTTCGTCCTGGGTCCGATCGGTTGGATCATCCTCGCCATCACCCTGCTCATCACCCATTGGAAGCAGGTCCAGGCCGTGATGCAGCAGCTGTGGGCCTGGGCAGGCCCCTACGTCATGGCGGCCCTGGGAGCCATCAGCGCCTTCATCGGGGAGGTGCTGCGCGGGCTCGGAGTCTGGTGGAAGGCGCATGGAGCCGAAGTAGCCCAGGTACTGACTTTCATCCTCGGGTTCTTCGCCGGCATATTCAATGCGGTCGTGACGGTTGTCGGCGCAGTCCTTCCCACGATCTGGGCAATCATCCGCGGAGTGTTCACCGTGATCTTCGACATCCTCCACACCGCATGGGACGTGATCGCGACCATCTTCACGGTGGCGCTCGACCTGGTGACCGGTCACTGGAGCCAGGCCTGGAAGGACCTGGGCGACGGGCTCAAGGCCATCTGGCATGACATCTCGACCACGGTGGGTGATGAGCTCAAGGGGGTCGAGCGCATTGTCCTGACGGCACTGGCCACCCTGCTGGACAAGGTGGCGGAGCTGGATCCGACGGGCATGGTGAAGAATGCCCGCGACGCCATCAATAAGGAGCTGAAGGCGCTCGACGCCCCGGTCACCATCGCGACCAGCGTCCATGCGTCCCCGGTGCCGACCACGGCCGCTACCGGCCACGCGGCCGGGCACGGAGCCCTCATGGCAGCTGGTGGCATCGTGACCAAGCCCACGCTCGCGACGATCGGCGAGGCGGGGCCGGAGGTCGTGATTCCCCTGAGCCAGCTCGGCAGCGGTGCCACCGGAGGCCAGCGGGGCCCGCTGGTCGGGAGCATGACGATCAACAATCCCAAGCCGGAACCGGCCGGGACCTCGACCGAGCGCGAGCTGCGCAAGCTTGCGTACCTGGGATCCACCTGATGGCGGGCGATCGCTGGTCGTATCGAGGATTCGATCTCAGCAGCGGCCAGATGCGGGTTGTGAGCCTTGACGGTCCGTATGCACTGCCACCGCTGAGAGGCTCCGATGCTCCGCTGGCAGGAGTTGCTGGGGCGATCTGGTTGCCCAAGCTACCGGACGTTCGCCGGATAGCCCTCGACGTGCGCATCATGCCTACGGGCGGGGCTGGTGGCGATCCGGCCACCATCCACAGCCAGATCGACACCCTATCCAACTACTTCGGACGGGGATCCCAAGGGGCGCTCACCTACTACGCCCCTGACAGCACCGTGAGGACGGGTCAGGCCGAGGTCGTGAGCTGGAAGCCGATGGACCTGAGCCAGATCGGAAGTCTCTACGGAGGCGTGGTCGACTTCCAGCTGGCAGATCCGTGGCTCTATACGCCCGACGTGGTAGATACTGCTCGGGCCATACCGTCAAGTCCCACCAGCTATGCGCTCGTGCATCCGGGTACGGTAGCGGGCAACCGCGTCATCTTCGACTTCCTGGGACCGATCACCAATCCTCGCATCACGAATGCCGCCCTTGGCATCTGGGTCGAGGTCGATGTAGTGGTAGCTGCGACCAAGCACCTCATCCTCGATTCCGGGGCCTGGACGGCAGTCAACGATGGGGTTAACGCCATCGGCAGCGTGACCCATCTGGGCTCGGTACCGTTCATGTACATCGCTCCGGGGAGCAATACCCTCTCGGTGACCGGATCGGCCATGACCAGCGCGACACGCCTGACCACGACCTTCTCACCGCCCTGGATGTGACATGCCAGCAATCAACACCGGGTTGCTCGTGACCGTCTATCAACCGCAGGCAGGCACCGTGCCTGCTGCTCTGGCGATCCTTGAGAATGCGAGGGGCGTGAGGTTTCAGGTCCAGATCAACGAGGTCGGAGCAGGAGAATTCACACTCAATCGTCACGACGCGAAGGCGACGGCGGTCAACCTCGCGCCGGGCAACCTGGTCAAGATCACCGTCAACAGCGTTGAGCGCTTCGCATTCTGGGTTGAGGAGGTCAGCGCTACTGCGGCCAGCCCGGACGGGCAAGGTGCGGAGGACTACGTTGTCCGGGGTCGCGGCGCCCTGGCGATGCTCGATCAGGCCATCATCTATCCGCCGGCCCCGACATACCACCTCACTCGGGCCTCGGCCGTGATAGACCAAATCACTCAGGCCGTGGCCCGAGGATGTCTCAACGGCATGACCACGGACTGGTCAGATACCGTTGACAGCACCGGAGCTGCTTGGGGCGACACCAGCCTTCAGGTGTTCGAGGTTGGGATGGACCTGTTGCAGTTGGCCCAGAAGCAGACGGCAGTTGGCAACTTCGACATCGCAATGACCCCCGGCCTTCTCATGAAGGCATGGAAGACTGGCAACCGAGGTACGAATCGCAGTTCGACGGTGGTCCTACGCGAGGGCATCCATCTGGGCGCCAAAGCGTCGAGCTACGTCTTCCACTACGCCCCTTTCAAAAATGTGGTGATTGCTCAGGGACCGACCACCTTTGGCGGTGCGGTGGTAGCCATCGATCCGGTGCTCGGCCGCAGGGAGGGTTTCCTGCATGTCACGTCCACGGACGGCGCGACGCTCCTGAATGCTCAAGCACAGGCAGCACTCACCATCCTGGGGAAAGAGGCACAGCCGATCACGCTTCAGGTCGAGCATGGCAACCAGCCCGGACAGTACGAGCCATTCGTGGACTACGACCTCGGGGATACCATCGCGCTCGACGTACCGGGGGAGCCGTTTCTATCTGGCCTGACCGCCCCGATTGTGAGCATCACCATCGAGCACCGCCAGGGCTACGACTATGCAGTCACGCTAGATCTCAACGCAATCCGTCTTGACCATCAGATACGGGCGCATAACCGCGTCAGGGCAGTGGGGTTCTAGGTCATGGGCAACGTCGCGGAGTCAGGCGGACAGGCAGCACGGTTAGCAGGGGCCGGTCTGGTCCAGCCTTCGGACGTGGTGGATCACCTCACGGTTACCCCGAACTTCCTCAAGGCCTACGGGAACTTCGATGCCTATGCCAACGGAGCGTTCCATGGCCTACTGGATTGCTATGGCGTCGTGACGCTGCAAGCAGCGAACTTGCTTGTGGAATGGGCTACCCTTCGGCCCCTTCTCCCTATCAATCTAGGTCCTCAAACCATCGGTACGTCGGAGGTTGCAATCGTTCATTCATTGGCCAATATCCCGACGAATATCTGGTGGACTCCCACTTCCCCCGGCCAGATCTGGATGAGCACCCCGCCTGACGTTGATTACATCTACCTCACGGCCGATGGGGCCGGGGTTACCTGCATCCTGTTCGCCAACTAGGTGAGTACATGACGATTTGGTTGGGCTCACCCAACTTCACCCCCGGCCGCCAGGGCCACCAGCTGGCCGTCATGCCGAGCTGGGTAGTGCTCCACACCATGGTCGGCAGCTGGCAGAGCGCCAACGATCGCTTCCAGCAGGCGGGCCAGGAGGCCAGTGCCCACTACGGGGTGTGCATGGACGGGTCAGTGGTGCAGTGGGTGAAGGAGTCGGACATCGCATGGCATGCAGGGGTCTGGGAGGTCAATTGCGACTCGGTTGGAGTTGAGCACGAGGATATGGGCCATTACGATGCCCCTCGGCCGGACGCCCTCTACAGTGCCTCGGCCGCCCTGGTCCTCGACATCTGTACCCGCTACGGCATCCCCATCCAGCGGGGGAACGTCGCGGAGGGCGTGCCCGGAATCATCGACCACCGGCAGACGGGATACGCGACCTCGTGTCCAGATACCTTGGACACCGATCGCATCATCGCCATGGCCGCAGGCCAAGGAGGCGACGTGCTCACTCAATCCGACCTCGCGGCTATCAAGGGCTTGCTCGATGCGGCCACCGCCCCCGGCCAGCGTGACTGGGCCAGCACCGAGATCGGTGAGCTGACAACCGAGCAGGGGGTCGTGAACACACTGGCCGCCGTGACGGTGGCCCTCGCGACCCTGACCGTCAAGGTCGACGCCTTGAAGGCCGGTGGGGTACCCGGAGCCACAGTGGACCTGACCCCCATCACCAGGCAGCTCGCGGCCCTGTGCGCCCACCTGGGCCTCGGTACCGCCTGATGGCCGAGGCTCCGTTCCGCCTGACGGCCGAGTCCCCCTTCATGCTGACGGTCAAGCTCGCGGACGGACCCCAGATGAGGGTCCTCATCCTGGCCGTGGTCCAGCTGGCGACCTACGCCGCTGATGCGCTGTCGGAGCTGGACGGTGAGCAGCGGGTCCGGCTGCGCTCGGCCCTCGCCAACGTGGCCGAGGCGCTCGATGCCTTGGGGCCGAGGTACCCCGAGGAGCACGATGCGACCCAGGTAGTGGTGTAGCCTCCCCCCGTAGGCCTTCCTTCCTCTTCGGTTGAAGCCCCCGCCCTCGATAAGGGCGGGGGCTTCCTTGCGTCTAGGGGGCCCTGTGGCGGCCGCCGTGGCCGTCAGGCAGCTGCGTAGGGGGTACGGGCGGTCCGGCGCCGGAGGGGCCTCCAGGCGGCCCTGGCGCACTGCAGGGGCCATCCGTCACCCAGTCGATGAGCCCCAGGCGGTCGGCCACCTGGAGGGCTGCCGCGAGGGGCCGGACGTTGTCCCAATAGCCTCGGCAGACGGCTCCCCGGGCCCGCGGTCCGTAGACGGCTCCGCCCCCGTACCGTCCGAGGTGCTCATGGCAGGGGATGTAACGTTCCTGGCCCCGCCGGGTGCAGTCACGCACCATCTCCTTCAGGCGCCCCTCCGCGAGGTGCATCAGGTTCCCCGGCCGGAAGATGCAGGTTGAGCACTCCTCGTGGCGGACGCGGATGTTGCAGCTCACCGCAGGTCCGGCCGGTACTCGGCCCAGACCAGCTCGCGCCGGCAGCGCTTGCAGACGCTCAGCCCGTGCTCCCATCGGGCGATGATCCTGGCCGCCTCCGCGTGAGGCGTCCAGCCATTCTCGCGGACCAGCTGAAGGTATTTCCACCCGAGGAGGGAGAGCACGTGCCCGGGCCCGGGGCAGTCCATATTGAGGTGGGTGAGGCTGAGGTAGGTGGTGTCCGGGAGGCATAGCCGTCCGTTGCCTCTGGCGCCCATCTCCGGGCGGTTGATCACGCGGAAGTCCAGCTGATCCGTGATCATCTCGGCCTCCGAGCCGTCCGCATGGATCACGATATCCCCGCGGCGGACTTCGGACGGGAGGAGGTGGTGGAGCCGGTCTTGTCTCATTCCCCCACCCCCGCCCCACAGGTGCAGCCGTCGACCCGATACCAGAGGTCTTCGCGCCCGCCCGGCCCGCTCGAATGCATCTGTCCGCACCTTTCCAGGTGCGCAGCCGGGTGCTGGGTCAGCCAGGGTTCCCGCGACTCGGGGCTCCAGGCACGGGGCCGTGCTCCGCCCTTGGTCAGCCAGTCATCCAGGGCGATGCAGAGTTCGCCCAGCCGTTCGCTGTCCGTGATGCGTGTCAGGCGCCCGGCGCCGTCCCGGAGCCGGGCGCTCAGGGTCAGGATCTTGGTCAGGCAGGCGTCCGGGTCCGTCAAGCTCATGGCAGGCTCCTTCACCGGCAGTCGAGGGGATGGGTGGGACAGGGCGAGAAGTCGCGGATGACGTCCATATAGACGCCCTGGTGGTCGAGGTCCGAGGTCGCGAGATAGGCGGTCTCGGCCTGGGCGAAGGCGGCGTCGGTCTTCGCGGTTAGGACCGGGGTCAGGGCCTCGGCGCTCGCCTGCGCCCCGCCGCCGAGCTTGATCACGTCCCCCGACCAGGAGGGGGAGGCGTAGCCCCGGAGGTTGGCCGGGATCTCCCCGGCCAGGCCCGGCATGCGTTGGGCGAAGGGGATCAGGGCGTCGCGGTAGGCGCGATAGGCGGCCTGGTTGGCGAGCCCTCGCTTCTCATCCTGGAGGTGCGGAAGGGCCACGTAACGGGCACTCAGCATCGGGGCCTGGAGCGATCGCCAGTCGAGTCCGGCATTCCCGGTCAGGTAGGCCGGAGTCGGGGTCGAAGCCGGAGGAGCCGCGGGCGGGGGAGGCGCGGGGGCCTTCGTAGGCTGGGGGCTGGGTGGCGAGGGGGGGGCGGAGGGCGTTGGAGCGGAGGAGGGCGCCGGTGATGCCGGGGGCGCCGTCGAGGCGGGCGGGGGCGACTCGACGGGTGCGGCGGTGGGAGAGCTGGTGGCCCTCGCCTGAACGCGGAGCGGAACGGGCTGGTGGCGAGCTGAGAGGACGGTGCCGAGCCCCAGGCCGAGGCCCAGGGTTGACGCCGCCAGGATGGCGACCGGAACCAGTCGAGGCATCGTTACCGGGCCTCCGCGAGGTAGGCGACCATGGCCTCGGAGTTGATTCCGCTCCCGCCCTCGGCGCGGAAGGTGTGGTCGAGATCCCGCACCAGCTGGTCCGGGTCGTCCACGGGCTGAGCGTTGAGCCCGACCAGGTGGTCGGTGATGTACGCCCGCAGGGTGGGGCAGCAGTTTCCGCATGGGGCCGGCTGGTCGAGGCTCGCGAAGATGAAGTCAGTCATGACGGAGCTCCTTGGAGGTGGATTTGGTTGGCCGGCCGGACTTCCGGGGGAGGAGGCGGAACCGCTCCACCGCCTCCTCCGAGAACGCGTAGTACCTCCCGGTCGCGAGGTTGCCGATGCGCTCGGCGAGCTGCTCGACGCGGCGCTGGGAGATGCCCAGCGCCGCCGCCGCCTGTCGCGAGTCGAGGATCCTCATTCGGAGTCCTCGTGGTCTTCGATGGAATCCGCGATTCCGTTCAGGTTGCCGGACTGGCTATCGCGGCACTCGGGGCTGATGAATCGCTCGATTGAGGGGATGGTGTAGCCGTCGAGCTGGCCCCAAGTGCAGGCGGGGAATCCTGCCGTCCTGAGTTCTCGGGAGGCATCGCGGAGGAGGGCGAGGGCATCGGAGAGCAGCTCCTGCGCCTCTTCCATCTTCTCGACGGCGGTGGTGGCCTGATCGGTCTGGAGCGCGGTCACCGCCTCGCCTCCGCCTCGGCCGCCTCGCGGGAGACGAACACCGAACCGCCTGACAGGCGAACTTCGGTGAAGCTGTCGGACTTCCGCTCGAAGGCGGCCGGGTAGACGTCGCCGCACTGGTCGGGATGCTGGCCGAGGGCGATGCGCTTGGCGGCGGCTCGGAGCTGTTGGGGGGTGGGGTTCTTGTCCATGGGGTAACTATACGCTCCTACGCAGTTTAGGGGTGGTTTGGGATGGAGTCTTCTGGCCGTCAACCAGGCCGACTGGTGACGGCCAAGAAGGCGATCTAGGGGGTGGCCGGTGGCAGGCCCAGGTCCGCGTTGACCTTGGCGAGTGCGTCTGGGAGGGTCTTGGGGGCCCGAGTCTCAGCGAAGACGGCTTGGTAGTCGGCGTCGGTCGTGGCGATGATTCTGTCCGCGTATTCGATGCAGGCGTTGACGGCAGCGTGGAGCGCGGTCAGGTCGGCCACGGCTCCGGGATCACTGAGGACGGCGCGGAGTTGAAGCGGCGTGAGGCCGGCGGCGAAGGTCGCCATGACGCCTCGGTACTCGGTCCAGAACGGGAGAGCCGCCGTACGCGGTGATTCGGAGCTGTTGGCGCCCGAGAAGGCTATGCCGAGGATGTCCTTCCCGGCCTGATCCAGCGGGGGCAGAAGCGCCTGGTAGTCGGCCGCGATGGGCTTGGGGAGGGGGGATGGGGACGGACTCGGAATGACGGTCGGGGTGGCCGCGGCCACCGGCACGGAAGCGACCTGGTTGGGCCCGGCCTGGCAACCGGCCAGGGCCAGGGCGGCGATG
>Ga0137386_10002315_pt1 | contig 12234 bp, 7 predicted proteins | sample SagtaG_4_FD_104910 | JGI IMG/M metagenome (GOLD analysis project Ga0137386, IMG submission 104910) | Vadose zone soil microbial communities from Sagehorn Ranch, Mendocino, California, USA - Sage2_R_100_16 metaG | ecosystem: Environmental > Terrestrial > Soil > Vadose zone | place: USA... | reverse complement strand
TCACGCTTCCATAGCTCTTGCGAAAGGACCATGCGCGACCAGGGATTGTTTCGCCTTCGATTCTTATGGCGGCCGACCCAGGCAAGACATAAATCCTGACCATGCCTTGCGCTCGAACGCTTTGCGAGATAGAGCAAACAGAGACAAGTAGCGCCATCCCGAATACTGCGGTTCCTGAGCGCATGGTGGTTGACTCCGGGGTTCTTCTCGCAGGTCGCATTTGACACCTAAGCCTTCCTAAACTATAACACCTGAGAGATTCCTCAAGGTGCAGGCGGGTGAGCATAAGATTGCGAAAACTCTTCTCGGAAAATGCCCAACGCGGTCTGGCGCTGATTCTGCTCGCGTCTTTATCGTGGGCTGCGACAGTCGAGGTCAACCACCGCCACCAAATACAAGGCGCGGCCCGCTCGGCGACGGAAACCCCTAAGACTCCCAACGGAAGTGATTCATCGATTGTCGATGCAGACAGTCAAACGACCTCATCGAGAGTTCCTTTGACCCGCGGTGAGTGCTCGATCTGCCAGCTTCATCAAAATCTTTTTACTTCACTGTTCAGTCATACTCTAATTGCGGCGCCCGTGCTCAGTCAGGTGTTGTCCCGGCCAGCCGGCGAGATTCTTTACTTTTCACCTTCCAAGAGCGCGCGGTACGGTCGCGCACCTCCGATCAATTCCTAAGCCGCTAATAGCCAAAGGTGGCGTGTTCGCCGAATTCGGAACGCGCTTTCGTTAAGGCCAAGCGACGCGCCAGCTGTGTCTTGCGCCATTCAGGCGCGAGGAGCTGCGCGTGGCCCATTGATCAGAGAGCAGACAGAATATGACTGAGAAACGGATTTGCCCGACCTCGATTATCAAGCTTACTGTTGTCGCAAACATTGCATTCATTCTAATTGCATTCATTCTAAAGGAGATTTGCCAGACCAGAAGCTCCTCGCGGTTCGATGGTTATCTACAGAAGGAACTGCGTGGTGCTTATCTGGCGGGCCTCCTGGCGATCGCGCTTACGAGCCATTCAGTGCTGGCGCAGAAAACGTCGCGCGAAGCTCTACAGGCAATCAATCCGGGCGTCGCCGTGCTCGATGTGCGGCCGCAGACGTCCTCGCTGCCGGCAAAACGATTGCTGACGATTTCGGATGCAGTGTCGATTTTCTTACGACAAAATCTCCAGTTGGTTGCCGCCCGCTATGACGTTGACACTACCGATGCCGACAAGCTGACGGCCAGGTTGCGTCCAAATCCTCAATTGACAGTCGGCCTCTCCGATCTTCCGCTGAATCTCAGCGGGCCGTTTATCAAAGAACAGACCTACTCGTATGGCATTTCTCAGACCATCGAACTGGGTGGGAAACGAAGCAAGAGGATTGATGCCGCCGATGCTAATTCGGAACTTGCTCGCGGACAATTTCAAATGGTCGTCTGGCAACTGACCAATGACCTGAAGCGAAAGTTCTACACCGTGCTGCTGAACGTGTCGTTGCTCAACCTCGCTAAAGAGAACCAGGAAACCTTTGCCGAGATCGTCAAGCACACAACCGAACTTTTGAACGCCGGCGAGATTTCCGGTTTAGACCTGCAGCGCCTGGAAGTCGAAAAACTAAAGTTCGACACCGACGTTGCAAATGCCGAGCGGGATTACGAAGTCGCCCTGCGCGACTTGCGGTTCACGCTGGGCGGCGATTATCGAGCTATGGATATTGACGTCGCCGGCACGATTGACTATCAGCCTTACCAATTCTCGTATGCCGAACTGCGCGACGCAGCGCTCGCGGCACGACCTGACTTAAAAGCCGCCCGGTTGAGTGAGCGCGCCGCCGAAGCAGACATTCGGTTGCAAGACTCGTTGCGCATTCCTGACTTGTCGGTAGGGACCGGCGTCGATCAAGTTCCCGCGGGGACCAGCACTTACACTTTCGGATTTGGCATTACGTTGCCTGTGTCTAATCGCAATCAGGGAGAGCGCGCTAAAGCGCTCATCGAAAAAAAGAAAGCGGAAAATCAGGAGCGGTTGATCACCAATCAGGTAATAAGCGATGTAGACAAAGCCCTGGTTGCTTTCGAGATCCAGAAGCGTCGAGTTGAACTTTATCGGACCGGCGTCATCACAAAGGTCAATGACATTCAGAGCAAGACAGAGATTTCTTTGAGAGCCGGTGAGAGCTCTACGCTGGAATTGCTGGACGCGATTCGCACGCGACGCGAAACGCTTGCGAGTTTTTATCAAACGCTTTTTGATTACCAGACGTCGTTGCTTGATCTTGAACTCGCTACTGCGACACAAATCCAAAAGTAACGTGGCCGGGAAAGGATCATCGTTATGGCTCAACCAGTAAAACTCCAGGCTCTGCTAACTGCGACGCTTCTCGTCGCAATGATCGTCAGCGGCTGCACTCGGAAGGTTGGCGTTTCCGCCAATTCAACAGTTGCTCAAAATGGCACACCGAATCCGAACTCGATGCAAACCAGCGCGATCGAGACTGTAATAGTTGCAACCCAATCCATCGCCGGAATAATCCCCGCGACCGGGAAAATCCTGGTGCCCGAGAATAGCGTCGCCAGCATCGGTCCGGTCAATGCGGGAAGAATAGTCCGTCTGTATGCCGGCCAGGGCAGCATAGTGAAGAAAGGGCAAAGGCTGGCCGACCTGGAATCCGCCGATATCGATCAGGCCGAAGCGGATTATCTCAAAGCGCTCGCAGACTATGAAAATGCTCGCCGCTCGTCGGTCGCCGAGGTCAAGCTCGCTCAGGCTAATTACGATCGCACCAAGTTTCTGTATGAAAAAACAATTACCGCGGGCAAAAATCTTCAGACCGCCGAACATGATCTCGAAGTTGCCAAAGCCTCGGCTGAGAGCTCGGTAAACGGAACGAAAGCGGCGCTCACCGCCGCGCGCCGCCACTTGCTCATACTCGGTCTGAAAGATTCGGCGATTGATTCGCTGGCTACTAAACCTGACCTGGCCGCAGTCTTTTCGCTTAACTCCCCGATTGACGGAGTCGTCGTCGAGCGCAACGCCAGCATCGGTGCTTCCGTGGGCACCGATGCCAATCTTTTCAAGATAATCAACATTTCACGGGTATGGGTCGACGCGAACGTATTCGAAAAAGATCTCCAGCGAGTCAGATTAGGCCAGCAAGTTAAGCTGACAGTTCCCGCCTTTCCCGGCGCGAGTTTTTCAGGAAAAGTAATTCTGGTTAACAGCATCGTCGATCCCGAGACTCGCACCGTCAAGGTGCGCACCGAAGTGGCTAATCCTGATGGCCGGCTCAAACCCGACATGTTTGCCAACGTGGAAATAATTACTGACGTGAATAGCGCAGCGATTTCGATTCCCAAGTCAGCAGTTCTCAACGACGAAGGCAAGACAGTGGTCTTCGTCGGCGAAGGTGATGGCTACAAGAAACGCGAGGTGCACGTGGGAATTCAAAACGGTGATCAAGTGGAAATTGTCGAGGGGCTCAATGCCGGAGACAAGGTGGTCGTGAAAGGAAACTATCTTTTGCTTCAGCAAAGTAAACCTGAGTAATGATTGAAGGTAATGGCCACAGAGACACAGAGTCACAAGGAAGGCGAGCGCAAACACATTAGTGAGCACAGGCCGGTTTTGACAATGCTGATTCCCTTTCAAACCAGCAGCGACTCCGCGCCCCGGTGGCAGATTCGCTATGACTGACAATTTCATCGCGTTCTTCTATCGCGAACGATTGCTGGTTGCGGTCGTGTCGATGCTGATCGTGGCCGGCGGCATTCTGGCGCTGCGCCGCTTGAACGTAGATGCGTTTCCCGATGTCACTCCCGTACAGGTTGAAATCGATACGGAGGCAGAAGGATTGGCCCCAGAGGAGATTGAGCGCCAAATCACCTTCCCGATCGAAAACGAAATGAACGGCATTTCTGGCGTGACACGTGTCGAGTCTGAATCGAAATTCGGTTTGTCGGTAGTCACCGTTTACTTCAGCGATAACACCGACATCTACTTTGCCCGGCAGCAGGTGTTTGAGCGTTTATCTGATGCAAAACAACACATCCCCTCCGGCTTCGAACCGCAGATGGGTCCGATCACCACAGGCACTGGTCAGATTTATCTTTATCAAATCGTCGGGCACGGCCAGAGCAACCAGGAGCTGCGCACAATTCAGGATTGGATCATCAAACTGCAATTGCGCACGGTGCCAGGCGTCGCCGATGTGCTCAGTTTTGGCGGCGACGTCAAACAATATCAGGTCATCGTCGATCAGCAGGCGCTGGTCAACTATAACATCACGCTCAAATCCCTCTTTGAGGCTATTCAGAACAACAATCAAAACACCGGGGCAAACTTTATCGAGCATGGCGACGAGCAATATGTGGTTCGCGGTCTCGGCTTAGTCAAAGACATAGAAGACATTAAGAACGTCGTCCTCGATTCACGCGGCGGAACGCCGATTCGCGTCAGCGACGTCGCCACGGTCGAAATCGGCAACGAGATTCGTCAGGGCGCAGTCACCAAAGACGGTCAGGGTGAAGTCGTCACCGGGATTGTCCTCAAGCGAATCAACGAAAACACCAAAGAGGTAATCGAGCGCCTTAAGGAAAAGGTCGTCGAGATCAACAAGGCGTTGCCGCCGGGTGTGACCATGGTTGATTTTTATGATCAAGCCGAGCTGGTCGATAACAGCGTGCACACTGTGGTTGAGTCGCTCATCGAAGGCGAAGCCCTGGTGCTGATTATCCTGGTGCTGCTGCTCGGCAATTTTCGCAGCTCGTTCATCACCGCGGCGGCAATTCCCTTCTGCATGCTGGTAGCGTTCATCCTGATGTGGTACGCAGGATTGTCGGCGAACCTTATGTCGCTGGGCGGTCTGGCGATCAGCATTGGCATGATGGTCGATGCGACGGTGGTGATGGTCGAAAACATCTATCGCCACCTGGAAGAGCATCGCGAACATTCAACCCGCGAAGCAATTCTGGTAGCTGCGCAGGAAATCGGCCGGCCCATGTTCTTCGCCATTCTCATCATTATCGCCGTCTTCCTTCCCGTCTTCACGCTGCAGGGAATCGAGGGCAAGCTGTTCAAGCCACTCGCTTACGCGGTCACCTTCTCAATGATTGGTTCAATGTTGATGGCGCTGTGCATCGCACCGATGCTGTGTGCGCTGTGGCTGCGGCTAAGGAAAGGCGAAGTCCGCGCGAATCCGATCATGCGGTTCTTCAAAGGCATTTATGTTCCAATACTCAAATGGGCCATTGGTCATCGTTATTTCGCGCTGACGTTTGCCGCTCTCTTGCTCGTTTGGAGCGCCGCGGATGTCTTCATTCTCGGCAGCGAGTTTGTGCCGACGATTGACGAAGGCAACATGCTGGTGCGCGCGACGATGCCCGCGAGCATCTCGCTATCACGGGCGATCGAAGTGTCTTCACAAATCGAAAAGATACTGCGCCAATTTCCTGAAGTCGAAACTGTGGTGGCCAAGATTGGCCGCGCCGAATTGGGCGGTGATCCCGAAAGTGTCAGCAACGACGAATTGTACGTGCGGCTGAAACCGAAAAAGCAATGGACGACTGCCGGAACTAAAGACGAATTAGTAGATGTGATGCGCAGTCGCGTCGAAGGCATCCCGGGGGTGAAGTTCAACTTTTCTCAGGTCATTCAGACGCGCAACGATGAACTCATCTCGGGCATCAATGCGCAGATTGCCGTCAAAATCTTTGGCGAGGACCAGGAGAGCTTGCGCCGGCTGGGAGACCAGGTTCGCGAGGCGATGTCACACGTGCGCGGCGTAGAGGATCTGGCAGTCGAGCAGGTTGCCGGCGAAGAGCATCTGGAGATCGATGTGGATCGCGACAAGATCGCCCGTTACGGATTGAACATTGCCGATGTGCTGGAAGTGGCGAAAATTGCCATCGGCGGCGATGAGGCGACCGATGTATTGGAAGGTCAGCGCCGCTTTGCGATTTTCGTGCGCCTGAAGGAAGACTATCGCAATCAGGTTGAAAAGCTCAGCGACATTCTGGTCGCGGCGCCCGTGGGCGGACGCATCCCGCTGGGACAATTGGCGACGTTCAAGCTATCAAGCGGCGATTCCGTTATTAGTCGGGAGAATTCGCTGCGACGGGTCGTGGTTATGTGCAACGTCAAGGGCCGTGATATCGGTAGCTTTGTTCATGACGCGCAACAGGCGGTGGCGCTGCAAGTGAAGACGCCGCCCGGCTACTTCATTACCTGGGGCGGCCAATTCGAAAACGAACAACAGGCGGTGCGCCGGCTTCTGATCGCGATCCCGATCGCTCTGCTCTTGGTATTCGTGCTTATCTATGCCTGCTTTAATTCGCTGCGCAACACGCTGACGATCACCTTCAACATTCCGATCGCCCTCGTCGGTAGTACAACCTTTCTCTTGATATCGGGATTTCCGTTAAGCGTGCCCGCGATCGTTGGCTTCATTGCCGTCTTTGGAATTGCCGTGCAAAACGGCATGGTGATGGTGTCTTACATAAACAAACTTCGCGATCGGGGATTCGATCTATATGAAGCAGTGATAACCGGCGCCAGCGTGCGCCTGCGGGCTGAGCTGCTGAGTGCCTTGATCGGCAGCATCAGTCTCATCCCATTCATTATTTCTTCAGGCACCGGAGCCGAGATCGAAAAACCGCTGGCCATCGTAGTCGTCGGCGGATTGGTGACCCGCCCGATTAAGATATTGATTCTACCGATGGTTTATGAGTGGGTGGAGCGAGGCGCCGCGCGCAGGGCCACTCCCGGAATCGAGTAAGATTGCTGAAACTCACAGATAACACCACAAATTCTTCTCAAATAAGCCTTTCGCTCCGGTGCGGATGTTACAAGAATCAACCGCCCAGCCCCTGTTAATTCTCGCTTCGAATACCCCTTCAAGATGAAGCTTTCGTTTATTACGCCTACGGATTTGCAACCAGGGACAGAACCGATAATCCGTATCTACCAGCGCAACGATCATCGTCCGGTAATCACAGGCGGAGTCTCGCTTCAGTTGACAGTGCCCAAGACTGTGGAAACGCGGGCTGCAGAGAAGACGAAACGCGCCCGCCGGAAGACCAAAGCCAGGTAACGTCGCCCGGCATCGAAAAACTACGTGCGAAGATAGTTGGGTCGTTGGATAAAGTACCCAAAGCTGCGCCTGAGTCTGCCTTGCCGGGCGGAGTTGATTTTACAATTCTTAACATCGATGTCATTGACACCTTTGCAGGCCGTGGTTAGAATTGCTCCTGATCCTGCGTATTCATCGAAGGAACCGACATGAGTCTTGTAAAAATCATCGTTATCACGGTTCTGATTATCCTCAGCATTCTGCTCTTCGGGCGTTTTCTCTTTTAGCCCGCTGAGGAGAATGACTTCGCATCAGCCGCGCGGACTTTCCCAACTCCGAATGTCGCGTTTGTTTGTCTGCCTGACTTTTCTAATATCGATCTGTATCTGCGGCGCGGACGGCCGCGCTCAACAACCCGAGGACGTCATTCGCGTCCGCACTGACCTGATCGCCGTGCCGTTTAAGGTGAAAGACTCCCATGGCCGGGGCGTGGCAGGTTTAGGCAGGAGCGACTTCACGCTTTCCGATGATGGTTTGCCAACTCAGATTGCCTATTTCGCGCAGGGTGAGGAGCGCGTTGCCCTGGCGTTCGTGCTCGACAATTCAGGCAGCCTGCGCAACCAACTGGCGCGGCAACGCGAGGCCGCCTTATCGTTGTTCGCTCAGTTTGGCGCCACCTCGGCAGTGACTGTGCTTCGGTTCGGTCCGAAATCTGAGACTGTAGTTCCCTTTACCAGGGATTCTGCCAGAGTCCGCGCGGCATTTGATTCGCCCGGCTACACTGGCGGCGGCACCGCCATCTTTGATGCTGCGGACAATGCGGTCATCAGTCTCTCGGCCCGGGTCGACGATCCGGCAGAACGTCGAATTGCAGTTTTGATCAGTGATGGTCTGGACACTTCCAGTCGATGGTCGTGGAAAGAGGTTGTCGAGGCCGCCAACAAAGCGAGTGTATCATTCTATGTAATCCAATTACCGCTGTTTAAGCCAAGTGATGGACGACTTGTTCCCCGCTCTCCGTCAAAGGGCTTTCGCGAACTTGCCGAGAAGACCGGAGGAAAGTATTTCGTCGCCGGCAATGCGCAGTCCGCGCTCGATCCGAAGGCGTCCGTAGAACTAAGCGTTGTCTTTGCGGCTATTGAAGAAGATATTCGGAGCCAGTACGTTGCCGGCTTTTATCCCCGCGAAGCTTCGCGCGATGGCCGAGCACATGGCGTTGTTGTTAATCTAAGCGATTCAAAGCACAAGAAATTTCGGCTGCAGCAATTTCGAACCGCATATCAAGTACCTCGATAGATTATGAAGGAAACAAGTGACTCGGGACTGGTCAAGATCCGGCGGGCGTTAATCAGCGTGTCAGACAAAACGGGCATTATTGACTTCGCCCAGGAATTGAAGAGTTTTGGAGTCGAGATTATTAGCACCGGCGGCACCGCCAAGAGTTTGCGCGACGCGGGGATTGAGGTGCGCGACGTCTCTGACGTGACGGGTTTTCCGGAAATGATGGATGGCCGAATCAAAACGCTGCACCCAAAGATTCATGGTGGCTTGCTGGCGCTGCGCGACAATCCTGAACACTTATCCGCCATGGACAAGCACGCGATCGCGCCCATCGATATGGTCGTAATCAATCTATATCCATTTGAGCAAACGATTGCGCGCGAAGGTGTGACCATGGAAGAGGCAATCGAACAAATTGATATAGGCGGGCCGGCGATGATTCGATCGGCTGCGAAAAATTGGGAGAACGTGGCAGTCATTGTTTCTCCAGGTAGCTACGGATTCATAGCTGAGCAAATTGCCGCGCATGCTGGCGCTCTTCCTCTATCTGTACGGTCCTGGTTGGTGAGACAGGCTTTTCAATACACATCTCGCTATGATGAACTGATCGACCTTTATCTTTCTTCCTCTCTTTCAGACGCTAATTCTTTCGAGCTGACCAGCGAAAGTTGGAGCAGATTTCCGTGGACCAATTCGATGACCAGCGAAAACAACAGAACGGAGATGCCTGTTTACCAGAAGTTGCGTCTGAAAAGAATCGCCCACCTGCGCTATGGCGAGAATCCCCATCAGAAAGCCGCTTTGTATGACGCCGGATGGCAAGCCGGAGTGGCAAATGCCGAACTGCTTTCCGGCAAAGAAATGTCATTCAACAACTACGTCGATGCCGACGCTGCCTGGCAGCTCGTATCTGATTTTGACGAAACTGCCTGTGCCATCATCAAGCACACAAACCCGGCGGGCGTTGCGTTGGGCGCATCGACCGAAGAAGCTTATCGTCGCGCGCTGGCGTGCGATCCCGTTTCAGCCTTTGGCGGCATCGTCGCATTCAATCGAACGGTCGACCCGGCGGCGGCGCGCGAAGTCATCGAGATTTTTACTGAAGTAGTTATCGCGCCCGACTTTGATGAAGCCGCGCTCGAGATTTTAAAGACAAAGAAGAACCTGCGCGTGCTGCGTGCCGGAGAAGCAAGAATCGATGAGAGCCTGGAGTACCGGCAGATTTCAGGCGGCATGCTCGTCCAAACGCGGGATGTTCATCAACTGAAACGTGAAGATCTGAAGGTCGTAACCAAACGCGCGCCGTCTGAAAATGAGATACACGACTTGCTCTTTGCCTGGACGGTTTGCAAACACACAAAGTCGAACGCCATCGTTTACTCCCGGGACAAACAGACCGTTGGTGTTGGCGCCGGACAGATGTCTCGCGTTGATTCCGTCAACCTCGGCGCCATGCGGTCAAAACTTTTAACCGAAGGATCAGTGATGGCCTCGGATGCGTTTTTCCCTTTTCGCGATGGGATTGACGAAGCCGCAAAGCACGGCATCACCGCAGTCATTCAGCCGGGCGGATCAGTGCGAGATGAAGAAGTAGTGGCCGCTGCGGATGAACATGGCCTCGCAATGCTCTTTACGGGCATAAGACATTTCAAGCATTGAGCTGGGAACGCGGACGTCCCCGTCCGCAGAGCTTGCGCAGCAAGCCAAAACAACTGTTTCGCGCTTCGCGCTCAATGCGGGCGAGGACCCGCGCTCCCAGCATCTACTTGCGCTTTCACTCGAACTTCCTTAATACTTTCCGCGTTATCTAAGACGGCATGGCTGACGAAGAAAACTCAGCGCTCGAAGACCCACGACAATTCATACGCTGCCGCTATTGCGGTCAGCGCAATCAGATCCGACCCGGAGAGAATATTGAGGCGCGCTGCGGTCGCTGCCGCTTGATACTTTCGGAAGAGCCACACAAAAAGTTCGCTTCACTCAACAAGGATCAATACATTCACCCGGCCGACCGGAAAGCATTGGCGGCCTTACGAGCAATTCCCGGTATCGATACAGCGCTCAAGAAACTTCTCGAGGTCACCGGCGAATCAGCAATCCGAGTCATCTTCACCGCCAGCGCGGTCAAGGTCACGCCCAAACAGTGTCCCGATCTTTACGCCAAGCTTCAAATCGCCTGCGCCACACTTGGAGTTGAACCACCGGAGCTGTTTGTCCAACAGAGCCCAATACCCAATGCGTTTACCGGCGGCGTGAAACGCCCAGTGATTGTCCTTTACTCCGCCTTGCTTGAGCGATTAACGGATGAAGAGGTGCTGGCGGTGGTTGCGCACGAGGTCGGCCACATTCACGCTGAGCACGTGCTCTACATCACGGCGGCGAGATTAATCGAGTTGGCAGCCAATGCGGCAATTATCGCGGCGCCACTGGCGATGCTGATCAAGGAGATTCTTTCGCTGACGATGCGCTACGCTTTACTCGCCTGGTCGCGGCGGGCTGAACTTTCATGCGATCGCGCGGCGTTGCTGGTGACCCAGGATGCGCACGTTGTCGGACGGACGATGATGAAACTGGCCGGCGGCACCTTTGCCTCGCGGGTTGATTACGAGCAGTTTCTCGAACAAGGCCGCGACTTTCAAAAGAATTATGACGAGAAAGCGCTCGATCGTTTCTGGGCTGACATTATCACCGCGAGCATGTCGCATCCGTTTCCAATCTGGCGCGTCTCAGAGGTTTTGAAGTGGGTTGAGAGTGGCGAATATAAAGCTTTGATTAACGTGCCTGAGAGTGCGGCGGCTTAGCGATTAATATGAAATCAATAATCACACTCTGCTTGTTGCTGGTTCTGACATGTGGGTTTGCCTTCAGTCAAAAGAAGCGAGCGGCTGATCCTTGCGCGAATCCCCAAACTCAATTCGAGATGAATCAATGCGCGGGCAAGGACTATAAGACGGCCGATGCCGCGCTGAACCAGGTTTACCAACGCCTCGTCACTATGTTGGATGACGAAGAGAGAGCCCAACTCAAAGAAGCGCAGACAGCCTGGATTAAATACCGCGATCTGAACTGTGATTTTGTCGGTGATCAGTTCAAAGGTGGGACAATGCGGCCGACGGTGTATGCGAACTGCCTCGCTGACATGACGCGCAAGCGTACTACCGAGCTCCGAACTCAAATCAAAGAGAGAAATCTTTAAACATTTCTATGCTCAAGGACAAACTCGGAATCATCTTCGGTGTCGCCAACAAACGCTCGATTGCCTGGGCCACGGCGCAAGCACTGCACGAGGCGGGTGCCAAGCTGGCATTCGCTTATCAGGGCGAGCGGCTGAAGGAAAACGTCGAGAGTCTGACAAAAGCAGAGATGCCTGGCTCGTTGCTCTTGTCCTGCGATGTGACGAAGCAGGAAGAGGTTGACGAAACGTTCCAGCGCCTGGCTTCAGAATTCGGGCGGCTTGATTTCCTGGTTCACTCAATCGCCTTTGCACCGCGCGAGGCACTCGAAGGTGAATACATGAAAGTCGAACGCGATGCATTTAGGACCGCACTGGAAATCAGCGCTTATTCGCTGACGCAGTTGGCTCGCGGAGCCGCACCTTTGATGACCGATGGTGGCAGCATTGTGACAATGACTTTCCATGGCGCCGAAAAAGTCTATCAGGGATATAACGTGATGGGTATAGCCAAGGCCGCCCTCGAATCCAGTGTGCGTTATCTGGCCAGCGATCTCGGCCCACGAAATATTCGCGTCAATGCAATTAGCGCCGGACCGATTCAGACCCTCTCAGCGCGCGGTGTGGCGGGCCTGAGCACAATGCTGAAGCATCACGCCGAGCGCGCCCCGCTGAAAAGAAACGTCGAACCGCGCGAAGTTGGCAACACCGCGCTGTTTCTTTGCAGTTCCCT
>Ga0137386_10002303_pt1 | contig 12255 bp, 7 predicted proteins | sample SagtaG_4_FD_104910 | JGI IMG/M metagenome (GOLD analysis project Ga0137386, IMG submission 104910) | Vadose zone soil microbial communities from Sagehorn Ranch, Mendocino, California, USA - Sage2_R_100_16 metaG | ecosystem: Environmental > Terrestrial > Soil > Vadose zone | place: USA... | reverse complement strand
GCTGGTCCGCCGCCCGCTGCTCCACATTTGGCGCCCGCGGACGCCGATCGTCTGAACGAGAAGTACCAGACACAATTAGCTTCCATGGCCAAAGAGGGAGCGGCCAAATTTCATTTCCTCGATTACGCCCCGCCTACCTTCATGATCTTCCGCGATCAGATCGCGCTTCAAATGACACTGCGAAATACCATTCAGTTCGGACCTGCGAAGGGATCCATCTACAAAAGGGCCGCGCAGAGTTTTGATCTGTTCCTGGCCCCTCAGCTCAGGGATTTGTCAGATAGGATTTCATCGGATCTGGAATTTCAACTCTTCGACTTTTCCGTGCTGAACAAACTTTCCCCCGGCGCGAAAGGTACTTCCGAAGCGATTGAATTTGTTTGCCCGCGAGCCGCCCTCAAACAATTCGTGAACGCGGAGATCACAAACCAGCAACTACTCGATCAGAGTGTGGTGTTGGTGAACGGCGTGCGCATCGCCTTGAACCTCCAGCTCGTGGAATAGAGGCATTTCATTGTGCCGTCCCGGCCGCGGGCACGCCTTTCCCGCGGTTGAGCACGACTGGCAAAGCCGGGCGGTCCACGGAGTCGTCCGGGCCCGCTCTCGCGTGCAATGACGATCGCATTACCAAGCATGGACTAGTCTTACGTTGGCCGTGCGATGTTGGGACATGATTGCAATTGAGAGACGACACAACCCTGTGACCGCCGTCACATCTTCAGGTGACTGGAATCACGGCATGTCGATCTGGCTTTCCCGTACTCTGCGACTGACGAGGTGGACCATGAGCGCCATCGAAACTGGAGTACGGCTCAGCCTTAAAAACATCCTGCTTTTGACGGATTTTTCGGAGCCATCTGAACTTGCAGTTCCTTTTGCGATAGGTATTGCCCGCGAGTATGAGTCCAAGGTCTACGCGATGCACGTGCTGACTCCTGTCCCATTGGCTTACGCGACCCCGGAGTCGGCCGCGGCTGCGATCGAGGGATTGGAGGAAGGCGCGCAGGCGGGAATGCAACGAGTTGACGCACAGCTCGTTGGAGTGCCTCACGAGACGATGCTTGTCCGGGGCGAATCAGTTTGGTCGCAAGTCGAGCAAGCATTAAGCGAGTGGGAGATTGACCTGGTGATTTTGGGTACGCACGGACGCACGGGCACTGTAAAGCTGTTGCTCGGTTCCGTGGCGGAAGAAATCTTCAGGCGAGCCGGTGTTCCAGTACTGACGATTGGTCCGTCGGTGAGAAAAGGCTTCCATAGCAGCGGCCAGTTTCGTCGCGTGCTCTTTGCAACCGATTTCACAACGGAATCGCAAGCGGCGGCGCCGTACGCCATTTCCATGGCACAGGAGCATCAAGCCAGGCTCCTCCTTCTGCACGTGATGCGTGACCCAGATTTCAATACGAGGAAGAGGACACCGGAAGACTCAGTGGCCAATGTGATGCATCAGCTCTACGAGATGGTTCCCCCGGAGGCAGAGTTGTGGTGTCGTCCCGAGGCTACTGTGCGGTTCGGAAATCCCGCAGAGCGAATTCTCGAAGCCGCCGAGGAACTTGAGGCTGATCTGATCGTGCTGGGAGTCCGCGACGCTGCCGGGGACCTCGGGGCAGCCACGCATCTCGAACGGACTACCGCCCACAAGGTGGTAGCGCACGCCCCCTGCCCGGTTCTTACCGTCCGGGGCTGAAAAAAGTTAGATTGGCAGCGCAGAGCTGCGGGGGTCGCGCTTCGTTCCACATCGCTCTCGTCACTTAGTGTAGCCTGATGCATTACAAGCGCAGAGAAACAACTTCGCTGGGGTAGGGATAATTATGGCGTCATCCGTCGTGGTCAGTTCTTCCAGTCGTTCACGCTCAGCTCTTGAAAGTTTCTTCACGCCGGCGTCTGTTGCCGTGATCGGTGCGACGGAACGTGAAGGAAGCGTGGGCCGGACAATTTTCGAGAATCTCGTTCACAGTTCCTATCACGGCCAGGTGTTTGCCGTGAATCCAAAGCGTTCCGAGTTGCTGGGAACCAAATGTTATCCCAGTGTGGCGGCATTGTCCGAGCCCGTCGATCTCGCCGTTATTGTTACTCCCGCAGCCACTGTCCCCGGTGTTGTTCGCGAATGTTTGGATGCGCGTGCACGCTCGGCTATCGTGATTTCGGCTGGCTTCAAGGAGCGTGGCGCTGAAGGTGTGGAACTTGAGCGTTTGGTCCAGGCCGAGTTGCGCCGTGGCTCAATGCGGTTGGTCGGTCCGAATTGCCTTGGCATGATGAATCCTTCGATCGGGCTGAATGCGACATTTGCGCACGATCTTGCGCGTCCAGGAAATGTCGCTTTTCTGAGCCAGAGTGGCGCACTGTTAACCGCCGTTCTGGATTGGAGCTTGCGTGAACAGGTGGGCTTCAGTGCCATTGTGTCCACGGGTTCCATGCTCGATGTGGATTGGGGCGATCTGATTTCCTTTTATGGCGAAGATCCGCAGACGAAGAGCATTCTGCTGTACATCGAATCGATAGCCGACGCACGTTCCTTTCTCTCTGCTGCGCGCGAAGTCGCCTTGAGCAAACCCATCATCGTCATCAAGGCCGGCCGCACAGAAGCCGCGTCGAAGGCTGCCTCATCCCACACAGGCGCTATGACCGGCAGCGATGATGTGTTCGATGCGGCGCTTCGCCGGTGCGGCGTGCTTCGAGTGCAAAGCATCTCAGACTTGTTCTACATGGCGGAAGTGTTGAGCAAGCAACCGCGCCCGCGAGGCCCTCGACTCACCATCGTGACCAATGCCGGTGGTCCGGGCGTGCTAGCTACTGACGCGTTGATTCCGAATGGAGGAGAACTGACACCCTTATCGCAAGACTCGCTGAGCTCGTTGAGCGGGTTCCTCCCCTCCCACTGGAGCCATGCGAATCCCATCGACATCCTGGGAGATGCCGACCCGGAGCTCTACGAAAAAGCCGTCAAAATCGCCATTGCGGATCCTTCGAGCGACGGCCTTCTAGTGGTCCTCGCTCCGCAAGGAATGACGAATCCCGCAGAGGTGGCCCGGCGCTTGGCGCCTTACGCACAAGGGCAGGGCAAGCCAGTGCTGGCAAGCTGGATGGGAGGGCAAACCGTCGCGGAGGGCGAGGCGATCCTGAATGCCGCGGGGATTCCGACATTCGCGTATCCCGATACGGCGGCACGCGCCTTCGATTATATGTGGAGCTACTCGTCTCACCTTCGCGCCTTGTATGAAACTCCTGCGATGACTGCCTCGGGCACCGATTCGGAAACCCGGTTCCGCAAAGCGAAGAAGCTCATCGACCGGACGTTAGGGAGCGGGCGTACGCTCCTGACCGAAGTAGAGTCTAAGGAGCTTCTGTCGTTGTATGGAATTCCATCCGTGCCGACGCGCGTGGCGCGAACGGCAGATGAGGCCGCTGCCCACGCGGCTGAGTTTGGCTACCCAGCCGTTCTCAAGGTCTATTCCAAGACGATCACGCACAAAACGGATGTAGGCGGCGTAAAGCTCGATCTTCCGAATGCGGCTGCTGTTCGAAGAGCATTTCGATCCATTCAGTCGTCTGTTCGATCGAAGGCTGGCGAAAAAGCATTTCAGGGTGTGACCGTTCAGCCCATGATACGGCTGGACGGTTATGAGCTGATCCTGGGTAGCAACGTGGACCCAGTATTTGGTCCGGTGATTTTGTTTGGTTCAGGCGGGCAGCTCGTCGAAGTGTATCGCGACCGCGCCTTGGCCTTGCCGCCCTTGAACACGACGCTGGCGCAAAGGCTGATGGAACTCACCAAAATATACACGGCACTTGAGGGGGTTCGCGGTCGCAAAGCCGTGAACCTGGAAGCCCTCAAAGCAGCGTTAGTTGCCTTCAGCGAACTTATAGTTGAACTGCCTCGGATTGCCGAGATTGATATCAACCCCTTGGTTGCCTCTTCGGATCAATTGCTGGCACTGGATGCGCGCGTGGTTCTCGCTGATCCAAAAATAAAAGATGCGAATCTGCCCCGTTCCGCGATTCGGCCATATCCCTCCCAATATGTTTCCCGTTGGAAAATGAAGGACGGAACTGCAGTCGTCATTCGTCCGATCCGGCCCGAGGACGAGCCTCAGATGGTGGGTTTTCACGAGTCGCTTTCCGAAGAGTCGGTTTACTTGCGCTATTTTCATATGGCACAGCTGAGCACGCGCGTTGCCCACGAGCGGCTCATTCGCAAGTGTTTCATTGACTATGACCGGGAAATGGCGCTCGTTGCCGAATTAACGGACCCGGACACACGGAGCACTTGCATCGCCGCTGTGGCCCGGCTATCGCGTGCGCCATCGGCGGAAGAAGCAGAAATAGGCGTGATCGTGGCTGACAAGTTTCAACACCAAGGCTTGGGCGCCGAGCTAATCAAGAAGCTCGTCGGTATTGCTCGAGTCGAAAAGATAAAACGGATTGTGGCGGACTTCCACTCGGAGAACAGCGCCATCCGCCATCTTGCCAAGCACGGAGGTGCCACCGTGACGCGGACTTCTGACGCAACTTGCTTCCGGATCCAATTAGACTTGTAACTTTGCTTTGCTCTTTTCGATGGTTCGATAGCGGTCGCCCCCTCTCAGGTTTAGCGGACGCGCAGGGCGTAAGAGCTAAGCATCTTCATGTAATTGCTGCGCTCAAAGGCGCCGGGATTGGGGGCCGCGCGGTAGCTCATGCTGCCGCGCATCTGTTGAATCGATTCGTACTCGTGCTCGGTCATCCAGCGGACGAGATCGTCCATGATGCGGTGCGGGTAGCGAACACCGTTTTGAAGGAGCGCCGAAGTCATCATGGCAACTTGCGCCCCGGCCATCATGCACTTCACAACATCTTCCGCACGGTGGACGCCGCCTGTGATTGCAAGGCTGGGCCGGACGGAACCATAGAGAATCGCGACCCAATGCAAGCGCAATGGAAGTTCGCAGGGATCGCTGAGAACCAGATGCGGCGCGGCCTCGAGATTCTCAATATCGAAATCGGCTTGGTAGAAACGGTTGAACAGCACGAGGGCGTCGGCACCAGCGCCGTCGAGACGCTTTGCCATATGGGCCATAGAACTGAAGAATGGGGACAATTTAACGGCGACTGGGATTTTCAAGCTGGCTTTTATCTGGTGCACGAGTTCGCAATAACGGTTCTCAACGGCATCACTACTCTTGGCCGAGTCGGTTTCCAGCGCGTAGAGGTTGAGCTCGAGGGCGTCAGCGCCGGCCTGCTGCATTTCGCGGGCATAGCGAACCCATCCGCCGGGCGTGGTGCCGTTCAAGCTGGCGATAACGGGAATGGCGACGGCCTGTTTTGCCCGATGAATCAACTCCAAGTAGCCTTCCGGCCCAGTATTGTAGGACTCGAGATTGGGAAGATAGGTGATGGCCTCGGCGAATTCATCGGCGCCGCGGGAGAGGTCTTGATCGATTAGGACACTTTCCAGCGTGAGCTGCTCTTCGAAAAGAGAGGGCAGAACAACAGCGGCGATGCCGGAGTCTTCCAGGCGGCGGAGATTGTCCACGGATTCCGTGAGCGGAGACGCGGAAGCGACGAGTGGATTTTTGAGCGCCAGCTTCATGTACTGTGTGGTAAGGTCAATCACTTGGCGTCTCCTTTTGGCTCTCCGGCCGCAGCCAAGTCGGGCTTTTGAGAAATGTCTTCGAAACGTTTGCCGTTGCCCGCAGCGCTACCGGGCATGGAGGCGCGACTCTCATAGACACTCCAGCGGCGCTGGACATCCTCCTGGGCCTCGCGAAGGAGTTGCCTAGCAGCTTCGGGATTGGTGCGGGCGAGGATGGTGTATCGTGCTTCCTGATAGACGTAGTCCTTGAGAGGCATGCTCGGTGCTTTGGAATCGAGTTGGAAGGGGTTCTTCCCTTCGAGGTGCAACGCGGGGTTATAGCGCATCAACGGCCAATACCCAGAGAGCACTGCGGCTTTCTGCTGGTTCATCCCGAAGACCATGTCATAGCCGTGGGCAATGCAGTGGCTGTACGCAATGATCAGCGATGGGCCGTTGTAGGCCTCGGCTTCGAGGAAGGCCTTGACCGTGTGCGTATCACCGCCACCCATGGCCACGCGGGCGACGTAGACGTTGCCGTAGCTGATGGCCTCCATTGCGAGATCCTTCTTGACCGTGCGTTTGCCGCCCATGGCGAACTTGGCGACGGCGCCTCGCGGCGTGGCCTTGGACATCTGGCCGCCGGTATTGGAGTACACCTCAGTGTCAAGCACGAGCATGTTCACGTTCGCTCCGGTAGCGAGGACGTGATCGAGTCCTCCAAAACCGATATCGTAGGCCCAGCCATCGCCACCAACGATCCAGACACTCTTGCGAACAAGACTGCCGGCGACCGCCAGGAGATCGCGGGCATCGTTCGAGTCCAGTGCTATGATTCGACGATTCAACTCGGCGACTCGCTCACGCTGCGCGGTGATGCCGCTTTCTTTTGACTGATCAGCTTCCAAGATGCAGCGGGCTAGTTCGCCACCGATTTGATCGGCAAACTTCTCGACCAGGTGACGAGCGTAGACAGTCTGTTGATCAGCGGCGAGGCGCATGCCGAGGCCAAACTCCGCGTTATCTTCGAACAACGAGTTGGACCACGCGGGCCCGCAGCCACTGAGGTTCGTGGTATAGGGCGTGGTCGGCAGATTGCCTCCGTAGATCGAAGAGCAGCCCGTGGCATTGGCGATCAGAAGGCGATCACCGAAGAGTTGCGTAAGGAGCTTGATGTAAGGAGTCTCGCCACAGCCGGCGCACGCGCCGGAGAACTCCATGAGTGGTTCGAGCAACTGCACGTCTTTGACCTGCGAATGCGACAGGCGGTTGCGGTCAAATTCGGGAATAGACAGAAAGAAATCCCAATTCTTGCTCTCGGGTTCGCGAAGAGGACCTTGCGGGGCCATGTTGATAGCTTTATGTTTGGCTTCGCTCTTGCTCTTCGCCGGACAAATCTCGACGCAGAGTCCACAACCGGTGCAGTCTTCGGGCGAAACCTGCAGTGTGTACCGCAAATCTTGGAATTCGCGCCAGCGCGGTTTCTCTCTCTTGAACGTTTGCGGTGCGTTCGCGAGCAGCGAGGAGTCGTAGACCTTGGCGCGGATTACCGCGTGCGGGCAGACAAGTACGCACTTGCCGCATTGGATGCACAGCTGCTCGTCCCAGACGGGGATTTCCTGAGTGATGTTTCGCTTCTCCCACCTGGCGGTGCCGGTAGGGAAAGTACCGTCAGGCGGGAGGGCGCTGACGGGCAGATCATCGCCGCGCCCGGCAACAATTTCACCCAGCACATTGCGAACGAACTCCGGAGCGCTCGGAGACACAGGCGGAAGGATGTCAAACGGCGCCGTTACCCGGTCCGGGATTTGCACTTCAAACAGATGCGCCAGAGCCTGGTCAACCGCATCAAAATTCCTTTTGAGGACGGCCTCGCCGCGGTTGCCATAGGTTTGTTGAATAGCCTTCTTGATGGCCGCGATTGCGTCGGCGGGAGGGAGGATGCCGCTAATGGCGAAGAAGCAGGTCTGCATGATGGTGTTGATGCGGCGCCCCATGCCGGTATCGCGGGCTACAGCGTAGGCGTCGATGACGAAAACACGCAAGCGTTTCTCGATGACCTGCTTCTGGAATTTCCGGGGCAGGTGATTCCACGCTTCGGCAGGAGCAAACGGGGCATTCAGCAGCACGCTCCCTCCAGGAACGGCCCGCGAGAGCACGTCCATGCGTTCGAGGAACGGGAACTGGTGGCAGCCGATGAAGTTGGCCTTATCAATCAGATAGGATGAGCGAATCGGCTGCGGACCAAACCGCAAATGCGAGACCGTCACGGAGCCCGCTTTCTTCGAGTCATAGACGAAGTAGCCTTGCGCGTAATTCTCAGTGTGCTTACCGATGATCTTGATGGAGTTTTTATTCGCGCCGACCGTACCGTCGGACCCGAGGCCGTAGAAGATGGCGCGCACGGTGTCAGGACGCTCCGTGGAAAAAGAGGGATCGTATTCGAGGCTGGTATGCGTGACGTCGTCGTGAATGCCAATCGTGAAATGATTGCGCGGCGCGGCGCTCTTGAGCTCGTCGAAAACGGCCTTGGTCATTGCCGGAGTGAATTCTTTGGAAGACAGCCCGTAGCGCCCGCCGATAACACGCAGGTTGCGCCCTGCCTCCGCAAGGGAGACCACAACGTCGAGGTAAAGTGGTTCGCCAATACTCCCCGGCTCCTTAGTGCGATCCAGGACGGCGACCGCCCGAGTGGTATGGGGCAGAGCGTCCATGAACGCCTGGACCGCAAAGGGGCGGAACAGCCGCACCTTTAGCAAGCCGACTTTTTCGCCCTGGGTGTTGAGCCATTCGACGGTTTCTTCGGCGGCACCCACTGCGGAGCCCATCGCGATAATGACGCGCTCGGCATCAGGCGCGCCAACGTAATCGAACAGGTGATAGCTGCGGCCCGTCTGACTGGTAAAGCCGTCCATTACGTCTTGCACGATCGCTGGGCAGGCAAGGTAGAAGGGATTGCATGCCTCGCGAGCCTGGAAGAAAACGTCCGGATTCTGCGCGGTGCCTCGCAGCACGGGCTGGTCGGGGCGCAGCGCACGTTCCCGGTGCCGGCGAACGCCCTCGCCGTCGATCAGGGTGCGGAGGTCATCATCCGAGAGCAGAGAGAGGTTGTTCAGTTCGTGCGAGGTACGGAACCCGTCGAAAAAGTGGAGGAAGGGAATCCGCGCTTCCAGTGTGGAGGCGTGAGCGATGGCCGCCAGGTCGTGGGCCTCCTGCACAGAGCCGGAGGCGAGCAGCGCAAAACCCGTCTGACGAGCAGCCATCACGTCGCTGTGATCGCCAAAAATAGAGAGCGCGTGCGTGGCGACGGAGCGTGCGGCGACGTGAATCACAGCGGGAGTCAGCTCGCCCGCAATCTTGTACATGTTGGGGATCATCAACAGGAGTCCCTGGGACGCGGTGAACGTCGTTCCCAGCGATCCGGCCTGGAGGGCGCCGTGGAGCGCGCCTGCGGCGCCACCTTCGCTCTGCATTTCCACGACTTGAGGAACAGCGCCCCAGATATTCTTGCGGCCTTCGACCATCCATTGATCGGCTAGCTCACCCATGGGCGAGGAAGGGGTAATCGGATAAATCGCAATCACTTCGTTGAGGCGGTATGCCACGGAGGCGGCAGCCTCGTTCCCGTCCACGATTGCCATTGCCTTTGTCATCGCAGGAACTCCACCCTCTCCGTCCAAGCTTCTTCTCGTTACTGGTTCAATTGGAATGTGACCGTCACAATCATCTCGACGGCAATGGGCTGATCGTTCAGATATGTCGGTTCATACTTCCAATTTCTCAACGCATTCAGCGCAGCCAGGTACAAGAGCGGGGGTCCAGAGACCACCTTCATGTCGATAACGTTTCCTTGTTCATCCAAAACTGCGTCGATCTGCACTTGGCCCTGGACGCGTGCCTGCCGGGCGATTACCGGGTACACAGGGAGCGTCTGCACCAGCGCTTTCGGAGGCCTTATGTGCCCGCCTACACGCACCGGTGCGCTCGGTTTCCCCGTTGGTAGAGCTAGCGGCCTTGCCGCCGTATTCATGACCCCACCGAGCACACCGCCAAGCACTCCGCCCATCTGTCCACCGGGCACTCCCCCAGGCACACCGCCGGCTACTCCGCCGAGACTATCTGGCTCCATTGGCGCTTCCTTGATCTCCGCGATTTGCTTGGGAATCACCGTCGGTGCAAGGAGCTTTCCGCCGCTCACGAACACATGTCTCGGTGCTTGGGCCTTGACCACACCGGCGGGTGCGGGAGGCGGCGGTGGCGGGGGAGGCGGCGCGACGAGCAGCGTCGCGGTTAACTGTTTCAGGTTAATGGTGTCCGTGTAATACAGCCCCGCGAGAATCGGACCGCCAATGACCGCGACATGGAAAAGTAACGCAACCAGAAAATCCAAGGTCTTGGAGCTGCTTTTGAAGTGATGGCTCTCCAAGAGCGCTTCATTGAAGAGTGCTCTGGCTGGTGCGGGTCCGCGTTCAACGGCGGAACGCGGCTGTGGTGAAACAGGGCGCGGGGCTGGGCTGGTAACTTGTGGACGAGTTTCTGGCCGGACCAGAACTTCTGCGATGGCGGACGGTGTCATGGGAGATTACCTCCACTGGGTCCAGGTGTGACCCTATCTTGACCGCCCCAAGTCTGCCCCGTCAGGTGCAGTAGCCGCAGTGACATAGGTCACGGTCCTTTGTGAGACGCGTCACATCCGCCGTCGAGTATTCCGGGTATGAATGGTGACGGGAGCTGAAAAAACGATGCCAACCCCCGGGAGCAAGTTTATGACTTACCGAGTGCGGGTTGTGCCGAAGAAAAAGCGTCGCAGGATGCAGCAGGGCAAGACCACGAAGACACCGGATGGCCTGCAGGTTATCGAGAGCCGCCTGACCTGGCCGCTCGTGAAAGAGCGCATTTTCTGCGATCTTCCCAAGTCCGTGCTTGCCGAACTCGATGAGATTTCCTCAACTTCGAGTTATGCAAGGGATGCTATCCTTTTCGTCGAAGGGCAGGAACCTCGCGGTGTCTTTGTTATTTGTAACGGCCGCGTAAAGCTCTCAACCAGTTCGTCGTATGGCAAATCGATTCTCGTTCGCGTAGCGGAAGCTGGAGAAATAGTGGGTTTGCCTGGTTGCATTTCGGGAAAGCCCTATGAGCTTACGGCCGAGGCGCTGGAGCCCCTCCAGGCCAACTTTATTCCTCGGGAGGCTTTCCTGCAGTTTCTGCGGCAGCGCGGGGAAGCGGCGGTAAGGATCGCCGAGATTTTGAGCCACATCTATCAAGCCACTCTTTCAGAAGTCCGCTATTTAGGGCTTTCGGCTTCCACAGCGGAAAAACTGGCGCGGTTTTTGTTGGACCTGCCTGCCAACCCAACGCAAGACAAGGGCCAGATTCGAGCCGCTCTTACACTCACGCATAAGGAGATTGCCGAGATGATCGGGGCGTCTCGGGAAACAGTCACGCGGCTGTTAGCCAGTTTCAAGCGCGAGCGCCTGGTAAAAGTTCGCGGTTCGACATTAATCATTGCGAACAAAGCAGGCCTGGAAAAGTTGCTCGACGCTTAACAGTTCTTCTCCTTCCGCAGTACTTACAATATGCCCTCTTCCAAACGCAGGTTGCGTTTTGTGCTGTCGATTGTGACAAGCGTCACATCATGCTTGGGGGTTTAAGTGGATACTCGGGGCTCGCAGAGTGGTTTGGTCCGATCTTCGGAAGCAGCGGGGGTGCGAATGCCTGAGTCAGTTCGTCGCTACTTTTCAATTCCCGTTTTTGCTCTATTCGCGCTGGTTTCCATTGTAATCGCCCCCGGACGAGCGCAGCAAAATGGAAACAAGTCTCAGTCTGTGCGCCAATCAAAAACCTACGAACGGCCCACGGATGTGTCTCTATACGTCGGGTCGGAAACCTGCAAGACCTGCCATGAGGACATGCCTTCCAAGGGTTTTTACAAGACCTATGAAGATTCGCCGCACTATGTGACCACGCTGGATACGAAAAAAGGGCCAGAGTGGCACGGATGCGAGGCATGTCACGGTCCAGGGAAAGCTCACGTCGACGGTGGCGGCGATAAAACGAAGATCTTTACATTCAAGAATGCCTCGGCCCAGGAAATCAGCGCACGCTGCCTGGGATGCCACACGTACGGAGAGGAGCACAGCAACTACGCTCGTTCCGCGCACCTGCAGAACAACGTGAGCTGCATAGACTGCCACTCGCCTCACCATCCGAGGGAAAGCCAGTTCCTGATGAAGGAAAAGACGCCGCTGCTTTGCTATGGCTGCCACCAGGAAGTGAAGCAGCAGTTCAATCGCCCCTTCCATCACCGTGTGAACGAAGGCCTCGTGCAGTGCAATGACTGCCACAATCCCCACGGAGGTTTTCTGACCCGGCAGGTCCGCGCAACTTCCTCTCAGGATACCGTCTGCTTCAAGTGCCACTCCGACAAAGCTGGCCCGTTCGTCTACGAGCATGAAGCGGTAAAGATCGAAGGCTGCGTGTCGTGCCACACTCCGCACGGCTCCTCAAACGCGCGGCTGCTGAAGCGAGCACAGGTGAACCTCTTGTGCTTGGAGTGCCACGCGTTTTCCGCGGATGCCGGCGCTCCCGCCATCCCCACCTTCCACAACCAGGCGCAGAAATACCAAGCCTGCACACTCTGCCACACGGCGATCCACGGCTCCAACACTGACAAGTTTCTCTTTAAGCCCTGAGGGAGGCGGCCATGC
>Ga0137386_10002299_pt1 | contig 12259 bp, 9 predicted proteins | sample SagtaG_4_FD_104910 | JGI IMG/M metagenome (GOLD analysis project Ga0137386, IMG submission 104910) | Vadose zone soil microbial communities from Sagehorn Ranch, Mendocino, California, USA - Sage2_R_100_16 metaG | ecosystem: Environmental > Terrestrial > Soil > Vadose zone | place: USA... | reverse complement strand
GCCGACATCCTGGTCATCGGCAACACCGGTGACGACCTGCGCGTGCACGGACTGGCGGTCTCGCCCGACCTGGACTCGGTCGCCTACACCCTGGCGGGCCTGTCGGACGAGGAGCGTGGCTGGGGCCTGGCCGGCGAGACATGGAACGTGCTCGGTGCCCTGGACCGTCTCGGCGAGCCGAGCTGGTTCAGCCTCGGCGACCGCGACATCGCCACCCACCTGCTGCGGACCAGGCTGCTCACCGAGGGCGCCACCCTCTCCGAGGCAACCGCCGAGGTCTGCCGCCGGCTCGGCGTGCCCGTGCGGCTGGTGCCCATGAGCGACCAGCCGGTCGAGACCCGCGTCGAGGTCGACGGCAGCGCCGGCCTCGAGGATCTCGGCTTCCAGGAGTACTGGGTGGCCCGCCAGGCGCGGGACCCGGTGCGCCGCGTCACCTTCGCCGGCATCGAACGGGCCCGGCCGGCGCCGGGCGTGCTGGACGCCATCCGCGCGGCCGAGGGGATCGTGCTCTGCCCCTCCAACCCGGTGGTCTCGGTCGCGCCCATCCTGGCCGTGCCCGGCATCCGCAGCGCCATCCAGAACACCGCCTGCCGGACGGTGGCGATCACCCCGATCATCGGTGGCGCGCCGGTCCGCGGCATGGCCGACAAGCTCCTGCCGGCCTGGGGGGTCGAGGTCTCGGCCCGTGGCGTGGCCAGCCTCTACGGCGGTCTGGCCGACGCCTTCGTGCTGGACCAGGTCGACCAGGCGCAGGCGGGCGACGTCGCCGCGCTCGGGCTGGAGGCGGTCGTGGCGGCGACCCTGATGCGCACGATCGAGGACGCCGCCGCCCTGGCCAAGGTCGCCCTCGACGCGCTCCACACACCGGGCGGGGCCGGGCGGTGAGCCCACTGCAGGTCTTCCCGCTCCCGGGGCTGCCCGAGATCCGCCCCGGCGACGAGCTGGCGCCCCTGCTGTTGCGGGCGGTCGGCGCCGCCGGGCTGCGGCTCGCCGACGGCGACGTGCTGGCGGTGACCTCCAAGGTGGTCGCCAAGGCCGAGGGCCGGCTGGTGCCGCTGCCGGCCGCCGAGGTCGAGCGCGAGCGGGTCCGGCGCGAGGTGGTGACCGCCGAGACCGTGCGGGTGGTGGCCCGCCGCGGCCCGATGGTGATCGCCGAGACCCGCCACGGGCTGGTCGGTGCCAACGCGCTGATCGACGAGTCCAACGCGGGCGGCGACGCGCTGGTGCTACTGCCCGAGGACCCCGACGCTTCGGCGGCGCGGCTGCTCGCGGCGCTTGCCTCGCTGGACGGGCACCGCGTCGCGGTGGTGGTCACCGACACGCTCGGGCGCCCGTGGCGCCGGGGCCAGACCGACGTGGCGGTCGGCATGGCCGGCATGGGCGCGCTCGAGGACTACCGCGGCCAGCTCGACGGCGACGGCCGCGTGCTCGAGGTGACCGAGGTGGCCGTGGCCGACGAGGTCGCGGCGGCCGCCGACCTGGTCAAGCGCAAGCTGGCCAGGGTGCCGGCCGCGCTGCTGCGCGGCGTGCCCCTGCCGGCGGGCGACGGCCGCGCCAGCGAGCTGGTCCGCCCGGCCGCCGAGGACCTCTTCCGCACCGGCTCCGGCCCCGAGGACCTGGTGGCCTTCCTGGAGGGCCGCCGCACCCGGCGCCGCTTCCTGCCCGACCCGGTGGACCCCGCCGCGGTCGAGCGGGCGGTGCTGGCCGCGATGACCGCCCCGTTCCCCCACCACACCCGCCCCTTCCGTGTGGTCGCGCTGGACTCTGGCGAGGGCCGCAAGCGCTACCTGACCCGGATGGAGGCCGCCTGGCGCCAGGATCTCGCCGCCGACGGCACGCCCGCCGGGGTCGTCGAGCGGCGCATGGCCCGCTCCTGGGCGCTGCTCGGCAGCGCGCCCGTGCTGCTGGTGCCCTGCCTGGCCCCGGGCGGCCGGCATGACTACCCGGACGAGCGCCGGAGCCGGGCGGAGGACGCCATGTTCGAGCTGGCGGCCGGCGGCGCCGTGCAGACACTGCTGCTGGCCCTGCACGCGCAGGGCCTCGGCGGTGCCTGGATCTCCTCCAGCCTGTTCTGCCAGGGGGTCGCGGCCAGGGCGCTGGAGCTGCCGGCGGGCTGGCTGCCGCTCGGCTCGGTGGCCGCCGGCCACCCCGACCCCGGGGACCGCCCGCGGCCACGCCCGCCGCTCGACCGCAGCGACCTCATCCTGCGCCGCTGAGGCCGGGGCGGTGCGGCCCCGGCCGGGGTCCCCCCGGCCCCCGCCCGCGCGTCCCGGCGCGCTCAGGTCGCGCCGATGAGGTGCTTGATCGGTTCGATCGCGAAGTAGATCAAGAACACCACGCTGACGCCGATCAGCAGCGGGTGCAGCTCGCGGAGCTTCCCTCTGGCCAGCTTGAGCAGCACGTAGGTGATGAAGCCGGCGCCCACCCCGTTGGTGATCGAGAAGGTGAACGGCATCAGCACGATCGTCAGGAACGCCGGCAGCCCGACCTCGACGTCGCTCCAGTCAATGTCGCGGATCAGCGTCAGCATGAAGAAGCCGACCAGCACCAGCGCCGGCCCGGTCGCCTCCGGCGGGATCACCCCGGCCAACGGCGACAGGAACAGGCACAGGGCGAACAGCGCCGCCACCACCACCGAGGTGAGGCCGGTGCGCCCGCCTGCGGCGATGCCGGAGGCCGCCTCGATGTAGCAGGTGTTGGAGGAGGCCGAGGCCGCCCCGCCGCCGGCGGCGGCCAGCGAGTCGACCACCAGCACGCGGTTGATGCGCGGCAGGCGTCCGTTCCGGTCGAGCAGGCCCGCCTCGTCGCCGAGGCCGATCACCGTCCCCATCGTGTCGAAGAAGTCACTGAGCATGACCGCGAACACCGCCACCAGGGCGGAGATCACCCCGATCGTCGAGAAGGCGCCCAGCAGCGAGAAGTCCCCGAGCAGGCTGAAGTCCGGGGTGCCGACCAGCTTGTGCGGCAGGGCGGCCACTTCTCCGCCCGGCCACAGCTTCAGGCCCCCCGCCTCGTTCAGGATGATCGCCAGCACGGTGGTGCCCAGGATCCCGAGCAGCAGCGCCGCCCGGACCCGCCTCGCGACCAGGGCCGCCGTCAGCAGCAGGCCGACCATGAACACAGTGACCTTGAGCCCGTTGATGGTCGCCAGCGCGACCGGGGTGGCGGGGCTCTGCGGCCGGACCACGAAACCGGCGTCGTAGAAGCCGATGAAGGCGATGAACAGGCCGATGCCCACGCCGATGGCCTTCTTCAGCGCCATCGGGATGGCGTCGAGCACCGCCTCGCGCAGCCCGGTCAGCACCAGCACGGTGATGATCAGGCCCTCCAGCACGATCAGGCCCATCGCCTCGGCCCAGGAGAGCCCCTGGCCGGCCACGAAGGTGAAGGCCACCGCGCCGTTGATGCCGAGCCCCGCAGCCAGCGCGAACGGGTAGTTGGCCCAGAGCCCCATCGCCAGCGTGGCGGCGCCGGCGACCAGCGCGGTGACGGTGAGCACCGCCCCGGCGGGCAGGCGCCGCCCGCCCGGGTCGGCCACGGCGCCGAGGATGGACGGGTTGAGGAACAGGATGTAGGCCATGGTCATGAACGTGGTGAGGCCCGCCACCACCTCGGTGCGCAGCGACGAGCCCCTGGCCCGGTAGTCGAAATACCGGTCGAGCCGGCGGTCCGCGCCGCCTCGCTCCCCTTCCCTCTGGGCTGTGGTTGTCATGGCTTCTCCCGAAATGACGGTTCCCGCGCGGAGCGTAGCAGCTCAGCCGGCAGCCTGAACGCCGGGCTCCGCTATCCTGGCGCGCGAAGGGGAGTAGTCCAAAAGCGGCTGGTCGACATGCTGGCGCCTCCTTCGTCGCCTTCGGCGCGCTCCTGCTGGTGGAGGCGGCGCGGGGATAGGGCCTCGGCTACACGCGGATGGCGCCGGGAGGCAGGTGCACGCCGGGGGCGACGCGGACGCCGCCGCCAAGCACGTTGCCCTCATCGATCACCACGCCGTCGCCGAGGATGGCCCCGTCGCTCACGACCGCGCCCGAGCCGACCACCACGTCCGCGCCGACGATCGAGTCGCTCACCTTGCCCCCGCGCTCGACCCTGGCGCCGGCCAGGAGCACCGAGCGCTCCACACGCGCGCCGCCCGCCACCACCGCGCCGGGACCCAGCACCGACGGGCCGAAGATGCGCGCGTCGCGCTCCACCCGCGCCGACGGCCCGATCATCACCGGACCGCGCAGCACCGCGCCGTCCTCGACCTCGGCGGCGTCGGAGAACCACTGCCCGCGGCCGCGCTCGGTGGCGCTGATCGGCAGGCTCAGCCGACCCTCGAGCAGGTCGGCCTGGGCGGAGAGGTAGGCGATCGGGGTCCCGAGGTCGCGCCAGTAGCCCTGCACCTCGTAGCCGTACACCGGCGCGCCGGAGGCAAGCAGCGAGGGGAACAGGTGGCGCTCGAACGACGACGGCTGCCCGGGCGGCACGTGGTCGAGCACGGACGGCTCCAGCACGTAGACGCCAGCGTTGATCAGATCGGTCGCCCAGGCCTCCTCGTCGGGGCCGGGCTTCTCGAGGAAGGCCTGGACGCGCCCCTCGGCATCGATCGGCACCAGGCCGAACGCGCTCGGGTCGGGAACCCTGACGAGGGCGAGCGAGGCGGCCGCGTCGCGCTCGCGGTGCAGCGAGACCAGCTTGGGGATGTCCAGGTCGACCAGGATGTCGCCGTTGAACACCATGAAGGTGTCGGTGAGCAGGTGGGAGAGCCGCTTGACCGCGCCAGAGGTCCCCATCGGCGTGTCCTCAGACGAGAGCACCACCTCGACGCCGACCTTGCGCGCCGCCGGGATCAGCTCGTCGAAGGCCTCGGGGAGGTACATCGTGGACAGCACCACGTCGTTGAAACCGCTGGAGGCGAGCTGCCGCAGCATGTGAAGCAGGAACGGCTCGTTGGCGAACGGGATCAGCGGCTTGGGCCTGGTGCTGGTCAGCGGTCGCAGTCGGGTGCCGAACCCTCCGGCCAGGATGACTGCTTGCACGGTGGCACTCCCCTCGTCGTGACATGGAGATCCGCCGGGACCAACCCCTCGATCCACGGCTCTCCAGAGTCTATTGCGCGGCGTGGCGGTAGGCGTCCGCGGTCAGCGCCGCGCAACGGTTCCAGGTGAATCCGGCCGCGCGCACCATGCCCCGCTGCACCAGGCCGACACGCTCGCCGGCCTCGCCGGCCAGCTTGCCGATCGCGACCGCCAGCGCGTCGGCGTCGCCCGGGTTGACCAGCAGAGCCGCGTCGCCGGCGACCTCCGGCAGCGACCCGCCGGTGGTCGTGACCACCGGCGTGCCGCAGGCCATCGCCTCCAGCACCGGCAGGCCGAAGCCCTCGTAGCGGCTCGGGTAGGCGAACACGTCCGCCCCGGTGAACAGTGCCGCCTTGTCCGGCTCCGGCACGTACCCGGCCAGCAGGATGCGGTCGGCCACCCCGCTGGAGGCCACCGCGGCGGCGACCTCGCCGGCCCCCCAGCCCGCCAGGCCGGCCAGCACCAGGCGGTGCGGCAGCTCGCCCGCGAGCTTGGCGAACGCTCTGATCAGGCTGGGCAGGTCCTTGCGCGGCTCGAGCGTGCCGAGACCGAGCAGGTAGGGGCCGTGGAGACCCAGACGCCGGCGCAGGGCGGCCACCGCCTGCTCGCTGGCTGGGCGCAGGTCGGTGCCGAGCGGGGTGACGTCGACACGCTCGGGGTCGACGCCGAGCTCGGTGACCAGGTCACGGGCGGTGGTGGCGGACACGCACAGCACCCGCTCCGCCACCGCCACCGACCGCCGCATGGCCCAGCGGAAGAACCGGACCTTGCTGGCCTCGTGCCATTCCGGGTGGGTCACCAGGGTGAGGTCGTGGACGGTGACCACCCGTGGCAACCGCGAGTGGCGCGGCAGCTCGTAGTGCACGCCGTGGAGCAGGTCCGCTCCCGCCGCCCGCGCCGCTCTGCCCGACGCCAGATGCGTCCAGGCGATGCGGGCCGGCCGGCCGAGCCCCGCGGTCCGCACGGCGTGGAGGTTCAGGCCGGGCGCGGCCAGCGACTCCGCCGATTCCGGGGCCGCGAACACCTCCAGCTCGACCTCGCCGCGCAGCGCCAGGGCCTCGAGCATCCGCGCGGCGTAGACGCCCGCACCGGTCAGCTTGGCGGGCACCGCCGTGGCGTCCACCGCTACCCGCATGCGGTCGGCGACGGTGGTTGCCGGCGTGACGGCCCCATCACGTCCCCGGGCCCTGCCGGTCCGCGAGACCCGGCGAGCCACCCGAGCCTCCGGGCGGCGGCGGGGCCTCAACGCAGGACCTCCTCGTAGGCGGCCCAGGTCGCGGCGGCGGTGGCCTTCCAGGTGAAGGGGGCCGCGTGGCGGCGGCCGTCGGCGGCGAGACGCTCGCGCAGGGCGTGGTTGGAGAGCAGCTCGATCATTCCCTTGGCGATGGCCGGCACGTCGGTCGGGTCGACCAGCAGCGCGGCGCCGCCGGCCACCTCCGGCAGGCTCGACCGGTCGCTGGTGAGCACCGGCAGGCCGCGGGCCATCGCCTCCAGCACCGGCAGGCCGAAGCCTTCGTAGAGGCTGGGGTAGGCGAGCCCGTCGGCGGCCGCGTACAGCCCCTGGAGCGCGGCGTCCTCCACGCGCCCGGCCAGCACCACCCGCGCCAGGGCGGCCCCATCCGCTCGTGGCCCGCTCGCCCGCGCAGCGTCCGCCCGTGGCGCGGCGGGGAGTGCCCCAGCCAGGGCCTTGCCCCAGCCGGTGGGGCCGACCACCACCAGGTGGTGCTCCGGCAGGTCTGCCGCCGCCTCGGCGAACGCCGCCACCAGCCGGGGCAGGTTCTTGCGGGGCTCCAGGGTGCCGACCGCCAGGAGGAACGGCCCGCGCACCCCGAGCCGTTCCAGCAGCCGCCGGGCCGGCTCGGGGTCGGGCCGCTCGGGTGGCGGGTCGGCGCCGAGCGGGGTGACCGTGACACGCTCCGGCTCCAGGCCGTACAGGTCGGCGAGGTCGCGGGCGGTCGACGACGAGGGCACCAGCACCCGCGCGGCCTCGGCCACCGCGATGCGGGTGGCCCGCTCGTGGAAATGCCGGCCGCTGGCCGGATAGGCCTCGGGGAAGTGCCGGAAGGCCACGTCGTGCACGGTGACCACCAGCGGCCGGCCGCGCGCCGGCGGGACCGCCGCGCTGGTCGCGTGCACCAGGTCCAGCTCCGCGACGACCTGGGCGGGCAGGCGAGGGCGACGCAGCTCCACCCAGGCCCTGGTCGCCAGCCGGCCCGGCCATGCCAGCGCGAGCGTCCGCTCGGGCGGCAGCCCCGCCGCCACGATCCGCTCCGCCGGGTGCCGGGCGACCAGCCAGCGAACCGCTCCCCCGCCAGCCTCCGCCTCGGCCCCCAAGTGCCGCACGAGCGCATCCACGTACCGCCCGATCCCTCCCGGCACCGGCCCGAAAAGCTGCTCCGCCACCACCCCGACCCGCCGCCCGCGCGCCGGGCCCCCGGCGGCGCCGGTCGTGCCCGCGGTCATTGGGCCACCGCGCGGGTGTAGGCGGCGAGGGTGGCGCGGGCGCAGCGCTGCCAGGTGAAGCCGGCGGCGTGGGCGCGCCGGACCTGCCGCGCGGGGCCGCCGCCGTCCTCGACCGCCTTGTCAAGGGCGGCCGCCAGCGCGCCGGCGTCGCCGGGATCGACCAGCTCGGCCCGGCCCCCGAGCACCTCCCGCAGGGCGGGGACGTCGCCGGCCACCACCGGGGTGCCGCAGGCCAGCGCCTCCAGCGCCGGCAGGCCGAAGCCCTCGTACCAGGAGGGGTAGGCCAGCGCCGCCGCGCCGGCCACCACCCGGGCCAGCTCGGCGTCGCCGAGATAGCCGGGGGTGTGCACGCTGCCGCGGGGCAGGCCGGCGAGGTCCGGCTCCTCGCCCCAGCCGGGCGGGCCGACCAGCACCAGTGGCGGCGGCGCCCCGCCCGCGAGCAGCTCGCGGTAGGCGGCCAGCAGCGTGCCCAGGTTCTTGCGCGGCTCGCGGCTGCCGACGAACAGCAGGTACCGCGGTGGCAGGCCGCGGGCGGCCAGCCAGGCCGCGTCGGGCGGCTCGGCCTCCAGCCAGCCCCGGCCGACCCCCAGCGGGGTCACCATCACACGGTCGGCGGGCAGGTGGTAGGTGTCGAGCACCTCGGCGGCCACGGCGGCGGTCGGCGTGCACACGATCGCCCCGCGCGCCAGGCCGGCCGGCACCAGCGTGCGGTAGCGCGCCGAGGCGGCGGTCACCATCTCGGGGTACCGCAGGTAGGTGAGGTCGTGGATCGTCACCACCAGGCCCGCGCGCCGCGCCGGCGGCGCCACGAAATTCGTGGCGTGGAACACCTCCACCCGCCCGGCGAACCACTCCACCGGCGGCCATCCCAAGCGTGCCCACGCCGCCCGCAACACCCGCGCCGGCACCCGCCGTCGCCCCACCCGCACCCCCGCCACGGCCCCAGACTCCGCCGGCTGCCCGCTCTCAGGGCGAGGGGCCGGAGGCGTGACGGCCGGGGCCCAGGTGCCGCGCGGGCGCGACGAGCCCCCGGGCGCCCCCTCCCCCGGCGGGTCGGAGCCCTCGGGCGAAGGGGTGGGAGGCGCGGCGCGCAGGGCGGCGGTGCCGCGCCAGGTGAAGGGAATCAGGCGCAGCTCGGCGACCTCGCCGGAGAGGGCGAGCGCCTCGACCAACCGCGCCACATAGTGGCCGACGCCCGTCCTCGGTCCGAGCAGGGGTGTGGCGTCGAGGCCGACCCTCATCCGCCGCGCGACCTCACCGCAGGACCATCCACCGCTGCAGGTGGCGCCGGTCGACCTTGGAGCGCCTGGAGATCTCCCAGCGGCGGAACAGCATCGCCGGCAGCAGGCGCAGGTACGAGCCCATCACCTTGACCCGCAGCAGGGTCGGCCGCACCGGCGGCCGCCGCCGGGTGTGCCGCGCCTGGGCGACCGCCCGCAGCGCCAGCGACGCCGTGGTCAGCGGGTAGCGCAGCACCTCGCGCAACGCCAGGCCGGCGCGGGCGTTCTTGGTCAGGAGCAGCAGCCGGTTGCGGTCGACGTGGAAGACGAAGAAGGGCGACCATTCCTCGGACGACGCCGCGTGGATGTGCCGCACCACCGAGTCGGGCAGGTAACGGATCGTCCAGCCGAGCGCGCGCAGCCGCCAGGCGAGGTCGGTGTCCTCGTAGTACATGAAGAAGTCGTCGTCGAACACGCCGGCCTCGCGCAGCGCCTCGGTGCGGAACAGCACCGACGCGCCGCAGAAGGTGAAGACCTCCTCGACCCGCTGGTACTGGCCGCGGTCGACCTCCTGGTAGCCCCGGTCGGCACCGTAGCCGTCAACGAACACGACGCTGCCGGCGTTGTTGAGCACGTCGACCAGCTCGGCCGCCGGCGCCACCGGGACCTGCTGCTCGGCGACCTCGGTCTCGGCCTTGACGGTGGCCGCGCCGCCCGCCCAGGTCAGCTCCACCGGCTTGGCGCCCTCGGCGGCGAGCCGGAAGCCGAGCTCCAGGCCTGGGGCCGCCCCCGTGCCCTGGCCGTCGGGGTCCACCGGCACCAGCAGCCGCCCCGACGGCCTGGTCCAGCGGAAGCGGCCGTCGCCCTCGCCCTCCGGCCCGTAGGCGAGGTGGTCCCAGAGCACCTCGTCGGTCACGTCCCGGCCGTCGACGGTCACCTGGTAGATCCGCACGCCCAGCTCGCGGCTGTCCAGGGTGCCCGGCAGGAACGCCGGGGTGGACAGGTTCAGGGCCAGGAACCTTGGCAGGAAGACGATCTTCGAGGTGGTCGCGGCCAGCCTCGGCGTCCCGCCGGGGACCGCCCCGGCCTGCTCGCGCTCGAACGGCTCGATCAGCCGGGAGAGCCAGTCACGTGTCGGCCGCGCGTCCTGGTTGAGCAGGGCGACGTAGGGGGTGTCCACCTGGCGCAGCGCGACGTTGTTGCCACCGGCGAAGCCGTCGTTGCGCTGATTGGCGATCAGCCGCACCCACGGGAAGTCGCGTTCGATCAGCTCCTGGGTCCCGTCGGTGGAGGCGTTGTCGACCACCCAGACCTGCATCCGGCCCTCCGGCAGGTCCTGCGCGGCCAGTGCCTCCAGGCAGGGAGCGACCAGGTCGACGCCGTTGTAGCTAACGACGACCACGGTCGCCAGCGGCGCGGGGTCGCCGGCTGGCGCTGGGCTCGGCACGTTCCTCCTCCTCGGTTCGCTCGATGGTCCAGGCGACGTCGACCAGGCCGTGCTCGCCGGAGCCGATCACGCGCAGGGCCTCGCTGAAGCGGCGAGCGTCCAGTGCGCGGCCCCCCGGCTCGCGCAGGGCGACCGCCAGGGCGAAGATCCCCTGGATCGGCGGCAGCTCCTTGACGAAGAACCGGACGGTCCAGTTGCCGTTCGGCTCGAAGTGCTCCTCCTCGGCGTCCATCACCCACATCGGCACGTCAGCCGGGCCGGTCACGGCCACGCGGACCGCCGCCGCCGGCGGTGGCTCGGCGCCGACCGCGACGTCGACCTCGACGGCCAGTGGCTCGCCCACCTGGAACTCGCCCTTGTGAGCGGACCGCGCGCTGGGGTCGACCATCCGCACGCCGGTGATCCGCAGGGCGCTGGAGGCACCGGCCGCGCCGCCCGACTGGTCGGGCGCGGTGCCGAGCAGGGTCCGCAGCCGCTCGGCGGCCTCCAGCGCGTCGCCGTCGTGCAGCACTCGGCCGTGGTCGAGCACCAGGCCGCGGCTGCAGAGCCTCGGCACCAGGTCCACGGCGTGGGTGACGAACAGGATGGTGCAGCCCCGCTCCTGGAACTCGGTGATCTTGGCCAGGCACTTGGCCTGGAAGGCCTCGTCGCCCACGGCCAGCACCTCGTCGACCAGCAGGACGTCGGGGTCCACGTGCACCGCGATCGCGAAGCCGAGCCGCACGTACTGGCCGGACGAGTAGTGCTTGACCTGGTTGTCGATGAACTGCTCGAGGCCTGAGAACTCGACGATGCTGTCGAAGTTCCGGTTGATCTCGCGGCGGGTCAGACCAAGGATCGACGCGTTCAGATAGATGTTCTCGCGCCCGGTCAGCTCGCCGTTGAAGCCGGCGCCGAGCTCGAGCAGGGACGCCACCCGGCCGCGCACCCGCACCGAGCCCACGGTGGGCTCCAGGATCCCGGCGAGCAGCTTGAGCAGGGTCGACTTGCCCGAACCGTTGGCGCCGATCAGGCCGACCGTCTCGCCGCCGTGGATGTCCAGGTCGATGTCGCGCAGCGCCCAGAACTCCTCGGCCTTGGAGCGCCTGGTCTGCAGGAACCGCTCCTTCAGGCTGGTGGCCCGCTGGTGATGGATGAGAAAGCGCTTGCCGACCCCTCGGGCGGAGATGACCGCGTCAGCCATCTACAGCTCCTCCGCGAAGTCGGCTTGCATGTGGCGGAAGACCACCAGGCCGATCCCCAGCAGCACCACGGAGATGAAGGCCGCCACTCCCAGCCACTTGAGGTAGAAGCTGTAGCCGCCGGTCGCCAGCACCTTGACGGGCGCGCCCTTCTCGATCACCACCGGATAGCGGTAGATCGCCCGCTGGATCGAGGTGACCACCGCGGTCATGGGGTTGGCCATGAAGAAGGCGAACAGGTGCTTGGGCACGAGCTGCTCCTGGACGACCCGGATCGGGTAGACGATCGGTGTCAACCAGAACCAGGCGAGCAGCAGGATCTCGAGCAGGTGCTCGACGTCGCGGTAGCGCACGTTCAGCGCCGAGACCAGCAGGGCCATCGCCACCGTGAACACCAGCACGACCGCCAGCGCCGGCAGCAGCAGCACGAGCTGCGGTCCGATGAAGGCGCGGTAGAAGACCAGCAGGAACGCGAAGAACACCAGCATCTGCAGCACGAAATGGACCGCCGCGAAGCCGACGGAGGCCAGTGGCAGCACCACCCGCGGGAAGCGGACCTTGCGGACCAGGTTGGCGCTGCCGACCACCACGCCGGTGGCGCTGAGCGTCGACAGGTTGAAGAAGTTCCAGACCAGCAGCCCCGACATGAACATCACGGCGTAGTAGGGGACGCCGTTCTTCAGGAACACGCTGAAGACGAGGTCGAAGACGACCAGGTAGAGCAGCGGGTTGGCCAGCGACCACAGGAACCCCAGGGCCGAGTTCTTGTACTTGACCTTCAGGTCCTTGCGGACCAGGTTCGCGAGCAGCTCCAAGCGGATCCGTGACTGCGCCGCTGCCCGGACGTCCGCGGCGCTGAGCATGGGCGCCTCTCTTCCAATGTTCGAGCTG
>Ga0137386_10002297_pt1 | contig 12261 bp, 10 predicted proteins | sample SagtaG_4_FD_104910 | JGI IMG/M metagenome (GOLD analysis project Ga0137386, IMG submission 104910) | Vadose zone soil microbial communities from Sagehorn Ranch, Mendocino, California, USA - Sage2_R_100_16 metaG | ecosystem: Environmental > Terrestrial > Soil > Vadose zone | place: USA... | reverse complement strand
CCCCCGGAATCGAATCGAGCCCGGCATTCTTGAGGCGGAGCAGCGTTTCGTCGATTGAAAGAGCAGAGTTGTCGGCGATACAGGTCACTTCCGCCGGGGAGAGCGAATGATTCTGGACGGTCGGGAAGCGTTTCCTGATCTCACGGAAAAGTTCTTCAAAAAAGTCGATTTTCAACTCCGGGTTAAGCCCGCCCTGCATCAGCAGCTGAGTCCCCCCCTGTGCCACAAGCTCTGCTATCTTCCCATAGATCTGTTCGCTTGTCAGAATATAGGCATCTGCCGCGTCCTTTGTCCGGTAAAAAGCACAGAAGGAGCATTTCGAGTCGCAGATATTGGTATAATTCACATTGCGGTCAACGACAAAGGTAACCACTCCATCAGGATGGAGACGCCGTCTGATTTCGTCTGCTCTTCTCCCGAGGGCCATAATATCCCCGCTGATCAACAGATCTAGAGCCGCGGCGCGCCCGATTCGCTCCTCACCGGTCGTCCTCATGGCAAAACCCGTGGTGTGTTCCCAAGTTCGGCTTCGAGCACAGTGCGGATTTCCTGCGGTATCCTCCTGGCTTTCATTGACGGGCTTATGCAGGCCAGCTTAACAACCCCGTCAATGAGCAATTTTCCGTCACTCTGCCGCACTATTTTCTGGCTGAACGTAATGGATGAACCGCCGACCCGGATCGGGCAGGTCGTAACCGCAAGCAGATCATCATGAAGAGCAGGAGCCTTGAAATCCATTTCCAACCGCACAACCGGAAACACGAAGCCATTCCCGGCAAGTTCCGCGACAAGAAAACCGTGACCGCGAAAATACTCCGTTCGGGCCCGTTCCAGATATTTGATGTAGTTGGCATGATACACAACGCCGCCGGCATCGGTATCCTCATAATATATTCGGACATCCATTTACTGTCACAACTCCATGCCATTTATGTGGCTGACTCTATGCAAGTTGATTACTTTAGTGCAGATTCTGTCCATCTGCAACTTATTCTCGGCAATTTCATGTCAGCAGCCTGCCGTCTGCAGATAAACGCACATAAATCGCCAGTGACAACATAACTCGGAATATCCTCATTGAGGTATGGCTGATGCCCCGCTTAAGCCGCAGGGGCCATTTTTGGCATTGCACCCCTTCAGCCCGCGTTTCATGGGGCTTTGCTCCGTTTTATGAATGTCAGCACCCGCTCACCCATTCCCATCGGCAATGTATAGCGATGTATCGAAGTGATCGTAAAGCCGACGGCATCGAAAGTTTCGTCACTCGCGGCAATTTCACAATCTGCATGGTCACCCTTCATCGCTATCAGCGTGCCCCCCTCTGAAAGAAGCGGCGCAGCCAGAGAGACAAAACGATCGAGTCGGGTAAATGCGCGTGACGTAATGACGCTGAATGAGTGACGATGGGTATTGTGAAGCTCTTCAACACGGGCGTGTACCGCTTCAATGTTTTGAAGATTGAGAATGCGGATAATGTGCCGCTGAAAATGAATTTTTTTTGCAACGGCATCTACAGAGACCATCGGTATTTCTGGCCTGATAATTTTCAAGGGAATGACCGGGAGGCCGGCCCCAGACCCGATATCGAGCAGACGGTCAGAAGCATTTATGTAGGGAGCCATGCTGAGAGAATCAACGAAATGCTTGATTGCGATCTCTTTATCTTTAGTTATCGCCGTCAGGTTAACCTTGCTGTTCCATTTTTTCAGTTCGGCAGCGTAGAGTCCGAACGAATCGATCTCACCGGCCGAAAGCCGTATCCCCATTGCCTGCGCTTCTTGCGCAGTGATATCGCCTATTATGGAGCTCATTACTCGGCATTTCCCTTCCAGGAAGAGGATTTCAAGGCTATCGCCAGGATTGAAATAGCCGCAGGCGTAACGCCCGGTATCCGGGATGCCTGCCCAAGAGTATCGGGCCTGTTTTTTGAAAGTTTTTCACGAACTTCCGTTGTAAGACTTTTAACCGCCGCATAGTCAATGTGTTCGGGAATACGGGTCGATTCCAGCTTTTTGGATTGCTCTACCTGTTCCAGCTGGCGATCAATATAGCCTTTGTACTTTATCTGTATCTCGACCTGCTCCCGTATCGCCGGTGGTGTTTCACGTGAAACATCGTCCAGTTCGGCCAGATCCGAATAGCAGATGTCTGAACGCCTGAGCAGATGCTCCAGCGTCGTCCCCTTCTGGATATCATCCAGTCCGCGGCGCGCAAGAACCTCGAGCTGATGCCCGGAATGTACCAGGCGGGTTGCCGCGATGCGCTGAAGCTCGTCGGTAATCATACGCCGCTTCTCGGAAAACAGGGCGAACTCCTGATCCGTCACGAGACCAAGACGATGTCCGATCTCACGCAGCCGCAGGTCGGCATTATCCTCCCGCAGTAACAACCGGTATTCCGCACGCGATGTAAACATGCGATACGGCTCTTTTGTGCCGAGAGTAACCAGGTCATCGATCATGACGCCGATATAGGCCTGACTCCTGTCAAGAACAAGCGGGGCACGACCCTTTACCCGGAGAGCTGCGTTGATGCCGGCGATAAGTCCCTGCCCCGCGGCTTCTTCATAACCGGAGGTGCCGTTAATCTGGCCGGCATGGTACAGATTTTTGATCCCCTTCGTTTCGAGGGAGATATGAAGCTGAATCGGGTCAATGTAATCATATTCGATGGCGTAAGCAGGACGCATGATTTCGACATTCTCAAGGCCGACGATGGAGCGGTAAAAAACTATCTGGATATCGATCGGAAGCGACGTAGACATGCCGCTCGGATAGACTTCGACGGTATCAAGCCCCTCCGGTTCGATGAAGGTCTGATGACGATCCTTATCGGGAAAACGCACGACCTTGTCTTCGATCGAAGGGCAATAGCGGGGTCCGATCCCCTCGATGATTCCGGAGTATAATGGCGACCGGTCCAGACCGGAACGGATAATGTCATGCGAACGCTGATTGGTGTACGCGATGTGGCAGGGGATTTGCGGCATGCTGATCCGGTCGGTTGAAAAAGAAAAAGGCAGCGGGGGATCATCACCGTATTGAGTTTCCAGCTTGGAAAAGTCGATCGAACGGGAGTCGAGCCGGGCGGGTGTGCCGGTCTTAAGGCGCCCGACATCAAATCCGAGCGTACGCAGTTGGTCCGAGAGCCCGACAGACGGCTGGTCGCCGGCACGGCCGCCGGGATAATGGTTCAGTCCGATATGGATAAGGCCGCGCATGAACGTTCCGGTCGTAACGACAACCGTTTTCGAAAGGAATCTGATTCCGGATTGCAGATCGACACCGCGCAACTCGCCCCGCTCAAGGAACAGGGACGTCACTTCACCCTGCTTGAGGTCAAGATTGTCCTGCAGCTCCAGAACGCGTTTCATCCGCAGACGATAAAGCTGTTTATCAGCCTGGGCGCGCGATGCCCTGACCGCAGGTCCTTTTTTGGTGTTCAGAATGCGGAACTGGATGCCGGTAGCATCGATATTCTTAGCCATCTCGCCACCCAGGGCATCGATCTCCTTCACCAGGTGCCCCTTCGCCAGGCCGCCGATCGAGGGATTGCACGACATCAGGGCGATCGCATCCAGATTGATCGTCAGCAGCATCGTACGGCACCCCATACGGGCGGCCGCGAGAGCGGCTTCACACCCGGCGTGGCCGGCGCCGACGACAATTACGTCGTATGTCTGATCATAGGTCATCATAAGTGCAGTCCGTTGCCCGAAAAAGGTTTCACGTGAAACATGGCATTATTTCCCGATGCAAAAAGAGGAAAATATAAGGTCGAGAACTTCATCCGTGGCGGTCTGGCCGGTAACAGACCCCACCGCCTGAAGCGCTCCCCGCAGATCCAGGGCAAGCAGCTCCAGGTTGCGAGCCGGAAGCCCCCCGGAAAACTGCCGCAGGCACAGTTCGGCGGAGACCAGCGCGTCACGGTGACGGGCCCGGGAGAGCGCCACGTATTCACGGGAATCGGACGCTGACGAATGGAGAAACTGTTTGCAGACGGTCTGTTTGAGCAGCTCGATTCCATCTCCCGAAAGCGCGGCAATCCGGACGACCGCAACAAAATGTTCTTCATCCGGCAGGACCAGCCGCCTGGGAAGATCTGTCTTGTTAAGCACCGCTATCGTCCGGCGGCCGGCCAGCGCTTCAAAGATCAACTGATCCTCCTGGCTGAACTCGCTGGAAGCGTCAAAGACGGCAAGAATCAGATCCGCCAGCGGGATCTTTTTGAGGGCACGGCTGATTCCTTCCCGTTCGACCAGATCGTCCGTATGACGAATGCCTGCCGTATCCAGCAGCCGAACGGCCAGACCCTCGAAGGTAATTGTTTCCTCGATGATGTCACGGGTAGTGCCGGGTATATGGGTTACGATCGCCCGGTTCTCGTTGAGCAGCCGGTTAAGGAGGCTTGACTTGCCGGCGTTCGGCTTGCCGACTATCAGGACCGATATGCCGTCACGCATGATTCGCCCCTCTTCAAAGGTGGCGAGCAGACCGGCAATTATCTCTTGAGCCTCCCCGACGGAAGAACAAATGGCGGCAACGTCCGTCTCTCCGAGATCGTCATCGGGGAAATCGATATACGCCTCCACCAGGGCAAGCGCCCGGAGCAGGCAGACCCGAACATCGGCAATACGTTTCGAGAGAGCCCCTTCGCGCTGCTTCTGGGCCAACTGCAGAGCAGCTTCACTCTTGGAGGCGATGATGTCCATAACCGCTTCGGCCTGGACCAGGTCAATGCGCCCGTTCAGAAACGCCCGCCGCGTAAATTCACCCGGATCGGCCAGCCGGACCCCGCATGCGAGGACCAGCGCCAACACCCTCTCGACAACCAGCCACCCGCCATGGCAGTGCAACTCAAGAACATCTTCCCGAGTATATGAGCGGGGGGCGCGCATATACACCGCCATTGATTCGTCGACCGTTTCGCCGGTTGCAGGGTCGCAGATGGAACCAAAAGAAAAACGGTGGCTCACAAGGCCACCGTCATAAACAGGTATAAATATAGTATTTGCAACCGCGGCGGCCTGATCACCACTCACCCGGATTATTCCGATACCGCCATTACCGGGAGGGGTGCTGACGGCCGCTATCGTATCGCGGATATACATAGTACGCTACTCCTGGAGCCGCAGACTAATCTTTTACCAGTTTGTTTATATACATCTGCTGGCCGATCGTTAGCACGTTGTTGACCAGCCAGTAGAGTACCAGTCCTGAAGGAAAACTGAGAAACATGAACGTGAAAACAACCGGCAGGGCCAGCATCATCTTCTGCTGCATCGGATCCATATTGGACGGGGTCATCTTCTGCTGGACGAACATCGTGATGCCCATGATAACCGGTGTAACGTAATAGGGATCCTTATCGGCAAGGTCGGTAACCCAGAAGAAGAACGGGGCATGACGGAGCTCTATCGAAAACATCAGCGATTTGTAGAGAGCAAAGAAAACCGGTATCTGCACGACCATCGGCAGGCAGCCACCCATCGGGTTGACCTTGTGTTCGCGATACAGTTCCATGACCGCTTTGTTCATGCTGTCTTTGTCATCTTTAAATTTTTCACGAAGTTTAGTCATTTCGGGCTGTATTTTCTGCATGCCCTTCATTGACTTGTAACTCTTGTGGGTCAGCGGGAAAAACAGCGCCTTCAGAATGACCGTTATGATAATGATAGCGATACCGTAGTTGCCGACATAGCGATAAAAGAATTTAAGAGTATACATGAGTGGCTTGGCGATAACCGTAAACCAGCCCAGATCGAGCGATCGCTCCAAAGAATTACCCTGCTCCTTGAGAACGTCGATATCCTTCGGTCCAATAAAAAGACGGTCTGTGACGGTAGCTGACTGCCCCGGGTTAACCACGAACTGGGGAGATGAAACGATAGATTCAAAATATCCGGCATTATTCTTCTTCAGCTCTACGGACGCGATGCTGTTTTTTTCACTCAGAATTGCGCTCATGAAATACTTGTCGGCAAAACCGGACCACTGTATGGTCTTGTCATAGCGCTTTGAAGCTGTGGCGACGTCTTTGCTCTTATCGGACTGCAGGCTGTTGTCTGAAAAGATGTATGATCCGGCGGTGTCAAAGCGGTTACTCTTCTCTTTCGCGGCTGCGGGGTAAGTCATTATCTGTTGAAAGGAGCCAACCAACGGGGCTGCAGAGTTGTTAAAGACCTGGGTTTCCAGTTTGATTCCGTATGCACCTGATAAAAAGGTGTATATTTTACGAACCGTATACCCCTGCCCGGATACGTAGTTAAATGTAAGCTGTCTGGAGCCGTTTTTTTCAATCTTGAGTCCGTCAGCATCAGGAGTGAACACGGTGTTGTCAGGAAGATTGAGACCGGTAGCTCTCGTTGAAAAGGAAAAAAGATTCGGGTCCGCATCATTTTCCAGGATAACTTTTTTTGATGCAGGGGTATTTTCTTCACGATAGTTTTTGAGAGTCAGGCTTTTGATGCTTGCTCCACGAGTTGAAAATACCGCCGTATAAAGGTCGGTATCAACAGTGATATCCTTCAGGGGGGCGTTTGCAGGAAGCGACTGTCCCGTAACCGGCGCAGAATTCGCCTGTTGACCCTTCGGAACCAGGACATTCGCGGCCGAAGACGCGCTCTGGGGGGCGGAAGGTTCGACCTTCTTTTTATCCGGACCATACAGCATGGAGAATAGGTAAAAAACTGCAATTGAAAGACCTACAGCTATAAAAGCGCGCTTTTCCATCAGAGCTCCTGAATACTATTCTTTGCGTTAGGGTACCGGATCGTGGCCGCCCGGATGAAACGGATGACACTTACATATTCTGCCGAAGGCAAGCAACAGACCCCTGGCAACACCATACCGAATTATTGACTCTCGGGAATACTCGGAACAGGAGGGATAAAAGCGACAGGTCTGTGGAAGAAGCGGCGAAAGCATCTTCTGGTAAAACCTGATTACAAGGAGCAAGCAGCTCTTGAACATGGGGACATGCCTATAAACCGAAAGGCTTTCGTGAGTTCCCGTACAACATCGGGATACATCATTTCGGCCGATTCCCGGCGGGCGATAACATTAACATCAACGGCTGCCATCCCAAAGCGATTATGCCTGAAGAACTCCCGCAGATACCGTTTAATCCGGTTACGGACAACTGCGCATCCGACTTTCTTGCTGGCGGTGATGCCCAGCCTGGCCGTTTGGAGGTTGTTTTCACCCCATACAACAAGAAAACCGCGTACGGCCGTTTTATGTTGTGCGGAAGAAAGCTGAAGAAATTCAGCTCGCTTCCGCAAACGTGCTGTTTTTGGAAATGTTGCCGTTGCCGCAGTGTCAACAATCACGCAAGAATCTGAAATTATTTTGTTGCGATTCTTACGGACAGGTTTTTGCGCCCTTTTGCTCTTCTGCGCTTGATCACCAGACGACCGTTCTTTGTGGCCATCCTTACCAGAAAACCGTGGGTACGCTTGCGGGAAGTGTTGCTAGGCTGATAGGTTCTTTTCATCTTGATTTACCTCTACAAAATTATTTTTCAGGAAATGGGTTATTAAACACACATACCCATCCGTGTCAAGTTTTATATTATCTCAACGCATGACACCCTTCCCATTGATTTGCCTTGAAAAAGAGGGTCGGCTCTGCTATTCTCCAACACCTTCAACAGGTCTAATTCTATCCGAAATATACTTTAACATCGCGTTTTTGTTTATTTAAATAGTTTTCCACAGCTGTTGACAATAGTGTTGATAACTCTCTTATATATATGTATCGAGTTATAATAATATGCTTTCTCTTGTAGCAGTTACATGCTGCATTCGATGTTGATAACCACTACTACCATGAATTGTGATTTTTCCTGATGTTAGATGCATGGCAACAAGCAACTGAAAATATCGAAAAAGTAATGTCGGAAGCCGATTTTGGCGCCTGGATAAAACCGGTACGTTACAGCCACCATGATGGTTCCGCCGTTTTTTTGTCCGTTCCCAACTCCTTTATAAAAGAGTGGCTGGAAGACCATTACCTGAAGGTTCTGACCGGAGCGCTCACTGCCACATCCGGACACGCGGTCACTATTAACTTTATCATCAGGGCCGATGAAGAACACCAACCGTACATTTCAGAAGATTTTATTGTAAAAACCGAAGCCGAACCCGCCGCAGGCAAAAACACCCCCCTTGAACAGGTATTTACTCCTCTCAATCAAAAATATACATTCGATCTTTTTGTAAGCGGGACAGGCAATCAGTTTGCTCATGCTGCGGCAATGGCGGTTGCCAATAATCCTGCGGATACCTACAACCCACTATTTATCTATGGCGGCGTCGGGCTCGGCAAAAGTCACCTGTTAAACTCGATAGGCCACACTATCCGTGAAAACTCGCCGGAATTGAACGTCTGTTACTGTTCCGCTGAAAAATTCATGTATGAAATGGTCAATCACCTTCGTTTAAAAAAGATGGATGTATTCAGAAATCGCTTCAGGACCGTAGATGTACTGTTAATTGACGACATCCAGTTCATTTCCGGCAAGACCGGAACACAGGAAGAGTTTTTTCACACTTTTAATGCCCTGCATGATGCCCATAAACAGATTGTGATAACGTCGGATAAATTTCCCAGGGAAATTTCCGACCTGGAGGAGCGTCTGAGATCCCGCTTCGAATGGGGCCTCATTGCAGATATTCAACCGCCTGATGTGGAAACAAAAATTGCTATTCTGAAAAAAAAATCAGAAGTGACAAGGGTGTTTTTTCCGGAGGACGTGTATTATTTTCTTGCCTCAAGTGATACCAGGAACATCCGTGAACTGGAGGGAATGCTTATCCGCCTCGGAGCGTTCAGCAGTCTTCAGAATGTTCCGGTTACGCTGGAGATGGCAAAAGAAAATCTTAAAGATATTCTGGGAGACAGGCATAAAGAGATAACAGTAGAGTTAATTCAAAAAACTGTTGCTGATTATTTTGATCTGAAGGTAGTTGACCTGAAGTCTGAAAAACGGTTGAAAAATATCGTGCAGGCTCGCCAGATAGCGATCTGGTTCTGCCGGGACATGACCAAATCATCCTATCCGGACATTGGATTACAGTTCGGCGGCAAAGATCATTCTACCATTATTCATTCCTATAAAAAAATCGACAAGGCTGTGCCGAATGATCCAAAACTATCCAGAATTCTTGAAGAAATTAAGCGAATTCTCCTCAAGTAAGGAAAACCTGTTAGTTCGGTGTGGATAACTGTTGGTGTTTTTTCAAGCTGTGCAATAGTACGGTACATGGCGCCGGATGTACACAGCCGGCTGATGGCAGGTTGCCGTTGCAATTAACCCTGTTACGGGGTTATCCCCAGTTTCCACAGGACCAACAATGTACTACAAGGTTTTAAATATCTTATAAACATACTACCAGTAATAAAAAGGGAGGCGTATATGGAATTCAGAATTGAAAAAGAGCAATTCCTGAAGTCGCTACAAAAAATCCAGGGTATTGTTGAAAAAAGAACCTCAATGCCTATTTTGTCAAATGTGCTTCTTGAAGCAACCGAAACTTCTCTCCTTGTCACCGCAACCGACCTGGAGGTGGGGATGAAAAGCAACTATTCGGCCGACGTTGTCACCCCCGGAAAAATTACTGTTTCTGCAAAGAAACTGTATGAAATAGTTAAGGAACTTCCAAATCAGCCTATTTCGTTTTTGACGAAAGACAATGACTGGGTCGAAATAAAGTGCGGGAAGGTGCAATTTAACATCGTCGGGCTCTCATCGGATGAATTTCCTTATTTTCCGGATGTTAAAGAAGAAAACCTCTTTGAAATTGAATCGTCACTGCTGCGTGGGATGATCGAAAGAACCTCGTATGCCATCTGTACCGATGAGACAAAATACAATCTCAACGGAATCTTTATCAAGGTGGAAGCACGTACCGACGGCAGCAACGGCCTTAAAATGGTTTCCACGGATGGTCACCGTCTCTCCATAGCTTCGGGTAATCTCAAGGGAACCGCCGGCCCGGAACTCCTGAAAGGGGTCATCCTGCCGAAAAAAGGCGTCTACGAGATGAAGAAGATTACCGATGAAGAGGGGGGAACACTGCTGTTCGGTTTTATGGACAACAGCGCCGTCATCAAACGGGGAGATTCATACATGGTCATGCGCCTTGTTGACGGAGAATTTCCCGATTACAACCGTGTAATCCCTGTCGCCAACACTCTGGTGGTGACGGTTAACAAGGAAGACTTCAGTCATTCCGTGCGCCGTATGGCGATCCTTTCCAGCGAAAAATTCAAGGGGATCATGCTGGAAATTTCTTCGGGGGGGATCAGAATTTCTTCCAGCAATCCGGAGCTGGGGGATGCCATGGAAGAAATAGACGTAGCCTATGACGGAGAACCGATATCGGTCAGATTCAATGCCCGCTATCTGCTCGATGTCCTTTCCGTGGCGGAAACCGAACGGGTCGAGATGAAATTCAAGGATGAGCTTTCCCCTTCGATCATTGTTCCGGAAAACTCCGACAGCTTTCTTGCCGTCATTATGCCGATGAGGCTTTAAAAGCGGCTGATGCGTCTTTGCTCCGTGGCGGTTGCCGATTTCAGGAATGTACGTTCGGTCCGTATCGAACCGGGTGAACGATTCAATCTGCTGCATGGCCTTAATGGTCAGGGCAAGACAAATCTGCTGGAAGCGATCTACCTGCTGGGAAGTCCCAGCTCATTCAGGACCTCCCGGTTACCAGAGCTTGTCAGGCATGGTGAACGGCAGGCACAGATTCAGGGTTCGGTTGAATCTGGGGGGATCGAGAACAGGCTGCGGCTGGTCATTGAAGCGGCCGGCCGCAAGGTGGAAATTGACGGAAAAGCGGTTCATAAAGCCTCAGAGCTTCATGGCAAACTTAACGCCGTAGTTTTTTCACCCGATGATACCGGGATGGTCAGAATGGGACCGGAGTCCAGGCGAAGATACCTTGACCGGGCAGTCTATATGGGGGACATCGGTTATCTGCACTGTTGGCATTCCTATCAACGCATCCTTAAACAGCGCAATCACCTGTTGAAAGATTCTGACAGAACCGGTCTGGATATTTGGACTGAAAAACTGGCTGAAACGGGAGCAGAGGTTATAGAGAGGCGGCTCGGATTTGTCGGTGTACTGGATGTCAAACTGCAGAAATATTATGCCACCATAGCCGGCGGCGGCGAAACGTCCCGCCTCAGCTATCAGCCGGACGGAGTGGAGTCGACGGAGAGAGAAAACATTCGCGAGGAACTGCTGGAGCTGTTCAAACGGCATCAGCGCTCTGACGAGCGTTACGGGACGACAACAGCCGGTCCGCATCGGGATGATCTGGCTTTTATACTGGATGAGCGGCCGCTCAAGGCGTTCGGTTCGCAGGGGCAGCAGAAAAGTTTCGTTCTGGCGCTCAAGATGGCGGAGATGGACAACCTGTGCGATACCTTTGGCGAGGCGCCGCTGCTGTTGCTGGATGACATGAGCTCCGAGCTGGACGCCCGCAGGAACCATAACCTGATGGAGTTCCTGACGACGAGAGAAATTCAGGTCTTTATTACAACCACGGAACGGTCTCCGGCTCTGCTGGCGGCCGCGCCGCACTGCGCCGTCTTTCATGTAGAAGACGGCAATCTGACGTTTGAAGGAAGCTAACCGCATGAGTGAACAGGAAAATGTAACAAACGGCTCCGAAGAGTATGGTGCTGAGAATATCAAGGTTCTGGAAGGGCTGTCGGCGGTACGCAAAAGGCCGGCCATGTACATCGGCTCCACATCCAGCGCCGGTCTTCACCACCTCGTGTATGAAATCGTCGATAACTCGATTGATGAGGCCCTGGCCGGATATTGCAACGATGTCTCGGTAACCATCAACACCGACGGCTCGATAACCGTAGTCGACAACGGCCGCGGCATCCCGACCGACATCATGCCGAACGAGGGAAAATCGGCTGCCGAGGTCGTCCTGACAGTACTGCATGCCGGCGGCAAGTTCGACAACGATTCCTATAAGGTTTCCGGTGGTCTGCACGGGGTCGGCGTCTCGGTCGTCAACGCGCTCTCCAAATGGCTTGAACTGGAAATCCGGCGTGACGGCAAGATTTTCCGCCAGTCCTACCGTCGCGGCGACCCTCAGGCACCGCTGGAGATGACCGGCGAAACCAAGAAACGGGGCACCAAGATCACCTTCATGCCGGATGAGGAGATCTTCGAGACGACGGAATTTTCCTTCGACATTCTTTCCCAGCGGATTCGCGAAATGGCGTT
>Ga0137386_10002282_pt1 | contig 12299 bp, 8 predicted proteins | sample SagtaG_4_FD_104910 | JGI IMG/M metagenome (GOLD analysis project Ga0137386, IMG submission 104910) | Vadose zone soil microbial communities from Sagehorn Ranch, Mendocino, California, USA - Sage2_R_100_16 metaG | ecosystem: Environmental > Terrestrial > Soil > Vadose zone | place: USA... | reverse complement strand
TGCGACCTGGTCGTCCGCGGCGGAACCGTGGTGACCGCGGGCGGCGGCTCGGCCGAGTGCGACCTCGGGGTCCGCGACGGCAGGATCAGCCAGATCGGCGGGTCGCCGCGCGGCCGCAGGGAGCTGGACGCGGCCGGGGCGCTGGTCCTGCCGGGCGGCCTGGACATGCACGTGCACCTGTCCTCCCCGCCGCCGGCCGAGCCAGGCGAACCGGCCTGGGTGGACGACTTCGGCAGCGGGTCGGCCGCCGCCATCGCGGGCGGCGTGACCACGATCGGCAACATGACCTTCCCCGCGGCCGGCGACTCGCTGGCCGAGTCGCTCGACCGCGACCTCGCCGCGGCGAAGGCCCTGGCCGGCGTCGACTACGTGCTGCATCCGGTGCTCACCAGCCCGTCCGCAGAGGCGCTGGCCGAACTGCCGCGGCTGGCGGCGGCCGGCCACACCAGCCTGAAGCTGTTCATGGTCGGGGAGGAGTTCGAGGCCCGGGCCGACGGGATGATCGAGGCAGTCAGGGTCGCGGGCCAGCACGGCATGCTGACGCTGCTCCACTGCGAGGACGGCGCCCTGGTCAGGTTCGCCGGCCAGCAGTTGCTGCGGGCGGGCCGGGGCGGCCTGGCTGACTGGGCAGCCAGCCGGCCGGTGCCGGCCGAGCGTGCCGCGGTCGACCGGGCCGTCGCGATCTGCGAGGCCACCGGCTCGCCGGTCTACGTGGTCCACCTGTCCTCGCAGGCGGCCCTGGACGCCGCCCGGCGCGGGCGCTCGCGCGGCCTGCCGGTCTTCGTCGAGATCAGGCCGCTGTACCTGTACCTGACCAGCGCCGCGCTGACCGAGCCGCAGGGCGCAAAGTACATCGGCGCCCCGCCGCTGCGCGCGGACGCCGACGTCGAGGCGCTGTGGGCGGGCCTGGCCGACGGGTCGGTCGACACGCTCGGCAGCGACCACGCGCCGTGGCTGCTGGCCGACAAGCTCGACCCGGCCCAGGACGTCACCACGGCCAGGCAGGGCGTCGCCGACCTGGAGACGATGCTTCCGATGCTGTTCTCCGCGGGAGTGCGGGCCGGCCGCATCCCGCTGTCCCGCTTCGTCTCGCTGACCTCGACGAACCCGGCCCGGCTGTTCGGGCTCTACCCGCGCAAGGGCACGATCGCCGTCGGCAGCGACGCCGACCTGCTGGTGCTCGACCCCGGCGTGCGCCGCACGGTCGACGGCCGGTCGATGCGATCCAGGGCGGGCTACTCGGTGTACGACGGCCGCGAGGTATGCGGGTGGCCGCGGTACACCGTGAGCCGCGGCGCGGTCGTGCTCGAGGATAGCCAGGTGCTGGCCCGGCCGGGCCGCGGGCAGTGGCTGCCGCGGGCACGGACGGCGCCGCCGTGACCCGCAGCCGCGCGGCTAGGCGTCCTCGACTCCTAGCCGCGAGCCGGACTTCGCGTCCCGGTCGGTGAACAGCACGAAGTGGAAGATCACGAACCTGGTCAGGAACGTGCAGCAGTTGGCGGCGAGGTAGAAGCCCTGCACGAACGCGTCGTGCGCGGCGCCGTGCAGCCCGAGCGCCGCGGCCTCCCGGTACCCGAAGTGGCTGGCCTCGGTCAGCACGATCCCGACGACCAGCGAGATGGCCACGAACGGCAGGGTCTCCCTGAAAAGCCGCGGCCTGCCCTTGCGTTCCCAGGCCCAGCGGCTGACGCCGTAGCTGACCGCCGCCCCGGCTAGCCAGCCGGCGGCACCCGCGGCCCGGCCGGTCATGGCCAGCACGCTGAAGCAGAGGAAGTAGGTGACCTGGGTGGCGGCCAGCGCGAGCAGCGCGGCGGGAGCGAACCTGAGCATCCGCCTGCCGCCCGGCGAGGCCAGCACGCGCCGGAGCGGTTCAGGAACCCTGCGCCTCGCGGCGGGAGCGATCGCAGGCAGTTCTGCTGGCATTGCCGTCCTTTACCGCGTGGGGGATGTGCCGTTTTGACGGACACGTACACGGTACGGCAAACCGGGCGGAGCTTGGACCAGAACACGCCCCGAAACCGGAACCTCGCGGGCGGCGGACTGGCCTGTAAGGCGACTACGCACCGCTGCCCGGCCGGTGTCCGTACCCGCCGCCGCCCGGCGTCTCGATCACGAACACGTCGTCGGCGCCGACCTGCAGGGAGTCGCAGCCGCGCATCGGGGTAACCGAGCCGTCGGCGCGGCGCACCCAGTGCCGTCCCAGCGAGCCCGGCTCGCCGCCCGCCATGCCGTACGGCGCCACCTGGCGGTGGCTGGCCAGGGTGGTCACCGTCATCGGCTCACCGAACCTGATCTCCCGCCGGCCGCCTGACCCGCCGTGCCAGCGCCCGTTCCCGCCGCTGCCGCGGCGGATCTCGTACCGGTCAAGCCGGACCGGGTAACGCCACTCGAGCACCTCGGGATCGGTGAGCCTGGAGTTGGTCATGTGGGTCTGCACGACGTCGGTCCCGTCGAACCCGTCACCGGCCCCCGAGCCGCTCGCCACCGTCTCGTAGTACTGGTGGCGCGCGTTGCCGATCGTGATGTTGTTCATGGTGCCCGAGCCCTCGGCCATCACGCCCAGCGCGGCGAGCAGGGCGCCGGTGATCGCCTGCGAGGTCTCGACGTTGCCGGCCGCCACCGCGGCCGGATACCGAGGCGAGAGCAGGCACCCGGGCGGGATGATCACCCGCACCGGCTTGAGGCAGCCGGAGTTGAGCGGGATGTCGTCGGCCACCAGCGTGCGCAGCACGTAGAGGACGGCCGCCATGGCCACCGACGACGGCGCGTTGAAGTTCCCGCTCCCCTGCGGCGACGTGCCGGTGAAGTCGATCTCCGCGCTGCGCGCGGCCCGGTCCACCAGGACCGCCACGTGGATCACGGCCCCGTTGTCCAGTTCGTAGCGGCACGCTCCGTCGCGCAGCCTGCTGATCACGCGGCGCACTTCCTCCTCGGCGTTGTCCTGGACGTGACCCATGTAAGCGGTCACCACGTCCAGGCCGAAGTGCTCGCACATCCGGCGCAGCTCGCCGGCGCCCCGCTCGTTCGCGGCGATCTGCGCGCGCAGGTCGGCCAGGTTGACCTCGGGGTTACGGGACGGGTGCGGCGCGTCCCGCAGCAGGTCGAGCGTCTCCGCCTCGCGCAGCACGCCATCGCGCACCAGCAGCCAGTTGTCGATCAGCACCCCCTCCTCCTCCACCCGGGTGGAGAAGGCCGGCATCGAGCCGGGCGTGATGCCGCCGATCTCGGCGTGGTGACCGCGCGAGGCGACGAAGAACAGGATGCTGTGCTGGCCCGCGTCCCCTGGCGCGCTGTGCTGGCCCGCGTCCCCTGGCGCGCTGTGCTGGCCCGCGCCTGGAGCGGCGTGCTCCCCCGGCCCGGTGCCGAACACCGGCGTGACGACGGTGACGTCGGGCAGGTGGGTGCCGCCGTGGTACGGGTCGTTGAGCACGTAGACGTCGCCGGGGCGCATCTGTCCGGCGTTGCGCTCGGCGACGATCCTGATGCTCTCGCCCATCGAGCCGAGATGGACCGGGATGTGCGGGGCGTTGGCGATCAGCCCGCCGGCCGAGTCGAAGATCGCGCAGGAGAAGTCCAGCCGCTCCTTGATGTTGACCGAGTGCGCGGTGGCTCGCAGCCGCTCCCCCATCTGCTCGGCGACCGACATGAACAGGTTGTTGAAGATCTCCAGCATGACCGGGTCCACGTCGGTGCCTGCGCTGTTGCCGCCTGGCCCGGCCGCCACCCGGGTGAGCAGCAGGTCGCCGCGGGCGGTCAGCTCGGCGCGCCAGCCCGGCTGCACGACCGTAGTGGCGAAGTCATCGGTGATCAGGGCGGGGCCGTCGGCGCGCTGCCCTGGCCGCAGGTCGCGCCGCGCCAGCAGCGGCGCCTGGCGCCAGGTCCCGCCGGCGTGCATGCGGACGGTGGCCGCGCCGCGGCCGGCGGCCCCGCCGCCGTGCCCGGCGACGGCGTACCCGCCGTCCGGCGCGGCCGATGCCGCGGTCAGCTCGACCGAGACGGCTTCGGCGATCACGGGCCGGTCGCGCATGAGGAACGAGAAGTGCTGCCGGTAGGCGGCCTCGAAGTCGCCGATCATGGCCGCCGCCGGCCCGATCGGCACGGCCAGCGCGGTGTCGGTGCCCTCGTACTTCAGGTGGGCTCGGCGCACGGCCGCGACCCTGGCGGGATCGACCCCGTCGGCCGCGAGCTCGGCCCGCGCGTCGGCCGTCAGGCGGCCGGCGACGGCGTCGAGTTCGGGCAGCAGCGCCTCGGTGAGCGGTGCCTCCACGGCGGTCTCCCGCATGGCCGTCACATCGGCCAGACCGATGCCCAGCGCGGACAGCACCCCGGCCAGCGGGTGGATGAGCACCCGGGTCATGCCGAGCGCGTCCGCCACCGCGCAGGCGTGCTGCCCGCCGGCGCCGCCGAAGGTCGCCAGCACGTACTCGGTCACGTCGTAGCCGCGCTGCACCGAGATCTTCTTGATCGCGTTCGCCATGTTCGCCACGGCGATGTCGACGAACCCGGCCGCGACCTGCTCGGGCCGCGGCGGGCTGCCAGTGGCCGCGCCGATCTGTCCGGCCAGCGCCGCGAACTTGCCCGCCACGACCGCGGGATCCAGCGGCTGGTCTCCGGCCGGGCCGAACACGGCGGGAAAGTACCCGGGCTGGATCCGGCCGAGCATGATGTTGGCGTCGGTAACGGTCAGCGGGCCGCCCGCCCGGTACGCGGCGGGCCCTGGGTCGGCGCCCGCCGAGTCGGGGCCGACTCGGTATCGGCTGCCGTCGAAGTGCAGCACGGAGCCGCCGCCGGCGGCCACGGTGTGGATGCTCAGCATCGGCGCCCGCATCCGGACCCCGGCGACGTGCGTCTCGTACTGCCGCTCGAGCTCCCCGGCGAAATGCGAGACGTCCGTGGACGTGCCGCCCATGTCGAACCCGATCACCTTGCCGAACCCGGCGGCCTGCGCGGTTCTTGCCATGCCGACGATGCCCCCGGCCGGGCCCGACAAAATCGCGTCCTTGCCGCGGAACAGGCGCGCGCCGGTCAGCCCGCCATTGGACTGCATGAACTGCACCCGGGCGCCGTCCAGCTCGGCGCGGACCCGGCCGGAGTACCTGGCGATGATCGGGGACAGGTAGGCGTCCGCCACGGTCGTGTCGCCGCGCGAGACCAGCTTCATCAGCGGGCTGGTCGCATGCGACTCCGACACCTGGGTGAACCCGATCCGCCTGGCGATCGCGCCGATCCGGCGCTCGTGCTCCGGGTAGCGGTAGCCGTGCATGCACACCACGGCCACCGCGCGGAAGCCGTCGGCGTAAGCGGCCCGCAGGTCGCGGGCGACGGCGCCCTCGTCGAGCGGGCGGATAACCTCGCCGCGCGCGCCGACCCGCTCGGCGGCCTCGACCACGCGGGAGTACAGCAGCTCGGGCCGCACGATCTGCCGCTCGAAGATCTTCGGCCGGTCCTGGTACGCGATCAGCAGCGCGTCGGCGAACCCGGCCGTGATGACCAGCACGGTCGGCTCGCCCGTGCGCTCAAGCAGCGCGTTCGTCGCGACCGTGGTGCCCAGCCGGACCTCGGCGATCCGCTCGGCCGGGATCGCCGCCCCCGGCGGCACGCCGAGCAGATGGCGGATCCCGGCCACGGCCGGGTCGGCGTACCGCGCCGGGTTCTCCGACAGCAGCTTGTGCACGGCGAGCGTGCCGTCCGGCCGGCGCGCCACGACGTCGGTGAACGTCCCGCCCCTGTCGACCCAGAACTCCCAGCGCCCCGCGGCCATGTTCCTCCGTCCGCCACCTGGGCCCGCGCACGTCACCAGCCACGCACGAGCTTGTTCAACCAATTGGTTGACAACGGCTCGTGCCGCGAGCTACCTTGTATTCAACCAGACGGTTGACCGCAAGGAGGAACCGGTGGCGGCCGATCCGCTCTCCCGGGTGTTCGCGGCCCTGGCCGATCCCACCCGGCGGGACATGGTCGCGCGGCTTGCCGTCGCGGACGCCACGGTCAACGAGCTCGCAGCGCCGTACAGCGTGACCATCCAGGCGGTCTCCAAGCACCTCAAGGTGCTGGCCGGGGCCGGCCTGGTCAGCCAGACCAAGGACGCCCAGCGCCGCCCCGTCCACCTCGAGGCGGAGGTGCTCGACCTGCTGACCGCGTGGATCGAGCGTTACCGCCGCGAGGCCGAGGAGCGCTACCGCCGTCTGGACCACGTCCTGGCCGCGATGCCGGACGACGTCGAGCCAGTCCCGCCAACCGAAGGAATGTCATGATGACCGCCAAGACACACGAGACCGAGATCACCGTCGACCGGGACGTCCCGCTGGTGCGGATCTGCAGGGAGTTCGACGCCGCGCCCGGCAAGGTGTTCCGCGCCCATGCCGATCCCGGCCTGGTCGCCAGGTGGCTCGGGCCGCGCCGGCACCAGATGCGGATCGACCACTACGACTGCCGCACCGGCGGCTCCTACCGGTACGCCCTTCTGTCCGACGGCAACGAGTTCGGCTTCCACGGCTGCTTCCACGAGGTCCGGCCGGGCGAGCTGATCGTGCAGACGTTCACCTACGACGGCGAGCCGGACGGTGTGGCGCTCGAGCGGATCGTGTTCACCGATCTCGGCGACGGCCGCACCAGGCTGACGTCGACGTCGCTGGTGGACTCGTTCGCCGCCCGCGACGCCTTCGTCGCCGGCGGGATGCAGGCCGGTGTCCGCGAGAGCTACGAGCGGCTCGACGAGGTGCTCGCGGGAGCATCCTGATCCCGCCCGCGCAGCGTGGTGAGGGCGAGCAGCGCGGCGCCGGCCAGCAGGGCCGCGGACAGGTACAGGGCATCGTGCAGGGCGGTCTCGAAAGCCGAGTAACCGGCCTGGAGCAGCTGCCCGATCAGCCCGCCGCCCTGGCCAGCACCGCCCTGCCCAGCACCGCCCGGCCCGCCGCCGCCTCCGGTTCCCCCGCCTGCGCCGCCCAGGGCGAGCGCTCCGCCGCCTCCGGTCTCGACCACCTGGACGACCGCGGTCTGCAACGTGGCCGGCAGGTGCAGCTGCGTCATCCGGGCGATCAGGCCGGACTTGAGCTCGGCGTCGACCAGGGCGCCGAGCACGACCACTCCGGCCACGGCGCCGACCTCCCTGCTGGTGTTGGTGGCCGACGCCGCCATGCCGGACCGCTCGCCGGGCACCGCCGCAAGCACCGACGAGGTGACCGGCACCACGCACGCGCCGAGTCCGGCCCCGGCCAGCGCGAGCGCGGCCGCCAGCGGAACGTAGCCGGGATGCGGGCCGAGCACCAGGTTGGTCGCGACCAGGCCGGCGGCGAATACCAGGCAGCCGCCGGTCATCGACCAGCGCACCCCGATCACGCTGGTCAGACGGCCCGCCAGAAGGGACGCGGCGATCATCACGACCGTCATCGGGGCGAAGATGGCGGCCACCTGGTAGCCGGAGTACCCGGCGACCTCGGCCAGGTACAGGGCGGTGAAGAAGAAGATCGCGAACGTCGCGAAGTAACAGCAGGCGGCGATCACGTTCGGCGCGGTGAACCGCGGAACGCGCAGGAACCGCAGGTCGAGCAGCGGATGCGGGCTCCGCAGCTCCCATCTCGCGAACGCGGCCGCGGCCAGCGCGCTGACTCCGTACAGGGCGAGGACGCCTGGCGCGGTGAAGCCGGCGCTTTCGCCGTCGATCACCGCGAACACCAGCGCGCCGAGCGCGCTCGCACCGAGCACCGTGCCGCCGACGTCCACCCGCCCGGCCTGGGGATCGGCGCTCTCCGGCAGCACGAGGGCCGCCGCCGCCAGTGCGGCCAGCCCGAACGTGACGTCGAACCAGAAGATCCCGCGCCAGCTCCACGCGCCCACGAAGGCGCCGCCGAGCACCGGGCCGAGCGCCAGCGAGAATCCGGAGACGGCCGCCCAGATCCCGAGCGCGCGGTTGCGGCTCCGCTCCTCGGCGTAGAGCTGCCTGATCATCGAGAGCGTGCCCGGCTCGCTCGCCGCGGCACCCAGGCCCATCACCGCGCGCCCGGCGACCAGGATCGCGATACTCGGTGCCAGCGCCGACATCGCTGCCCCGGCGCAGTACACGCCGGCGCCCGCGAGCATCACCTTCTTGCGGCCGAACTCGTCGCCGACCATCCCGAACGTCAGCATCAGCGCCGCGAACGTCAGGGCGTAGGCGCCGACCACCCACTGCAAGGCGGACACCCCGGCGTGCAGGTCGGCCCTGATGCTGGCGAGCGCGACGCTCACCACGGTGTTGTCGAGGAAGGTCAGGAACAGCACCGTGCACAGGGTCGCGAGCGCGACCGGGCGGCGCCGCCAGCGGGCGGCTGCGACCTCGCCGGGCACGGCCATCGCGCCGGTCATCTGGCTAGCTTCCGCAGGCGGCGGGGATCAGGTGGTTCTTCTTGCCGTAGGCCTGGCGCAGCAGGCCGCAGAAGGTGCTGGCCGCGACCTTCCAGCTCCCGTCCGCGTACACCGCCGCGCCGGTCAGGTTCTTCGCGACCGGCTTGCCGCCGAGCAGGACGGTGTAGGTCACGCTCGCCTTCCCCGGCGGCTCCAGGGTCACCGAGCTGACCCTGGCCGAGGCCGCCAGGACCAGGGACCCGAGCGAGGTCTTGGCTTGCGTCCTGACGAACGAGGCGAACTGCTGGCCGTCCTGCAGCAGCTCGAGACGGCGCGGGATCGGGACGGCGCCGTTGAAGAACGTCCGCCACATGGCCTTGACCGCGGCCTGGGCGGCCGGGCCGGTGGCCGGCTGGGCCGGCGATGCCGAGGCGGCAGGACCGGCCGCGGTGCTGCGGCGGGCTCCCGGGCTGGCCGATCCGGAGGAGCACGCCGCCAGGGCCAGGCACAGGCACAGCGCGGCGCCGGCCGCCAGGGCCGGGAGCGTAGCCGGCGTAGCCGGGAGCGTAGCCGGCGTAGCCGGGCGGGTGGCCGGGCGGGTGGCCGGGCGGGTGGCCGGGCGGGTGGCCGGGCGCATAGCCAGCCGGCTGAGGCTTCTCATGGGGAGATTGTGCCGCTCATCGGACCCAAACCCTACCCTTGCCGGCGATTTCGTCGGGCTGTTGCCGCAGCGGGCGGTCCCGAGCCCGTATTTGCGCTGCCCGCGCCCATTGGCCGCGCCTTTTCCGATTGGACCGGCTCGCCAGGGGAAGGTGGAGCGGTGCGTGGAACACGAGCACACGCGCGGAGGTAGAGATGTCCCCGAAGAAGAGAACCGACGCTGTGCGGGACACCGCTCGTCAGGCGGCGGCTCAGCTGAAGCCGGCGGCGGAGCGAGCCAAGCCGGTGGCCAAGAGCATCCGAGCGGCGGCCAGGAGGCAGTTGCTCAGGACGCGCGCCTGGGCGGCGCCGCGGGTCGAGCGCTCGAGCCGAGTAGTGCAGGACACGGTCGCGCCGAAGGTCTCTGCCACGATGTCGGCGGCGGCCAAGCGGCTGGATCCGGCCCAGCCCAGACAGCGGCGCTGGCGCAAGCCGGTCGGTGTGGCCACGGTGACCGCCGCGGGCGGCGCGGTAGCGGCGTTCATCCGCAACAGGGTGAAGAAGCCGGCCTCCCCGACCGCCCCGAGCCAGGCCGCGGACACCACGCCCGAGGCACAGCCCAACGGCCAGCAGAAGTCGAGCACGCAGGCACCGACGCAGAAGAACCCGGCCTGACGGCGGCGGCTGGCTGCCCGGCGGCGCGCGCATCGCGCCCCGGGCGGTTGGCCGCGCCCGCTGGCTGGCCCGGCAGGAGCCCTCCCGGACCTCGAAGACCTCGTCGAGGCATTCCCACGCCCCGGCCTCGCCGCGGCTGCGATGGCGAGCAAGGGTGTGTCCCTAGCGGCGCGCGCGAGCACGCGCCTCTTCGCGCCCGCCTCCGCGTCCGGCAGGTCTTCGTCGCAGAGCACCAGGAAGCCATCGGGCAGCAGCGAAGCCGGCTCGCCCGGCGCCAGGCACCAGCCGGCGCGCAGGTGCGGTCTGGTGCGCAGCGCGTCCTCGGTGAACGCCTCCCAGCCGAGCAGGCCGCCGGGCAGCACGGCCAGCGCCGCGTCCGCGAGCAGGGCACGGTCCCAGTAGCCGGTGCATAGCACGAGCGCGTAGCTGGCCGGCTCGGGCCGCCAGCGGCCCAGGTCGGCGTGGACGAGGCTGACCAGGCCGGAGAGCCGGCGCCTGGCCGCCTCCCGGCCGAGCAGGTCGAGCGCGACATCGGATGCGTCCACGGCGACGCAGCGCCGCCCGGCCGCCGCGGCGAGCAGCACGCTGCCTGACGGCCCGCTCGCCAGGTCGAGCACCGGCCCGTCGGGCAGCGGCAGCGACAGCGCCCGCACGGCGAGCGGGTGCGGCAGGCGCGAGGCCGTGAACCCGCGCGAGTACCTGGCGTTCCACCTGAGCCGGTCGGGGTGCCCGGCCAGGTCAGGCTGCACGGCGGCCATGCCGAGCACCCTACCCGCCGGCGCCGGCGAAGGATCAGACCCGCCGCCAGCGGGCCTCGCAGAGCCCGTACACGCCGAAGATGAAGACGCCCAGGGCCACGATCAGCAGCAGGAACTCGCCCAGGGGCTGGTGCCGCAGCGTGAGCAGGGCCTTGTCGAGGCCGCCGGACTTCTTCGGGTTGAACGTCACGGCCGTGTCGACGATCAGCGCGCCGACCACGGCGAACACGAGGCCCCTTGCCGTGGTGCCGATCATGCCGAGGCGCTCGACCAGCACGCGGGTCCGGTGGCTCATCTGTCTGGTCCGCAGGTACTTCATGAACGTGCGGCGGACTCCCTCGGCCGCCAGCATCAGGCCGACGACCAGGATGACCAGGCCGACGAGCCCGACCAGCCACCGGCCGCCCGAGTGGCGCATCACCGTCGCCGTCAAGTCCTGCTGCTTGCGCGTCTGGTTGCCGGCCGCGCCCGAGATCACCGCGAAGGCAAGATAGGCAAGGAAGGCGTAGACGATGGCCCGGACGAGCGACTTCACCCGCGGACCGGCTGCCATGCCCTCGCCGGTGACGCCGAACGCGGCCTCGCTCAGCCGCCACAGCGAGTACCCGACGAAACCGATGCCGAGCAGCCAGAGCGTCACGAGGCCGTACGACGTGCCTGCCAGCAGGTGCAGCGCACCCTGCTGGCTAGGCCGCTGCGCGCCGTGGCCGAGTGTCACCTCGATGGCCAGCCAGCCGATCAGGATGTAGATGACACCGCGAGCGGCGAGGCCGATCCTGGCCAGCGCCTTGGCGGCCGGGCTCTCCGAGGCGCGCCTGGCGCTCATCGACGCGCGCGTCCTCGGGGACGAAATCGATCGCATGGCCGGGTGCTGCCTTTCGAGTCGGTGCATCGGTCGGCAACGACTACCCTGGCGAACTGGCTTCATGCGGGCCGGCCAGCCTCGAGTGCCGGCACTACGCTGTGACGATGCCGGTCGTCACGGTGCCCGATCCCGCTCTGGTCGTCCTGGTCGGACCGTCGGGCTCGGGCAAGTCGACCTGGGCGGCGGCTCGCTACCGGCAGTCCGAGATCGTCTGCTCGGACCGGCTGCGCGGCGTCGTCGGCAGCGGCGAGCAGGATCTGGACGCATCGGCGGACGCCTTCGCCCTGCTCGACCAGATCGTCGCCGCGCGGGTGCGGCGCGGGCTGAACACCGTGGTCGACACGCTCGGCCTGGATCCCGAGCGGCGCCGCGCCCAGTTGGAGCTCGCGCGCCGCGAGGGTTTGCCGGCCGTGGCCGTCCTCTTCGGCACCGATGCTGCCGAGTGCCGTCGGAGGAACCGGAGCCGCGACCGGCCGGTGCCCGCTGCCGCCCTCGACCGCCAGTTGCGCCGGATGGCCGACGCGGCGAGCCAGGTCGCCGCGGAAGGCTGGCTGGTCGTCGAGCACGCCGACGAGGCCGCGGTCGAGCCGTCGCACACCTCGGGCAGCCAGGCGGCCGCCGCGCGGCAGCGCAGCCGGCCTGCCCGGATGAGCTTCGTGCTGCAGATCTCGCGGTTTGCCTGGGGCGAGGATCCGGCGGCCTGGCTCGCCGCGATCGCGGCAGCGGCCGCGGAGGCCGGGCTCGACGGCATCGCGCTGATGGACCACCTGATCCAGATACCGCAGGTTGGCCGGGCCTGGGAGGCCATACCCGAGCCCTGGGTGACGCTCGGGATGCTGGCCGGGGTGACATCGGGCCTGAGCCTGGGCACCCTGGTCAGCCCGGTCAGCTTCCGGCCGCCGGGCGTGCTGGCCAAGGCGGTGGCGACCCTCGACGTGCTGAGCGGCGGCCGTGCCTTCTGCGGCCTCGGCGCGGGCTGGTGGGAGCGCGAGCACGCCGGGTTCGGGCTGCCCTTTCCGCCCGCCTCCCAGCGGCTCGAT
>Ga0137386_10002273_pt1 | contig 12337 bp, 11 predicted proteins | sample SagtaG_4_FD_104910 | JGI IMG/M metagenome (GOLD analysis project Ga0137386, IMG submission 104910) | Vadose zone soil microbial communities from Sagehorn Ranch, Mendocino, California, USA - Sage2_R_100_16 metaG | ecosystem: Environmental > Terrestrial > Soil > Vadose zone | place: USA... | reverse complement strand
CTCCTGAAGGAGGCAAGAGTGATGGTTCTGCGTGTGCTCTGGCTGAGACTTGAAACTCGATTTTCTCAGTTGGCGGGCTGCTCCGAACCAGGACGCCGGAACGGACGGCGCGCCATGTCTTCGACGCTCGAGATACCGTGCCTAACCGCTAGCACGGCGGGATGCTGGCTATCCGCAACCCGGTCCACGGTCACTGCCCAGCCCCGTTGCAGCATATACAAACTGACAACGGCTCCGGCCAGGGCCAAAAACGCCATGGCAAACAGCGCAAAAGCCGCCAGCAGTTCCTGGACGAAATAAACCTGCAGCACAGCGATGCTGCCAAGCAGCCACCACATCCACTTCCGGTCGTTATCTTTCTTGGTCTTGGTGTGGCTCACACCCGCGCTCATGAACTTTTCCTACCCCCCGGCTTCCAGAAACCGCTTGAAATGCACACCCTTTAGATGCCCGAACCTGCCCGCTTGGGCATGTCGGCTTTACCTGTACCATTAGACACCCCGTGGAGGCGAAAAATCGATGGTACGAAAGTTACATTTTGGCCTCTAAACCGTTCTGCTAGTACCGGTTCTCCTAGCCTTAATGTGCCGTATGCCGCTGATAGCAAATCAGTTGCTTCACTGTACACTTTCGCCACGATTTTCGCCAGGTTTTCGCTGTACCTCCTGTGGAAAACCTGACCGGTCGTACAGGGGGCTCCCCGCCTGTGGTAGTGATCCCGGCACCTCAGCCGTATCAGCCGAGCCAGCAGCGCTCCTATCGCAACGCCGGGCGCAGGCGTCGGGTTAGACTGCTCTCGCGCGGTGATCATCGGGGCGGGAATAGGCGGGCTTCCTCCGCCCTGGCTCTGCGACAGATTGCTCTAGCAATTCTCGTCAGGCTCCTTCGATTCGCCAGGTCGGTGCGGGGCTTTCCCTCAGGTCGATCGCCGTGAATGCGCTCGGTGAGGCGCTTCCGAGTAAGGGTATAGAGCGCATCGGTTGCTTTGGCAACGCGCGGTCAATCCGCCCCATTTCAGAGTTTAGTTTAGTTCGCAAACGCCGGTGTGACATGCGGCCGATCACGTCTGATACCGCGCGCATCGTTCCGGCCTTCGCGTGGATGGTTGCGAGGAATTCCCGGAAACCGCCGGGCCTAGTTCCCTTTCAAGGCGTAACCCAGGTCGAAGGGCAGCTTACCGTCGATGCGGAGAACTTTCACCGAACTGTTGATGGAGTAGACGTCGACAAGGCCCACCGCGCCGGGTGTCGCTTCCACGGTACGCAGCAAATCCTCATCATTCTCCACAATCTTCACGGTAAGCCGGGCCTCGTTCAGCTTCGCGATGAGAGCCTTGACCTCGCCGGGCGCGGCGCCAAACAGTTTTTGGGTGGCCACGCGCATGTCCGCAGATTCCGGATCCCTCATCACTAACGTGAAATTCTTTCCGTCGGGCCACGTTTTCTGAACGCCTTTGCAGAGTTTCGTCAGGTCTGCAAGCGAAACATCGTTCAGCTTGCTTCCCGCAGAGACCACTACCGCCATGTTCTTGATTCCGGCAAACGTTCCCGCTGTCAGCAGCAAAGCGCCGAAAATCGCACTCGCCCGCAACCCCTTTGCCCATCCCTGTAGATTCATTGCAACACGCTCGCTTCCCGGCAATTTGGAGCGAGTATGTTCACTTCTGTTGTTTCTTGGCAAGTATCCGTTTCAACGCATGTGTCCAACCTTACGATTCTCCGGACCACCCGCCCCCGGCTTCAGCCTGGCGAGCAGTCACCCTTCCGAACCACCTGCTCCATCGGTCAGTATCGAGCTCCTTCCGTGCTGCGCTACATTCAGGGACTAGAACTCGCTCCTTGAGTTCAATTTCCGAACAGGGAGTGACTCGACATGGTTCGTTTCGCTCGGCGCTGGTTCCTACTGATCTTTCCCGGCTTTTTTGCCGCAAGCGCGTTCGCGCAGACGGCCGCACCGCATGTGGAACCGGCATCCCATCGTGCCGCTCACGCGTCGCCGGTCGCTCCGCTTCCTCAACGGCTCTTTGGGGCCATTCCTCTTTACACCAGGTCCGAGGAGGCGCGCAAATCCCTCGAGCTTGCCTGGGATAAGTACGAAAACGCCATGTATCAGTCTTCGGCCAACCTGGCTCGACAGGCCGCCACGAAAGACCCGCACTCGGCGCTCAGCTACGCCATGGTCTCCTTTGCTGCTCGGCGCGGCATGCCGGACGCTTCCGCGCTCGCCAAGGCCAAGGCCCTGCTCTCCCGCGCGACCCCCGACGAACGGCTCTTGGTTCGCTGGATGACCGACATCCAGGATCACAACGTGCTTCCCGCGATCGCCAGCATGAATGACCTGTTGAAACGCTATCCCCGCGACAAGCACGTCCTGTACCTTACCGGCGAGTGGTTGTTCCTTCAGCAGGATGATGATCGCGCGAGAACGTTGCTGGAGACCGCCTTGCAGGTCGATCCCGATTTCCCCGCTGCCCTCAACCGTCTCGGTTATCTGTATCTCGATTCCACCAGTCCCGACCCTGCCAAAGCGGTCGCTTCTTTGAAACGCTACGCAGAACTTGCGCCGGCCTCGGCCAATCCGCAGGATTCGCTTGGCGAAGTCCTCCGGGACGCGGGCGACGACCAGGACTCGCTGGAGCACTATCGTGCAGCTTTGCAAATTGATCCCGCCTACATCAGTTCGCAGTATGGCTTGGGCAATACCCGCACGCTGATGGGCGATTTCGCGGGGGCGCGTCGCGAGTACGATCGCGCCATCCCCATGGCGCAGAATCTGCTGGACGAACTTTATGTCAAGTATCTGAAAACTCTGGTCTACTTTTGGGAGGGCCAGGCGGAGGAAGGCCGCAAAGCGCTTGCCGCCCTTGCCGAGGAAGCCGCGGGAAAGAAAGAGCCGAACTCGCAATTTCAGGTCGGGATGGCCCAGGCCATGCTCGCCGCCGATCCGCAATCCGAACTCGACGGGCTCAAGTCCCTTTCCTCGTTCTTGGATAAGCCCCTCGCGGGCATGAACGACTCCGACCGCGGGATCGCACGTGCCGCGGTCCTGCGCGAGCGCGTCCGAGTCGAGGCGCAGCGCGGAGCCTCGCGCGAGGCCGATCAGGCCATTGCCGAGCTAAGGGCGCTGGCCGCCGCTTCGCGCAATCAAGCGATCCGAGGCTACTTCGAATCCGCTTGCGGCTACGTGCTTTTCTCGCGGCGCGATTTTGCCAATGCCGCCGACGAGCTGGCCGCCGATCCGCATTCGCCGCTGGCCCTCCGGCAATTGGCGGTCGTTCAGGAAAAGCTCGGAAATGCTGCGGCGGCTGAAGCTGCCCGCACGGCCCTGAAATACCATCGCAGCTCGGAAGCCGAATGGTTTCTTGCGACACACACGAACGCCGGCGGCACAAACTAACTTTGCGTCCCTGCCACCAGTTAAAGCGGTGCTAGCCCGGTGCTAGCCCTGGTGAACGGGCCTGGCCTGCCGCTCGGCAGGCATGAAAGCGATGGCTGCGACTTCCCTTGGGCGGAAGCGCACCTCGCTCAACCGCTCTGTCGCATTTCTCGGTTATTTCTTCTTCAGCAGCCGCGTGATCCACACCAAAATCACCGCTCCAACAAAGGAAACGATAATCGATCCGATCAATCCGCCGGCGTGGAGCCCCAGCATGCCGAACACCCAGCCACCTACGACGCCCCCGAGGATCCCGAGAATGATGTCCGCGACAATTCCATAGCCGCCGCCCTTCATCACTTGGCCGGCAAGCCACCCGGCAACGAGCCCCACAACAATCCACGTAAGGAATCCCATTTTGGATCCTCCTGTTCGATCGTCTGGGAAGCCCCCAACGCGAGTCCCATTTAGAACGCCAACTTGCCCAATGTCAACTGGACGGAATACACTGGCTCAAGAAAAAGATTCATCGCCCGTCCCCGGAGAGAGAGGATGATTCCCAGGGTTGCTTTGTCTTTGCTCGCATTCGTTTTTCTGGCGGGCGCCTGCTCGAAGTTTCTAACCGACAAAAGCGCCGAGCCCGTTCCGGGGCAAGCCATCCCGCATCCGACCATCGTCTTCATAAGCGACTTCGGAGTCGCCAACGACGCGGTGGCCATCTGCAAAGCGGTGATTGTCGGCATCGCCCCCGATGCCCGCATCATGGACATCACGCATCAAGTCACTCCCTATTCGATCGAGGAAGGCGCGCGTTTTCTGCTGGGCGTGACGCCTTACTACCCTTCGGGCACGGTTTTTCTCGCGGTGGTTGACCCCGGGGTGGGCACGACGCGCAAAGCCGTCGTCGTCAAAACCAAGAAAGGCCAGTACTTCGTTCTTCCTGACAATGGCCTCATTACCCCGGTCGTCGACCGCGACGGCCTCGATTCGGCCCGCGAAATCACCAACACCGACTGGATGATCCAGTCCCCCATTTCCTCTACTTTTCATGGCCGCGACATCTTCTCTCCGGTCGCCGCGCATCTGGCCGCCAGTGGAGATTTTTCTCTGGTTGGCCCGGAGATTTCACAGCTCGTCCGCCTGAATCCAAAAACCGCCGTCATTGCCGACAATGGCATCTCCGGCGACCTGATCGGCGTCGATGATCCGTTTGGCTCGCTCATCACCGATATTCCCGGAGACGAATTCAAGAAACTGGCGTACCGTCTCGGCGACAAGGTCCCCTTGCTCATCGACAAGAAGCCTGTCACTTTACCTTACGTCAAGACCTTCATGGACGTCGCGGTCGGCGATCCTCTGCTTTACGTGGACTCTCGCGGGCGCGTCGGCATCGCCGTCAACCAAGGCAGCTATTCCAAGCAGTTCGAGGTCGCCCCGCCCGGCACCATCTTTATCCCCCGCAAAGGCGTCGCCCTCAAAAGCAAGTGAAGATCGGCCCAAAGGTGGCATTCTCCGAACGCATCGGAAGTGGCGGTTGCATTTTTTCTGCGCGCGCCCAACAATGAAGTCGTATCGGGAGGGCCGCGGTTGTTCGCAGCGCATCTAGGAAATACCAAAGTCACGGATGACCGGTCGCCGATGGCGGTCAGAGGTTGCCATGCCTGAAGCCGTAATTGTTTCTTCCGTCCGCACTCCCGTAGGCCGCGCCTACAAAGGCGCGCTGCGAGCCACGCGTCCCGACGACCTTGCCGCGCTGGCCATCAAGGAAGCGCTTGCGCGCGTGCCCGGGCTTGAGCCGAAAGAAATCGACGACGTGATTCTCGGCTGCGCCATGCCCGAAGGCGAGCAAGGCATGAACGTGGCGCGCATCGCCTCGCTTCGCGCCGGTTTGCCGGTCGACACTTCGGCGATGACCATCAACCGCTTCTGCTCTTCCGGTTTGCAGGCGATTGCGCTTGCCGCGGAGCGCATTCGAGGCGGGTCCGCGCAAGTCATCCTGGCAGGCGGCACTGAATCCATGTCCCTGGTGCCGATGGGCGGCAACAAGATTTCCCCCAATCCCTGGCTCGTCGATCATTACCCCGACGCGTACATCAGCATGGGGCTGGGCACGGAAAACATTGCGCGCAAGTTCGGCATCGCGCGCGAGCAAGCCGATGAGTTTTCGCTCGCTTCGCACAAGAAAGCGCTCGCGGCCATTGCCGCGGGAAGTTTCAAGGACGAAACCTTTCCTGTGGACGTGAAAATCACTTCCCTGCCCAGCGGCAACGGCGCATCGTCCAAGCCGAAATCCGCTCCGCAACCGGTTACGCAAACGCTCACGTTTTCGGTGGATGAAGGCCCTCGCGCCGATACTTCCATCGAAGCTTTGGCCAAGCTGAAGCCCGCTTTTCAAGTGAAGGGCACGGTGACGGCGGGAAACAGTTCGCAGATGAGCGACGGGGCCGCCGCCGCCGTGGTGATGAGCGACGCGCGCGCCAAATCGCTGGGCGTGAAGCCGCTGGCGCGCTTTGTCGCTTATGCGACGGCCGGCGTTTTGCCGGAGGAGTTCGGAATTGGCCCCGTCGCGGCCATCCCCAAAGCGTTGAAACTCGCGGGACTCCCGCTCAACGACATCGCGGTCATCGAGCTCAACGAAGCGTTCGCGGCACAGTCGCTCGCGGTCATCCGGCAAGCCGGGCTCGATCCCGCGCGCGTCAATCCCAACGGCGGCGCGATCGCCCTCGGGCATCCGCTGGGCTGCACTGGCGCGAAGCTCACGGCGTCCATCATTCGTGAGTTGCAGCGGCGCAATGCGCGCTATGGCATGGTGACCATGTGCATTGGCGGCGGTATGGGCGCGGCGGGCATCCTCGAGCGGATGTAAAGGTGGGCTGGCTTGTTCAGACAAGCGTTTCCTGCCGGCTGGGAGCCGGCGCTACGAATAAATTTTTAGCGTGCACGAACCGGAGTCTGTGCAGCGGCGGGATGTTGATGCGGATTGTTTTGTCCCTCCTGGGTTTAACTTTCTGTTGCGAGCAGGCTTTGGCGCAAGAAAGCTCGGTGGCCGAACGCATTGACGCGTATCTCCAGCCGTACGTGCAGAGTGGAAATTTTAGCGGCGCGGTTCTTGCCAAAGAGAACGGGAAAATTGTTTTTGAAAAGGCGTATGGCTTCGCGGACCGGGAGCGCAAAGTTCCCAATACCCTAGAAACGCGTTTCCACGTCGCGTCCGTTTCCATGCAGTTCACCGCGGCTGCGGTCTTACGGCTCGTCGATGAAGGCAAACTCAGCCTGGACGCTCATGTGGGAGAATTCGTGCCGGGAATCCCAGGCGCTGAGAAAATCACCGTGCGCGACCTGCTCACGGAACGCTCCGGGCTGCCGGATATCAATAGCCTGCCCGAATACAACGACATTCTTCAGCGGCATCAAACTCCCGGCAGCCTGGTGACCAAGATTGAGGGGCAGGCACTTCTGTTTGAGCCGGGAACAAAATTCCTGCACGAGGAACATTCCGCTTACAATCTCCTCGCGCTCATCGCGGAGAAAAAGACAGGTTTACCTTTTGCAGCGGCTGTGAAACATCTCGTTTTCGGTCCCGCGCGCCTCGAAGCATCAGGCATCGATGATGATTCAAACGCGAGAGGGGCGAAGATGGCGATCGGTTACCAGCCGGAGGCGATCTACGGGCTAAATCGCGCCACGGCAATTCACTGGTCGGGAAAGACGGGCAACGCGTCGATGTTTACGACCGTCGGTGACGAAACAAAATGGGTGGAAACGCTTTTTGACGGACAACTATTGCGTTCGTCTTCGCGCGACGTGATGCTCGACACTTCGCTGGCGGTTGGCTACGGCTGGTTTAAGCGAGAGAACAAACGATTTGCGGAAACCGCTTATTCCATGAACGGCAGGGCGCCGGGATTCGCGTCCTTTGTTCTTTATCTGCCGCGCGAAAAGACCAGCGTCGCGGTGTTCAGCAACATCTATTCGTCTGCGACCACGACCATCGGCTACGACATCGCGGCGATCGTTCGCGGGCTGCCGTACGAAACGTTTGATCCCAGCGAGCCTCCGCCGAGCGCCGCGGAACTCAAGACCTGCACAGGCACGTTTCAATTCGGTCCCGATTTCTATCAACCCAACGCGCAGTTGGCGGTCGTCGCGGAAGGACAGGGGCTCTCGCTCCGCTGGCCCGGGGGCAGCGTCTCACCGCTGATTCCGGTCGCCCGGGACAAATTTGTGGATCGCTCCTACTGGGAGCAAGTCAAGGTTGCACGAGACGCAGATGGCCAGCCGACGGGTTTGGCCTACGGGGATTTCCAAGGAACTGCCTTTCACAAGAAACAGTAAAGAGCGTACACCGGTTCGCCGACGCGGGGTTCGCACCTTTTTGCCTTGACCGGCCTCTAAGGATCAGGCAATATGGCGGTAGACGACATGTCGTTAGAGGACATATGGACATTACCGAGCCGGTCCTGCTGATCCTTCTCAGCCTGGCGGAACAACCGCGCCACGGCTACGCGATCCTCCAGGACGCCGAGAGCATGAGCCAAGGGCGCGTTCGGTTGAGCACCGGCACCTTGTACGGCGCGCTGCGCCGCTTGCTCGAAGATCAATGGATCGAACGTTTTGAAGAAAAGGACAGCTCGCGCGGCCGGCAAGCTTACCGGCTCACGGCGACGGGGCGGCGGAACCTGCGAATGGAAGTGGCGCGGATGAAGCACCTTACGCGCCTGGCCACGCTGCGGGTGGCGGGGAAGGAGACCTAGCCCATGCTCGCGCTCTACCGGTCACTCCTCTATCTCTATCCCAGCGCCTACCGTTGGGAATTTGGCCACGAAATGATGGACGTTCTCGCGGAAGTGCAAGCGGAGATTCGCAAGAGGGGCGCGCGGGAGAGAGTCTTATGCGTAGCACGCGAGGTTGGCGGCTTACTCTACGGCGCCCTCCAGGAGCATTTGTGGAGCATTACCGGTTCCCAAGGCGGCAGAAGGTTTTCATCCTTGTTCTCATCAGGGAGGTTCGCGATGCGATCTGAATTCCGTTTTCCGAAAGTTACGGTGGGGCTCATGATGGTCATCCTGGCAGCGGTGATGTTCACGATTGAGAAGGCTAGAGCGATATCGGTGTCAATACCCCATGCAAATCCGGCGGTGGGTCCAATTCACCCCACGCAAGCTATGATCGTGCAGGTGCTGCTGGCAACTCTGATCTGGGCTATTGGGGCAGGAGCGATCGGCTGGGCTATTTTGTTCGCGCTGCACCGCTCCGGCCTCCAGCAACTTTCCGAAATGAATCCTTCGGCGGAGCAGCGCTCAAGCAAGTGAGCGGATTGGCTCCAGCTGCGCAGCCGGTCTAATTCTCTCGATCCACTAGTAGCGTGCCGAACCGCAGATTCCCTGCATGATCTGGGAGTTCTTAAGGGGTTGAAAACCCCGAGTTCACGGCACGTTCATGTCGGAGCTCCGACCTCCAAAAGCCTTTAGGACACTAAGACTTGGCCTTCCAAAGACCGACCGTGTTGCCTTCGGGATCTTGCATCCACGCGAATGTGCCGGTGGGAATGTCGATGGGAGGAACCAACGTCTTTGCGCCAAGGCTCTTTGCCTTTTCGAGGTACGCGGCGACGTCATCGACGCCCACGTGGAAAATGGTGTAGCGCTGCGGCTCGTGTCCCAGCGCGGTAATGTGGCCGTCGATGCCGCCCATTTCGGCCGCAATCATCGCCGCGGGACCCATCTCAGAGATTTTCCAATCAAACAGTTTTTTGTAAAAGTCCTGCGTCTTGGCGATGTCTCGGCAACCGATTTCGAAATGCACGACGGGGTGGGTCATTGGTTCGGCTCCTGTTCGATGGTCTGGTGGCTTCGGGCTAACGGAGTTCTCGCGTTCCGGCAGCTCCCCTGGCGACAGCGGCTCGAAAGCCAACGCCGCGGCGGCGCCAGCCGTCACATGCACAAAGGTTCGCCTCCGCATCGCTCCCTCCTGCGCGAGAAACGGCCGGGGCACTGTACCACATGCGCCGCGAAGCTGTATTTAAGAGACTCTTAAACAATGAAAAGCTGTTCCTAGTCGGCAGCGTAGCGGCGGAAGAAAGAATCCGCCTTCCACTGCGGACGGGCGCTGGTATTGGCCGCTTCAAGAAGCAGGCGGCGCGTAAACTCCTCGTAGCCGGCAGCAGTCTCGAGATCAACGGGCTGGTTCACGTCGTCCGAAGGCGCGTGGTAGCGGTTGGTGAGCCAGTCCTTGAAGATTTTCTGCTCGGGTGTGCCGAGTTCGAAGCCCACATCGACTTTGGCCGAGGGAACGCCCTTCTTGATGAAGCTGTACTGATCGCTGCGGATGAAGCGGTTGCGCAGCGGCTCGGGATCGGCGATGGGCCTGATGCCCATGGATTGCGCGATGGCCGCGGCGCGTGCGCCGAGGTCGGACTCGTCGATGCCTTGGATGGTCAGGATTTTCAGCGGAACGATGGGAAGAAACATGTCCACGTTGACGTCGGCGACGATGGATTTCAGCGGAATGGTGGGGTGCGCAGCAAAGTATTTGGAGCCGAGCAGGCCTTTTTCTTCCGCAGTAACGAGCAGAAACAAAATCGAGCGCTTCACCGATTCCGGGTGGGCCTTCAAGTTGGCGGCCATATCGAGAACGAGCGCGCTGCCGGAGCCGTTGTCCATGGCCCCGTTGTAGATGCGGTCGCCGTGGATGGGCGCGCCGATGCCCAGGTGATCGATGTGCGCGGAGAGCACGACGAATTCATCTTTCAACGCAGGATCGGAGCCGGGGAGCTTGGCAACGAGGTTAGAGGATTCGACGGGTGCAGTTTGGATAAAGGCCCGGGCATTGAGCGAAACGGCCAACGGAAAATGTGGAAGCGTCTTGCGGTCTTTGCCGAGTTCGGCGATTTCCGCGAAGGTGTGGCCGGAATTGGCAAACAGTTTCTCCGCCGAGGCAGGGTTAAAAGCTACGCCGAGTTGCTGCCCGGGAGTTTCATTGAACTCGGAACCCGCAAGGTCCATGGACGGCTCATTGCGATTGGCGGAAATGCGCGACCAGGGAATGTCCATCGAGGCGGGGTTGAAAATGGTGATTACGCCGGCGACGCCCGCTGCGTCGAGAGATTTCCAGCGCTCGCCTGCGGTTTGATAGTTCGAGGCCAACGCGCTGGGGATATCGGCGGGCGAACCGGCGAGATAGACAACGACTTTGCCAATCAGGTCGAGGCCGGCAAGCTCGTCGAGATTTTTTTCTGGGATTTTCAGGCCGTAGCCGACAAACACTAGGGGCGCTTCGAGTGAGACGGTGGCCCGAGTCGAGCGGGAGCTGATGAAAGCGTCGTCAGCGAAAGAGAGGGGTTCGGCCTTGCCTTTAGAGACCAGAGCGAGGGAAGATTTCGATTCATCCACCTGGAACTGGGTGAAGTGCACGGGCTGGTAGAAACCATTGACGCCGGCGGGTTCCAGGCCGGCTTTTTCGAGCTGTTCGACGGCATACGCCTCCGCTTTGCGAAGACCTTCGCTGCCGGTGTTGCGGCCCGCGAGTGCGTCGTCGGCGAGAAATTTAACGTGCGCCCACCAGGACTTGCCGTCGAAGTGGGAGGCGGGCGGGGTTTGCGGCGCCAGTCGACTGACGGCGAAGGCAAGCAAAAGGCCAAGCAAGAAACATCTGCGCATTTCAATTCACCTCAGATCGCATTGGGGGTATGAGGATAGCAGGGACGGCGGCACGGAGTCACGGGAAGGCCAATCAATCATCGGGCGCGCGACCTTGGAAGGGCCATCTAGCGGGTTTTCGTTTTTTGCGGCATAGGTCTGAACGGAGACCACCCTAGGTCTGACGATCTCACCGCTTTGGAGACGCAAAGATCCCAGCTCCTTGCAGAAATTCCCCCCTCTGGGTGATCTGCGACCGGTTCCCTCACCGCCGTGACCCGACGCTGCGGCAAGCCTTCGGTGCCACTGCGGCAAACGCCACGACCATGCGGAGGTGGCGCGAGAAGTAAATCGCTTCCCGGGTCGCGTCTTTGCCGAACGCCGTAAGGACGGCCGAAGCGATCTCCCCGGGAGCCGGGAACGGATGCGACACGGGTAAGTTAACGGTGTTTACTGAACGTTTTTGCCGGGGTAAGATGGGGATAGTGAAATGACATTGTTGCGTTGTGCGCTCCCAATCGCCTTCGAGTAAAAACGCAATCGCAAGAACTTCCCGCTAGGAGAAACCACTATGTCCACCGCGACCCTGACCAAGCCGGCAGCAAAGGGAGGCAGCTTCCTGCTGGAATCGCCGCAGCCGGGCGACGTGTTTACGCCCGCTGATTTGGCCGACGATCAGAAGCTGATGGGGCAGACGGCTGAAGAATTTGTGGTGAAGGAAGTTTTGCCGCTGGTGAAGGACCTGGAAAACAAAAAGCTCGGATTGATGCCCGCGCTCGTGAAAAAAGCCGGAGAAGTGGGCCTCATGGGCGGCGGAGTTCCGGAAGAATACGGCGGCGCGGGGCTCGATAAGATCGCGACGACGGTGCTGACGGAAAAGCTCTCGATTTACGGCGGGTTCGCGGTGACGCACGGCGCGCACGCCGGCATCGGGACGCTGCCGATCGTGTACTTCGGCACGGAAGCGCAGAAGAAAAAATATTTGCCAAAGCTGGCGACCGGCGAATGGATCGGCGCATATTGCCTCTCCGAGCCGCAAGCCGGTTCCGATGCCCAGAATTCGCTGACGCGCGCGGAACTGAACAAGGAAGGCACGCATTACATCCTGAACGGGCAGAAAATGTGGATCACCAACGGCGGGTTCGCCGACGTGTACATCGTGTTCGCGAAGGTCAACGGCGAGAAGTTCACGGCGTTCATCGTGGAACGCACCTTCCCCGGGTTCAAGCCGGGCAACGAAGAGCACAAGATGGGCATCCACGGCAGCTCGACCACGCCGATTTTCCTCGAAAACTGCAAAGTGCCGAAGGAAAACGTGCTGCACG
>Ga0137386_10002264_pt1 | contig 12358 bp, 19 predicted proteins | sample SagtaG_4_FD_104910 | JGI IMG/M metagenome (GOLD analysis project Ga0137386, IMG submission 104910) | Vadose zone soil microbial communities from Sagehorn Ranch, Mendocino, California, USA - Sage2_R_100_16 metaG | ecosystem: Environmental > Terrestrial > Soil > Vadose zone | place: USA... | reverse complement strand
TGCGGCCAAACCGGTGACAAAGCGCCGAACGGTGTTAACGATCCGTAGATCCGCCACGGCTACCAGGTGACCTGCCCGGACTCCCCGACCGGGCTCCCCCGGGCAGACAGGAAACCTTACGGCGTGCGAACCAACCCGCGTCCCCCGTCCCTCACCTGTGCGCACGCCGCCATCGCCGCCGCAGCGGAGCATCTGCCGCGGCTGCAGGTGGTGCTCACCCCGCACTGCGACGGCGCCACCTGGATCGTCGACACCACCACCGACACCGTCTACCTCGATGGCTCCGGCAGCGCCGACCAGGCCGCCAGGTCACTGCTGGACGCCCTGGACACCTTGTGCGCCCATCACGGCATACCCACACCGCAGGACACGCCCCGTCACGGCCTGCGCCTCATCCACGGTCAAAGCCAGTCGACGCGCACCGTGTCCGCCCGGAACCGGTAGCCCCCGGGCCGCCCTGCACGCCCCGCCAGCACGGTCACCCGCATGATCCGGCGGATGATCTCCCGCTTGCGGTCCACCGGGTAGGAGTCCCACTCCCGCTCCGGGTCCTGCGCCGCGCGCAACCCCACCGTCACATCGACCCGCCCCGCCGCGGCGATCCGCCCATCCAACTCGGCAAGCTCGTCGCGGATCTGCTGCGCCACCACCCGATGGTCCTCGCGGCTGAACTCCCCCACCGCGAACATCTGCGCCGCCTGCCCCAACCTGGCCCGCAACAGGATGGACTGCGACACCATCGCGTCCGTGTCCGGTGTCTCCCCGTCCGCGGCCTGGGGCCCGCTGGCCCGCCCCTCGGCGGTGGCGAAGAACTCCACGACGTGCTGCTCCACGAAGTCCTCGATCAGCTGGGCGTTGCGGGCGATGTGCGCCATCGACGGACACCGCAGCAACCTTTGCCCGTCCCGCCGCCCCGACACCAACACCCGCCCGCACTCGGGGGCGCCGCACATCGCCAGCCCCGACAACAGATGCCGCGACGGATACACCCCATGATGCGAGCCGGGCCGCTGCGGATCCTGGATGCGGGCCATCGCCGCCCGCCACGTCGGCTCCGCCACGATCCCCGGCCACACCGCCGGGCCCACGATCCGATGCCACTGCGAACGGGTTCCGGTTTTCGGGTTGGTCACATCCCGCATTCCCCGCAACCCGGCATTCCTGGGGTTGGCCAACACCTCTCGCACCGAGTTCCGACGCCACCGGTTGCCGCGCGGGGTTTGCCAGCCGAGTTCGTCGAGGTGCCGGGCGATGGCCGACAGGTCGGCGCCGGTAAGCCACCGGTCGTACATGTCGGCGACCACCGGCGCCTCCACCGGGTCCAGGTGCAGCCCGTCGGGGGTGTAGCCGAACGCCCGGCGGCCGCCCACCATGCGTCCCTTCCGGGCGGCCTGGGCGATCTGGTCGACGTGCCGTTCGGACTTCTGTTCCATCTCCACCCTCGCCCAGGCCGCCATCATGTCCGCCATCCCCCTGCCCACTGCCGTCGTCAGGTCCAGGTCCGGCGCGTGGGTGAACACCACCGGCGCCCGCCTCTCCTGACCGAGCTCGACGAAGGTGAGCTGCTCACGGCGGGTTTTGCACAGCCGCTCGAACGAGCGCGACACCACGGCGTCGATGTGCCCGTTCTCGAGGTCGCCCAGCATCCGCAGATAGTCGGGGCGGCGCTTCCGCCCGGCCGCACTGATGTCGTTGTCGGTGTAGACCTCGGCAAGGCGCCAGCCGCGTTGTTCGATCAACCGCTCCCCATCGGCGCGCTGCCGCTCCACCCCCGCTCCCTCGTGGAGATCCTTAGAAATGCGGAGGTAAAGACCGGCGCGGCGGGACACCGCAGCACCCTATCGTGCTACCGAGTGAGGTACGCGCAAACCTACCTAGCAGGGTGGCACGGTAGGAAGCGGCGAGATCACGACCAGACGAGACAAGGCCGCGGGCGACCGGAAAAGACCGCAGATGGCCTAGACGCGAACTCCGAGGAAACCCACCGTGGGCGAGGCTACCGCTCCGCTGCGTTGAAATCGTAGGCGTCGGCCAGCCGGTCCAGCGCTGCCCCCATGTAGTCAGGCAGTCGACGACGGGGATCGAGCTTGACCGCCAGCCACAGCCGGGCGACGTCCCGGGCTAGGTCGTCACGCCGGGCCTGCTCGGCGCCCGGGCCGATACGCTCGCTGGTCGGGTCAGGCATCAGCGCGGTGGATGAGCGTGAGCGGCTGCCGCTCGGTGATGAGCATTGCCCAGCTTCCCCAGCCGGAGGCTGTTCCTCCAAAGGTCATCAGCGCGCGTAGGCCTGCCGACTGCCACAGGCGGCCGCCGTGGTCGCGAGTGTGGGACTGCCAGGCGACGCCCAACGCGTCCAGGACGACCGAGCCGACCGGGGGTTCTGGCGGGACGTCCACGTTGATCGTCTCGGGAGTCTGCTCCGTCTTGGTCAAATTCATTTCCGGTACCCTTCCTGGTTTCTGATCAGTTCGATCGCCTCATCCCCCGACACCGCCGCCCCCCACAGCCGCGCCCAGCGCCAGTGCGGCGTCTTGAGCTTGAGATCAGCCCGCATCGCCAAGGTCTCCGCGATCTCGACACCGGCTTGTTCAGGCGACCGCCATCCCCACCCGTTGAAGACCAAGTCCAAAAAATCATCATCGCCCAACTCCACCCGCGCGACGTACCCCACTACGACACGGCGGGAACTCACGATGTTGAACAACGGTGCCTCGGCGTGGATCGCGGCCAACTCAAACTTCTTCGCTTCATCCCGGGCGGGGTACCACGTGTCCTCACGGCGGGCCGAGAAGCAGGTCCATTCGGGCCACTCGATCTGTAGTCGTCGCCACCTGTCGTCGGGGTCGCACGACCTGCCGATATACAACAGCTGTCCACGGTTGGTGTAGTGCCGGTAGACCGCGTGCGGGCCTTCGGGGATGCTCATCGGACCGCCGATCGGATCAGTTCACGTGCGTCGTCGGCCGTGGCCGCAGAGTCCCACATCCGCTCCCACAGCGCCCTGTAGAGCTGCACCGGCGCCGTATCGGCGATGCGCTGCTCGCCGTGGAACAGCTCCGTCGTCACGTATGGCTCGTCGTCGGCGGACTCCCAGATGACGAAGTTGTGCCACGGCACCACGGCATCACCGCCGGATGGCACGACGCCCACCGTCACCGAGGGCAGCCGGGACAGCGACACGATACGGTCGAGCTGCGCGGGCGCCACATCGCCGATCGCCACCGACCAGCGCAACGCCGCCTCGACGAGAAGGAACTCGAAGGCGTGACCCTCCTCGTAGAGGATCTGTTGCCGTTCCAGCCGGGCGGCGAGCGTGGCTGCGTGGTCAGTGCCGCCGGTGACGTCGGCCAGCGGGATGATGCGGGCTGCGTATTCGGGGGTCTGCAGCAGCCCGGGCACGACGGTGGGTTGGAAGTTCCGGACCCGCCCCGCTTCGATCTCGCGCTGCCGGGCCACGCCCTGCAGATGGCTGACGCCGACGAGGAGGTCACCCCACGGCCGGGTTTCGCCGTGCGCGGCCTCGGCGAGGTCGACGATGCGTTGCCATTCCGGGCTGATCTCCGACATGCCGCAGGCGGTTAGCCATGCCTTGACCAGTGGCACCGAGGGCAGTTGGGTGCCGGACTCGACCCGCCACACCTTGCCCTGGTTGCTGTCCAGCGCAGCGCCGAGCCCACGCCCGGACAGCCCCGCCCGGTCGCGGGCGTGCATCAGTTCGCGGCGCAACCGCTCCCCACGGGGGGACAGGTCAGCCATGACTACCGCCGGTCAGTGCGAGGTACTCGGCCAGCGGGATCGCCTTGGCGTTCGCATCGCGGCGCCGCCAGCGCAGCCGGTAGATGTCCGGTAACTGTCGGACCACCTCGTAACCGGTGAACTCGCCGTCGGTGTTGTAGTCCATGGACACCGCCCATGGCTGGTCGGTGTCCTCGTCGAACAGCCAGAAGTCCGGGCCGCCATCACCGAGGTCGTCACGGCGCACGACGCGGATCTGCTCCCCCACCGCCTGCGACTCCAGGTAGGCGGGGATCTCGTAGCGCTGGTAGTCCGTCAGCGGGGTGTCGATGACGCGCGTGCGCGACCACTCCTTGCCTGCCGCCGTGGTGACGGCGATGCGCCGCATCCACGGGCTGGTCCGCACCGAGCGTTCCGGCCGCGTGGTCCCATCGAGCCACGCCCGGTAGGAGGGGTCCTCGGCGGGGATGGCGTAGGCGGGCAGGGTTTCCAGCCGGTAGGCGGAGCGGGTGAAGGTGTCAAACAGCGCGTCGAAGCCCTCGGTCACCGGCCCGCGTTCAGGTTCGCCATGAGCGCCGCCCACTTCGCGGCCGGGATCAGCACCTTGGGCTCGAGGGTCGGGTCGTCCGGGTCGTAGCCGGTGACCATCACGTCCCCCGTCACGTCGTCCATCTCGAAGGTCGGGCAGGAGCCGTCCGTGCAGGAGCGGGCGAGCAGGCGGTAGGTCATCGGTGGTCCCTCCAGACGCACTTTGACTCGAAACGATCCGGTCCATCGTCGGGGGTGCCTTCCGTGAGGTCAAGCCGAACCTTTCCTTCGGTTGACTCAGGATGCTACGGTACCGCTACGGATTGACTCAACAGTCCGGCAGACTTCCGCCCACCCGCGGTGCCTCCACACCTGCGGGCGGGCGGAACCCCACCCGAGGAGGGGGACACCTCATGAAGTGCGGAGCGCAGGGCTGCAACAACCCGGCCGTCGGGATCTTCTGCCCGGCCCACGCCGCAGCCAAGACCAAGACCGAACGCGACCGTGACGGCGACGAGCGCAAGGACGGCAAACGGCGATGACCACCTGCGCCTCCTGCGATCAACCCCGCCGCTGCCACACCGAGATCGACGAAACCGGCGCCTACCCCATCTGCCCCGCCTGCCTGATCGGGCTGTTGGCCGACGCCGACCGGTGGGGGGACCTGCTCACCGTGTTCGTACAAGCTGCCGTCACGGCGGTGGCGTGATGGCGGCGGTCAACCTCGACGGCCCCCGCAACAAAGAGGCCGCCGAACTCCGCAACATCATCGCCGACCCGGCTTCCCGTAACCGCGACGTCCAGGCCGCCCGGCAGCGTCTCGCCGATCTCGAGCGCGACCGCGTCACGACTTGGGATAGCCCCGGACCTGGCTCCGTCCGGTTCGGCGGACGCCGGAGCTGACCGTGCGCCCCACCACCCGCCACCTTGTCCTCGTCGGGGCCGTCATTGTCGGCGCCGCCACCGCCGCCACGTCCGCGATCTCGTTGTACGGCATCGCGGTCAAGTGCGGCATCCCCGAACCGTGGGCGGCGGCGAACCCCATCGCCCTCGACGCCGGGGCGGCCGTCTCAGCGCTGGCCTGGATCACCCAGTCCGGGGAACGACGGGTGTGGGGCAGGCGGACCGCGGTGGCAGCGCTGACGGCATCGCTGACGGAGAACGGCATCGACCACGCCGTCGCGTCCGGGCTGCTGCCGGTGACGCTGTGGCTGGTGCTCGGGGTCAGTGCATGCATCCCGGGGATGCTGTTCGCCGTCGTCCACCTCGCGGCCCTCATGGCGCGCGACCAGGACGACCAGCCCGCCACCTCTGAGCCCCATGTCCCGGCCGGCCTTCCCGCAGCGGCCACCGTGGGCGACCTGGTGGCCAGCCAGCCACATAGCCACATAGCCACCGCTCATGACCACATCGCCAGAGGTGGCGAAGAGGTGGCGGAAGCTGGCGTGGCCAGCCAGCGGCGTCTCACCCTGGCGCCAAACCCGCCAGCCACCGTCGCTGGCGAAACCAGCCAGCTCGCCACCGCTGGCGATGGTGGCGAGGACGAGGTGGCGAAAGCCAGACGCCTCCTGGCCAGTGGCACCGGGCGACCCACGCTGGCGAAAGAACTGGGTATCGAGCCCCACGAGGCCCGCCAGCTCCAGGCCAAGCCAGACCAGGTGGCCACCCTGCTGCCCCGGTATCTGGCCAAGGCTGCGGAGCGGGCATGACCACCCTGGACGACCGGGTCCGCCAGGACGAGCGGCCCGCCGACCTGCTGGCGATGGCCGCCGAGCTGGTCATCGCCAGCCAGCATGGATCCTCGGCGATGGTGCAACGCAAGCTCCGCACCACCTGGGATGACACCGCCACCCTCATGGTGCGGTTGGAGGTTTTGAGGGTGGTGGGGCCACCCGACTCAGACGGCACCCGCCCCGTCCTGGTAGCACCTGATGGCCTGGACGAGACGCTGGCCACCATCGCCACCCTGGATCACCTGGACGACCCGGAGCCCGCCACCGTCCAGGTGGTGGATGTCCTGGACGACGACCAGGAGGAGGACGTCAACCTGGCCGACCAGGACGAGCCGGTGTCACTGGTCAAGCCTGGCGCCCAGGTGGCCATCCGCCCGGCTGGCGAACTGGCGTGGCCTGGACATGACCTGGACATCCGGCCGACCCTGGTGGTGCGCACCCTCCAGGTCGTCGCCCGGGTCGCTGTCCAGCCCGCCGTGACCCGCCCTGTGGCGGTGGGATTGCAGCTGCCACGGGTCACTGTGCGCCTGGCTGGCTACGCGCCGCGCGGCGCCGGACGGCTGGCTGGCCGGTACCGGGCGTGGCTCAACGACGTCCAAGCCGTCGTGCTGATCGCCAAGCACGCCGAGGCTGGCGAAGGCGACCAGCACACCAAAGTCTCCGAGGCCCGCGCCGCCCGTGTCTCCAGCCGCCGCCGGGTGTCCGCCGCCATCGTCGCGTTGCTCGCGGTGATCGGGTTGGCGTGGTGGGCGCCCACCGTGTTCGCCGGGGTCCTGGCTGTCCTGGTGTTCGTCGGGGTGGTGGCTTTGGCCCGGTCGGTGTGCAACAACCCGAAAGAGCTGGCGATCTGCGTGGCGGTCGCCAGCGGGGCTGCAGGCCTGGCGTGGTGGAAGGGCCCCGACCTGGCAGCCCTGGTGCCCGGGGTGCACCTGCCCTGGTGGGCGTGGATTCTCCTCGGAGGAGTAGCTGTGATCGGACTCGGCTGGCTGGGACGCACCGAAGACAAGCCCCTGGTGGTCATGCCCGCCCACATGGCCAGTGCCGAACCGCCCCCCATCACCGCCCCCATGATCGTGGAGGCGCTGTTCCGGGTCGGCGTACCAAGCATGACCACTACTGCGGCGGACAAAGGCATGCGTGATGAGATCCGCGTTCGTGCCCCCGGGGTCGCCAAGGCGCAGCAGGGCTACCTGATCGAGCTGGAGTTGCCGCCCGGGATCACGGCCGGTGACGTCGCCAAGCAGCGCGAGGAGTTGGCAGGTGCGCTCCGGCGCCCACTCGGCTGCGTATGGCCGTCTGGCGGTGGCGACCATCCCGGCCACCTGCGCATCTATATGGGCAACAAGCCGATGGCGACCGCGCCGCAGATCGTGTGGCCCCTCGCCGCCGGGAACCCCATTGACCTGTTCGAGCCGTTCCCTCTCTTCACTGACGAGGAGGGCAACTGGGTCAGCGTGACACTGCTCGGGACCCATGCCGTCGTTGCGGGGGCGTCCGGGTTCGGAAAGTCGGTGACGCTGCGCCAACTCGCCGCGGCGGTTGGCCTCGATCCTCGATCCCAGCCTTACGTGTTCGACGGAAAAATCTCAGGAGACCTGTCACCCATGCAAAAGATCGCCCACGCCTACTACGAGGGCGCCGAGCCGGAGGACATCGCCGAGACCCTGGCCGCCTTGCAGGGCATCGAGAAGGAGATGCGGCGGCGCGCGCGGTTCCTGCGCACCCTGCCCCCGGAAGAACGTTCCCCGAAGGTCACAAGCGCTCTGGCCAGCAAGTATCCACACCTGTCGCCGATCGTGCTGCTCATCGACGAGGTGCAGGAGTACACCGAATACGGCGTAAAGGACTCCAAGGAAGACAAGAAGATCCGGGAGGCCTTCACTGCCACCCTCACCCGGATCTCCCGTCTCGGTAGGTCGGCTGGCATCGCCATGGTCCTGGTCAGCCAGAAGCCCGAGGCCAGCGTCATCTCGACGGCGATCATGGGCAACTGCACGATCCGGATCTGCCACAAGGTCACCGAGCAAAACCACAACGACCAGGTGCTCGGGACCAGCGCTTACAAGAACGGCTACAACGCGGCCCTGTTCTCCCAGGAGGACAAGGGCTTGGCGTGGCTGCGCGCCGAGGGTGACCCCCGGGTGGTGCGGTCCTGGTCGGCGATGGTGGAGCTCGAGCCCGCAGTCGAACTGGTGGACAAGGCGTACGCGCTGCGCAAGGCGCGCGGGCTGCTCACCGGGCAGGCCGCTGACGACGGCGCGGTGGACGCCGAGGTCGTCATCAGCATCACCGAGGACGTCATGCAGGTGATGCGGCAGCACCAAACTCCGACTGCGCATCTGGAGGAGTTGGTCGCGTGGCTGGAGGATCTCCGGCCTGTCAACTACGGCTCGCTCGATGTCCACGAAGTCGGCAAGCGGGTGCGCAACGCGGGCATGAAGGTCTCCCCCGTGTGGCGCGGCGACCGCACGAAGCAGGGCATCGACCTGCGGAAACAGCCGGAGCCGGAGCAATGAGATTCGCCGCATGGAGCGCAAGGCCGCAGGTCAGAGCCTTGCATTGCACCTTGCGGACCCGCAATGGATTAGCGCTCCGCAAGGTCGGCACAAGATCCGCCCTGGATGGGGCCGCGCCGAAAATTGAGACAGAAGTTGATTTCGGAAGTACCCGGAAAGGCGAAGCAAGTTGACTATCGAGACGGCGACTGAGCGCCGCGTAGACGCGGGGTCTCTCCGCAACGAGTGGGTGCTGGCGCAGCGTTCGCCCCGCACCCGCGAGACCTACAACCGCATCATCGGTCTGTGGTTCGACTGGTGCCGAGCAAACGACGTGCCCCCCCTGGACGCCCGACGCCGCGACGTCGACGCCTACCGGCACCACATCCGCGGCCCGCACCGTGTCGGCGGACCCGTTGCCGAGGAAACCGAAGCCCAGTACCTCGCCACCCTGTCGTCGTTCTACAGGTACGCATCCGAGGAAGGCCCGATCGAGGTCAACCCGGTGGCGAACGTTCGCCGACCGAAGATCGCCAACATCTCCCGGCGCCACTACCTGACGCTGGAGGAGGCTCGCGCTCTGCTTGCCGCTTCCGTCGCCGACGGGCCCCGCGCGGCGGCGCTCGTGCATCTGTTGTTGTCGACCGGGGCCCGCGTCTCTGAGGTGTGCAACGCCGATTGCTCCAACATCGGATGGACAGACGAGGGCGAGCGCGCGTTGCTCGTCGTGCGCAAGGGTGGGCAGCGGGGGGAGCTTCCTATCCTCGATCACTACTGGACCATCATCGAGGCGTATCTGCTGGAGCGACCGCAGGGAATGGTCGGCCCGGTCATCGCGACTACTCATGGACGGATGGTCCGACAGACCGCCTACCAGTTAGTCCGCAACATCGCCGACACTGTGACACCGACGAAGCGGATCGGCCCGCACTCGCTTCGGCACACCGCCGCCACCCTTGCGCTGGACGACGGTGTGCCGATCCAGGAAGTGCAGGGGATGCTGGGCCATTCGCAGCCCACTACGACAAGTCGCTACGACCGTCATCGCGACCGCCGCGGGGGTAGCGCCTTCCGGTCCGTCGGTGCGCTGCTGGGATCCGAGCCATCCTGATGCCGTCGAAGACGCGGAGCGGACCCGCTCACCAGTCCATGCCCTGGGCTTCCGGCCAGCGGAAGCCTCCCCCGTCCGGGCGCCGGACGAAGAAGCAGACACCGTGGACGAGGCTCAAGCGGAAGGCGAAACGCAAGCTCGACCACCACCCGGGTCTGTCTCTGGCGGCGATGATCCTGCTCGGGCTGGTCGCGATCGTGGCGATGATCCTGGGCCTGCTCGCCGAGAACCTGCTGTTCTTCCTGGCGTCCGGCTTGACCACGCTGGGGGCGGTCGCAGCGGCACGGACGCAGCATCTGGCGCGGCAGCGGCAGGAGCAGTCGACGCGGATCCCGAAGCCGCCGAAGACACCGCGCGCCCAGGGCCCGCAGCCGGAGCCTCAGGGGCGGCAGACGTCGTCTGTGGTGGTGTGCACGAAGACCGGCAAGCAGGTGTCTCCGAAGGATGAGTGCCCGTGCCCGGAGCGGCATGTGACCAGCGAGCGGGGTGAGCGGTGGTATGGGTTGCCGTTGGGGTCGCCGATCACCGTGGGCAAGGGGCGCAGGTGATGGTGCGTTGCTGACCGGGCGAGGTGGCGAGTGATCCGACTCGTCCTGAGCGGGGCCGTTCCCTGTGGCGGTGCGATAGTTGCCGTCTGTGGATGATCGTCGGGCCGGGCTGGTTGCTGTCGCTGTCCTGGTCGTGTTGGCCGGGTGTTCGGCGCCGAGCCCGGTGGTGGCGTCGCCGAGCTTCCCCCCGTCGGTGGCTACCACCGTCCCTGCGCCGGTGGCCGGCACCGCGGCGCCGGAGTGTGTGATCGTTGACGGCCGGGCCGATGCGCGTTGCACCCCGGGCGCGGTCAACCTTGCGGTGACGCAGGCGAGCATCGCGGCGACGGTGTGCCTGGCGGGTTGGTCGGCGACGGTCAGGCCGCCGACGTCGTACACGACGCCGTTGAAGCAGCGGCTGATGGTGCGCTACGGCGTCACCGCGCCGCTGCCGGCCGTGGAGTTGGATCATCTGATTGCGTTGTCGTCGGGTGGCTCGCCGACCGACCCTCGCAACCTGTTTCCGCAGTTGTGGGACGGGCCGCGGGGCGCGCACGTCAAGGACATCGAGGAGGGTGTGGTCCACCGCGATGTGTGCGCCGGGCGTATCACGCTGGGCGAGGGCCAGGCGAAGCTTTTGGCGGATTGGACGCACTGATGGTAGCGAGGAACTCATGACCCCTATTTATTCACACATGACTCGTGTCGCCGAACCGAAGGGTGCTAGCTGATGGCAGATGAGGCGGTCAACCTCAACACCGCGCCGTTTCCGCAGGCCTTGGCGGATCTGGTGGACGGGTGCGTCTACCGACCGGGCTGGACCGTGCGTCTGAACATCGTGGATCGCGGCCAGGGAAGCGAGGGCCTGACGCTGACGATCACCACGGACACGGTTAACTCCTACCGCCCCGACCAGCCGATCCGGGTGCATCACTACTTCCCGGTGCCCCCGGCCGCCTACGATCGCCGCTCCTGGCAGCGGTGGCTGTTCGAGCAGTTTCGTTTGGTGGAGTCCCACGAATGTGCAGAGTTCTTCCAGATCGACGGCGAGCGCCCCTACGCACCGTCGCACGGATTCGGCCAGGACCCGTACGCCATTCGGGAGTACGCCACAGACGTTGACCGCAGGACCAACTTCCGCAATGAACTGAAGGGCGCCACATCGTGACCCCGATCTGTTTCGTCGACATCGAATCAGACGGCGTGCACCCGACCCGCAGGCCGTGGGAGATCGCCGTCATCCGTCGCGACGACGGCGGTGAAACCGAGTGGTCCGCCTTCGTCGAGATCGACTTGTCGACGGCCGACCTGTTCGGCCTGCGCATCGGACGGTTCTACGATCGCCACCCGCTCGGCCAAGCGCTGAGCGGCTCGGAACCTTGGTTCGATGCCCACGGTATGCGACAACTGGAAGCGGCGCGCATAGTCGCTCGTATGACCCATGGCGCGCATCTCTTCGGGGCTGTCCCGAGCTTCGACACGGAGACGCTCGACCCGCTGCTACGCGCAAATGGCCTAGTGCCAGCGTGGCATTACCACCTCGCCGACGTCGAGACGCTGGCCGTTGGCTTTCTCGCCGGTCAGGGCCGCGTGATGCGCCCACCGTGGGATTCGGACGACCTGACCCGCGCGATCGGGGTCGAACCGGCGTCCGAGGACGAGCGGCATACCGCGCTCGGCGATGCCCGTTGGGCCATGCGGATCCACGACAAGATCATGGAGCAGGCGTGATGGCCGAGCCGATCATCATCGACACCCTGTATCGGGGTGGCCCGTTGAACGGGACCACGACCACGCACGTCGGGCCGCCGGTGCCGCAGCGGGCCCCCGGGGATTGGGAACGGCCCGCCACCAGCGGCTGCTATGTGCTGGGCTCGGACGGGGTGTACGTGTGGCATCACGGCCTGCGCGAGGACGACCCCGACCCGGCCTGAAACGCAAGAATCCGGCCCGCCTCCACGCCGGTGAAGGCGGGAGGCGGGCCGGAGTTGTCCCGGGCGATTGGACGGGGTCGCCCCGGGACAGTTCTGGGGAGCGGTCCGGCGATGTTGGATAGTTGGTTACCAACCAACAGGGGTCAGGCGGCTCCGGGTAGGGCCGAGGTGGAGCCTTTGTCCCCGATCGGGGCCGACACGATCGAGGTGAGCGCGGACAGGATGGCGGCACCGGCGGCGACCGCGAGCGTGGTGGAGATGTCGATGGTGAGGACGTTGAACTGGTTGGAGCCCC
>Ga0137386_10002257_pt1 | contig 12371 bp, 10 predicted proteins | sample SagtaG_4_FD_104910 | JGI IMG/M metagenome (GOLD analysis project Ga0137386, IMG submission 104910) | Vadose zone soil microbial communities from Sagehorn Ranch, Mendocino, California, USA - Sage2_R_100_16 metaG | ecosystem: Environmental > Terrestrial > Soil > Vadose zone | place: USA... | reverse complement strand
GTCGAAAAAGCGCCGCAAACAGGCTTGAGCGTCTCAAAAGAGCTCGCATGGTTCGTCCATTCTGAACCTCGCTGTTCTAGGCAGCAGGGTTCGGCTAGGTTCTTGTAGTCTAAACGTCAAATACTTCAATGAAGGGTGAATAAGATGGACGATCAGGAAAAACAAGAACGGGGACAGTGGATAAAACCCAATGTCTTTCGCGTAAAGCGTCACAGCCTTGAGAAGCCTGATAGAAAATATCTGGTTTTGTCCAGTGTATTGAGAGATCAATACAAGTTTCTCTTTTCTTCTGAGCTTATTACACTTACGCCGACCAAGAGGATGTTGTTAGCAAAGGCGTATATTGATCTTTTTAGCAACACTGAAATTCCTATGCCTGGTATTTTGCAGGAGTTTTGGGATATAGCGCAGATACCGTGGGAGGCAATTGACACAATTGCTCCTAAATGGTGGTTTCCTTCAGTAGACGAGAGGAGGATATCACCTAAACATGTTGAAATAGCAAAAGAGGAAGACGTTGAACTAGAGTTATACGAGTTGCAATCCCACATCAACTTCTGCCAGTATCTTCTGGAAACCCCCAAAACCGCAACAATAGAAACCTACGATAGGCTGATTATGCAAGTTAACTACACAATCAGTGATGCAGTGAAAGCCCTACAAAACCAAAAACCAGATGAAGTAATTATTATTGTCCGAGAGCCGTTTTATTGGAGACAGCATCATGTTGAACCGTATGGTAACAATAGGCAAGGAAGTAGAGTACGTGGTGTTCTCTATTTTAGAAAAGCAGAAGAAGTAACCAGAGAGGACACTTAAAACGGTTTTTCTATAAGCGCGTGAGGGGAGTTATCCAGACCCGTAAACACTGGATCGAGAAACAGACGAGGGGAGATCGTATCCACTGGCACAGGAGCAAACAAGAACAGTGATGCCAGGTCAGTATCACCAATAGTCTCTTTTGCTAGTTCCATAAGAGCGGTGACGCGCTTCCTATCGCCGGAAGTAACTACAAAGGCAATTGTCAGAGCATCTAAGCCCATCTGTTGTATCCATGCGGGATAACCGGTATATTTCTCACAGATGCGCGTGTTGTTCGAGGTAGACCTGTCAATTTCATACGCGATAGGTATACATTCACCTGTTTGTGTTTGATAGGTGACAAGTCCGTCAGGAATAATCGAGGAAGATGGTTGCATGGCTTTTACTGTCCGTTCGTCCTTCAGAGAGATGAGGGTAAGGGATGGTTCTATTTGTGGCACGTGGAAACCGGCAAGTAACGCCTGGGTACAATCAAGAGAATGCTCTAAAAACAGTTGCTTTCTCTCACCAGCACCCACCGCAGAGTAGACTTGTAACGGCTTGCCACCGGAGACACGCGGGAGGAGGGTAACTGCTATTTTATGTTCGTCAGTCATGCTCGATAGCTTCTTACGCAGGTAATTGACGCTCTTTTCTCTCCCAAGAAGTGAGGCTAATTGCTGCAATGTGGAATAGGAAAAATGAGACAGAGCAGCATGTATATCGTGTTCTAAATCACCGGTGAAAAGTGTTAATGGCTTTTGTGGCGTAGTGGCAGGTTGATATGTCCGACGGTTGATCGAAGGAGGAGCAGAGGATACGAGCACCAGGTTTGACTTTGCTTGTTCCCGTTCAATGTGAGAGAGGGGAGTAAGTAACCGTTTCGCGTACTCATGCTCTATGAGTGCTAATTTTTTCTGGTCTATGTTCACTGGAATGGTCGGAGTTTTTATTTTTACCGCACGACCAGGCAGCATGACAATAGCCTCTTGACGCTGTAAATTCTCAAAAAGCATTCTTGCCTCTTGCATGTTTCGTACCGTTGAGAACACACCAGGAGTAGGTTGAGGCGTGAGGGAGAGCAGATCAAACAGGCTGACATTTTCCTCGACAGTTGGTCTATAAAATCTGCTTGCTAATTCGCTGGAGTCTTGCGTCCCTGCTTTAAAGATGATAGGGAGAGCATTTTGCAAACTTCCAAGCATGCCCTTACTGAGTTGGGTAATCGTCTGGTTCGCGAAGGTAGTACAAGTAGCGCCAGCCTTCCGGCACTGTTCAAGGATGTTGGTAAACGAAGTCTCATCTTGCGAAATAAACAGCGGTGCTTCATCGACGATAAGTGCTACTGGTGATCTTCTCTCAGGAGGCAGATCAAGACGACTTAAGAAATGCTGTTCGATTGAGACCAGCAGCAGGCAACCCACGAGCCTCTTTTCACTCTCAGACAGCCCGCCAAGCGAGATCAGACAACTCACATTTTTGTCCCACATGCTTCTAAAGTTGAGTATATTTGCTCTTTGTCCGAGCGCGTGTCGTAATGTTGGGCTGAAAGTCAAAAGATCAAGCCGCCTCATGGTACTGGCAATTAAGGTGGAGTTTACTTTGTCTGAGAAGGTGAAATTGAAGAATTGAATTATTTGTTGATCTTTGATCTTTGCAAGTAAACTATTTCTATACTGAGCATCAAGCAAAAACCTCTGCAAGTAGGGTGTTATTGGCAAGCCGCACTCTGCCAGGACAAACGCACTATACTCAGTGGTATTGTCAAGCGCGGTGGTACTAGATGAGGACGGCCAGGCTCTATGAATAGCTTGGAGGAAGTTTTGCGCCCCTTGGTAATTATTGATGTGTTCTTGCTTGAGGACATTAAACGCAGGAGCAGCGTCTTTTCTTGCAAAGTCTATAAAATTCAATCGCTCAAAGCTTTTAGGATGTTTGAAAAAATCCGTTGCAGCAAGGAGACCCAGGATAAGACGGGTTAAGTCAGCATGAGGGTCTATAAGCACCACAGTATAATTCAGCCTGAGAAGCGAGAGCACCAGCCAGGCCATAAAAGTTGACTTCCCCGATCCGCTCAGACCCTGCACCCATTTGAAGCGGGAGAGCTCTTGACCGGTAAGAGTGATTGACTCACCCTCACTGGTTGTACCGATGTGTAAAAAGGGTTGTGGGTTACGCTGCAACGTTCTCAAGTTCAAGCTCCTGTCTCTGATACGGTTACGACACATCCAGTAACGATGCTTGAGCAAGTCTTTCTTGCGCTATTTTCACATACGCACCATTTAACTCAACGCCAATGGAGCGGCGTCCCAATTGTGCGGCGACGACACAGGTTGTTCCGCTCCCCATAAATGGATCAAGGACGACTCCGCCAGGTGGACACCCCGCCTTGATCGGAGTCTCGCAAAGCTCAGGCGGATAGACAGCAAAGTGAGCTCCTTTGAGAGGCTTCGGGGGAATACTCCAAACGGTTCGCTTATTTCTCCCAAGCGGGTTAATGGTGAAAGTATCGTATTTATTCAAATAAGAGGCCAGGTTTCTTTTTTTATCCTCGTCCCATTTCCTCACTTGGGGACGAGGATATTTGGCTCGTTCAAGATATGCTTCGCTCAGCGGTTCATATTGCTGTTCAAAATAATATTTTTGACTGGTACTAAAAAAGAACAGGTATTCAAAATCAACCGTAAATCTATCTTTGACGCTTGTTGGCAGGATGTTTGGTTTCTGCCAGATAATGGTATTACGCAAAATCCAACCCCGATTGACCATCTCAATCGCAAAGCGAAAAGGAGTCATTGCAAGGCATTTATCAGGATAGTTTTTTTGACCAGCCCTTCCATGTTCCATTCGATTGAGATGATATCGTTTTTTATCGAACCTCTCTTTTCCCCTTGCCCAACCAGAGTTATGATAACTGTCTCCAATGTTCACCCAACAGGTACCAGTGTCTTTCAGTACCCGCTTGACCTCATCAAAGATAGCACAGAGGCGGGTTATGTATTCGTCAAAAGTAGGTTCAAGTCCTAATTGACCTGCAACTCCATAATCACGCAACCCCCAATACGGAGGACTGGTCATTACCATGTCAATACAATTATGAGGAAACGTTTTCAGCACGTCGTATGCCTCGCCCTGGCAGATACCACCAGACTGCAATAATAATTGGAGCGAAGAAGAATTCTGAACAATAGGTACTTGCTCATTGCTGTTGAGCAAGTACACTATCTGGTGTTTCGCGTTACGTTTTTCTCTAGACCTGTTACGAAATTCACGCTGCTTGCAGGCATCAGAACAGTACCGCCGTGTCCTTCCCTTTCCCGCGTGGAAGGGAAGCAGTTTCCCGCAGACACATTGTTGTTTATTGTTATGCTGCAAGCTGTTCAAGCTCTTGCTCCTGTAGCGGCGTATTTTCAGAACCAAGCCAGCTAGAGTGTAAAACGGAGTCGATCAAGTTGACATTCTCACGCATGAGCGTGTCACGGTTCCGCATATCAACAGCCTTGCAGGTTATCAGCAAAACCGCAAAACCAACATAGCAAAGAACCACCCATGCTTGATTGACCTGGACAGCAAGCACACCTCCAATCACCGAGAGGATGAGAAAGACTGCTCCGGTGATCCAGAGTGCCTTGTGCTTGTAGTAGTGCAAAAACGTCTTGACTATAAAGCACACGGCAACGATCAAAAGAAACAGACCGATCAAACAGATCATCAGCACAATTTCCACAAGCGTAGAAGCCCCGCTTGAACGTCTAATCTCATACATCACGATCCTCCTTATTGTGCCTGTTTGGTCGTTTTCCGACCCACACGTTTCAGAGCCGTAGTAGCCTTCTTTTGCCGTGTGGGAGGTGCTGTTTTTGTCGAACGCTTCTCAGCTTGTTGCTTGGATACGAGTACATGCCCGTTGCCGGATGTCGGCTCAAGAGCAGTTGTGACCGGATACAACGGGGTAACATTTACCTGCTTCCCATGCTGTAATCGTGGAAATGATTGAGGTTGCAGGGGAGAGAGGCAGCTAGCACCTACCCTGAACCGAGAGCCAAGCAGTTGAGGGAGTGGATACCCATTCCCACGTACACTGATGCTTTTTGCATACGGGTAATGCGTGCCAACAAAGAGCGCGGTATCTCGTACACAGGAAGCAAAGCGGCGATCATTCAGAGCAAGAGGCACAGAGGAAAGGACAATACACGAAGCATCAGACTGGACTTGAGCGGGAAATGTGCGAGTGTTCTCGTCAGTTATCACCTTGGTAATTGCGCTACGTGTTTGCGCGAGAATATCGCCGTAATTCCCTGTGCCAGCTTGACCTTTTGTACCCGGAACCCATGCCCATTTTTTCGGAACATCGCCGAGAGCCACCGTTTCAGATGCAAAACTGACTGCCGTGAACGGCGAGAGGCTATGCAAGTCGTGGAGCACGTTGGTAAACGAACGGTTATGTAGACTATGCTTGTGGGCAACGCACAGATCAACCAGGGTTTGCGCCAGGCAATGATCTTGTGTCTCTACACCGTGTTGAGATGCAAACGTTGAGTGCGGCGAACTAACCAGAATAGTCTCCACAATGTCCTCTCTGACTAACGCCTCCCCGTCTGAAAGCCCGACTTGCACCGTCTTATTCTGTACGTCTAACTCCGACACCTCGGTTACCACAACCACGCTATGAAGCGGCAGCCGACGCTTGATAGTCTCAAGCATTTCAACAGCATCCACAAGGACACGGCAATCAATCATGAAGATCAGAGGAGAGGGCGAGGCTTTCCAATTCAGATGGGTTTCTACTATCCTATCAGGATACCCATTTAACAAGGATTGATACGCTTGCCCTATTGTTTCGCTATACAGAAGCGCAGCCTTCCGCTCTGCATGTGTGGGTGAGAGATCAAGAATACCAGGTATGTTTGTCTGTACGTGGGGAACTTCTAGATCAAGCAGCTTACTTGACCGAAAACTTTCTTCTGCGTGTTGTCTTGCTATCGCTTGGGTGAAAGGGAGGAACATCTTTGTCCCATACCCACCGAGAAAGACGAGAGCAGCATTTTCAGGGTTCATGTTTTCCTCCTTTTCAGGTTCAGGTGTGTTTACGGGAAAAATTTGTACCGCGTCAGTGTCAACTATGGCTGCATGTTGGGGCAGGAATGCCGTTGCTGTTGGTGAAGTGAGAGAACGCCGAGACCTGGAAAACGGTGAAGCAGGCGGTTTATGCGGGTCATGTCTCAGGTAGTCTTGGTAGACACTTACTTCCCCACCAGTGAGATGCAATGCCAGCACATCAAGGAGGGAGGGCAAGAGAGAAACGAACTGAGCAATACCAAGACATATAACCGCAGCAAGCCAGGACAGAACAGAAGCGACACCAACCAATCCCACAACAAACGCCCATAATGCGAGGACTGATGCGCCAGCAACGCACAGACCTAAGCCGCCCAGGATAAAGACACCCAACACATGCGCGTTATCAGGATCAACTAAGTACCAGCCGCGAAACACCCAAAAGGTAAGGAGTACCAGCACTGAGAGCACAAACCCGATTAGACACAACATACCGAGTATCTTTCTTACTTTCTCTGCCAAGTGCTGAAACAGACGGGCACCATACGGGATGATCCCGTAGCACTCAAGAACGACCGCCCCATACAACGCAGGAACGGCTAAAAACAACATACCAGAGGCCAGGTTGACGCCACCAGGTAAGGTCACATCATTCGGCACTTGAAACAAGGCAGGAAGGGCAAGCAGGGTATTTGCTGTTTCCCCATCGAGGACACAGCAGGCAAGGAGAAAGTAGACCAGTTTTGCAAGGACACACAATCCCGACCAAATTTCATTGGTCACGTTCGGGGGATAGTTCAGACTGTTCTCAAAAACCCTGTAATAATACGCTCCGGCTTGCTCAAACGCCCCTTGTATTTTGACCGACACCCGCGCTATGAAGGTGAACAGGAACGCCAGGCTACGCCCCATCAGGGGAAACCTGAAAGAGAGCATATACAGGACGATCAACACAGCAGCAGCAAGAGCCGCGATAATAAGAATGGTGTGCAGCATGGTTACACCTCAATACGTGATATGCTCAGCACTTGACTGAGCAGGACTAAACGCCTCATACGAAGATGCGCCCCAGGCTTTGAATTGCTTCGACCAGTACGCATCATTTTGTTCACACGCACGTTCCACCTGGCAGACGCGGTAGATAGTGCGAACTATCGCGCCATGTAGATTGATGTGTTTACTAAAATTCACAGCAACATTTCCCTGCATGTCGCTGATGTACAAGAGAACCTTGTTTCCGGTTGAGAAGTGGCTGAACTCATCAACAGCAGTATCAGCACAGCCCACAATATCTGTCCCACCCACCTCTTGTAAATGAATGGAGCGCAATTTGTCCAGCGAAGGCTTGATACTTGCGCGAGCAGAGGCAACAAGCGCGGTGACGCTTGCTACTTGTTTCTTCCAATACCGTAACTCAGTTGCGAACTTGTAGGGATCGGGCACTACGTGTGGTTTCGAGGGAAGAGCGGGAATGACAGGCACAGAGAAGGACACATAGGACTGTTGCAGGGAATTGACTTCTATCAGCGAGAAATCAACGAACATACCGCCCATGTTCGGCGATATATTGCTGTCAATACGGTCAGCAATGTTCCTTGCTGCTTCTTGCAGGAATTGTTGCGGATAACTCGTTGTATCATCACCGCAGATGTGAAGCGAAAGGAATGACCTGGATACTGTAGGGGCAGGTGATGGAGTACCGCCAGAACCAGACCCACACGAAGAGAATAGCACTACAAAAACGGCAACATACAAGAGGACAGTAATACAACTTGGTTGTTTGCGTTGAGAAGAAGCCACTAGGGTACCTCCTTGTTAGGAACTGGAAAATTTGTGGGAGGCTTCCGTTATGTGCTATCCTCTACACTGTACGGAAGCCAATTTGCCATCAGGGTGAAACGGTATTCTGACACTGCTACCTCGCTATTTCGGGTAGCGAGGTAGTACCCTATTTCTTACTCTCTCCTTTACTTACGACTCGACGCCAACATCACCAGCGTCTTATAATCAAGGGTACTTTCATCTTTTTCAATTCGTAAGCCTCAAATTTTCAATTTTGAAATTGAAAGCTGGTAAAAGAGCATGGCAACTACAGAGTTTGGGATGTTGCTTAGAAGACTTCTCAAAGATGCAGGTAAAAACCAGCAGTGGCTAGCAGGGAAAATGGATGTAGATGAGGCAATTATTAGTAACTTCAATACAACGGATAGGCTACCTTGGAAAGAAGAGACTGTATATAAGCATATGCTCACTATGTTCCCTCATTTAATTAGTGAGCATGTTGTTACTTCCTCAGATCAGGCACGCGAACTTATCAACAAGATACCATTCAAGTATGAGAAACAGCTTGCACAGAAGTTCAGAGACACGCTTGAGAGCGAAGTATTAGAACTAATTAAAAAACAACAAGCACTTGATAGACCCTGGTATAAAACGAAATGGGGAACTGAGCTTATAGGAAGACATAAAGATATTGAAGCAATCTTTACAATGCTACAAGGAGAACATGGCGACTACAGAAAAGGAGCACAGTTTTTTACCTTAGCAGGGATACCAGGGGTCGGAAAGACAGAGATTGCTTTACAAATAGAAAGGCTAGCTCCACAACGAGGTTTTACCAATGTTAAGTTTATTCCTTTAGATCAGGTAAAACATTCAGAAGAGATGCTGAAAAAGATCGACGACTATTTACAAAGTATTGATGCAGGACAATTAACGCTTCTTATTCTTGATAACTGTGATGATATTGAGGATATAGAGAGAGCAAGGAGAGAGGTATATAGCCTCGTACGAAAAAATGCACTCCTTTTTATTCTTGCGACAAGCAGGATAGCTTTTAGTAGTAACAGAGATGAGTATAAAGTTAAACCTCTTGCAGTACCAGCATATAAAGAGGAAGCACTTACCAAGCTTCTTGAAAATGATACAGTACGGCTTTTTCTCGAAGAAGTTAAACCAATTGTTACCCTAAACGAACGCAATTCACAAGCCATTGCTAGCCTCTGTATTGCATTTGGTGGACTGCCTGAAGCAGTAAAAATAGCCGCTCCCTTAGTGAGACTCAAAGGGGAAGAAGAAATAAGGAGCTTGCTTAAAGACATTGAAAATAGAACATTCCTACAGACCAGAAATACTGAAGCAGATGATAAAAGAAAAGATACTCTTTATAAAGTAATAGCAATAAGTTATACCAGGCTAGGGGAAGATGGATATATATTTGAACAAAAACTATTAAGTCGATTAGGTATATTTGTAGGAAGATGCAGTAAAGCATCACTCTTAGCAGTATGTAACTTGAATAATGACTTACCAACCAATGAAGATAATCCTGTCTTGGAAAACGCACTTAATACATTAGCCTTTCATAACCTCATAGTTTTTGAGGAACACAAACAAATTAGAATAGCTCACGCAACTATCCGCGACTTTGCTTTAGATATAATGACAGATGAAGAGCGAGAGGCAATTAGGAGGCAATATATTGATTATTACTATTTATTGCAATTTGATGCAGAAATGAAAAAACGTCTGGATGATGAATGGGATGATATGTTTAATGCTGTAGATATTATAATACCTGAGATACAACGAAAGTACGTTGATGACCAGATAATTAAAGCATTAGGAGAAGGGGCGTTTCAAGAAACCCTAAGCCTATGGGATAAACTACAACAAGCTGGCTATGAAGGGATAACCGCCGAAGAAAAGGAAAAATTAAATCGCTTTGTTGATATTCACAACGAAATAGTACCGATTACACGTGTCTATTGGGTAGAAAACTTTCCTTATCCTCATAATATCTATTCTCCGAGTAAAAGATATTATTATCCTCCCCATCTACCTCTTGAAGCAGTTGGTGAGGCAGAATTTCTGGTTGAGGATATAAGAAATAGCTATCCTCAAGTAATTATCAAGGATTACTATAAATACTATACTACAAGTAATTATCTTACCTCAACCGCTCTTTCTTGGATCGAAAGTCAAAGCAAGAATTATGAACATACCGATCATTATATACCAGACAATATCCCCCTCAACAATGTGCTATAATAATTCCCCTTTTTATGGCAAAACGTCAAAGACAAGTGGGGGGGAAGAAAGAAGCACCGCTAGCAGTAGTAGGCAGCAGTGATAGTGATGTAGTACAACAGTCACCGAAAAAGGAGGTTTACACACCCGAAGATACAGAGTACCAAGCATACAGCGAGCTATTAAAAGGTTTTTTTGATAAGCTGTTTAGATGGCAAGGTATAGCAAAAGCAGCAGAGCATAAAATAAGTGATGTGAAACAAGGTTTTGATGTATTCTCTATCCCTAATGGTCTATATATAGCTCCCACACGAGACGCGCCTGATTTCATGTATGACCCACCAAATAGAATACTTCACGTTATTGATAAAACCGATCTTGACGATCCAGAGTTAAGTATAGCGGGAGTATTTCAAGAAACTTTTACGATCTGTCCTGGTTCAGAAGGAAAGCAGCTTTTTGTTAATCCAGACGGGGTACCTATACGAGAAGTGACAATTGAGGTATCCAATCAAAGACCAATTCAAAGCTTAGAAATCCAAACAAAGCTTCCACCCACTTCACAAAGCCAGAGAAACACTTATCGTCATGTAAGCTATGACTTTCGTGAGAAAAATGATATTTTGGCTGAAAGAAGTCCATTGTTCCTAGAAAATAACTTACGAATTGTCCGCGCTTATTCACTTTATGACGCTATGACTGATGCATATGCTACCCATCTTTTTAATACCATTGACGGGCTTATCCCAGGAGCGCCAGCCCCACACCAATCAGGACGAAGACCAACGCCAGAACTAATAAGAGCACCAAGACAACTACCAGCACCACGAAGAACACCAACCAGGAGAACCTAATCCAAAAGCAAAAAGATTAGAATACGCACATAGATTTTGTATTTTCCGATATTTCCCCTTGCATTTTGTTGACATTGAAACATTCTATAGGTTATTCTTGCAGTAGATATTTTTTATTGGAGACGGTCATGTTAGATAAGCCCTACTATAGTCCTGAAGAGGTAGCAGAATATTTAGACGTGACCCCTGAGACTATCCGTAGTCTATGCCGAGCGGGGAAAATCCCAGGAGCGCGGCAAGTAGGGAGACAGTGGCGGATACCCAGGGAATATTTAATATCCGAACCGCATATTTCCGATGAGCAAGACCGAGACGAGCAGCAAAAAGGACAATAACAATTCTTTCCTATAACTTACACCTTGAAAGGGGGGATGCCCAAAAACCAGAAAACGCTTAGCATATTTCAGCTAAGCATTTCCCGTTGACCTTCGTACCTTGTTGTGTGCTGTAGAAACTCGCGAAAGTCAGACAGCACATAACAGCAGCTACCAATCCTTTTGACTGTTGTTCACAGGGCAGCAGAAACTTTCGTTTTTGCTGCCAGGAAAGGCTAAAGGTCTATGCTCAGTATCGCATTACAAGCCTTTCCTGTCAATCCAGAAAGGCAGATGTATGCACCACTACGGCGACAACTTTTTGCCAGTTGTGCCAACCACTCAACCACTTCACACAGAGGAACATCCCTTTTGCGGCGATCCCACCTGTCCCTGCTCCGAAGACACGGACACTCTCACCGAGCTTGACCAGGCAATCAGGGACGGATTAATCACCCCTGATAATGCCACCCGCATTATAAAAGGGAAGACCGTATGAGAGAGCAGCGAGGGATCAACGCCAACACTTTCAAACGGCGTGCGAGTTTGCCACCAGAAGAGCGCGAGTATACAACCTCACGCCATTATGTCGGAAGTCGAAGCGTTATGCATCCCGAAGACCGACCGTATATGACCTCAACCCGCAGCTATCACGCGCCCACAACAGCAACCTACTATGAGATAGACGAGGAAGGGGAGGAAGTCTCAACCAGACCTCCAACCCGCACTAGCACCAGGCGCTATGATCTTGCGCCATATACGAGGGGAGAGCGACGGACTGAGGATTTACCGCGACAGGGGAAACACCCACTGTTCTACATCGGTATCTGCCTGGTGATCGTGGTTGTCTTCCTTACCGCGTATACACTAATTCCGCCAGCACTTCAGAAATGGCAGGATGAAAGAACCTACGGATACCCACGCACCTATCAAACCGACTCCAATGTCGGACATGGAGGAATGGAGCATTTTATCGCGCTGAACAATCACGGAACCATCGAGGTTGTTGAAATTCCCACCAATCCAAGCCCGACGAACCAGCCACGCTTGTATATCGTGACCCACTTTGCAGATCAAGGCGCAGACTTGATCCCTGCTACCGTATCCTTTTCTGATGTAAACCAAGACGGGAAGCTCGATATGGTCGTGACCGTGTACAACGGCACCAACCCTTCCGAATACTTCCTTTTTAACAATGGAGCAACCTTTGTCCCCAAGTTATAGCCAGTTGCCAGAGGAGCGGTAGCAATACCGCTTCTCGTTCTTCAGAAAGAGAGCCAGGGATGCATACCAGCGCACTTGAGGAAGCGGCATT
>Ga0137386_10002243_pt1 | contig 12405 bp, 4 predicted proteins | sample SagtaG_4_FD_104910 | JGI IMG/M metagenome (GOLD analysis project Ga0137386, IMG submission 104910) | Vadose zone soil microbial communities from Sagehorn Ranch, Mendocino, California, USA - Sage2_R_100_16 metaG | ecosystem: Environmental > Terrestrial > Soil > Vadose zone | place: USA... | reverse complement strand
GCCGCGGAATTCGCTCTACACCTATTGGCTCGCGCGCCTGGACTACGATGCGCAAAACTATGCGTCGGCTATCGCCCGCCTGCAAGAGGTTATCGAGCTGGATCCAGATATGGTGCGCGCGTACGACACCTTAGGCCTGTGCTTCGATTACCTCGGCAAATTCGAGGAAGCCATCAAGAATTACGACCGCGCCGTCCAACTGAACCGGCTTCAACCAAAACCTTCGCCCTGGCCCCATGTGGATCTGGCCATTTCCCTCATGGCCCTAAACCGACTGCCGGACGCGGAGAAGAGTCTGCGCGAAGCAATTGAATACGGCCCCAAGCTACCGCAGGCGTACTATCAGCTAGGGCGAGCCTTGGAGATGCAGGGCCGCTATGAAGAAGCGGTTCCACCCCTCAACCAAGCCACTACGCTTGATCCTTCTTATCCTGAACCGCACTATCTGCTTGGCCGCATCTATCATCGGTTGGGAGACAACTCGCTCTCCAAAGCGGAGCCCGATCGCTTCCAGGAGCTAAAAAAGGCTAGCGAATTGCAACCCTTACCAAATCCTTCCTTGCCGCCGAGGTAGCACACGTTAGGTTCGTCCAAACGAGCAGCGCGCCGATTTTCATCGGGCACTGCTCGTTTCTCGGGGTGTTAGGCGTCAAGAATTCGCCTTGCCTAAAATTCAAGTCTCGCGCCTATCTGAATCGTTCGCGGTGAGCTTACACTACCGTCCCAGGTACCGAAATTATTGATACTGATGTCATTATGAAATGCGAAACTTGAACCTTGGTTGTTTACGTTGGTGGCGTTGAAGAAATAATGCTGGTTGAACGCATTGAAGAACCCAAAGCGCAGCTGGAAATTGACCCGCTCTCCAATCCTAGTGTTTTTGGTTATCGAAAAGTCCACGTCCTTGGCGTTTGGACCTCTCAGATTCGAAATGCGCGGTCCAATGCCGGTGTAGCCGAAGACTCCGGTGCAGCCTGGGCATGCCCCGGCCGGTTGGAAGGCCGTTAGGGGCTCGAATGCCGCTGCGTTGAGTAGAGGTCCCTTACTTGGATTGTAGCTATTCGGGTCCTGGAGGAAAGGATTTTGGCCCTTGACAAGACCTAGGAGGCAATTCTGGCGGAATTGCGGAACCACTTCGCACGCGCCCGAACGGAACCACATCGGGGTTCCCGTGGACCAATGAAGTATGGGGGCCAATTGCCAGCCGCCTACCAGCCCGTTGACGGCGCCACCTTGGTTCGCGTATTTCTTGCCCCTACCAAAGGGCAAATCGTAAACGAAGGCGGCCGACAGCACCTGCGGGACGTCATCGGATGACAGGGTACGCGCACGGACTTTCTCGTAAGGCGAAATTACACCCTGCGTGGCGTTCCAAGAACCGCCGAGCTGCTGAGTATTGTCCGAGGCGTCGGATATAAGCTTGGAATTCGTATAAGACACGAGCATGTAAAGCCCATGCCTATAGCTCTTCTCTGCCTTCAACTGTAGGGAGTGATAGATGGAATTCCCGTGGTTTTCGTTCAACCCCTGGAGCGGGCCGCAAAACTGCGGGAACGGCAACAGCGCCTGAGCCACAGTGGGAGAACAAGCGGAGCCGGGTTTAGTTAAATCGTTAACCCATCCGTTGTAAGGAGATTTAACGCCGAAAAGCGTCTGGCTATCCGACGTGAATTGGACGTTCAATTCGGGCACGTAACCGCAATTGACGTTGGTTGGTGGCTTGTTGGTGGTGGCGCAAATGGGGTCGATAGAAGTTGTGTTTGCCTCAAGAGCCTGTATCTTTGGATCAAAGGGATTCAATACGTTGGCCGGATTTAGGCTTGACGTCAGGCGCGAGCCCTTGTTCCCCACATAGGCGACGCTGAAGAAAATATCTTTGGGAAGTTGACGCTCAATCGTCAGGTTCCACTGTTGAGAATAGGGTCGCCGGTTCGCATCTACCGGGCGGTATGCCGAACCATTACCGTTGGCAGCGGTGGGGGAATGACCATTGTCGAATCCCGGCGAGATAAATGGAGGGAGTTGCGCGGGGGCAGGGACCCCATTGTCCAGGTAGAATGCCGGATCAGGTTGGCCGGTTACGGGGTCCACGCTGGTGCCGAACGTCTGATGCAGATTGAAGCCATCGAGCGCCATTCCACCGCCCCAACCTGGGTAGAACGCTTGAGCAAAGAAAATGCCGTAACCTGCGCGAACCACCGTCTTCTGGTCATACGAATAGGCCACGCTCAGTCGCGGCGCAAACCCCTTGTGCCACGGCTTCTCCGGATAAGGGGCGCCGTAGCATGCGGAAGCAGCCTGGCAAGCGGAGTTATTGCCGGCGAAAGCCAAACGTCCCGGTAATCCGCCGGCATTGGGGTTGGTTCCGACGAGATCGATGAAGGAAAAATGATCATATTTTTCTCGAGAAGGTGTGTAGTAGTCCCACCGCAACCCCGCGTTGAAGGTCAGCTTTGGAGTGATTTTCCACGAGTCGTCGGCATGCAAGGCCCAGACCGTTTGGCGGGGATACCAGGCGCTCACCACTCGACGGTCAGCCGAGCCGCCGTTGACAGCTCCGAGGAAGAAGTCCGCAACCGGACTCCCACTGTTGCCGCTGGGCGAGCTTGTGGCTGAACCGTCGAAGCTGTAAGTCCCAGATTGATTATTGGACTGATGAATATTGCCCTGCACCGATCGCCATTCCATGCCGAAAGTGAAGGTGTGATGCCCATGGATTTTGTTCACCAAGTCGTTGAATACCCAGGTCGGACGAACGGTGATATTCGTTGCTGGAGGGCCGTTGCTGTTTGAGATCTGATTGAACCCCTGGCTGAACGTGAAGGCTGGTAGGGCATTGGGTTTGGGTGCGCCATTCACGGTGACCTGTGGCAAGGCGTTCGATCCACTGAGAAAAGCTAGGTTCTGTGATCCGTACCCTTCGTTGCGATTCAAATACCCAAAAGTCGCATGGTTGGTCATGGTTGTCGAGAAGGTATGCTCCCAGTTAAACCTTGAGATCGGCGAATTTTGAGGTCTCGTGGGAGACTCTGTCGCGATGGAAACGGGTAGCAAAGTAGCCCTGTTGTAGCCAGTAAACTGACGCCACCAGAAAAAATAAAAGTGATCCTTATCGCCGTAGTTGTGGTCGATGCGCGTCATGTAAACGTTCGAATTGCTAGTGAGCGTATCTGGCACAGGTTTGGGCGCCGTGTAGTTACTCGTGGCATTCGAATTGGTCGGAGTCGGCAATTGCGCCATATAAGCTTTGGCAATGGCGCTTTCGCAAGCCGACGGAATGATGTTTCCGGGGAACTGTTTCCCGGGTCCCACTCCGGCTGCCGTCTGGCAAGTTGTACTGGCATTGCCCGGCATGTAAATGGGCAAGCCCCAGTCCGTAAAGTTTCCCCCTCGTTCAAATACCGACGGAATCGAGATCGTTGGCGTATTAGAGCCACCGGCCTGGTGGTAGGACTCCCAGTCGAAATAGAAAAAGGAGTGATGCTTTGAAGTTCCATGATAGAGGAAGGGTATTTTGACTGGACCGCCAATGTTGGCGCCGAAGTTGTGCTCATTGTCCGGGGGCCGGGGTAGCCCATGAAAGTTGTTCGTCCAGGTATTAGCATTCAGCGCTTTGTTTCGCGCGTATTCGAAAGCTGCGGCGTGATATTGTGTCGTGCCGCCCTTACTGACCATCGTAATCTGACCAGAAGTCGACGAGCCGTACTCGGGAGCGTAGTCCGATGTGAGCACCTTGACTTCCTGAACCATATCAGGGGACATTTGAAAGTCCTGTTGAATCGAGACCATCCCGCTCTGGCTCATGAAACCTTCTTGCATGGTTGCACCATCCAACAGAGCCTCATCGCCGGACTCCTGTCCCCCGTTAATGCGCGCCTGGAAGGCTTCACTCGAACTGCCGGTCGTGATGCCTGGTAGAAGCACGGCCAGAGCTGCCGAAGAACGTGGTTTGCCCTCAACGACCAGCGGTAAGTCCTTGATCGTTTCCGGATCGGCTCCCCCCTGCAGTGTCCCATTGTCGTAGTTGATGAGGGTGTTCTGACCCTCCACGGTGACGGTCTCGGTTGCACCGCCGACTTTGAGAGCGATGTCGGCATGCCCCGACTGGTTGATCGTCAGCAGGATATCCTTCTGGACGTAAGTTCCGAATCCACTCTTGACCACTCTCAGGTCGTAAGTCCCTGGAGTTAAATTTCGAAAGGTGTACTCACCCCGCTCGTTGGATGTAGCCTTCGCCTCGAAACCGGTCGCCTTGTTGGTGAGGGTCAGCTCAGCGTCAGCAATGACACCTCCAGACGGGTCGGTTACTGTGCCGCCCAGCGTGGCATTCCCAATCTGCGCTCTCGCAGCCTTGGGAAAAGCCGACAGCGCCAGAGTGATTGCCAGCAAGAAACTTACAGCAAGACTCTTTGAAGAATTTGACTTAATAACCATAGACGTCACCTCGCACTTGAACTCCTCCGCAAGGTCCCCCGAGAACGAAATCCGCGAACGCCGATATCCCGAATGCCTCGGCTCTAGCTGCGGGCAAGGACTGTAACCAGAACCGCAGTCCGGCGTGATGGTGCTCTTTCCTCCCGCTCACGCACCAAATGAATATTTGCAATCCCAATAAACCTGCTCGCTCCCGTCCAAACTCACCACGCAGGTCGCTCGCCCGACACAAGAAACGCCAGGAATACAGCTTATTTTTGTTTCAGGAACAAATCGGATGCGCCCAGGCGGGAGGTTATGAGCGCAAAGGCAGCATGTCAAACTCGAATTTCTAAAGCGTCGTTTAAGCAATTCTCAACAAATTTCACGAGAGAAGCGTGTGTTCTTTGCTCCTTGTCTGGCCCTCGGGAGCGCCTCCTTGTCAACCGGATCGGGTGCAAAAGGGACCTTTTCCGCGGCTGGAATTCCGGACCGCGAGAGCGCGGGCAAGATAACCGAAAGACATTGAATATGCTTCTAGTCGGAAAGAGTTACAAGACTCCTTACGCCTCACCCATTGCGTTACATCGTTTAGGCGACTCAAACAGATCCTGGCGAGAAGCCCCTCGACTTGAGTGCAAGAAACCGCGTTATTCCATCGTCGTAGTTGGCATCCGTGACAAGTCAAGCGCTGGCCTCTCGGTTCGAAACTTGCTTTCGAAGGCTGGCCCTCAGCGCGTTCGGCCGACAGTCTTCAACTTGTTCCAGCAACGCGGCACGCAGAAAGCTGGCAATAGACTCCGTTAGCTTGCGCGGGCAATCGGTGCGAACCACCGCCAGCGCCAGGCTTCTTGTCAGGCGACGCCCATCGACACGAAACTTTTGGAAGAAGGGCGACCGCTCCCGTAAGGCGTGTTCGGGAAGGATGGAATGGCCAAACCCTGATTCCACAAGTCGTTTGATGGCTTCTGTGTCGTCTGCTTCCATCTGGACATTTGGCTGGACTCCAATGTCCTTGAAGAACTCGTCGATCACGCGTCGGACGTTGCTCCGTTTTGGGTACAGCAGGAATGGCACACTGGCCAGCTCGTCAGCTCTCAATGAACCGACATGAGCGCGGGCAACCTTTTTTTGCGAAGGGCGTACAATGAGCAGCTCTTCCTCGAAAAGAGGGATGATCTGGAGATTCTCTTCAGGAACAGGGAGCGAAATGAGCGCCAAATCGAACCTGTGGTCGAGCAGGCCGGCGACCATATCCTCCGTCACGCCCACGGTAACGCGAATCTCGGCGTTGGGATAGCGCCTCCGCAATTGTCTGAGGGGACGGCCGAGCTGGTAGATCAGCGTTGTGACGCCTGTGGCCAGATGAAAAGGGCGCGTATCCGTCGTTAGGTTGTTCTCGAACTCTTGCTGGATATGGGCCATCAGCGTAACGACTTCTTTGGCGTGTTCCGCAAGTCGTAAGGCCGCGGATGTCGGGATCAGCCGCTTTCCTCGGTGGACGAAAAGCTCAGTGTGGAGTTCGTCGGCGAGGTTATGAAGTTGCAGACTAACTGCGCCTGGCGACAGATGAATCTTCTCCGCTGCGCGCGTCATGCTGGGGGACTCCATCACCGCAAGAAACAGTTCAAGTTGGTGGATGTCCATTGGCACTCTTGGGGAACACGCACTCCAGGTAAGCCTGGGGTCTTAAGCGAATCCCCAAAAATCGGCCGGATTATACACCGTGCACAAGCTCTGACGTCAAGTGCGCGAGATCCCGCGATCGAGGGTTACAAGGATGTCTGTTGCAACGAGGATGTTCGGCAATCCGAAAACGATCGCGCGGCTACTTGGCTGAATAGCCGGACATTCTTCGAAGTGGGCTGTGCACCCAGCTCTCATCTTCAGATGGCGCCACAGTGGCGAAGAAAGTGGAAAAACTTCGATCTCGTGTGGACAGCGGATCGGCGATCTACACATGGGCACCTTGACGTCAGAAACCGCCGGTTCGGTAATCAACGGAACAGTCGGCATATTTCCTTTCAATGGTTTCACGGAAACATTGAGTTTTCGCATAATTCTTATCTGTTTTCCGCGCGAAAACCTCCAAGCACTTGCTACGTTGTTGGCGAAGAGAGATCATCCTCCGCAATTACGACGTCACGTTGCCCATCGCCCTTCGGCGCCGGATACACCTTGCTCGTGGGATGAAAATGTTTGCGAAGAAACTAACAACAGGAACGATCTGGCTCACGACCTGAACCGCGGACGAAAGACGGGCGATCTACACGGGCCGACGCCTTTGCTATGGTGCGCGTCCGTCTTTCTGCGGTGAACGCAAGAGTGGGCTCGACACGCCAGCCGGTTTAGCCTGGCTAAATCACTCCTTTAAATTTTTCGGATTGACACGCTTTGGAACATGTTTCTACCGTCGGCAAACTGATTTCTATTCAGCGAATCGATACCAACTATCCAGCAAGTTGCTGGCGTCGAGGCAAGTACGGGGTTTGCGGCAAACATACCGGCGGGGGGAGCCGGGCAGTCGGGGTGCGGCTTAGCCGCAAGTAAGGGTGGGGCCGGAGTTGAGGTTTCGGCTGGTCCTCGAAAGGGAAGCAAACATGAAGAAGAACGTCTTTATCGCTATTTTCGCTGTTTTAATCCTCCCTCGCTTCACCAACGCCCAAGGTCTGGGCAGCATAACCGGAAGAGTGACGGACCCCGGCGGCGCCGCAGTGGGTGGAGCGCAAGTGACCGCCACACAGGAAGGGACGGGATTTGCGCGGTCGGCGGTAACGGAGACGGACGGGTTGTACGTGATTCCCTCGCTAAACCCGGCGATCTACACGCTTACGGTCGAGGCAAAAGGCTTCAGCACGGCGAAGCAGATTGCAATCACCCTCCTGGCGGACCAGACGCTGACGGTGAACGTGGCGCTGAAGCTGGGCTCGACGACTGAGACGGTGACCGTTCTGAGCGATGCGCTTCAGGTGGACACGTCCACATCCACGCTCAAGCAGGTGATCGAGGAGCAGCGGATTGCCGATCTGCCGCTGAATGGGCGAAACGCGGCGCAACTGACGCTGCTGGTGGCAGGCGCGGTGAACTCGCCGAACGGCGGAGCGGACCAGGGCGCAACAAAGACCTTCCCCGGGGCGGTCACGTTTTCCGCGAACGGTTCGCGGCAGAACACGATCAGCTACCAGCTCGACGGCGGCAACTACGTGGATGAGTACACGAACGTCAATCAGCCTTTCCCGTTCCCGGATGCCCTGCAAGAATTTAGCGTGCAGACCACCAACTACAGTGCCGAATACGGCTCAAACGCAGGCGGCGTAGTAAACGTCATCACGAAGTCGGGAACAAACAAGTTTCACGGAGACGCTTTCGAGTTCAACCGCAATCCCGCGTTCAATGCGCAGAATTTTTTTGCAACGCCGACGACGCCGGACCGCATTAAGCGTAACCAGTTTGGCGGAACACTGGGCGGCCCGATCATTCACGACAAGACATTCGTTTTCGGCGGCTACCAGCGCACGGAATTCCGAAACCTCGTCCTAGGCAGCCAGAAGGTGGTCGGACAAACCGACATCACGAATTTCCTGAGTCCGAAGACCGCGGCGTGCCCAACGTGCGGCGCACCGACGACAGCGGCGACGGGCCCGGCCGGAGTAATCGATCCCGCAGTTGCGACCCTGTTGGGGATCGATCCGAATACCGGGGCTGCACTGTCTTCTCCGAAGTTCAGCCTCGCTGGCAGTATTCCGGCGGGATCGAATCCAACGGTGCCGTTCTCGCGGCCGGACACTGAGAGTTTTGATTCCGCGATGGGGCGGCTAGACCATTCATTCAGCCAGACGGACAAGCTCACCGGGCGCTACGAGTTTGACCGCTTCATCAAGGCAGCGGTATTCAATCCCTTGCTGCTAATCTCTTACAGTGACGCCACGTTTGCGATTACCGCGCAAAACTTCCTGGCTCATGAAACTCACCTTTTTTCGCCGGGGCTTGTGAACGATTTTCGGTTCAGTTACTCGCGAGAAGTGTCCCACCGCGGTCCAGGGAACAACGCAACGGATGTGACCGCGTTCGGTGTCAGCATTCCGTTTCAGCCAAAGCCTGCCGGCATCCAGGGCGTCGGTGTGCAGGGAGGCTTTTCTTTCGGTGACAACCCGCCGGCGTTTTTCACGCGCAATAACTACACCTGGGCCGATGACGTGAGTTGGGAGATCGGCAAACACGACTTCCACTTCGGCGGCTCGTTCGAGCGCAGCTCCGTGGATTTGAACAATCTGTTCAACCAGCCGGGCATCTTTGGATTCGGAACGCAAGACAACTACCTTTTCGGCGGTGCTTCGTTTGCGACGTATCAGCTTTTTTTGGGCGGCATTTTGTCCGATGGAGCCGGCGTGGGCAACGGGTTTGCCCTACAGCAGGGTGCGGGTGAGTTCAAGAACAACCGGGCGAACTTCGTGGGCATATACGCGCAGGACAACTATCGTGTCACCCGCCGCCTCACTCTCAATCTCGGCTTGCGGTACGAGCCGGCGTTTCCTTGGAGCGACACTGGAAACCGATGGGCGCAGGTGAATCTTGCAGCGATGGCCGCCGGGACGCGGTCCCGAGTTTATCCGAACGCACCTCCTGGCGTTTTCTTCTCGTCGCAAAACGGTATTCCCAGCGACGGCGGAATGCCCAAGAATGCGCTGTACACGAACTGGAAAGGCTTCGCTCCGAGGCTGGGTTTCGCCTACGACGTATTTGGCAACGGCAACACGAGCGTGCGCGGTGGGGCCGGAATTTTCTACGACACGCGTGTGATGGGTATGTTGAGCAACCGGTTCGTGGATGAATGGCCATTCAGCCCGCAGTTTATTTTGTCAACGGCGGGCAGCAGCGCGCCGACGGCCGCCTCAGCGCCCGGGTCGCTCAGCGATCCTCTTTGCACCAACCCGGGAACGCAGACGGCACTCAATTGCAGCGGAGCGCAGGCAGCGAACTATCCGACGTTCCCGAGTCCATTTCCAGCGCCGACAAACTTTGCCTACATTCCGCCATTCAATGAAATCGCAGTTAGCTACGATCCGAGCGGTCAGTATCACGTGCCGACGACCTACGAATGGAACCTGACGATCGAGCGGCAGCTGCCGGCGAAGACCCTTTTGCGCTTTGCCTATGTAGGTTCGCGCAGCCTGCACATCCTCGAAACCGAATACTACAACCCGTCAAATCCGGGAGGAATTGCGGGGTGCCCAGGGTCAGTGGGATCACCTGGAAAAGCGGGAACGGGTCTGGCCAATTGCACCGTTTTTCTGGGCAGCGGCGGTGCGTTCAAGACGAACACGTTCTCCTCAACCGTGCAGGCCGATATCACGGACATCAACGCCAACTATAACGCACTGCAGACTTCGGTCGAAAAGCGCATGGCGCACGGATTCACATTCCTGGCCAACTATACGTACTCGAAGAGCCTGGATGATCTTCCGTTCGGCGAGGGCGTTTCTGGATTTGACGCTGGATACTCGGTGCTGCCATTCAATGATCCGAACCGTCACAGGATGGATTACGGACCCTCGGGCTTCGATCACGCGCATGTATTCACCGGGTCTTACGTGTGGCAATCGCGGAGTTTGCGGAGCTCGAGCACCCTTCTGCGCTACCTGCTGGGCGATTACGAGATTGGCGGAATCATTTCCGCAGCGAGCGGCCGTCCGATCACCGTGCTTCAAGGAACGGAGCTCTCCAGCACGGGAATCGGACAGGATCGCGGCACGTTTGTGGCGGGTCTTGATCCTTATAGCGCGAATTCCTGCGCGGGCGTCACCGCAAAATGCGTGAGCTGGCTGAGCCCTGCGGCATTCCTGTCCACCGCCGCCCTGAAAGCCAACTGCGCGACCTTCGGACCGACCTGCGCTCTGCCGACCTTTGGGAACGTCGGAAAGAATGTGCTGCGGCTGCCGAGAACGGCGGTTTGGGACGTGCAGGTCTCGAAATACTTCCATTTCACGGAGCGCTGGAAGCTGCAGCTTCGCGTCGAGTACTTCAACGTGCTCAACCATCCTAATTTCGCTCCGGAGACCATCAGCACAGGCGCGGTGAACGGCACAGACCAGATCAGCGCGTTCGATAAGCTGAATAATAACAACGCGTTCGGCACTTTCCGCGCCGGTCAGGCGTCAGATCCACGCGTGGCTCAACTCGCGGTCAAGGTGTTCTTCTGAGTTCACCCCCTAGGAAGAACGGGATTCGGAGCGCGCCGCGCACAAGGGCATGCACTGGGCGCCCTTTGCGGCGGTCGTTGCGTCCATCCTAACCAAACTTCTCGTACCGTTGTCGTCAGCGCAACATCCAGCGGTAGACCCGACGGGACCGTCTGCGTTGTCATGCGTCCTGCGGAATTTCGCGCTATGCTACGGCGATTGCCTGCGCATTAGCCACACGGGGAGTGCCCTTTTTATGGAACTTGGGCGCTTACACAATTTTCGTAACGGGAGGCGCTGATGCGGTTCCTGCGACATCGTATCCACGTTATTGGTTTTTCGCTCCTCGCTTGCTTTCTGTTTTCCGTTGAAACTTTCGCGCAAAGCGCCCCCGGAGACCTCGAGACCGTATTGGGGGAGCAAATACTCGCGCCGCTTTGCTGCAGATGAAGTCGTTCATCCTAAGCCGCGTCCCTCCGCCTCCTGTTGCGACGAGCGCGGCGCAATGGACGGAGGAGTCCCAACGCCTGCGCCGGCACTTATTGCAAGATGTTGTGTTTCACGGCTGGCCGCCGGAATGGGTCACGTCCTCGCCAAAATTCGAAGACGTCGGGACGATTGAGACTCACGAAGGATACCGTCTTCGCAAACTGCGCTATGAAGTTGTTCCCGGCTTTCAATCTGTCGCGATTCTTTATGAACCGGAAAAGCTCGAGGGCAAAGTGCCCGCAATTTTAAACGTGAATGGGCACGTCGGCCCGATGGGGAAAGCGGTCGAATACAAACAAAAGCGGTGCATCAATTTCGCGAAGCACGGCATCCTGGCGCTCAACTTGGAATGGTTCGCGTTTGGCGAGCTGCGGGTCGAGGGAAACCAACATTGGTATGGGGCGCATCTGGACTTGGTCGGCGCCAATGCGCTTGGAATTTTTATGCTGGAAATGCGGCGCGGGCTCGATTACCTCTCGGACCATCCGAGTGTGGACCGCAATCGCATCGGCGTTACCGGGCTCTCCGGCGGCGGATGGCAAACGATTTTCCTAAGTGCCCTCGATGAACGCGTAAAAGTTGCCGTGCCCGTCGCGGGCTATTCCTCAGCCACGACTAAGGTGGAAGCCAGACAATACGGCGACTTAGGCGACCTCGAACAAAACGGAACAGATTTTCTCGCAAATGTCGATTACACGCATCTCACCGCGATGATGGCCCCACGCCCCACGCTGCTCATCCACAATGCGGAAGACGATTGCTGCTTTCGTGCGCCGCTGGTGAAGCCGTTGATCTACGACGGCATTCGGCCTTTTTTCAGGCTTTATGGCAAAGAGGATGTCTTCCAGTGGCACGAGAACCGCGACCCTGGGACCCATAACTATCAGCTCGATAATCGCGAGCACGCCTATCGTTTCTTTAGCCAGCAATTCGGCATTCCGACCGTTGAGAAGGAAATTCCCGCGGGCCAGGAGATCAAAGCTTATGAAGAACTCGTTGTCGGGCTCCCGAAAGACAATCTGACGATTCTCGATCTCGCGCGCAAGATCGCTGGCGCAGCAAGGCGCTCACCCATTCCGTCAGGTTCCACCGCCAGGTCGGCCTGGGCGAATTCGGAACGACAGAAACTAAATTCCGTTGCTCGCTGCAAGCCGGTGCGTTTGGCGCGGATCTGGACTCTGGCCAATACCAAGAACAAAGGGCTTGAGACGCTTTCCTATTTGTTCGAAATGGACAATGGTTTAGCCGCCAGCGGCGTTTGGGTGAAAGGAATCGATGCTCCTCGAGACGCTCCCGTTACCCTCGTGCTTCACGATCAGGGCCG
>Ga0137386_10002240_pt1 | contig 12416 bp, 10 predicted proteins | sample SagtaG_4_FD_104910 | JGI IMG/M metagenome (GOLD analysis project Ga0137386, IMG submission 104910) | Vadose zone soil microbial communities from Sagehorn Ranch, Mendocino, California, USA - Sage2_R_100_16 metaG | ecosystem: Environmental > Terrestrial > Soil > Vadose zone | place: USA... | reverse complement strand
GTCTACAAAGGGCTTGCTATCGCGAGCCTCGCCTCTGGCACTTTCATCTATGCCACCAATTTCCGCTTCGGAACCGTAGAGATGTTCAATTCAAGCTTTCACCTGGTTGGTTCCTTCACCGACTCGAAGCTGGCGAACACTTGCCCGCTGCCCAACCAGTGTTACGCTCCTTTCGGCATCCAGAACATCGGTGGTAAACTCTACGTCACCTTTGCCCTGCAGAATGCAGAGAAGCACGACGACGTGTCTGGCCCTGCCCATGGCTTTGTCGACGTCTTCGACACCAGCGGAAATTTGATCCAGCGCCTTCTTTTGCATGGCAGGCTCAACTCTCCCTGGGGCCTGGCCCTGGCCCCCGCTGATTTTGGCAGGTTCAGTAATGCCTTGCTGGTCGGCAATTTCGGTGACGGTCGCATCAATGCGTATGATCTGAAGACGGGCGAGTTTCTCGGCCAACTCAGAGACCAGGCCAACACTCCCATTACGATTGATGACCTGTGGGCATTGGGCTTTGGGAACGATGCGAATGCAGGCCTCCACAACGAACTGTTCTTCACTGCAGGTATCAACGATGAGGCAGATGGGCTCTTTGGGAAGATTACGTTCGCAAGTTGAGCGGATAGCCATCACGAACGGATGGCGTGATCCCTGTCTATGAAGAAACGGGAAGGACACTCTTTGCGGGTGTCCTTTCTCTTTCTACAACTCTTTGACCGATGCTTTAGGGTAACCCAATGCTTCCAGTGATGAGTTGCGCAATGAGACTGGGGACGAGATGACAGGCGTGGCCGAGATGGCAATTCCGCAAGTTCAACATGGAAGCATTTAGCTTGAAGAGACCTAGACGTTCCTCTGTCACCCTCATTTTTGCCTGTCTTGAAAAACGTTCCTTATCCCGAACCCACGTTCTTTAATGAACGTAGCACTTTGCCACATGCAGCAAAAATCTATCCAGAAATCCCTTGGAGCATGTACGTTTTGCTGTTCGTTATACCCAAGCTTCAGATAATGTTTCGGCCTGTTGAAGCACTAAAGCAATAGCGCGTTGCTCTAAATCAGGCGGATATTTGTATTTTCGTAAAATACGTTTTACCAAAAGTCTCAGCTTTGCTCTCACCGTATCTCGCACCGACCAGTCAACAGATACGTTTTTACGAAGTTGGTCAGTTAATTCCGCCGCAATTTTTCTGAGAATATCGTCACCCAATTCCCGTACCGCCGCCTGGTTCGTTTCTAAGGCATCGTAAAACGCCATTTCATCGGCGCTTAATCCTAAATCCTCGCCGCGCTCCGCAGCAGCCCTAAATTCCTGTGCCATAGCAATCAGTTCTTCGATCACCTGGGCTGTTTCAATAGCGCGGTTGCTGTATTTATTCAGGGTTTGCTGCAATAGGTCGGTAAACTTCTTGTTCTGCACCACATTGTTCTTGAACCGTGACTTAATATCGTTTCTTAGCAGACGTTCCAAAAGTTCAACTGCCAGATTCTTATGGGGGAGCAGGCGGACATCATTGAGGAACTCATCCGATAAAAGCCCAATATTCGGATTTTTCAGTCCTGCCGCCGCGAATATATCCACCACCCCGTCTGCGGCAATGGCTTTACTGACAATTTGCCTGAGCGCATGTTCCCGTTGTTCGTCTTCAAGCTTGCTGGATGCTGTACTATGCTTGGTAATCACGGCTTTGATGGCTTGCAGGAAAGCCACTTCCTCCCGATGCGGAATCGCATCTTCATAGGTACTGCACAAGGCGAAAGCCTGGCTCATGCCGGTGACACAATCGGCAAAGCGTTTTTTGCCATCTTTCTGACTAAGGACATGATCAGCCGCTCCCGGTAATAATTCGAAGGCTTCAGTTTCATAGTCAGAATAATCAAAGCCGTGCATCATGCCACGCGCTACACTGAGTTTTTCAAGGAAAACACCAAAGGCTTCCTCAATAAATTCTGTCGGCTTCCCTTTCCCGCCGCTGGCGGTGTATTCCTTGAGCGCTTCACGCAGTTCATTTGCGATGCCGATATAATCCACCACTAACCCGCCCGGTTTATCCCTGAATACGCGGTTCACCCGCGCTATGGCCTGCATTAAGGTATGTCCGCGCATCGGCTTATCAACGTACATCGTATGCAGACAGGGCGCATCAAAGCCAGTGAGCCACATATCGCGCACAATGACGATTTTAAAGGGATCATCGGGGTCTTTAAATCGTTGCTCCAAATCCTTCTTGACTTGCTTGGAGTAGAGATGAGGGCGCAGTAGGGCTTTGTCGCTGGAAGAACCGGTCATGACAATTTTTATCACGCCTTTTTTGGGGTCATCATCGTGCCATTCCGGGCGTAACTCGACGAGAGCATTATATAAATGAGCGCAGATTTCCCGGCTCATGGCCACGACCATCGCCTTCCCGTCAATCACCCTGAGCCTGTTTTCAAAATGTTGCACCAGATCGGCGGCAATCTGTTGAATGCGGGGGTCTGTGCCCACTAATTTTTCTAATGCCGCCCAGCGAGACTTGGTTTTAGCGGCAGCGCTTTCTTCCTGGTCTTCCGTCAGCTCCTCAACTTCGTCGTCAATCCTGAGATTCTCATTGGTATTCAGTTCCAGCTTGGCCAGCCGTCCTTCATAGTAGATTTTAACGGTGGCCTGATCCTTTTCCGCCTGTTCCATATCGTAGACATGGATGTCCGGGCCAAAAACCGCCCGTGTATCCCGGTCGGTCTGAGAAACAGGCGTCCCTGTAAAGGCAATAAAGGTTGCATTGGGCAAGGCATCGCGCATGTGTTTTGCGTACCCATACTCATACTCGCCTTTTTTATTCAGACGGGCTTCCAGCCCATATTGTGTGCGGTGAGCTTCGTCACAGATAACTACGATATTGTGCCGCTCAGAGAGAACAGGAAAACTGTCTTCATCCTCGCCAGGGGTGAATTTCTGGATGGTGGTAAAAATAATCCCACCGGATGGCCGGTTTTCAAGTAATTCCCGTAAGCCCTTGCGGTTGTCGGCCTGTACGGGTGTTTCACGTAATACATCCTTCGCCATGCTAAACGTGCCAAAAAGCTGGCCGTCCAGGTCATTCCTGTCGGTGACGACGACGATAGTCGGATTTTTCATCTTCGGGTCTGTCATGACCTTACCGGCATAACAGGCCATAGATATGCTCTTGCCGGAGCCTTGCGTATGCCATACTACGCCAGCCTTGCGGTCGCCGTCAATTGCGGCAGCAGCAAGAGTCCTGATCATAGCCAGTCGTATAGCATGGAACTGATGATATCCGGCTATTTTTTTGATGATGCCTTCTTTATCTTCCTCAAAAAGTATGTAGTTCCGCAGGTAATCCAGCAGAAATTCCTTATTGAAAACACCTTTTATCAGCGTTTCCAGTTCTCGCATTGGGCCGAGCGGATCACTGGTACGGCCTTCAATCGTGCGCCAGGTAGAGAAGCGTTCCTTATCGGCAGTCAGTGAACCCATGCGAGCGGTCACGCCATCGGAAATAATCAACATTTCGTTGGTATTGAATAAGTCGGGGATTTGCTCCTTGTAGGTCTGGAGTTGATCAAAGGCTTTCCAGATATCAGCTTCCTCATCTGCCGGATTTTTAAGCTCCAGTATGGCAACCGGCAGCCCATTTAAGAAAACAATGATGTCTGGACGGCGGGTACGCTGCGGCCCTTGAATGGAAAATTGGTTTACTACTAACCAGTCATTCCTGGCCGGTTCGGAGAAATCCGCAAGAGAGACCAAATCACCTACGGTCTCATTGCCACGCTGATATTGCACCCTGACACCATCACGCAGCCAGCGGTGAAACTGTCGGTTGATCTGGATGACGGTAGGTAGGTTTGGTGCAAGAATTTGGTGAATAGCATCGTCTATAGCAACAGCAGGAATAGCTGGATTGATAGCCTGGAGCCGTGTTCTCAGGCGCTCCATAAGGATGGTCTGGCGGTAATTATTGCGCTCAGGCGCTACTCCGTCCGGTGGTGGGGCTATGTCCGGGCCGAAGACTGCTTGAAAACCCAGTTCCCGGAACCAGTCCAATGTAGCTTGTTCAAGATGATCTTCTGTGATGTGTGTCATGATGCCAATGCTTCCACGGTTTTGCTGATCTCACCCACCTGCAGTCTGCCAGAAATAAGACTAGGAAGAAGAAGGTCGCGCAATTCCGATAATATCACATTCTCTTTAACGCCTTGAATAATTAATATAATAAGACTGCTAACCACATTTTCAAACTCCTCAAGAATTTTCTGAGGTGGTACTATTGTTTTGAGTTCTGAGACAATGCTTTTGTTTAGATTTTGTTGAGCCGATCCTCTCGCTTGCCTTTCATATATCTCTACAGACCGAGCTGTTTTTAGAAATACAAATGACTGGGTATAAGATTTCGGTACAAGCGCACAACATGCTTGGTTTGCTGAAACTGAATTAGCAAGAAGCGTAACTTGTCCTGCTGTAGCTCCGTACATAGCTACAACTGTGCTCATGGATGGCCATATTTTGGCACTACTTTCTGCTAGTCCTCGTTCTGTTATTTTCTCTTCAGTATCCAAAATAACTTTTTGTCTAACCTCACTCGATGTAAGCCAGGGAATAGTGCCATTGTCCCAATACACCCTTTCTTTCCTACTAGGTGTGCCCCCACTCTCAACTCTTTGGCAGAGATCTTTTATGTCACCAATTCTCCACCCTTCCGGTATAAGGCCAAGTGGAGATTCGGAGAAGCTGGGGGGAAACAGAGCGGCGGTAGCATCATCCATGCCTTCAGGCTTGCAGCCTTCGGCTTTGGCTTTTACCGGGTCAAAATCCACAAACCATGATTTGAACAGCGCCTGTGCTATGCCTTCAAGTGTATCGCTCATACGCTTGTTTAGTTCAATTTTTTCATCAAGAATAGATAGCACATCAGCAATAACTTTTTTTTTCTGAAAGACTGGGTTTTGGGACTTCTAAGTTCTCAATCATCACTTTAGTTAAGGCGTTTCTAGTTGCGCCTGCTGCCGCTAACCCAAGTAATAATGATTGTTGTCTTGGTGAGATAAGAAAGTAACGAAGGAATCGTGCATCAAACTCTTCCGGGATTGGCCTAATGATAGCAACATGCTGATTAACACGGGCTGGCAATGCATCTTTTGGTGCCAGACAAACACGGGCAACAGAGTCTCCAGTAATGTTAAGCAGAATATCTTTTTCTTCAACTGAAACCCCATCTAGTTTGGATGCCTGGGCATTAGATATGAAAGCCAAACCATTTTTACTAAAACCATGATTATAAACATTCTGACTTCTAACTAATTTAACAGGGCCATAAGGTAAATAAGACTCTTTACCTCCTGTTGGAGTTGCACCGCTGCCAATTTTTAAGCAGTAATTACCAAGACGAACCGTGGACCATACATCAGAGACCATATCCCACCTTTTTAAGTTGCTTACGGATTTCTCCATCAAGCTTCTCACCTTCTTCCATCTGTTCTTTTAACTGCTGAGTCAGACAGACCATTTTTTCGGCAAAGGTTCCGTCATCATCCTCAATTTCTTCTGCTCCGACATAGCGCCCCGGTGTGAGAACATAATCGTGGGCTTTTACTTCCTCTTTCCTGGCAGCATACACAAAGCCCGGAATGTCCTGGTATTTCTCTTTAGTTTCACCGTCCGTTCGCCAAGCGTGATATGCGGTAGCGATTTTGGCAACATCGGCTTCATCAAACACACGATTTACGCGGGTTTCCATACGTCCCAGCTTGCGGGCATCAATGAACAGGATTTCCCCGCGCCGATCACGGCCATTGGTGCGCTTGTCTTTGGTCAGAAACCATAGGCAGGCCGGAATCGGCGTATTGAAAAAAAGCTGAGGGGGCAGGGCAACCATACAATCCACCACGTCAAGCTCAATCATTTCTTTGCGAATCGCCCCTTCATTGTTCAGATTGGAGGATATAGAGCCATTTGCCAGCACTACGCCAGCTAAACCGGAGGGTTTCAGGTGGTATAAGATATGCGATAACCAGGCAAAATTTGCATTTCCGACAGGCGGAGTGCCATATTGCCATCGTGCATCTCCAATTAATTTTTCATTCCACCATTCGGAAATATTAAACGGCGGATTTGCCATGATGTAATCCGCTCGCAAGTCCGGGTGTTGATTGCGGGTGAATGTATCGGCAGGTTCCTTGCCGAGATTAAAGTCCATTCCCCTGATAGCCAGGTTCATTGCTACGAGTCGCCAGGTTGTCGGGTTGCCTTCCTGCCCATAAATGCTGATGTCGCCAAACCTGCCGCCATGAGACTCAATGAATTTTTCGGACTGGACAAACATGCCGCCGGAGCCGCAGCAAGGATCATATACCTTGCCCTTATGCGGGGCGATGATTTCCACAATCACTTTCACGACCGAGGCAGGGGTATAGAACTGTCCGCCCTTCTTGCCTTCGGCGTTGGCAAATTGGCCCAGGAAATATTCGTACACCTCGCCCAATACGTCACGGGCTTTTTCCTTCCCTCCAAAACCAATTTTTGAAATGAGATCGACCAGTTCGCCCAACCTGCCAGGTTCAAGCTCAGTGCGGGCAAAGCGTTTATCCAGGATATTTTTTAAATGGGGGTTTTCGGTTTCGATGGCAAGGAGTGCATCGTCTATCAGCCTGCCAAGATTGGGTTGCTTCGCATTATTGCGTATGCTCTCCCAGCGTGCGGTTTCTGGCACCCAGAATACATTTGCTTCCGTATAATAGTCCCGGTCTTCCAGTTCTCTTTCCAGTCTAGCTTGATCGGAGAGATAATAGTCGTCATTAGGATCGGCAAACTTACGACGCAACTCCACCCGGCGTTCAGAAAACGTATCGGAAACATATTTTAGGAAAATGAGACCGAGTACAATATGTTTATATTCGGCGGCGTCCATGTTGGAACGCAGCTTATCTGCTGTCGCCCAAAGCGTTTTTTTCAATTCTTGGCTAACCATGATTCATCCTAGAAGTTTTATATTTGGTTGTTACGGGCTCATTAATCGACAATATAGCAACCAATGATTAATCACCAGTTTTTGCAAATACGTCAGCTCTTTAGCTTTGCCGCTACTTCCTCTGCAATTCTATCAATAATATCGTCATCTGTCTAGAATGCCATACCGAATGTTGGTTAACCTAAGCGACAGGGTCGCTCCTGCCGCTTAGGTTAACCCGTATTTTGTGTAATGGTACATAATAGAAATGCCCTGAAGCTAGTTCTAGACAGGTTTTCACGCTTTCACGCTTTACGCCATTACACAACATTTAATATGGCGTCGTAACACACACTGTAAAAGTCAGACCAACGTACCTTATTCTCAGTTAGAAAACCAAATTGGATTAGAAATTAGAAGTGAAAAACGATAATAGCCAAGTAGCTTTGCGGGTAATTGGGCAGATTAGTCAGGATAATCTGCCCTCAAATAGCTTGCCATGTGAAATCAAACAGTTCATTGAGGCGTATGCATATGGGCTACAGCGCCTTCATATTCAAATCTGCTTAACTTTTACGAAGAGAGTTTGCTCTTGTTTCATCGGTGCTTGCCTTGTGATTCAAGGATTCTCTGTACGCCTTGGCGAGTGGTGCGTTCGAGTTCAGCGTATCGAGTTCAAAGGCGATACGCTTGCCGATCTGTCCGAGTTCCCGGAAGCCTGCATGCCTGAGCAGAGCTATGCCCGTGGGTGTGACACTGGTGGCATAGAGCTTCGTGATAATGATGTGTCTTTTGGCAAGACTGTTTAAGAAGTCAATCAACCCGCTAATGAGTTTCGCTCCATATTGCGTTCGTCTCTGTTTGTCTGCTGCTGGCGTGGTGGCCATGCCCATGACAATACATTCGAGAACACTGCCCGGTGTGTAGGGCAGTACATCCTCGGCGGGGATGTCCCATCCGCGTATGTCTCCCTGCATGAAACGCATGATGGTTTCATGCTTGACTGGCAGCATATTGATAAAGCCGACGAGTCTGCCCTGGTCTCTCACAAGAAAGTCTGTCTCGGGATTTTTGTCTAACCAGGCCTGGCGTGTTGGGATGTCGTGGACGGCATCGCCAAACATCGACGTAGCGAGGTCATATTCTTCCTGGATATCATCAGTAGTCGCTTGCATAAAGGTTATTCCTTGGACTTTATCAGTGTGCATCAATGTGATCATGTCTTTTGCTTGGGTGTCACTGTCTTTTTTGAGAGGGCTGCTGTGCTGGCTGCGTGGCAGTGGAGGTGTGGTGAGTGCAAAGATCCTTCTCGTGCTTTCCTTGTGCTGACGTGCTGTGTCTTCACCGCCCAGTCCTTGTGTTTGCTCCCGTTGCGCCTGATGCAACTCGTCGCGGAAGTCTTGGACAGCTTTGACGTTTGCATACCCGGCATCTTCGAGTGTGGCCAGATGATGATAGGCGCGGCTGATGGCATGAGGTGACTCGAGAGATGAGACACGATGGAAGAACTCTCGCCCTTCTCTGACACTTTCTTCAATCTCGCCCAGCATGAAGTACGCTCGCGCCCAGTCGAGGGGTATCCAGGCGTGGAGCCAGGTGTTATCCGTCAAGTCGATCTGGAGGGTGATGTCTTCTCGCATGTCGAGGGTTTTCTTCGGTTCGTTGATCTCGAGATAGCCGTAACTGCGCTCGGCGAGGATCCCGCTCATGCGGTGAAAGACGAAATCGGTGCCGTCACCGTAGCGCTCTTTGAGATTGGTGGCGATCGCTTGCGCTGTATCAATGGCACGCTGAAAGTGCAGCGCATCGCTGGCACTCGCGTAGGCACGGGCAAGGTAGGCGTTGACCAGGGCCGCAACTTGCCTGCTGGCACCAAATGAGGCGTCTCGGGCCTCTTCCAAGCGGTTGATCGCTTCCTGCTGAAGACCTGCTCGCTCTAACTCTGTTCCCATGCCCATCAGGGCCAGGGCAAGCGTTGATGGTTCTCCTACTTGTTTGGCGATCGCATGCATGCGAGAGAAGGTGGCATATGCTTGCTTGTAGTGCTGTTGTTCAATGAGCATGATGGCATTGAGGCGCTGGACTTGCGCATAGAGCCGCAAGAAGCGCGGTTCGAGGGCTGATGGTGGCGGAAGGGCGGTCAGAAAATGCTCGAACAACTGACGCAAATACCTGGCTGTTTCCTCTGTGACCGGTGTCGGGGCCACACGCCGGGTGTACCACGCGTTTTGGACTAATTTCTCGACGGTATCGAGCGTTTCGTGAAACATGCGTTCTCCATGACCGGGGAGATTCTGCGGACTGAATGGATTATATTCGGATAAGCCAAAGCGCCACAGCGGGATCTCAAGGATCTCACTGAGTGCTCGTAGCGTCTGTTGATCATCAATATGCTTTTCGCCAGCCTCAATATATTGCACATAGCGGATCGTCTTCGCGCCACCAGGCCAATATTCGGCGAGTGTCGCCTGGGACATGCCGCGTTTCAGGCGGTGCTCTTTGATGGTTTGTCCATGATGGTAACTGTCTAAGGTCACCTGTTTCTCCTGGGGATAGGTCTTTTTCTCTGCTTTCTCGGTCTCATCGACCTGCTCCTATCATACCGTTTTGGTCTCTGATGTGCTACGAACCTACAGGTTCGTCGGAAGTGCTGCCACAGAGAGGCTTTCTACGCGCGTACGATTCATACCACAGACGAGTGCTGCGGCTGCTCTGACGCCTGTTTTGGGCGTTCAGCTTTGAGGCGGTTTGGGTCATAACTAGAGTAGACCCATTGATAAAGTATACCACATGAGTGCGGAATGGTTCTTCGCGTAGAGGCGGGCGAGGGTCTGCCGATCATCACGGAGAACAGGAGGTGGAGCCTATGAGTTATGAGCAAAGCATATCACTGAATGCACTGGATCAGTATCGGCAGGCGGTCAAGTGGATACCTGCCTTCGTCGAGGGAGAAGAAACACAGCTTCTTGCGTGCATTGAGCGTGGCAAGCTGGAACGTTCCAAACCCTCTCCAGATCGCGGTCTGTGTGAGCAAGCTAAGCGTGCGTGTGCCAGGTTGAGTGAAGGATACCAGGGATTGGTGCTGGGGATGGCCAGGCGATATGAGCGGCAGTGTCGAGAGTTGGAACGGATGGACCTGGTACAAGAAGGCAACGAGGGCTTGCTCCTCGCTATCGAGAAGTATGGTGGGAGCGCAGGTGAAGCGTCCTTTGGAACATGGGCGTTTTCCTGGGTGCGCGGGATGATGTACCGTGCACTGCTGAGTGAAGGAGCTCTTCGTCTCCCACGGCGTAAAGCAGAAGCATTGAGGCGCATGGGTGCGGTAAGCGATGCCTTATTTAGCATGCTTGGTCGTGAACCGTCCATCGAGGATATCGCCAGTGCGATGGGGATGACCGAAGGAGAGGTGTGTGAACTCATCGTGTTACGAGAGCAACAGGTCATGAGCCTCGATGCGTACGTGGATGAGGATGAGGAGCTCACACTGGGAGATGTGCTTTCTGCACCTCCTGTGGCCGCTGATGAGGGGCACTTCTCGTTGGAGCAGGTGCTCAAGCACCTCACCGAGCAAGAGCGGTCGGTGCTGCTGCTGCGGTATGGGTTTGGTGATCGTCGGGGACGCACACAAGCCGAGGTGGCTGAGCAGTTGGGGATGAAACTCCACAAAGTGCGGGAACTCGACCGCCGTGCACGCATCCGTCTGCGTCGGGTGGAGGAACGGCAAGCCTGTTGAGGGTCGTGCCGTTGTTTCGAAGCAGCTTGGGAGGTCTCAGAGCTGAGACCTCTCTTTTTTCTGGTCAGGTGGCAGTGGCTGGGAAGGGGGTGAGTGAAGTGCCACATCGATGGAGGATTCTGTATTACACGGAGGACGGGCTGTGTGAGGTGCTTGAGGTCGTACGCAAGCGACGGCCAACGAGGCTTGCCAGGGCGTTCCTGTGTGAGGACTACACGCATTTCGACATCCAGCAGATGATCTAATGGCTTGCTGTTGGCATGTTGGAGGGCGTACTGGGAAGGAGGGAACAGGATGGAGTTGTTACCCAAGGAGTTGCGAGCGCAGCTGCCCCCGCTCTACTCGCAGGAACAGGAAGCAGATCCGCTCGTCATCTGCAAATTTTTCACCCCGGATAGCTCATGGACGTGGTATGTGCTCGAGTTCGACGGGCAAGACGTGTTTTTCGGGCTGGTGATTGGATTTGAAGAAGAGCTTGGCTACTTCCGGCTCTCCGAACTCACACAAGTGCGTGGGCCGTTCGGCTTGCCCATTGAGCGCGATATCCATTTTCAGCCGACCAGGCTTTCTCTCGTTAGGAAGTCGCATCCGTAGGGTGTTTGCCAGTGAAGGGAAAGGAGATGTCCCTGTGTCGAGCAAGTGACAGTCGCATGCTCAGCGGCGGGTTTCTGTTCCTGGTCGTCTTCCGCTGGCTCAGATGACACCCGATGAGGTGCGTCGGTGGATCCATGAGATACGAGCGGCCTTGAAGCAGAAGATGGCTCGTGAACGGGCCTACCTCGAGCGGCGGGCTGGGCGTTTGGTGCATACTCCAACGGATAAGGCTTATGAAGCTGACCAGGTGCTTGAGGCTGATCTTCTTGCTTTCCTTGATGAGATTGAACAGGGGTTGGAGAGATGGTAATGGCTTGCCATGTGAAGAAAGGAGGGTCTGGTGAGTCGGGCAGGGTTGGTGCTGGTGTGTGTGATGGCGTTTCTCACGGGAGAAGGTGGGGTGCTGCTCAAGCATTTACCCGTTGCGTACGTCATTGGGGTGGCGATGGTGTGTGGAGTCCTCGGCTGTGTGTCCTGGTGGAAAGGTGGGACGACGCATCAGTCACGGGGTGATGCTTCATTTGAGTCATTCATTGCAGAGATGAAGGGCGTATGTCCTTGGATGACGGGGGAGGATGTGCTACTGGTGCGCCAAGCTTTTTCTTCTTTGCATCCTTTGTCTCGTGGCGATGAGGATCTGGATGGGGTGGCTCAGGCGGCTTTGCGCTTAGCTGAGCGGGCGTGCCTGTGTCACGATGAGCAACGAGCGTGGGCCTTCTGGCAGCGCTACCAGGAGGTGAGTGCCTGGCAGCAAGGACAGGAGTATACCTGGCTGCCACTGCCCGAGGCGCTCGAGGAGGTCTAACCCATGGGGATGTGTCTGCCGTGTGTAACAGAGGCCGATGTCGAGCGGTTGATAGACGCAGTCAATGCCGAACTGGAGCAGGGGGACTGGTTTCAAGTGCGGCTCTTGGTGCGCTCATTGTATGCCTACGCCGTGCTCTGTGGCGATGAAATGTTGGCTGGGCTCTTGGAGGACCTGTACTGGATTGCCGGAGATGCGCTCGCCTTTCCGGTGCTCGCGGTGACCAGGGAGAGGGGTCGTGAGGGGAATGAGGTGCCATGAACAGGGAAGTCTATCCTCCCAACTGGCGCGAGCTGCGCGATGCCTGTATCGAGCGCGCTGGCTATCGCTGCGAGCAGTG